>Ga0335081_10013596_pt1 | contig 13156 bp, 10 predicted proteins | sample Lox_Sample_35_FD_206713 | JGI IMG/M metagenome (GOLD analysis project Ga0335081, IMG submission 206713) | Soil microbial communities from Loxahatchee National Wildlife Refuge, Florida, United States - Lox_Sample_3.5 | ecosystem: Environmental > Terrestrial > Soil > Wetlands | place: USA...
ACACGCCTCGGCGCAGCGAGATGCGCAGCCGGTTCGTGATCGGCGAGGGCCTGATCGGCCAGGCGGCGCTCGACCGCAAGACGATCGCCATCAGCGACGCCCCTCCCGGATACATCAAGGTCGGGTCGGGCCTCGGGGAAACGACCCCGACCGACATCCTGGTCATGCCGGTGCTGTTCGAGGACCAGGTCCTCGGGGTGATCGAACTCGCGTCGATCCGGCCCTTCTCCGAGGTCCACCGCGACTTCCTCGCACGCATCGGCGAGACCATCGGCGTGGTGCTGAACACGATCCGGGCGAACATGCGCACCGAGGAGTTGCTGACGCAGTCGCAGAGTCTGACGATCGAGCTGCAGAAGCAGTCCGAGGAGCTGCGAGAGACCAACGACGAGCTGCAGGAGAAGGCGAGCCTGCTCTCCGAGCAGAACCGGGACATCGAGATCAAGAACGAGGAGATCGAGCTAGCCCGCCGCGGCCTGGAGGAGAAGGCGGCGCAGTTGGCGCTCTCATCGAAGTACAAGTCCGAGTTCCTGGCGAACATGTCGCACGAGCTGCGGACCCCGTTGAACTCGATGCTGATCCTCTCGCGTTTGCTGGCCGAGAACGAGGATGCCTCGTTGAGTGATCGCGAGGTCGAGTTCGCCCGCACGATCCATTCCGCCGGTAACGATCTGCTGTCGCTGATCAACGACATCCTCGATCTGTCCAAGGTCGAGGCCGGGCGGATGGAGCTCGATCTGGCGCCGGTCGCGCTGTCGGACGTGTATCTGGATGCCGAGCGGGCGTTCCGGCATGTGGCCGAGCAGAAGGGCCTGTCGTTCAACGTCGCGATCGATCCGGCGCTGCCGGCGTCGATCGTGTCCGACGAGCAGCGTCTGGGCCAGGTGCTCAAGAACCTGCTCTCGAACGCGTTCAAGTTCACCCACGACGGCGGGGTGACGCTGTCGATCGGATATCCGCAGGACCGGTCGGCGCTCAGATCGGATGCGCTGCGGAACGCGGAGCGCGTGATCGAGTTCTCGGTAAGCGACACCGGAGTGGGAATCCCCGATGACAAGCTGAACCTGATCTTCGAGGCCTTCCAGCAGGCGGACGGCACCACGTCGCGAAAGTACGGCGGCACCGGCCTCGGGTTGTCGATCTCCCGCGAGATCGGCCGGCTGCTCGGTGGGGAGATCCAGGTCGACTCCGCCGTCGGAACGGGCAGCCGCTTCTCCCTGATCCTGCCGCTGATCGAGCACGTCGCCGACGCCCCCGTCGACGCCCGCGCCGACAACGGGTCGGCGGAGGTGGCCGTTCTAGCCGACGACATGGAAAGGATGCCGCTCGAGGATCAGCTCGCCGATGAGATCGACGAGCTCGAACGCGGCGACAGAGTCGTGCTCGTGATCGACTCCAAGCCGGAGCGCGCGAGGGCGATGGTCGAGGTCGTGCGCGCGCGCGGTAGCAAGGCGATTCTGGCCAAGCGCGCCAGCGCCTCGCTTGGCCTCGCCCGCGAACACCGCCCGAGCGCCGTGGTCCTCGCGGGCGACCTTCCCCGGTTCGAATCGGTGCTCGGTCAGCTCAAGAAGCACCCCGACACCCGGCATCTCCCGGTCGCGCTAGTTGGTGACGGCGCCGTGCGTCTCGACGGTCTGCGCGCCGGCGCCGCAGCGTTTATCGACGACCCGGTCGACGATGCCGGCCTGGAGAACGCCCTCGGGCGGCTCGAGCGAATCGTCGAGGCGCCCACCCGGCGGATCGCGCTGATCGCCGACAACGGCGATCTCTACGATCAGATCGGCGGGCTCCTGTCGGGCGACGAGAACATCGACGTCCAGAAGATCGAGCCGGCGGCCGCGCTCGAGGTGCTCCGCGCTGAACCGTTCGATCTCGGAGTCGTAGCGGTAGTTCGGCCACGCTCCAAGGTGTTCGCGCTGATCCGCGAAGCGGCGACCGATGACACCCTGCGGGAGCTCCCGCTCATCGCGTTCGTGTCCGACCCGCTTTCGAAAGCCGACCGGGCGAGGCTCGATGCGCTCGCCAAGTCGGCGGTCGTCACGATCGCCGACTCCCCGGAGCGGCTGGTCGATCGCGCCGCGCTGTTCCTGCACCGCGCCGAGGCGACGCTGCCGGCGCCGACCCGCGAGCTGCTCGGTCACCTCCGGACGGGCGACGCACCGTTGCACGGCAGGAAGGTGCTCGTGATCGACGACGACATCCGGAACGTGTTCGCCCTGACCTCGACGCTCGAGCAGCGCGGCATGAAGGTCGTGTTCGCCGAGAACGGCCGCGAGGGAATCGAGCGGCTTCACCAGCACCCGAACACCGACGTCGTACTGCTCGACATCATGATGCCCGAGATGGACGGCTATCAGACGGCGCGGGCGATCCGCTCGATGCCTCGGTTCGAGCATCTTCCGATCATCTCACTGACCGCGAAGGCGATGAAGGGCGACCGCGAGAAGGCGATCGCGGCCGGGGCGTCTGACTACATCACGAAGCCCGTCGACGTGGATCAGCTTCTCTCGATGATGCGCGTGTGGCTCGACGCCTAGACACACCTACGGACGCTCTCGCCGACAAGGAAGCCCTCCTGGACCTGACCGAGGTCCAGGCGCTGCCGATCCTGCTCGTCGACGACCAGCCCGAGAATCTGCGCACGCTCGAGGCGGTGCTCGAACCGCTCGGGTACCCGCTCCGAACTGCCACCTCAGGCCACGGAGCGCTGCGGATGCTGCTCGAGCAGGACTTCGCGATGATCCTGCTAGACGTGCGGATGCCGGGGCTCGACGGCCTCGAAACGGCGCAGCTGATCAAGGAGCGGACGCGCACGAAGGACATCCCGATCGTGTTCCTGACCGCGGCCCGGGACGAGGTGTCCCAGATCGCCCGCGGATATGGCGTCGGAGCGGTCGATTACCTGCTCAAGCCGTTCGATCCGGACCTGCTCAGATCCAAGGTGGCGGTGTTCGCCGAGCTCGAGTTGAGCCGGCGCGCGCTCAAGCGCTCGGAGGCACTGCTGAGCGGCGCCTTCGAGGCTGCTCCGATCGGAAAGACCGTGCTCGACGCCGACGGCCGGATCATCCGTTCCAATCCCGCGTTTGCGCGGCTGGTCGGCCGGGAGCCAGGCGAGCTGACCGGGGTTGCCGTGATCGATCTGTGCGAGCTCGAGGACCGTCCGCTGCTCTCAGCGACGCTCGAGCAGATCACGCGGACACAACCGGGTCGCGCCGGCGCAGAGGAGCCGAGCGTCGACCTGCGTCTGCGCTCGGGGACCGGATCCGAGGTTTGGGTGGGCATGGCGGCCTCCGCGATCGAGGCGACTGAGTTCGCCGACCCACTGCTGCTGGCGCAGTGGGTCGACCTGACCGTCCGCCGCCGAGCCGAGCAGGACCGCGCCGACCTGTTGCTCGAGCAGGCCGCCCGGGTGCAGGCCGAGTCGGTCGCCGAACGGCTGTCCAAGCTCCAGGACCTAACCTCCGCGCTCGAACCGCTCGAGCTCGACGAGCTGCTCCCCCAGCTCGTCGCCCGCCTGGCCGAGCTTTTCGGCGTCGAGGCCGCAGAGGTGCAGATCTCCGGTGAACACGATCGGCCGCGCGTTGTGCGCGTCGCCGGCGGGCAGATCCGGACATCGCCGCGCGAGCCCGCCGACGTCGAAGCCGGACGATGGCACCAGGTGCCGCTCGTGATCGAGCGCACGACGGTGGGGCATTTGCGCCTCGCCCAACCGTCGGGCCGATCGTTCACGCCGACAGAACGCTCGCTCCTGCAGGACGCAGGCGACCGCGCCGCCCTGGCGATCCGCCGGGCACAGCTCCACGAGGAGGAGCATCGCATCGCAGTCGAGCTGCAGCGGGGACTGGTGCCGAAGCGACTGCCCAAGGTGGACGGCATCGACATTGCAGCGTCCTACGATGTCGCCGGCATCAGCGCCCAGGTCGGCGGGGACTGGTACGACGCGTTCGCGATGCCGGGCGGCCGGCTCGGGATCGTCGTCGGCGACGTCACCGGGCGGGGCATCCGGGCCGCTTCAGCGATGGGCCAGCTGCGTACGCTCACTCGGGCGTTCGCGCTCGCCGAGGGTGGGGACCGGGCTCCAGGTCAGGCCCTCACGCTGCTCAACCATCATCAGCTCGAGGGCGGCGATGAGCATCTGTTCACGATCGTCTACGCGATCATCGATCCCGAGCAGGGGACGATCGCGTGGGCCAACGGGGGTCATCCTCCGCCGCTCGTGCGCCGCGCTGACGGCACGGGTCACTACCTGGAGGGCAACAACGGGCTGATGGGAGTCGACGACGATCCATATGAGACCTACGAGGAGCGGATCGGCCCCGCTGAGACCGTCGTCCTCTACACCGACGGCCTGATCGAGCGCCGAGGGGAGTCGCTCGACGTCGGGCTGGCGCGACTGGCCGACGCCGCCTCTTCCGGCCCCGAGAATCCACGCGATATGTGCGAGCACATCCTCGAGCGCGTGCTCGAAGCACCCGGTCAGCGATATGACGACGTGACCGCGGTCGTCGCCAGGCTGTCGTAGGCTGGGGCGGCGATGGGGTCGCTGCAAATCACGACAACGCTCCAGGCGCGTGGACCCGCCGGTGCGGTCGTGCTCGACGACGACCAGGTCGAGGAGATTGGAGAGGGCGCCGAGCGGTTCCCGGTCCAGGCCACCGTCAACGGCTATACGTGGCGCACAACCGTCACGCGGATGCGCGGCGAGTTCCTGCTGGGCTTGAACAAAGCAGTGCGCGACGCCGCAGGCGCGCAAGCCGGCGACTCCGTGGATGTCTCGATCGAGCTCGACAGCGCTCCGCGCGAGGTGGAGATGCCCGAAGCGCTCGCGAACGCCCTGGCGAAGGACCCCGCGGCCAAGGCCGCGTTCGATGCGCTGTCGTTCACGAACCGCAAGGAGTACGCCCGCGCCGCAGCGGAGCCCAAGCGGCCCGAGACGCGCGACCGCCGGGTGCAGCAGACGATCGAGAAGCTCCGGAAGGGCAAGGCGTGAGCAACATCGACCTGGCCCGCAATGGGTACGAGGCGATTATGCGCGGCGACCTCGACTCGATCGGCGAGCTGCTCGACCCGGACGTCAAATGGCACGGCGGCGACCCGTCGTACGGTTGCCAGAACCGCGAGCAGGCGCTCGAGCGGATGCGCCAGAACTGGCTGCGCCGCGGGGCGCCACCGGGCGAGCTTGTCGAGATGCTCGATGCCGGCGACAAGGTCGTCGTGATCATGCGGCGGATCGGCGATGACGGCGAGCCCGAGCTGGTCGCCAACCTCACAACCTTCAGGGACGGCAAGGTGGTCGAGATGGTGCACTTCCCGAACCCCGACGACGCGCGCGCCGCCGCCGGCCTCTGACCGAAACCGCTCGCACCCGACTCAGCCGACGTAGCCGTGCGTCCGTAGGAACCTGCGCAGCTTGGCGACGAACTTGGCGCCGCCGGGCTCCTGGGGGCTGAGCGCGCTGTTGAGATGACCGAGCGCTACCTGGCGGGAGAGGAAACGGTTGACGAGCCGGACGTGGCCAAGCAGCTCTTCGTCGGCGACCCAGGCCGCCACCACGCCGACGCTGTCCAGGTAATGCTGCTTGGCCATGCTGTTGAAGGCCTTTAGCCAGCGCGCGGCATCGCGGGCGATCAGCTTCGGGTAATCGCGGGTCACGTTGACGAAATGCCGGCCCGAGAACGTCAGGATCTGGATCGGCAGTCCGGACGCGGCGTAGTCGGTGAACTCATAGGCGAACCTATCGTCGGCGGTGAGGAACTCGTAACGCCCGTTGTGTCCGAGATCGACGACCTGCTCTCCGGGGTCTCCGAAGTCGTGCTGGGTCATGGCGTAGGTCATCGTGCCCGGATCGAACGAGAAGACCTGCTCGATCGAGCAGCAATGGGCGCCTCCGCTGTAGAGATCGAGGATGACGTCGGGCTGCCCGCTGTGCTCGAGGTCGAGCACGCGCACCGACGATTCCTTGGCCGACGGCGATCCCGGTGCGCAGTACTTGCCGCACACGCTCGAGACCACGGGCTGGTCGTAGAACACGGTGGTCCCCTGCGCTATCGACAGGTGCAGGCCGGTGTAGTTCGGGTAGGAGCCCGTGAACGTGAACGTCGCGCTCACGTCGCCTAACTGAGCCGTTTGGGTCGTCGCAAGGGCGGTCGCCGGCGCCACGAGAAGGGTCAAAGCCGCCACGAGGCCCGCGATCAGGGACACGCATTTCCCGGCGCCCCGGCGGCCGTGTGACCCCGGCGGGACACCTCCGATTCCGGTTAACCGCTCACTCGCTGCCCCGCGGGCGGTGAATTCACCTTCACCCGGCTCCAGCACGGTTAACGTCCCACTCGCTCGGAGCAGCTGATCGAGTGAGGGGTTAACCGCACAGCGGCGCATCCTATCCGGCCGGCGGGCGCGTCAGATCCTGAAGACCGTGAACAGCCGCTTCTCGTGTTCGGCATCGATTCGGGCGATCACCTCAATGTGCTCCTCGAGCCCTGATCCGCGCAGCTTGTTAGCGAGGAGCTCGTCGACCTGGTAGATCCCGGCGCTGTTGGACATCGCGATTTCGACGCGGACGGCGCGGTCTTGGCCCGGTGAGATCTTGACGTCCTCGATCGCGTAGGCAGATATCGAGTGGATGTCGAGCCTTCCGGCCTCGAACTCCATCCGTGATCGTCCGCGGGCCATGTCGAGCGCGTCGGCGACGCGGACGATGCCGGCCTCGACGGTGAACGGCTCGCCGCCTTTGCTCCGGTGGCCGATGATCGCGTGCATCGCCTCTGAGACGATCACGGTCCGTTCGGGCTCCTCGTACGCGGTGGCCAGCAATGAGCCGAGCCGGTCGGCCGTCAGGAACAGGCTGTAGCGCTCGTGGTCGTTTCGGTGAATCGACATGCCGACGCAGTGGAACAAGCATCCGGCGGCGATCACGACCTCGGCGTCGTGGTCGGACATGGCGTAGTCGGCGGTGACGCTCGGGCTGATGCCGCGACGGAACAGCAGCCGCGCCACGCGCAGGCCGATGTTGAGCACGATTTGGATGTGAACCCAGGAGTGATCGGTGAGGCCAAGCCGACGGGATGCGTTGACGGCTGAGACGTGCCATAAGGCCTTCACGTGCGTGTCGGCATTGACGGCCTCCAGAAAACGCTCGAGTCGGCGGTTGCCGCGCGTCGGCGCGCGCACGCGCACCTCCGCGATCGCCTCCCGCGGTGGGATCGGCGGGTCGAGACGGTCGAGGCGTTGCAAGTCACGGCCTGCAACGGGTGGTTCCTCCGCGATAGGTTCGTCGAGCTCATCCATGTGGCACCTCCAGGAGTAGGCCCTCCCGCAACCCGCCGTTGGCGACCTCGAGCGGGGCTTTGAACAGCTCCGCGGCCGCCTCGAGGACCAGCAACCCGGCCGGGAGGAGCCGGACCCGGTCCTCGTCGAGCTCGAACCGGCGGGCCAGCTCGGCCGCCGGCGCCCCGCCGAGCAGCGCCAGCACCCGGCTGAAGGCAGCGGCGTCGAGCGTCGGTCCGGCGATCCGGCGAAGCGAGGTCGCGCTCCCCCCCACCGCCACCACGCGAGCTGTGGCCGGAGGCTGGACGCCGTCGAGCACTTCACGCACTCGCGCCCGGGCTTGCGAAAGGTTCTCGGCAGACGGCGGGTCGGAGTGCAAGCACTCGTCCGCGACCATGCCCGAGCCCACCTCGAACGACGCAAACCAGCTCACCCGGTCAGGCACCGTCCCCACGACCAACTCGCAGGATCCCCCGCCGGCGTCGACCACGCCCAGCGGGCCGGCGGGATCGTAGGCCAGGGTGCGGGCCGCCCCGGCGAACGCGAGGCGCGCCTCGGCCTCCGCGGACAGAACCTCGACATCGAGTCCGCACGCGCCGCGCACCGCTGACACCAGCGCGTCGCGGTTCGCCGCCAGCCGGACGGCTGCAGTGGCGACCCCACGCACATCCGCGGCGCCGAGCGCGCGCGCCACGCGGAGCTGGGTAGACACGACCGAGGCGACCTCGGCGATCTTCTCGTCGCTGATCTCTCCATTCGAGGCCAGGCCACGGCGTAGATGGGTGAACTCGCGCTCCTGGTGAACCTCAAGCAACCGTTCGCCGTCCGAGTCCGCGACGAGCAGCCGGGTCGTGTTCGAGCCGATGTCGATGCAGGCACGGCGCACGGTGGGGATGCGGGCGACGCCCCACGGCAGCCGGCGGCCATCGCGCGCGCGCTGACTCTACTGATGTCGGCAGATGGGCGCGGGTGCGGAGCCGCCCTCGGGCTCCGAGCTGACGATCGACCCGGGGTGCACGCCATTCTGCGTCGTCGCGTCGAGGCCCGGGTCCTGACCGGTCCCGTCGCCAAACGCCCCGGAGCCACCCTCACGGGTCCCGTCGCCAAACGCCCCGGAGCCACCCTCCCTCGTCTCCTCCGATGGCTCTGCGGTCATGTTCAGTCCCATCAGGGCGAACCAGGTCACCGCCGTCACGGCGAGCGAGCCCGCACCGGCGATCGCGAGCGCCGAACGGGGGCTCCCGAGCGCGGTGAGCGCGCCACCGAGGAGGATGCCGGCCCCGGGGATCGACTGGAAGAGCGACTCGTTGAGGCTCATCATCAGCGCCATCCAGCGCTCCTGGGTCGCTTCCTGAAGCGCGGTACGAGCAGCGACCGCCTCAACCCCGTTGCCGATCCCGGCGAACCCCGCGCCGACGATCGCCACCGCCAGCGTCGGCGCCATCGACATCACCAGGAAGCCGATGCCGAGCGAGCCTGCGCCGATGACGATCAGCTCCCGCGAGGGGATCGCGCGCCACCGGGCGTAGATCGCGGCGCCGGCGACCGCGCCCGCTCCCCACGCCGACAGCAACACACCGTAGCCCTCCGAGCCGGCGTGGAGTGAGTGCTCGGCGAACACGACTTCGACCGGAACCGAGATCGTGAAGAACAGGACGCCGAACACCTGGAGAAGCAGGAGCCGCCGGATGACCAGGTGCTCGCGGGCGTAGGCGAGCGCCGCGCGTACCCGGCCGTGGGCCGACTGGCGGCTCGGAGCCGGCTCGGGCAGCCCGCTCGCGGTCGCAAGCGTCAATCCGATCACGCCGAAGAGACAGCCGTCCGCGATCAGCGCGGCACTCGTCCCCCCGGCCGCCACGACCGCTCCTCCGATCGCCGGGCCAAGCATGAAGCACACCGAGAAGGCGCCGTTGGCCACGGCATTGCCCTCGCGGAGCAGTCCGGCCGCCGACGTCACGGTCACGGTCGCGGCTCGGGCCAGCGATCGCGCGGTGAGCGCCGCGATGCCGTCGAGGAGCGCCAGCGCGAGCACGGCGATGAGCGAGAAGTGGCCCGCCACCCACGCCAGCGAGAAGAACACGAGCGCCTCGAACCAGTACAGAGCCGGTAGGACCGGCCGCGGCCGGCAATGCTCGAGACGCGCTACGGCCAGTGGCGCGAGCAAGGCCGGCACGAACTGCGAGGCGAGGAAGAAGGCGGCAGCCCCCAGCGCGCTGCCCGTGCTCTGGTACACGAGCACGGCCACTGTCAGCGAACCGACCATGAAGGCCAGCTCGTTGAGCGTGTAGGCAGCCAGGAGCCGCCGGTACGCAGGGATCTGCAGAACCCGGTTCACCAGATATACCTCCGACTCGATCCTAATACCGCCGCGGTGTACATGCTCGCGCCAAGGCGGGATTGCTCCAGTATCAGGTGTGGTCCCTGCGCATCTTTACCCACGGGGCGGCGGGGGCCGATCGACAAGTTTGAGAATGGCCCTCGTGGCCCGGCTGTCATCCTGTCTGCAGATGACGCTCCGATCGCGGTCCTGGGATCGCGCGAATACCTACTCTCACAGCGCGTTCCCGGCCGATCGGCTGGCCGCGGAGCGCAGCAGCACCGTATCGGTGTGCCTGCCCGCACGCAACGAGGCGCGAACGATCGGGCCGATCCTCGCAGAGCTTGTGCCATTGCGGGAGCGGGGCATCCTCGACCAGATCGTGGTGGTCGATCGTTCGAGCGACGGCACGGCCGAGATCGCCCACGAGTTCGGCGCCGAGGTCCATGACCAAGACGAGCTGATGCCCGAGCTCGGGCCCGTGCTCGGCAAAGGCGACGCGATGTGGCGTGCCCTACCCGTACTGACGGGCGACGTGATCTGCTTCCTCGACGCCGACTCAGAGCGGTTCGGCGCCCACTTTGCCTGCGGTGTCCTGGGCCCACTGCTGTGCGGCTCGGAGATCTCGCTCGTCAAGGGCTTCTACCGCCGGCCGTTCCGGGTCGCCGAGGTCACGGTCCCGGATGGCGGGGGCCGCGTGACGGAGCTCACGGCCCGCCCGCTGCTCAATCTGTTCTATCCCGACCTTGCCGCGGTCCGGCAGCCGCTGGCCGGCGAGATCGCGGCCCGGCGCGATCTACTCGAACAACTGCCGTTCGCCACCGGGTACGGCGTAGACATCGGCCTGCTGATTGACGCCTACGCGCTCGCCGGTCTGGACGCGATCGCGCAGGTCGACCTCGACGTGCGGCAGAACGCCCACCAGCCCCTGCGCGACCTCGGCCCGATGGCGTACGCCGTCCTGCGAGCCGTGGCCGTCCGGCTGGAGCGCGAGGGCCGGCTGCGCGGCCCTTTGCCGGCGACGTTCACCCTCGGCGGCGCCGAGGGGTCGCAACCGGAGATCGCCGAGCCGATCGAGCGCCCGCCGCAGCTCAGCCTCCGCCAGGCCGCCTGACCTGGGGCGCCTGACCGGATGCCGTCGGCCTCACTCAGGACCGAGGCCCCACTCGGGACCGCGAGAACGCGGTCCGAAGCGCCTTGGAGCCGGCCGCCGCGCGCTCGAGGTACCCGTATGTACCTCGGTCGCGCAGCTCCTCGGCAGCCTCGAGCAACCCGCCGAACGCCGCAAACGCGAACGCCCCGCCGACCGATATCCGGGCCACCCCGAGTTCTGCCAGCTCGCTCACGCTCGGTGTGCCGCGAACGGCAAGCACGTTCACGGGGGCGTCGACTGCCGCGATCACCTCGCGAATGTCGTCGGCGCTGTTGAGTCCGGGCGCGTACAGAACGTCCGCGCCGGCCTCCTGATAGGCACCCAGTCGCGCGATCGTGTCGGCCAGATCAGGCTTCCCGCGGATGAGGTTCTCGGCTCGGGCGGTGAGCACGAGCCTCACCGGGCCGCCGTGCGCGGCTTCCGCGGCCGCCGCCACGCGCTCGCGAGCGAGGCTCAATTCGTAGATCTCGTCCGCATCGCCGGAGTAGTCCTCCACCGAGGCGCCGGCGAGTCCCGCATCGACGGCCAGCGCGATCGTCTCCGCGACGCCAGCGGGCTCGTAGGCAAACGCGTTCTCGAGATCCGCAGACACCGGCACGTCGGTGCCGCGGGCCAGCTCGGCGGCGTGAGCGAGCGCCTCCTCGCGCGTGACCGCCCCATCGGGACGGCCGAGCGTGGCGGCGTGGCCGCTGCTCGTGGTCGCGATCGCCTCGAAGCCCAGCGAGACAAGCAGCGCGGCCGAGCCAAGATCCCACGCGTTCGGCATCAGCAAGGGGGAGCCGCGCCGGTGCAGCTCGAGGAACCTCTTCGCCTTGTCGGCCTGAGCGCCGTTCATCGGGCCAGCCTAACGAAGCACCGGCGTGGGTAGAGTCGAAGACATGAGCTCTAGCTCCACGGCGCGCGCGCGAGATCGAGAATCAGGCGAGCGCGCGCGAGATCCGGAATCAGGCAAGCGCACGCGAGATCCGGAATCAGGCGAGGATGGCTCCTTCCAGCGGCAGGTCAGCCAGTTCCGGCGCTGGGTCTCGGCCGACCCCGATGCCGAGTTCCCCGTCCAGGCCGGCCGATACCACCTGTACGTCGCCCGTGCCTGTCCCTGGGCTCACCGGACGATCATCGCCCGTCACCTGATGGGGTTAGAGGACGCGATCGGAATCTCGTTCGTGGACCCGATCCGAGACGAGCTCGGCTGGGCGTTCACTGGAGGTAAGTACGTCGACCCGGTCAACGCCTTCGCGTTCCTGAGCGAGGCCTACCTCGCGACCGACTCGGCATACGCCGCGCGCGTGACGGTGCCGGTTCTGTGGGACAAGTGGAGCGGCGTGATCGTCTCCAACGAGTCCGCGGACATCCTGCGCATGCAGCACACGGTTTTCGCGCCAGTCGCCGAGCATCCCGTCGAGCTCCTTCCTGGGAGGCTGGAAGACGAGATCGAAGCGCTGAACGAGCGGATCTACGACAACGTGAACAACGCCGTCTACAAAGCCGGGTTCTCCACGAACCAGGCCGTCTACGAAACCGAGGTAGCTGGACTGTTCGCGCTGCTCGATGAGCTTGACGAACGGCTCGCCGAACGGCGCTTCCTGTTCGGTCCCGAGCCGGTCGAAACAGACTGGCGGCTGTTCACGACGCTGGTGCGCTTCGATGCCGTCTACCAGATCCATTTCAAGTGCTCCCTGCGCAAGCTCATCGAGTACAAGCATCTGTGGCCCTACACCCGTGACCTGTACCAATGGCCCGGGGTCGCCGGAACCGTCGATTTCGACGAGATCCGCCGGCACTATTACCTCACCCACCCGATGATCAACCCGAGCAGGCTGGTGGCGGTTCGTCCTTCCGAGGACTTCGACTCCCCGCACGGCCGCGAACCGCTCGGGTAGCGTCGCCTGGCGTCTCGGACAGGTTCGCGCAGCGTCTCGCATCGCGTCGTACCGCGTCTCGGAATGGCGTCGCCGCCCGCTTATGTCAGACCATACCCCTGGGACCGGTTCCATCGGTCTATGCGATTCCTTACAAGACGGTAGAATCCCTCCCGGGACACAGGGGCGTGTGGCGCTAACCAGGGGGAGACATTGGATTGGTGGAGGGATGCCGTACTGACATGCTGCTCGAGCGGGAGCCCGAGCTACGCCGGATGCGACAGACGATCCGGCAAGCCAGCACCGGTGCCGGTGGGCTGGTCGTTATCGGCGGCCCGGCCGGGATCGGAAAGACCGCTCTGCTCGGGGCGGCGGTGTGCATGGCCGAACAGGTTGGGGTGCGGGTCCTTCGAGCGCGGGCGACCGATCTCGAACAGGAGTTTTCGTTCGGGGTGGTCCGGCAGCTGTTCGAGGCGCCGCTGGCACGGGCCCGCGGCGGCGAGCGCGAGACACTGCTCCGTGGCGCGGCCGCACTCGCGAGCCCCTTGTTCGAGTCGGGTC
>Ga0335081_10013597_pt1 | contig 13156 bp, 10 predicted proteins | sample Lox_Sample_35_FD_206713 | JGI IMG/M metagenome (GOLD analysis project Ga0335081, IMG submission 206713) | Soil microbial communities from Loxahatchee National Wildlife Refuge, Florida, United States - Lox_Sample_3.5 | ecosystem: Environmental > Terrestrial > Soil > Wetlands | place: USA...
CCAGGATGCAAGCGATGGCGATGCCGAAGGCGAAAGTCAGCACCGTTGCCGCCAGAGCGGGGTAGAGCTTGCCATTGCCGACCAGAGTTTCGAGGCTCGCCCACCAGCGGTCGGGCGGCGGAAAATAAGGCGAGCGCCGCGGCGCAATGAGCTGCCAGAGGACCAGCAAGAGCACGAGCGGCAAGACCCCGCGCAAGGGCGGCAAGGCCGCGATGAAGGCCGGACGCTTAGTCATGTTCCTCCGCATAGCCGGCGAGCATGCGTCGGCTGAACGCGACCAGCACCCCGTTGAGGAGCAACCCGAGAGCGCCGATGACGAGCACGTAAACGAACATGCGCTCGGGCTGCATCGCTTGCAGCTCGCTCACCACCGCATAGCCGAGCCCGTGCGGGTTGCCGAGCATTTCGGCGATGATCGCCATTACCAACGCCGTGCCGAGGCCGAGGCGGCAGCCGACGACGAGCGCCGGCGCCGCCGCGGGAATGAGCACCTTGGCGAGGAGGCGCGGCCGTGTCAGGCGCAAAGTCCGCCCGACATCGTGCAGCCTCGCGGCAACGCTTTGAAGCCCGCCCATCGTGTTGATCAGCACCGGCCAGACGCTGGCATAGACCATGACGACGAGCTCGGTCGTGAGCGAGAAATTGAAGATCAGCAGGGCCACGGGGAGGAAGGCGATCCCCGGCAAGGGCCGCAGCAGCTCGACTGTCGCCTCGACATAACGCCGCGCAGCCTGCGATATGCCGAGCAGCAAGCCGAGCGCCAAGCCGATCGTGCACGCGATGATCCAGCCGAGCAGGACGGCGCCGAGCGTATGCGCCGTTTGCGCGATGAGGTCGCCCGAGAGCAACAATCCCCGGCCGGCGACAAGAATGCCGCTCGGCGCCGGCAGATATTCGAATGTAACGAGCCCGCCACGCACCGCGGCTTCCCAGATCGCGAGCACGCCGAGGATGGTGGCTGTCCCCGAAGGATTGAACCGCATCAGCCCTTTCCCGCCGCCAGGATCGCGTCATGGACATCGAGGCGGCAATGCAGAAAGTCCGGCCTTTGACGCGTCTCGATCTGGTCGCGCGGACGTGGCAGCGGCACGTCGATGATGCGATGAAGGCGACCGGGGGACCCGCCCAACACGGCGATGCGGTCGCCGAGATAGACCGCCTCGTCGATGTCATGCGTGATGAAGACGAAGCTTGTTCCCGTTCGCGCATGGAGGCGCAGGACTTCGTCCTGCAGCGCCGCTTTCGTCATCGCATCGAGCGCCCCGAAGGGCTCGTCCATCAGCATCGCCTCGGGCCGCAAGGCGAGCGCGCGGGCGATTTGGACCCGCTGCTGCATTCCGCCCGAAAGCTGCCACGGATATTGCTCGGCATTCGGCTCGAGGCCGACCATCTGCAACGCTTCGTGGACCCGCGCGGCTTGTGCTGCGGCGTCGATCCGGCCTTCAAGGCCGAGCGCGACGTTGCGTGCGACGCTCCGCCACTGCAATAAGGCGTGCGAATAGTCCTGGAAAACGACCACCACCCCCTCGGGTGGCGCGGCCACCGGCTCCCCACGAAATCGAACCGTGCCACTGGTCGCGCGCTGCAGCCCGCCAAGAATCCGCAGCAATGTGGTCTTCCCGGTGCCCGAGGCGCCCACAATGGTGAAAATCTCGCCATGCGCGACTTCAAAGCTGATGTCTTCGAGAATTCGCCGCGCTTGGGTTTGGAACCTCAGCTCGAGCCCGACCCGTTCGGCCGCGAGGATGCTGGTGCTCGCGCCGCGCCCGGCCATCTTGCGATGCTCAATTCCCGGTGACGACGATCCGCGTCATGTCGAGATTCTGCAAGGGGCGCCCTTGTGCAATCAGGACCTTGCGCCAGACATCGAGCCGCGCCGGCGTGATCGTAAAGTCGAAAGCGGGCAGCGGAATCCTCGCCACCACCGGCTCGGGCAGGCCGGAATATTTGGCCAGCACGGCCCGCGCCTTGGCATCATCGCTTTTGATGATATCGAGCCCGCCCTGGAGCGACGCGACCCAGCGTTTCAGCACGTCGCGATGGGCGCGCGCCCAATCGGCATCGGCAATCCAGAAAGGAAACAGCACCGGATCGGCCACCGCGAGCAGGGGGTCGCCGAGCGACTTGAAGCCGGCGGCGCGCATCTGGCCGACAAAGGGCTCGAGCGGCTCGGCGGCATCGACCCGGCCCGCCTTGAGCTGGTCCATCATGTTCGGGAAGGGCACTTCGACGCCGCTCACCGTGTCGGGATCGCCGCCGGCCTGCTTTACCCAATGCAGCACCGCGATATGCATCACCGAGCCGACACCAGGGCTGGCGATGCGCTTGCCGGCCAAATCCTTGGGCGAGCTGATCGCGCTGTCGGCGCGCACCATCACCTCGAAGGATTTGTTGGCGGCCGTCTCCAGGGTTTCGCCGGCCACGGCCGCGATGTTGAGGCCGCTCGCGACTGCATTGAGAAGATCGGGCGCCGTCGTCGGGGCGAGATCGAATTGCTTGCCCAGAGTCTGCGGCAAATTGGTGATGTTCGGGAATTTGGTGAGTGCGACCTGAAGCCCGTTCTTCTCGAAGATTCCGGCGTCGTTCGCCACCAGCATCGGCAACCACGTGACAACGGGGATATAGGCGACGCGCAATTGGGTCTGCTGCGCTTGGCTTGGGAGCGCGAGGCCCGTGCCCAAGCAAACCACCAGCGCCCAGCACAGGACCTTCATCAAAGGACGCATCAAACCCTCCCCAATTTTATTGAGCAACCATAGGGCATGCCAAGATTGTTTGTTCAAGCAATATTTCTGCATTATCCGCGCGGGCTGGCGCCAGTTTCCGGCCGCTTTTCACCCTGTCGTGAGCCGGGGGAAGGGGCGTTGAGGTCGCCGGAAGTTGTGTTAGGCTGTGGGAAAACAGCCTCGAATGGAGCCCGGAAGATGATCACAATCAGCGTCAATGGTACGTCCCACCAGCTCGATCTTGAGCCGGACACGCCGCTCCTTTGGGCCTTGCGCGACGTTGTCGGCCTGACCGGCACGAAATACGGTTGCGGTATTGCCCAGTGCGGCGCCTGCACCGTCCATATCGAGGGACAGGCGGTGCGCTCCTGCTCCGTGCCGATTGCCGCCGTCAGCGGCAAGAGCATCACCACGATCGAAGGCCTTTCGCCGGATTCGAAGCACCCGGTGCAACAAGCCTGGCTCGCGGAAGATGTGCCGCAATGCGGCTATTGCCAATCGGGCCAGATCATGGCTGCGGCGGCGTTTTTGAAGCAGCATCCGGCGCCGACCGACGCCGAGATCGACGCCAACATCACCAATATTTGCCGTTGCGGCACGTATGAGCGTCTCCGGCGCGCGATTCATCGCGCTGCCGAGATGATGAAAGCCTGAGCGGAGGAGGACGCGCCATGGACGGAAATCGTATCACCGCGGCCAATCTCACCCGCCGCCGTTTCATCCTCACGGCGGCGACAGCCGCCGGCGGCTTTGCTATCGGCACGGCGGCCTTCCCGCACTGGGTGCAAGCGGCCTCGGTCGCGGAGCATCCCTGGGAGACGGCGGATGGCTATGATCCAAAGGAACTCGATGCCTGGATCGTGATCGATCCCGATGATTCGGTGCTCATCCGTTACCAGAAAGCGGAGATGGGCCAAGGCAGCATGACCGCCGTGCCGATGATGCTCAACGAGGAGCTGCAGGCCGATTGGTCCAAGGTGCGGGTCGAATTCGCTTCGGCGAACCGCAATATCCGCGAGAAGAAGATCTACGGCAACATGTATTCGAACGGCAGCCGTTCGATCAAGGAATCGCAGAAGCTGGTGCAGCAAGTCGGCGCCAGCGCCCGTACGCGGCTGATCCAGGCGGCCGCGACGAAGTGGGGCGTCCCGGCGAGCGAATGCTCATCGGCGAACAGCGTCATCACCCACGGGCCGTCCGGCCGCACGATGCGCTATGGCGAGGTCGCGGCCGATGCGGCGAAGATCAAGCTCGACCAAGAGCCCGCGATCAAGACCCCCGACAAGTGGACCTTCGCCGGCAAGCCGATGCCGCGCCTCGATGTCGTGCACAAGATCAACGGCTCGGCTGTCTTCGGCATCGATGCGAAGGTGCCGGGCATGGTCTTTGCGGCGATCCTTCAATGTCCGGTTCCCGGCGGCAAGCTGAAGGGCGTCGATGACTCCGTGGTTGCCGGCATGCCCGGTAATCCCAAGGTGGTAAAGCTCGACAACGCGGTCGCGGTGGCTGCCGAAGGCACGTGGTGGCGCGCGCGCCAAGCGCTCGCGAAGCTGCAGCCTGAATGGGATACAGGTGCCGCTGGCAGCACCAGCACCGAGCAATTCTTCCGCGAGTACAAAGCGGCGTTGGATACGGCCAAGCCGGTCGTCGCGCGCAACCAGGGCGATTTCGATAAAGCCATGGGCGCGGGTGGCAAGACTTTCGAAGCCGTCTACGAGACGCCTTACCTGTCGCATACGCCGATGGAGCCGATGAATGCGACGGTGAAGATCGAGGGCGAGCGGGTCGATGTCTGGGTCAGCACCCAGGACGCTTACGAAGAAACCGAGAAGACCGCCGAGCACTTCAAGATCGAAGCCGAGAACATCTATCTCCACAATTGTTATTGCGGCGGCGGCTTTGGCCGTCGCGACCTCGCCGACGAGGTGATCCAAGCGATCGCGGTCGCCAAGGCGGTCCAGAAACCGGTGAAGCTGATCTGGTCGCGCGAAGAGGATACGCGGCACGACAAGATGCGTCCGATGGCCGTCGTGCGCTTCAAGGGCACGACGGGCGCCGACGGCATGCCGACCGCCCTGTCGGCGCGTACGGTCACCGGCTCCGTCGTCTTGAACGCGCTCGGCAAGCTGCCACCGAACGGTCTCGACTTCGTTTCGGTCCAGGGCCTGGCGACCAATGGCTACGGCATCCCCAACATGCGGATCGAGTCCATCATCCGGGATACGCATTTGCCGGTGTGGTGGTGGCGTGCGCCCGGGCAGAACCAGAACGTCTTCGCGATCGAGGGCTTCATCGACGAGATCGCGACAGCGAACGGGATCGATCCTTTGGAGATGCGGCGCAAGCTGCTCCAGGGCAAGCCCGATTGGCTCGCCGTGCTCAATAAGGCCGCTGAAATGGCCAATTGGGGTAAGCCGTTGCCGAAAGGCAGCGGCCGCGGCATCGCGATATGCACCGACACCGACAGCCTCTGCGCTCAGGTCGCCGAGGTGACGGTAAGCCCGAAGGGTGACCTCAAGGTCAACCGCGTCACTGTCGCGCTCGACACCCGTTACCAGGTGAATCCGCTGACCATCGAAGAGCAGGCGGAGGGCGGCATCATCTTCGGTCTCTCGGCCGCGCTCTACGGCAAGATCGAGGTCAGGAGCGGCGCGCCGGTGCAGGGCAATTTCGACACCTATCGCATGGTGCGGCTCGCCGAGGCACCGAAGATCGACGTCGCATTGCTGGCCAGCGGCGGAGAGAAGTGGGGCGGGGCCGGCGAGCCCTCGACGCCGCCGATCGGCGGCGCGGTCGCGAATGCGATCTTTGCCGCGATCGGCAAGCGCATCCGCAGCTTGCCGATCATGGATCACGACCTGTCTTGGGGCTCCGTCTAATCTGACAGCGGCCGGACGGTGAGGAGCCATCGCGACGCGAAAGCGATGGCTCCTCGGCCTCCCAACTTCCCCGCTCGACCTCTCCGACCCGTCTTCCACTCCCCCGCGCAAGACCGACGGTCTCGCCACAATAATCAGCGAGCGACAATAAGATGAACCGGATCAGGATATTCGCCGTCGCGTCCTTCTTCTTGGGCGCGGTGCCGCTCGCGCATGGGCAAGGCTCCGCCCCACCCGCCAGTAGTGGCGAATATGTCGCGCGCGCCGGCGATTGCATCGCCTGCCATTCCGTGCGCGGTGGTCCCGCTTTCGCGGGTGGCCTCAAGATGGGCACGCCGATGGGCGCAATCTACACCACCAACATCACGCCGGACCCGGAGACCGGCATCGGTCAATACAGCTTCGAGGATTTCGATCGCGCCGTGCGCAAAGGCGTAGCGAAGGACGGGCACCATCTCTATCCCGCGATGCCCTATCCCTCCTATGCCAAGATCACTGAAGCCGACCTGCGCGCGCTCTACGATTTCTTCATGAAGCAGGTTCCACCGGTGAAGCAGGCGAACAAGCCTAGCGAGATCACCGGCATGAAGGGCTGGCGCTGGCCGCTCGCTCTCTGGAACCTGGTGTTCACCTCCGGTGGCGCCTATGTGCCTCAGCAAGGACATGACCAAGCCTGGAATCGCGGCGCCTACCTCGTGGAAGGGCTCGGCCATTGCGGCGCCTGCCACACGCCGCGCGGCTGGGCCTTTCAGGAAAAGGCGCTCGACGCCAGCAGCGCTTCCTTTCTCCAAGGAGCGGAGCTCGATGCCTGGTTCGCGCCCAATCTGCGCGGCGATCTGCGCACCGGCATCGGCGGCTGGTCGGAGGATGATCTCGTTGCCTTCCTCAAGACCGGGCACAATGCAAAAGCAACGGCCTTCGGCTCGATGCTCGACGTCGTCAACAACAGCACGCCCTATCTGAACGACGCCGATCTGAAGGCGATGGCGGTCTATCTGAAATCCCTGTCGGCAACCGCACAGCAAGCCGCGGTTGCCTATAGTGATGCCACGACAAAGTCACTCCTCGCCGGAAATCCGCAGCAGCCGGGTGCGACGCTCTATCTCGGTCATTGCGTCTCCTGCCATGGCGCCGACGGCAAGGGGCAGAGTACCTATATGCCGCCCCTCGCCGGCAATCCGGTCGTGCTCGACGAGAATCCGGTGTCGCTCATCAATCTCGTGCTGAACGGCGCGGAACCGCTGATCGTGAAGGGAGCGCCCGATGCCTACCGCATGCCGCAATACCGCATTCAGCTCACCGATGCGGAGATAGCCGGCGTGCTGAGCTTCGTGCGCAACGGATGGGGCAATGGCGCCGGCCCGATATCGGCCGATCAAGTCAAGGCGCTGCGGCCGATTACCGATCCGAGCAGCGACCGCGTGATTATCCTGAAGATGCGATGAAACCTGGCGGTGGCGGGAGAGGCAGGCCTCGCGCCCTCGGCATGGCCTGCTCTGCTCTAGAGTCGCGAGTATAATATATCTTGTCGATGGGCGACGACGAGCTGTGTCAGCCTGCGTTGCTGGACTTGCCGGGTAAATTTCTGCCACTCTCGCATATGGCCAACGAACCGAACGCGGGCGAGATGGTTCTTCGCCCAGGCGAGGTCGCTGTTGCGCTCCCGCCAAACACCGATGCCGGCGTCTATTTCATCGGTCGGATCCATACGCCGTGGAAATCCCGCCGCGATTGTCCCAAGCGCGGCAGCTTCGATGGGCCGCTATGTACCATTGTCGTCGATGAGTGCTGGCGCGCAGCGCTGACTGGACTTGCCGATTTCCGCCGCATCCAGGTCCTCTATTGGATGCATCATGCGCGGCGAGATTTGGTTCTTCAAGCGCCGGCGCGGACGGGGGAACTCGCCGGCACCTTCGCTTTGCGCTCGCCGGTGCGCCCCAATCCGATCGCGTCGTCGATCGTCGAGCTCGTATCGATCCGCGACACGACGCTCGATGTCCGCGGCCTCGACTGCCTCGATGGAACGCCGTTGCTCGATCTCAAGCCGGATCGTTCCACCGGGGCTTAGAGCAAGCGCGCAACAAGTGAGTTGCGGCCGCTATTTACATTCATTCGTACCCCTATGTATCATTTCGGGGTTCTAGCCAATTAAACAATAAGCGGGTCGTCAGAGGACGGCTATTGGGGAGGGGATCAGGAGAACCCTGTCGAGGACCCGGGACCGCTTCGACGTTGCCCTTTCATCGTCCGCGGCGTTCAGATCGGTCGTGGAGATAGCGATGTCGGCGCCCATCGGGCTCCGGAAGGCATGCGGCTCGGGTGTGGCGGTTGAGTTGCGAACCGGTTTCGGTCGCCGGCTCGAGTGCTGGAAGAGAGCCGAACAAAGGAGATTTAGGGATGGCAATGAGCGCGAAGGCAGAAAACCGCGTCCGCCGCTGGCGGGAGCAGCGTTGGCTGCTCGATACGGTGGTCAGCCAGGTGGGAGTCGAGTTCGATCAGGCGCGCATCAACTACACCGCCGGGCCAGCCGGGGCCGAAGCCCTGGCCGAATTTCGCCTGACGGCCACGCGGGTCAAGAAGATCAACGACATCTCGCGCGAATACGCGTTGCAAGCTCAGCGCCGCGAGGCCAAAGCGGTCGCTTTCGACCGCGCTGGGCGTTACATTGCGGCACGCGAAAGCTACATGGTCGCGGCGATGCTGTGGTCGATCGCGCGCTGGCCGATCTTCGAGATGAATGACGAGCTCGAGCATCTCGAGAAAAAGATGAACGAGTGCTACGCAAATTACATGAAATACGCGGCGCACCCGATCGAGCGGGTCGAAGTTCCCTTCGGCAAGGGTCAGTCGCTGCCGGCCTATCTCCATTTGCCGCACAAACCCGCGCCGGGCGAGACATTCCCCTGCGTCATCGCGGTCGGCGGCATGGACGGCACCAAGGAGAATTCTTGCGCGATGTACGGCGACAAGCTCTTGGAGCGCGGCATCGCTATCTTCGCAGTCGACGGGCCGGGGCAGGGCGAATGCTTTGCGCGTCGTGTCAATGTCACCTATACGGCGCATATGGAAGCGGGTGAGGCGAATTACAAATATGTGTCGTCGCATCCGGCGATCGACAAATCGAAGATCGTGTTGCGCGGTTCGTCGATGGGCACGTTCTTCTCGACCCAGGCCGCCTCGGTCTTGGGCGATCGCATCATCGCCCTGACGCAATCGGCAGTGTGTCACGAGCCCGGGTTCGATACGATCTTCAACCATGCAGCGCCGTCCTTCAAAATGCGGTTCATGTACATGGCAGGCTTCGAGGACGAGGACGCCTTCGATGAATGGGTGAAGAAGCTCGATTTGCGGCCGCTCGCCAAGGACATTCGCGTCCCCTATCAGGTCATCGCCGGCGAAGACGATCAGCTCTCGCCGCTCGAGCATACGCGCGAGCTCTTGTCTCTGGTCAAAACACCGCGCCAGTTCGTCATCTATGAGAGCGCGGTGCATGGCGTCTATAACGCGCCCTCGACGGTCGCCGGCGAAAATCCGCAGACTTTGCAGGCCGATTGGATCGCCGACCGGATTGCCGGCAAGCCGATCGCGCGGTCCGAGGAAATCTTCATCGCGAATAGCGGCGTCGCGACCGTCAAGCCGCTCGCGTAAGGACAAACCGATAGGGGAGGAATCCATGTCGACCGCACTCGAGCGCCGCAAAGTCCTCGTCGGGATCGCGGCTGGTCTTGCGACTTTGGGAGGACGGCGCGTCCCTGCCGAGGCGGAGACCGCCGCGCAAAAGCCGTTCCGGATCGATCTCCATCACCACGTCATACCGCCGAAATGGGTCGAAGCGGCACGCTCGCACAAGCCGGACAATACTTGGGGACCCGAGATCGTCGGTTGGACTCCGGCGATTGCCATCGAGCAGATGGACAAACATCGGGTCGCCTATGGTGTCACCGAGCTGGGCTTGCCCGGGGTGTGGTGGGCGCCGCCGGCGGAAGCCGCATCGCTTGCGCGCTACTGCAACGAATACGTGGCCGACATGCAGCGGACTTACCCCGGCCGCTTTGGCATGTTCGCCACCATCCCGCTGCCGCACATCGACGAGACCTTGAAGGAAATCGCCTATGTCTACGACACCCTCCATGCCGACGGGATCGGGCTGATCACGAGTTACGGCCCGCTTTGGCCCGGCGATCAGAAATTCGAGCCGGTATGGCAGGAATTGAATCGGCGCAAGGCCGTGATCCATGTGCATCCGACCGTGCCGACCTGCTGCGTCAACCTCATCCCCGACGTGGCCAATGCGACCGAGGAATATCTCTTCGATACGGCGCGCGCGATCACCAGCCTCCTCTATAGCGGCACGCTCACCCGGCATCCCGATTTGCGGTTCATCTTCTCGCATGCGGGCGGCGCGTTTCCCGATATTTCCGACCGTGTCATGGGCTCGGCCCGGCGCAACCCGAAGATCGCCGGGCGCTTGCCCGACGGCGATCCCTCGGCGGTCCTGCACAAGCTCTATTTCGATGTCGCGAGCTCGGTCAACCCGATCAATTTCGACGGGCTTCGCCACTTCACCTCCATCGAGCGGATCGTGGTCGGAACGGACCTGCCCTATGTCCATATGGACTACACGCTCGATCGGCTCGATCACGCGAAGCTCAGCGCCAGGGACTATGAGCGCATCAACACCGGCAATGCGCTCGACCTTTTTCCGCATCTCAAAGGCCGGATTTCCCGGCCGACCTAGGCGATCGGCGGTCGATGCGGGCTGTCGCGACGGACCATGGCGCGAACGGTATCATCGATGGTGCGCGCGGGCAGTTGGTCTGAGCGCCTTGCAACGGTAAAGGCGGTAGTTACACTCCGGCGATACGCAAAGACCAGCCGGAGAGTGCCTATCTCATGGTAGCAGCGAGTTTAACGGGAAAAGCGGTTGGCCAATCGGTCAAGCGCGTGGACGGGGTTGCCAAGGTGACTGGCCGCGCCCGCTATGCGGGCGACTTCGATCTGCCGGGAATGATCTTTGGCCGCGCGCTGCGCAACCCTCATCCGAGCGCGCGTATCGTCTCGATCGATGTGCGGCGCGCCAAGGCGCTGCCCGGCGTTCATGCAGTGCTGACGGGCGCCGATGTTCCCGATGCTCTTTACGGCCGCATGTGCAAGGACATCCCCATCCTTGCCAAGGGCGTGGCACGCTTCGTCGGCGAGAAGGTGGCGGCGGTCGCGGCGGATACCGCCGAGATCGCGGAAGCCGCGCTCGAGCTCATCGATATTGTCTACGAGGCGTTGCCGGCGGTGTTCAGCGCGGAGGACGCCATGCGGCCAACCGCGCCCATTATCCATCCGGAAGCGGTGGAGGTCTTCCCGGGGGCGGCGGCCGGCATCCATGGCGAGCTCAGCATGTACCCCGCGATCCCGAACGTGATCTCGCGGCTCACGGTTGGTCATGGCGATGCCGCCCGCGCTCTGGCGTCGGCGCACAAGATCTTCGAACATCGCTTCGCCGTTCCCTCGGTTCATCAAGGCTATATCGAGCCGCATACCTGCCTCGTCGCGATCGCCGCGGACGGGCTCGTCGATGTCTGGATGGCCAATAAGGGGCCGCATATCGCGCGCGCCCACATGGCCGCCGCGATCGGCGTGCCGGAGGATCGAATCCGCTTCAACCCGGTCGTGATCGGCGGCGATTTCGGCGGCAAAGGATCGCTGATGGATCTGCTCCTTTGCTATTGCCTGGCGCGCGCCGCGGGCCGGCCGGTCAAAATGGCGATGAATTCCTTCGAGGAGCTGACCGCGGGCAACCCGCGCCATTCTGCCGGCATCAGGCTGCGCACCGGAGTCGATCGCGACGCCAAGCTGCTCGGGATCGAAGCGCGGGTGATCTTCAATGCCGGCGCCTATGCGGGGTTTGTTCCCGTGCCGACACTCCATGGCGGCTATAGCGAGCTTGCCGGGACCTACCGCGTGCCGAATTGCGCGATCGAGGTGCTGCGCGTCTATACCAACACCGTGCCCTGCGGCCATATGCGCTCGCCGGGCGCGCCACAAGTGGCTTTCGCCGTCGAGAGCCATATCGACATGATCGCACGCGAATTGGGACTCGATCCTGTCGAAATGCGGCGGCGCAACGCGATCGCCGACGGCGATCTGACCCCGCTCGGCGAAACGCGCCGGCATTTGCGCTGCCGCGACGTGATCGATGCCGGCGCGCGCGCTTTCGGCTGGGAGAAGCCCAGACCCGCCGGTACCGGCCGCGGCATCTCGATTTATGAGCATCCGCCCGGCAATTTCGGACCCTCGACCGTTACTCTGACAATGAACGCAGATGGCCGGATCACGACCACGGTCGGCGCACCCGATACGGGAACGGGGTTTCATACCATCGCGGCTCAGCTCGTCGCCGAGCATTTCGGCTTCTCGGTTGACCAGGTCGATGTCGTGCAAGGCGACACGCTTTCGACCGGTTTCGAATTCGGCTCGAGCGGCCAGCGGCTGACGACGACGATCGGACAGGCGATCGCGGCCGCAGCCGAGGCGATGAAGGAAAGTCTCGCGGCGCTCGCCGCCGAGCGTCTCAATTGCGCGCCGTCAGACATTGAGATGCGCGAAGGATCCTTTTCCGCGCCGGGTGCGACAATCGATTTGCCGGCGCTCATGGGTTGGGCCGCGGCGCGCGGCAAGGCGCCTTTGAGCTGCCAGGGCCGGAACAAGCCCGGACCGACCGACCGTACGGGGTTCGTTGCGCATTTCGCGGAAGTGACGGTCGACCGCGAAACCGGGCAAGTGCGCCTCCAACGCGTCGTCACCGCGCATGATGTCGGAACCATCGTCAACCCCATCATGCATCAGGGACAGATCGAAGGCGGGCTCATTCAGGCAGTGGGGCAGGCGATGAGCGAGCGGATCGTCCTGAAAGACGGTGCCGTGATTACCGCGCATCTCGGCGACTACAAGCTGCCGACGATCGCGGACATACCCGAGCTCGAAACCGTCTTGCTGCCGGGCGGCGGCGGCGCCGCGCCGTTCTCGACCACGGCGATCGGTGAAATGAGCAATGTCGCGGTTTCGGCGGCGATCACCAATGCGGTGTTCGATGCGGTGGGTGCAAGACTCATCGAGCTGCCGATTACCGCGGAGAAAGTCCTCCAAGGCCTGAGCGAGAAGGCGAGCGCGCCATGAGAACCATCAAGCTCACCCTCAATGGCAAGCCGATCGTAAGCGAGGTGGCCGACAATCGCCTCCTCGTCGAGTTTTTACGCGAGGACCTGAAACTCACCGGTACCAAAGAAAGCTGCGGCGTCGGCGTGTGCGGCGCCTGCACGGTGCTGCTCGACGGCAAGCCGATCAGCTCCTGTCTCGCTCTGGCCGTCCATGCCGATGGCGCCGACCTGACAACGATCGAGGGGATCGCCGAAGGCGACCGGCTGCACCCGCTTCAAGAAGCGTTTCTGACGCATGGCGGCTTTCAATGCGGCATCTGCACGCCGGGACAGATCCTCGCGGCCAAAGCGCTGCTTGATGCCAATCCGCACCCCACGCGCACGGAGATCCAGCATTGGA
>Ga0335081_10013598_pt1 | contig 13155 bp, 10 predicted proteins | sample Lox_Sample_35_FD_206713 | JGI IMG/M metagenome (GOLD analysis project Ga0335081, IMG submission 206713) | Soil microbial communities from Loxahatchee National Wildlife Refuge, Florida, United States - Lox_Sample_3.5 | ecosystem: Environmental > Terrestrial > Soil > Wetlands | place: USA...
CGGCGTGTGCGCGTACCGGATCGTGCAGGAATCGCTGTCAAACGCCAGCCGTCACGCCCCGGGGGCGGCGGTGACGGTGTCGGTGGCCCGCAGCGGCGGCGCGGTGCTGCTGCGGGTCGCCAACGGCCCCGGCGGGCCGGGCCCGGGCAGCGGGCCGGGCGCCGCGGCCGGGCCGGGTGTCAACGGCCATGAGCGTGGCGGGAACAGCTATGAGCCGGGCGGAAACAGCCCCGGGCCCGGCGCGGACGGCGCCGCGGCCGCGCTGACGCCCGCGACCGGGCTTGACGGGCTGGCCGGGAACGGCCACGGGCCGGGGCAGGGACTGACGGGGATGCGCGAGCGGGTGGCGCTGCTGGGCGGCTCGCTGTCGGCCGGCCCGGCGCCAGGCGGCGGCTATGTGGTGTCCGCGGTGCTGCCGCTCGGCGAGGCGGCATGACGGCAGCTGGCGCCGCGGACGGCGCGGTCACCCGGTGCCTGATCGCCGACGACCAGGCAATGGTGCGGGAGGGCTTCGCCGCGGTGCTCGCCGCCCAGCCGGGCATGGCCGTGGTCGGGCAGGCCAACGACGGCGCCGACGCGGTCGGCCAGGCGCGGCAGCTGGACCCCGACGTCGTGCTGATGGACGTGCGGATGCCGGTCATGGACGGGCTCGAAGCGGCCCGCCAGATCCTCGGCGCCGCGCCCGGCCCGCACCGGCCGCGCGTCCTCATGCTGACCACGTTCGACCTCGACGACTACGTGTACGAGGCGCTGCGGGCAGGCGCCAGCGGCTTCCTGCTCAAGGACGCCACCGCCGCCGAGCTGGTGCACGCGGTCCAGGTGGTCGCGGCCGGCGACGCGCTGCTGGACCCATCGGTGACCCGGCGGCTGATCGCCGACTTCGCCCGCCGCCCGGCCGCGGGCCTACGGCCGCCCACCGCCCTCACCGTGCTCACCGGCCGGGAGACCGAGGTGCTGCGGCTGGTCGCCCGCGGCCTGTCCAACGCCGAGATCAGCGACACCCTGGTCATCGCCGAGCAGACCACCAAGACCCACGTCAGCCGCATCCTGGCCAAGCTGGGCCTGCGCGACCGGGCCCAGGCCGTGGTGCTCGCCTACGAGTCCGGCCTGGTCACCCCGGGCGGGTAACGCCACCAGGGCCAGCGCCGGGCCCAGCGGCCGGGGGTAGGTCGCGGGAGACGAGCCGGAGGTCCACCCGGGCGGCCTGGATGCGCTCCTGCTCGCCGGCCAGCAGGGCCATGGCGCGGACGTCGGCCGCGGTGGGATTGTTCACGTCCACGGCCCGTGGCCACAGGCGGGCGTACCGGACGGCCGCCACCTCGGCCGAGTAGACCAGCGCCTGGCTGACCAGGTAGAGCAGCGCGAACATGCCCGCCACGGTGGCGAAGCTGCCGTAGACGGGCCCGGCCTTGGCCACCAGCCTGGCCAGCAGCGGCGGCCCGAGGTTGAGCACCAGCGTCACCGTCACCGCGCCCATGACGGCGCCCGGCCAGAGGGCGCGGAACGGCGCGTGCCGCACCAGCAGCAGCCGGGAGCCCAGCATCAGGACGCCGAAGATGATCAGGGCCGACCCGGCCACCGCCACCGCGCGTTCCACTCCCAGCACGTCGGGCAGCGCGGTGGCCACCACCGTGAGCGTGCCGACCGCCACCGCCCCGAGCAGCAGCGTGGCCAGCATCACGAACACCCGGATGTAGCGGGGGATGAACCCGGCCCGCAGCCGCCGCGGTACGGCGGCGACGTTGTTCAGCGTCTGATAGGCGGAGAACACCACGCCGGTCCCGGAGAACAGCAGGCCGATGAGGCCGGCGATGAACGGGACGGTCGACGTCGGCAGGCTCGCCTCCGCCTGCTTGACCGTGGGCTGCAGCCGCGGCGGCACGATCGCGGTGATCAGCTGCTGCCGCAGCCCGGGATCCGAGGCCAGCACCTTCGACAGGATCGCCACCCCGAGCAGCAGCAGCGGGAAGATGGACAGGAACCCGTAGTACGTGATGAGCGCCGCCTCCCGCCCGCCGTCATCGTCGCCGTACTTCTTGATCACCGCGTAGGGGAACCCGAACACGCCGTGCCGCCGCTGCACGCCGTCCGCCCAGGCGATGACCTGGTTCACCAGTGCGCCCAGGTCCGGGAACTTCATGCTCCAGCCCTCCCTGCTCACCCCACGTCCACGCCATCATCGCCGCATGGAGGCAGGTGCTGGGCGGGCACCTGGCTACACCGAGGTTATGATCACGAGCTTTCCAGCTCACCTGCGTTCGGAGCTGCAATGCCGCAGGGGCCCGTGTGGCTGGTGCGGTGAATGGTGATGGGAGCCGCACTCAAGGCGCCCGATCGGACTGGTGCTTCGCTACTCGCGGGCGAGCATGGCCTGGGCCTCGCGCTCAAGGTTGAGGTAGGGATCGCCACTGACGTCGACGGCGACACGCTTGATGGTGCCACCGGTGAAAGAGTGCGGGTGAGCGCCCGGGTAGTCGCCGGTGACCGGTTCGCCGCTGTCGCGGCCCACGCACAGGCCCTCGCCCGCGAGGGAGAACAGCCCGGGCTGGGTCTTGATGCGGCCCTCGCCGACCTTCTTGTCCCCGTGGTACAGGGACAGGATCCCGGTGGACACGTGGGGCGGGTCCTCTCCGTCCTTGTCGAAGGAGGCCGACAGGATCAGGTTCTCGCCGGTGGGCAGGTTCTCTGTTGTGTCGATCTTCTGCTCCATCATGCCGACGAAGTTGTAGACGTAGTGCAGCCGGTTGTCCTTCACATACAGGGCATGCCCGCCGAAGCGTGACCCGTGCGCGAACAGCACACCCTGCGCGCCGGGGGCGGGAATGTCCACCAGCGCGCCGATGGTGTAGGAGCGGTTGCGGACGTTCACCGCCTGCGCCTCGGGGACCTCGGCGGTGCCGGGGAAGTAGACGTAGCGGTCGCGGGGCGAGGCCAGCTGCGGCCGCGGCGTGGTGATGATCTCCACCGCGGACCGGTCGTCGAGCGGGAAGCCCGCGTTGTCGCCGGCCTCGGCGAACCACAGATTGACCAGCTCACGGAGCTTATCCGGATGCTCGCCGGCCAGATCGTGCAGCTCGGCGCGGTCGGTGTCGGTGTGGTACAGCTCCCAGGTGTCGTCGTTGAAGTCGCTCCACCCGGACAGGGTCGGATGCGTGGTGACCGCCTTCCACCCGTCGTGCCAGATCCCGCGGGAGCCGAGCATGGAGTAGAACTGGGTCTTGCGCGCCGACGGCGCGGACGGATCGTCCACGCTGTAACGCATGCTGACCCCGTCGAAGCGGCTCTGCACGTGGCCCTTGATCGTGGCCGGGGCCTGCACCCCGAGGGTGTCCAGGATGGTCGGCACGATGTCGATGGCGTGGTGGTACTGGTGGCGCAGTTCACCTCTGCCACCGTTGCCTGCCGTGGCCGAGGGCCAGGAGATGATGCACGGGTCGGCGGTGCCGCCGTTGAACTCATACCGCTTCCACATCTTGAACGGCGTGTTGAACGCCATCGCCCACCCGTTCGGGTAGTGGTTGTAGGTCCTGGTCCCGCCGAGCTCGTCGATCATCGCCAGGTTGGCCTGGATGTTGTCGGGGATGCCGTTCGCGAACAGCATCTCGTTGACCGAGCCGTCGGGACCGCCTTCGCCGCTGGCCCCGTTGTCGGACACCAGGATCACCAGCGTGTTCTCCCGCTGCCCGGACTCCTCCAGGTAGTCCAGCAGCCGGCCGATGTGGTGGTCGGCGTGCGCCAGGAACCCCGCATACACCTCGGCCATCCGGCAGAACAGCCGCTTCTCCTCCGCCGACAGCGTGTCCCACGGCCGGGTGACATCCAGCGGCGGGAACGGCTGCCCCTTGGGCCCCGTGCGGGTCTCCGGCGTGCCGATCGGGTTGACCGGCGGCAGCTCGGTCTCGGCCGGGACGATGTCGAGCTCCTTCTGCCGGGCCAGGGTCTGCTCGCGGATCGCCTCATACCCCATGTCGAAGCGGCCCTTGAACTTGTCGGCCCATTCCTTCGAGACGTGATGCGGCGCATGGGCCGCGCCGGGCGCGTAGTACAGGAAGAACGGCTTGTCCGGCGCGACCGTCTTGGCGTCCTTGATGAACTCCAGCGCCTTGTCGGTCAGGTCCTCGGTGAGGTGATAGCCCTCGGCCGGGGACTTCGGCTGGTCCACCGGATGATTGTCATAGATCAGGTCCGGGTACCACTGGTTCGTCTCGGCGCCGAGGAACCCGTAGAACCGCTCGAACCCGCGGCCGGTGGGCCAGTTCCGCCGGGTCGAGGCGAGGTTCATCTCGTCGGTCGGGCACAGGTGCCACTTGCCGACGATGTAGGTGTTCCAGCCCAGCTCGCCCAGGATCTCCGGCAGCATGCCGTTCTCCGGCGGGATGGTCCCGCTGGCGTTCGGGAAGCCACTAGCCGCCTCGGTGATGCAGGCCATCGAGTTGCGGGTGTGGTTGCGCCCGGTGAGCAGGCAGGAGCGGGTCGGTGAGCACAGCGCCGTGGTGTGCCACTGCGTGTACCGCACCCCGCCGGCGGCGATCCGGTCGATGTTCGGCGTCTCGATCGGCCCGCCGTAGCAGCTCATGGCGGAGAACCCCACGTCGTCGAGCACGATGTACACCACGTTCGGCGCACCGTCGGGCGCCTTCGGCGGCTCGAACGGGGTCCAGTCGGGCACCGAGTCCCGGATGTCGACGTTGACCGTTCCTTTGAAGGGCTCGCTCACCGCACACCTCTTTCGCCGGTCGCCGACCGGCCCACGTGCTTTCATGCCTGCGGGGGACAGCGTTACCCAGAACCGGGCGCCGCGCATCCCTCCCACGGGGTGAGCGTTACGGCCGCATGCCTACGGCGGCGGGGCCGGGCCCGGAAGCCACGGCCGCGGCGAGCATCCGTTCTGCAGCATCGGGGTCAGCGTCACGCGTGCCGCCACCGGCGCAGGAACGGAGATCTCCCGCCAGCGGGCCGCAGCGGCACCCCGGCGGCGTGCAGGAGCTTGCGGACGCAGTCGGCGGGCTGGCCGGTCAGCAGCTCGATGTGGTGCACGCCGATCCCGCACGAGACATACAGTTCCCCGGCCAGGCCCGGGCTGAGCCGGGCGGGGACCGGGAACCGCTGCCAGACCGGCCCGCCGGGCGGCACCGTGGGCAGGCCGTGCCGGGCGAGCACCCGCCGCACGTGCGGGTCGGCGTACAGGGCCGCGATGAGTTCGATCTCGGCCGGCCCGCGCGCTGGCGGCGGGCCGCCTATCCGCACCGGCAGGCCCTCGTCGTGGGCGGTGCGCAGCACCACCCGGCGGGACACGCCGAGCAGCCTGCCGACCTCGCCGGAGGACAGCCCGGCGCGCAGGTATAGCTCGGCCAGCACGTCCGGGTCCACGGTGAGCCTGTCCTCCCGGTTGAACCGGCCCCGGGTTCTCAGCGCGACGCCGTCGGCGCGCAGCCGGTCCCGGACGGTCCGGGCCGGGATCTGGGTCAGCTGCGATATCTGGGCGCAGGTGAGCCGGTGACGCAGGTACAGCTCGGCCAGCAGCGTGCCGGGCACGCCCGCGCCGGCGCCGCGGGGAAGCCGGCGCCGGCCGTTGCCCTGGGCCTTGACCGGCACCCCGGCCCGGTGCAGCATGCGGGTCACCCGCTGGCGGCTGATGCCCACCACGTCCCCGATGCGGTAGGTGGACAGCCCCTGGCACACGTACAGGTGGGCGACCCGCTCTGGCAGCGCCGCCCCGGGCACGTCCGGCGGGCAGCCGGGCGCGCCGCCGCCGCCAGCGACGGACGGGACGGGATCGCCGCCCGCGTGCGGGCAGCAGCCCGCCGGGCACCTGTGGGACACGCCATCGGCCTTCCGGTACTGGCAGGGACCGTTGGCGGCATCTCCGCAGGCTTACGGCGAGCCCCTCCGCCGCTGAGTCATGGCAGGTGGGTCATAGCGCGCCGATCAGGTAGGCGAGCAGGATCACCACGAAGACGTAGAGCAGGTAGAGGTTGACGTCCCCGGACTGGATCGGGCGCACCGTGTCGGCGAGCCATTCCACGGCGCGGATCACCGGCCGGTACAGGTACCGCAGGAAGACCGGGGTCACCTCGGTCTCGTAGTGCACGGGCCCGGACCGGCCGGCCGGGTCGTCCGACGCCCGGCGCAGCGACACCGACGGCCGGTACAGGGCGTCGAAGGTGACCCGGGTGGGCGCGGAGAACGTCATGGCCGAGTACTGCATCCGGGGCCGGAACGCGACCATCCCGCCGTCCCAGACCGGCACGGTGACCGAGTCCGCGCGCGGCCGGCCCGCGAGGTAGATCAGCACCGGCACCACGGTCACGGCGATCAGGAACACCGCGAGGTAGGTGGGCGAGAACGCGGAGAAGTCGGTGTGCGCCGGGATGACAGTCAGGTTCCCCGGCAGCAGCAGCGGGCGCAGCGCCACGCCGGTGACGGTGCGGACGGCCCGGGACAGCGCCAGCAGCACCAGCGGCGCGCCGACGGCCAGCGCCACGCAGGCGGCGGCGAGCAGCCCCGGCCCGGCGGTCGGCTGGCCGCGCTCGCTGGCCGCGGCGGCCTGGCGGGTGCGCGGCATTCCCAGGAACGGGATGCCGTACCCGCGGACGAACGCGTAGATGGCCAGCCCGCTGGTCAGCCCCAGGGTCGCCGCGGCGAGCACGATCAGGATGCCGATCAGATGGCTGCCGGTCCGGAACCCCTGGAACAGCCCCTGGAAGATCAGCCACTCGCTGACGAATCCGTTCAGGGGCGGCAGCGCGGCGATGCCCAGCGTCCCCACCAGCGTGATCACCGCGCTGCGGGGAAGCCGGTGGATCAGGCCGCCCAGCCGGTCCATGTCCCTGGTGCCGGCCGCGTGCTCGACCACCCCGGCCTCCAGGAACAGCAGCGACTTGTAGGTGCCGTGGTTGGCGACGTGGTAGAGGCCGGCCAGCAGCAGGAACGCCCACAGGTCCCGCCGGCCGTAGGAGCCGAACACCATGGCCGCGCCGAAGGCGATGACGATGATCCCGGTGTTCTCGATGGTGGAGAAGGCGAGGAACCGCTTGAGGTCGCGCTCGTTCAGGGCGTAGAGGATGCCGATGGCCGCGGTGACCGCCCCGGCGGCCAGGGTGAGCAGCCCCAGCCAGGCCGCCCCGATGGGCAGCAACCGGAACGCGAACAGCGCGATGCCGTAGGCGCCGAGCTTGACCACCAGCCCGGACAGGAACGCCGACCCGTCGGCGGGCGCGACCGGGTGCGCCTCGGGCAGCCACACGTGCAGCGGGACCAGGCCCGCCTTGAAGCCGAACCCGGTCAGCGCGAGCAGGTACGCCGCGTCCCGCCAGCCGGCGGGCACCAGGTGCGCGCGCGCCGCGATCACATCCAGCTGCATCGAGTGCGCCTGGGTGGCCAGGATCACGAAGGCGGCGATGATCAGCACGAACCCGGTCTCGGACAGCGCCAGGAACCAGAACGCCCCGCTGGCGACGGTGTCGCGGCGTGGGTGCCGCAGGATCAGCAGGTAGCACAGCAGCGCCACCGACTCCCACGCGACCAGGAAGGTCACCACGTTCGCGGCGGTGAACACCGCGAGCGCCGCGACCAGTGTCAGGTTGTAGACGGCCAGGTACACCGCCGAGCCGGCGCCCGCCTCGTGGTAGCGGGGCGCGTAGGCCGCGAGGGCGACCGCGACCAGCCCGAGCAGGGCCGTGAACACCCCGGCCAGGCTGCTGGCCTGCAGCTGCATCGTGCCCACGACCACCGCGCCGCCCAGCGAGACGACGCGGGAGTTGCCCCACAGCAGCGACGACACCCCGCCCGCGACGGCGGCGGCACCGCCGAGCGCCGACAGCACGCACGCCGCCCGCAGCGCGCCCTTGACTGTGCCACGAGCGGCGCCAGGGGCGCTGCCGCCCAGCAGCGCCACGGCCGCGGCCAGCCCCCAGCCGGCGGTGGCGGCGTAGAACCAGGTCAGGGAGTTCATTGGGGCACCTCTCCCGGCTGGGCACCGGCGATGAAGGTCAGGCCGGCCACCTTCTCGGCCAGCCGGTCCACGGCCACCAGCAGGCCCTGCAGCAGGGCCAGCGGGCTGGGCGGGCAGCCGGGAATCCACACGTCCACCGGCAGAACCTCGCCGACCCCGCCGTGGGTGAACGCGTCCGCCGGGTAGACGCCGCCCAGCGCGCACGCGCCGGTGGCGACGACGATCTTGGGGCCGGGCATGGCGTCGAAGGTCTTGCGGGCGGCAACGCCGAACGCCCGGATCATCGGCCCGGTCACCATCAGCAGGTCCGCGTGCCGGGGGGCGGGGGTGAAGAAGAAGCCGAGCCGGTGCAGGTCGTAATGGGGGGCGGCGAGCAGCCGAATCTCCTGCTCGCACACGGCGCACGACCCGGTGTCCAGGGTGCGGATGTGCAGGCTGCGGCCGAACTGGCGGGCGACCCGCGCCCGCAGCTCCGCCGCCACCCGCTGTTCCTGGCCGGCCTCCCCGGCACGGCCGCCCAGCGCCGGGCCCGTTGCCGGCCCGGCGCCTCCGCTGGCGGCCATGTCGTTGCCGCTCACGGCCGGGCCTCCGCCAGCGGGATGCGCTTGACCAGGTGGCCGCGCGCGGTGGCGGCGAGCTCGAACTCCCCGCTCGCGGTGACCGCCCCGGGGGCCGCCTCCTGGCACCGGCCGCAGGCGGTGCAGGCGCCCACGTCGAAGACCAGCACATCCCCACCCGCCTCCCCGTCCCCCTTCACCAGGCGCAACGCCCGGCTGGGGCACAGCTCGCAGAGACGATCGGCGAGTGCGGCGTCGATTCGTTGCGCATCGAATGCGGGTGGGGTGGGCAGGCCGGCGGCCGATGGCTCGGGCCGCGCGGGGTACCGGGTGGTGACGATCCCGCGGCGCAGGCCCCGGGCAAACCACATCGGCATCTGTGATCACCTCGCCTCAGCGTGCTGTCCCGGCCACGGTCAGCCAGAAGCTGGCCTCGATGATGGGGATGTCGGTGAAGACGTTCTGCGACCGGCAGGCGTCGTCGAACCCGCGCCAGTTGCGGACCGAGGCCGGCCGGAGGCGCGCGCGGGCGATCCGGCCCGAGCCGTCGAGCGCGACCCAGGTGAGCGCCTCGCCGCGCGGTGACTCCGCCCAGCCGAGCCCGCGGCCGCCGCCGGGGGGAAGGGGCACCGTCCCGGCCCCGGCGCCCGCGTCCAGCAGGTCGGTGATCAGCCGGGCCGACTCGGCCGCCTCGTCCAGCATCACGTGGAACCGGGCCAGCACGTCGCCGCTGGCCCGGACCGCCAGCACGGGCGGGTGCTCGGCGTACGGCGCCGGCGGCTGGTCCCGGCGGGTGTCGATGCCCACCCCGGCCGCCCGCGCGACCGGCCCGACCAGGCCGAGGCGGCGTGCCTGCTCGCCGGTGACGATCCCGGCCGCCTCCAGCCGGTCCATGAAGGAGTTCGTGGACAGCAGCGCGTCGGCGGCCCGCCGGAGCTCGCCATAGGCGCCGGGCAGACCGTCGCGCAGGGCCGCCGCGTCGGGGGCCCGCCGCACCCCGCCCACCTCCATGACGCCGAACAGGTAACGGTGGCCGAACGCCGCGGCGCCCAGCCGCAGCAGTCGCTCCAGCGCGATCTCGGCGGCGGACTGGCCGACGGACAGCCCGGTGGACTGGCACAGCGCCGCGATCGCGGCGGCGTGGTTGTACAGCCGTTCCAGCTCCAGCGCGACCGCCCGGGTCCGCTGCGCGGCCGGTGGCGGGCTGGCGCCCAGCGCGGCCTCGACCGCCGCGGCGAACGACCAGCTCACCGCGATGGCGCTCAGGCCCTCGGTGCGCTCGACGAGGAACAGGGCGCTGGCGGGCGTGCGGCCGCGCAGCCGCCACTCCAGCCCGCGGTGCTTGTGCCAGGTGAACAGGTACAGGTCGACGACTTCCTCGCCGCTGGTCACCAGCCCGTAGTACAGGGACTCCACGCCGACCTGGCGGACCGGGCCGAACGGGAACTCGAACGCCTGCCCGCCGACGGTGTGCGGGGCGTGGACCTCGGCCGGCTCCTGTGGCGGCTCGTGGCCCAGGCGGGGGAAATCCTGTCCCGCGTGCGGCGGCAGGGCGATCCGGTTGAGCGGCTTGCCGGTGGCCGGGCGGATGCCGAACTGCTCGTAGATCTCGCATTCCTCGGTGAAGGCGGCGGGCGCGATATCGGACAGCGGCGGGTACTCCCCCCCGGTGACGGCGGTTTCGGTGATGAGGTACTGCTGCTCGGTGTCCAGGGCCCAGACCAGCCGCAGCGTCACCTGGTCGCCGTCGGACGCGAACAGGTCGGCGAGCCGGGCGCCGGTGGCCGCCAGGTGGTGCACCGCCGTCTCCAGCTGGCTGGCCGGCACCTCGACCGTGACGGCGTTCCCCTCGTCCCGGTGCGCGGCGCCGCCGACCGCCCCGAGCAGGCTGGCGAGGGTGCCGGGGGGTTCGGGCCGGGTGGTGGTCACCGGATCACCGCCAGCGAGTGCAGGATCGCGGTATTCAGGCCCGCCGGGATCCACAGGCCCAGCACGAGCAGCGCCACCAGCCCGGCCGCGAGCGGGACGGCGGCCGCCCACCGGGCCCCGCGCCCGCGGTACGGATCGACCGGGGCGCCGGGAGTGGCTGGGCTGGCCGGGGCGGCCGAGCCATCCGGACTGGCCGGGGCGGCTGGGGACGCCGCGGACCCGGTCACCATCCCGGCGGTGGTCCGGGCGAACGCGATGAACGCCACCGCGAGCAGGCCGAGCAGCAGCAGCGGCAGGATCGGGCTGGACCGGGCGAACCCCGCCCTGACGATGGTCAGCTCGGACAGGAACAGGCCGAACGGCGGCGACCCGAGCACCGCCAGCGAGCCGAACAGCAGCGCCCCGCCGGTGACCGGGACCGCCACCAGCAGCCCGCGGACCCCGGCCGCTTCGCGGGTCCGGTACCGCAGGGCCACGTCGCCGCTGTCCAGGAACAGCACGGCCTTGGCGATGGCGTGGTTGAGCGTGTGCAGCAGCGCGCCGTACAGCCCGAGCACCCCGCCGAACCCGAGCGCGACCGCGATGATGCCCATGTGCTCGACGGACGAGTACGCGAACAGCCGCTTGAAGTTGCCCCTGCGCACCATGAACAGCACGCCGATCACCACCGAGGCGAACCCGAACGTGAGCAGCACCGCACGGGGGAAGGCGGCGCCGAGCCGGGCCTGCGTGATGGCCAGGAACCGGATGATCGCGTACATGCCGGTGTTGAGCAGGGCCGCCGACAGCATCGCGCTGGCCGGGCTGGGCGCCTCGGCGTGCGCGTCCGGCAGCCAGGTGTGCATGGGCGCCAGCCCCACCTTGGTGCCATAGCCGACCACGGCCAGCAGGAAGGCGAGCCGCACCGGCTGCGGCGCCAGCACGGCCGCGTGCGCGAGCAGATACGGCCAGGTCAGCCGCTGGTTAGAGGCGAGATGGAGCGCGCTGCCCGCGTAGAACAGGAACAGCGTTCCCGCGAGGGCGATGGTGACGCCGAGCGAGCTGATGATCACGTACTTCCAGGCCGCCTCCAGTGAGCGCGCCTTGCCCTCCAGCCCGACCAGCGCCGCGCTCGCCAGGGTGCTCGCCTCGATCAGGACGAACAGCAGCCCGAGGTTGCCGGTCTCCAGTGAGGCGAGCATGAGCGAGGCGAACAGCCCGAAGAAGGCAAAGTACAGCCGCACCTGGAAGCTGCTCAGCGCGCCGGCGTCCTCCTCGGCTGACAGATAGGCGATCGAGCCGAAGGCGGCGAGGGCGGTCACCCCAGCGACGGTGATCAGGAAGAAGCCGCTGAGGGCGTCCACGTACAGGAACCCGTCCCCGCCGGTCAGCGGTGGGTGGTGCACCAGCATCGCCAGCAGGGTGATGGCCGCCGCCAGCGAGACCAGCCCGCCCGCCGCAAGCGCCACCCCGGCGGCGCGGGCCCGGGCCCGCAGCAGCGCGGCGGCCGGCCCGGCCAGCGGGCCGGCCACGATGAGGATCGCCAGCACCGTCATCCGCGCAGCCCCCGCAGTTCGGTGGTGCTCGCCTCGGCAAGCTGGCGGGTGAGCCCGGACACGAAGACCACCATGATCAGCACTCCTGCCGCGACGTCGAGGAAGATGCCGGCCTCGACGATGAACGGGAACGTGGCGACGAGGGTGATCGCGCCCAGGAAGACACCGTTCTCGACGATCAGCCAGCCGATCAGCTGGGCGACGGTGTGGCGGCGGACCACCATCTCCAGCGCGCCGAGCAGGATCACCGCGGTGGACAGTGGCACGACCGCGGCCGCCACCACGCCGTGCGGCAGCAACTGGGGCCGGGTGACCAGGTAGGCGAACGCGGTGAGGGCCCCGCCGACGATGAGCGAGGTGGACAGGCCGATGGAGATGGCGCTGTCGCGGGCGAGCGCCAGCCGGCGCAGCAGCAGCCGCCGGGTCGCCACCGGGATCCCGATGCCCTTGATGGCGAGCGTGAGCACGGCCAGGATCCACAGCTCCACGCTGTGGAAGGTCCATGCGGCCACCCCGGCCGCGAACGACAGCACGACCGACTGGGCCCCGTAGTAGGCGACGTACCGGTTGAACAGCTTGGACCCCAGGCAGGCGAAGGCCAGCAGCAGGATCAGCACCCCGGACAGGTCCAGCAGGACCCCGGCGGGACTGGTGGCGGCCAGCTTCTCCACGGTCCTTACACCCCGATCACGTAGGAGGTGGCGACGCCGACCAGCGCGAGCAGGAACGCCGCGCCGAGGAACTCGGCGATCCGGAAGAAACGCAGCTTGGCGAACGAGGTGTCCACCACCACGATGGCCAGGCCGCACAGCGCCAGCTTGCCGAGCAGGACCGGGATGGCGAGCAGGGCGGCGGGCAGATCGGTGGCGGTGCCGAGCCCCCAGGGGATCACGAACACGTTCATGAAGACCGACGACAGCAGGAAGAACTTCATCCAGCCGCCCCACTTGACCAGCGCGTACTCGCGGCCGGAGTACTCCAGCACCCGGCCTTCCTCGATCATCGAGATCTCCGTGCTCACGCCCGGGCTCTCGACCGGGATGCGCCCGTTCTCCACCAGCACGATCATGAAGAACGCCAGCAGCCCGAGCAGGTGGGTCGGCAGCACCAGCGCGTACGGGGAGCCGGCGATCGCGTGGTTCATCAGGTACGGGTTGTCGGACGCCGACACCGCGCCCAC
>Ga0335081_10013599_pt1 | contig 13154 bp, 17 predicted proteins | sample Lox_Sample_35_FD_206713 | JGI IMG/M metagenome (GOLD analysis project Ga0335081, IMG submission 206713) | Soil microbial communities from Loxahatchee National Wildlife Refuge, Florida, United States - Lox_Sample_3.5 | ecosystem: Environmental > Terrestrial > Soil > Wetlands | place: USA...
CCAAAGGCCGCTTCTACAACGATGAGGACAACGCCGAAGCCCGCAACGTCGCGTTTCTCGGCAGCGACGCAAAGAAACAGCTTTTTGCAGAACGCGAGGCTTTGGGCCAGACCATTTGGATGAACGGAATTCCTTATACCGTCATCGGTATCATGAAGCCCAAAGACCAGAACTCCAGTTACGACGGCTTCGACACGCGCAAGGTTTTCATCCCCTTCAATTCCATGCGCCGCGATTTTCCCAACAAGCCGCCCGCCGTCGAGCACAGCGTGGACCGCTTGCTGGTTGCTCCTTGGTCGCTCGAAACGCACCCCGCCTGCGTCCGCCAGATTCGCCGCACGCTTGGCCGTCTTCACAATTTCGATCCCCGCGACAAGGAAGCTGCGGGCATCTGGGACACCGTAAAAGAAGCAGAAGCCAACCGCATGATTATCGTCGGTATGGAAGTTTTCATGGGCGCAGTGGGCGTGGCAACACTTTTCCTCGGCGGCCTTAGCGTCATGAACGTCATGCTGGTTAGCGTCCGCGAACGCACACGCGAGATTGGCGTTCGCATGGCGCTCGGCGCTACCCGCCGGTCCATTCTTCGCCAATTCTTCCTCGAAACCATTTTCGTCGTGGCGATCAGCGGTGGCACCGGGCTAATTGTTTCTTACGGCTTCTGCGCTCTTGTCAACCTCGCTCCCATGCCGCCTTTCTTCAGCGGCATGCTCACGAGTTGGAAAATTGCCGCCATGTCCATTTTGTTGCTTGGCTTGATTTCGGTTTTGTCGGCGCTTTATCCCGCGAACCGTGCGGCCTCCGTTGATCCGATTGAGGCTCTCCGCTTCGAGGCAGGTGGTTGATGTTGACCGATATCTTCAAACAGGCGTGGACGGCCCTAGGGCGCAATCCCGTTCGCAGTTTTCTGACCATGTCCGGGATCTCCTGGGGAATTGTCGCTGTCACTCTTTTGCTGAGCTACGGCTCGGGCTTTCGCAGCGTGCTCATGTATACCTTTGAAGTGTTCGGCAAAGGCGCCGTGGTTTGCTGGCCCGGCACCACCAGCGAACAGGCTGGCGGCGAACGCGCCGGCAAAGCCGTCCGTTTCGAGGCAGAAGACGCAGAATGGGTTAAAGCGCAGTCGCCACTCATCAAGCGGGTCACGCGTGAAACTGTGCGCTTTAAGGGAATCTGCCACGAAGAGCGGCTTTCCGATACGGCTATCCGCGGCGTTTATCCCGAGTATGGTGACATGCGCAACGAAATCCCCATCGACGGCCGCTGGATCTCTCCCGAAGATGTCGCCGAACGCCGCCGCGTGGTTTTTCTTGGAGCACGCCTTCGCAAGAAGCTCTTCAGCGGCACTCCGGCGATTGGAGAACCCGTTCGCATCGATGGAGTGAAGTTCACCGTTATCGGTTCGATGGATACGAAATTCTCCGACAGCAACTATTTCACCAGCGATGATGAGTCCGCGTTTATCCCCTACACTGCCGCCAACGATATGTGGGACACCAAATACGCCAGCGTGATGATTTTCGAGCCCGTTGCTCCCTCATTTGAAGCCGCCGCCATGCAGCAATTTCGCACGGCCATTGCCAACCGCCAGCGCTTCTCGCCAAACGACAAGCGCGCCATTACCATGTTCGGCCGGGAAGAATTCAAACCGATTATGGAAGGCATCACCATTGGCATAGAGGCGCTGTTGTTTTTCATCGGTGCGATGACCCTTGGGATCGGAGGGGTTGGGGTGATGAACATCATGCTGGTCTCCGTGGAAGAACGCGTCAAAGAGATTGGTCTGCGCCGAGCGCTCGGTGCCAGAAAGGCGCATATCCGCTGGCAGTTCTTGCTGGAAGCTCTCGTCATGACGCTGGCTGCAGGCGCGATAGGTATGCTGCTGTCTTACGCGATTACTTCAATGGTTGGCACGTTGCCATTTCTTGGTCCGGCCTACGAAGACGACTCAGGCAAAGTGGACATCCACCTGACACTTTCCTTCGTTACGATGATGCTTTCCACGCTGATTCTCATCGTGGTGGGTGTCCTAAGCGGTTGGCTCCCCGCCATGCAAGCCGCCAAACTCGACCCCGTCGAGGCCCTCCGCTACGAATAAAGTTATCAGTTGTCGGTTTTCAGTGTTCAGTAACATCTTGAGGACATTGAAGTCTCGCTTCGTCCCTACTATCTGCCGCTGAGAACTGCGAGCTTATAACTGACTGCTAGCTTTGGCCGAGGATGGCGTCGAAGTAGGAAAGCATGTCTGGAGAATCCCACTGCTGAGGACCGTAAAACTTTCGCGCGATTTTCCCGTGACGGTCGATGACGTAAGTGTCTGGAAACACTGGCGTGCCGTAATCCAGCGCGAGCTTCCGGGTCGGCTCGCGAAAAGTGGGGAAATTTACACCCTGGTCTTTCAGGAATTTTTCATAGGCCGCGGGGTCTTCATCGACACTCACGCCAAGCACTACACCGTTGCGCGACTCGATGTACTTCTGCAGCTTGTTGAGCGAGGGCGTCTCCTCTACGCAAGGAGGGCACCATGTCGCCCAGAAATTGAGCACGACCACCTTGCCGCGCAGGTCGCTCAAGTGCCCCGGCTTGCCATTAATCTCCGTGGGGAAGTCCTGCGCCATCTTCCCCGCAACCGTGGGCTCGCCCTGGCGGTACATCGGCCGCGCAAAAAGCACAACGACCAGCACAGCGAACGCCACAACGGCCCAAGGTGCGATTTTTCTGAACATTCCCATGAAATGCTATACTAACTCATTGCCCATCAATCAGGAAGCGGTCCTTCGGCATCCAAGACTCTATGCTTAGCGAATCGCCCATTCCATCTCCCAACTCAACTGGGGATGCGGCAGCAATTCCCGGCTCGCTCACTGCCATCGTGCCCGCGCGAAATGAGGAGGCGATCATCTCCGCCTGCATCGAATCCCTTGGATGTCAGAAGGAGATTTCTGAGATTTTGGTCGTCAACGACCAATCCACAGACAGCACAGCCGATGTAGTTCGCCATCTCACAAAGAAATTTCCAAAACTGCGCTTGTTGGAATCCGGAAGTCTGCCCCAAGGCTGGGTGGGCAAAAATTACGCCCTCTGGATGGGCGTTCAGCAAGCCAAGAGCGAGTGGCTGCTGTTCACCGATGCGGACGCAACGCATGAATGCAATTCCGCCGCACAGGCGCTTCAAATTGCTCACGAACAGAACTCGGCGCTTGTCTCGTTTTCGCCGGAGCAGATTACCGAGCGGTGGTACGAAAAAGCGCTGATTCCGTATGTCTATCTGCGCCTCGCAAAGAAATTTTCCTATGAGCGAGTGAACGACCCAGTTTCACCTGCTGCGGCTGCCAATGGTCAGTTCCTGATGATTCGCCGCGACGTCTACGACGCCATCGGCGGGCACCCTGGCGTCGCAGGGGAAGTATTGGAAGATGTGGCCCTCGCGCTGCGCGTGAAGCAAGCGGGGCATCGCATCTGGTTTGGCTCGGGCAGAGGAATTGTCCGAACGCGTATGTACCGCTCCTTCCGTGCCATGTGGGAAGGCTGGAGGAAGAATCTTTATCGTTTGATGGGCGGCACTCCCTGGCTTGCTTTCCGCGAAATCGAAACCAATGTTCCATGGATCGCGTTTCTTTTGATTTTCATCGGCCTGAAATACCCGTTCGTGCTTTTCCTTGGGATTTTGTTTCTAATCGCGCGCCAAACCGTCTACGGACTTGACCTTACCCGTAACCATTACCCTTTTTCGTTCATCTTTTACTATGTTCCAGCGGCATTTTTATATGCGGGGGTGCTCTGGGCATCGTACCGGGCTCACGTGCACGGAAGAATCGTCTGGAAGGGTAGGGAATACTCCATTGGGGCGCCGGAATCAGTAAAATAAGTGATTAGCCATGGTACTGCTCACTCGCAAAATCGAATTTTCGGCTTCGCATCTCTACCACAACCCAAATCTCTCGGCGGAAGAGAATCGCCGGATTTTTGGCAAGTGCAACAATCCCCACGGCCACGGGCACAATTACACGCTAGAAGTCACTGTCGCTGGCGAGCCCGATCCCGTAACGGGCATGGTGCTGGACCTAAAAGAATTGAAAGAGATCTTGGATCGCGAAGTGATGCAGCGCATGGATCACCGGCACTTGAACTACGAAGTACCTGAATTGGCCGGGCAGATTCCCACGTGCGAGAACATCGCGCGGGTCATCTGGCAGTTGCTCGAGCCGAAAATCAAACAGGGCCGGTTGCACCGTGTTCGCCTTTACGAATCGGCTGATCTCTTTGCTGATTGCTACCGCAAAGGGGCAAACGGAGCAGCGAACTAATGAGCGGAGCGCTCAGAATCGAACTCGGCCGCCGGTATTGCTTCGCTGCTTCCCACCGGCTGCACACACCGCAGCTCAGCGAAGAGGAAAATTGCCGGGTCTTCGGGAAATGCAATAACCCGCATGGCCACGGCCACAACTACGTCGTAGAAGTTAGCGTGTCCGGCGAAGTCGATCCTGCCACCGGGATGATCGCCAATCTCGTTGATCTTGACGCCTTCGTGGAGCAACAGGTGCTCGAGGAGTTCGACCACAAATCGCTGAACGAAGACGTCCCGGCTTTCCGCGAAAAAGTGCCGACAACGGAGAATCTTTGCATCGAGATTTATCGCCGGTTGGAGCATTTCCCGCATGCCAAACTGGTGCGGGTCCGCATCCAAGAAACAGGCAATAACAGCTTTGAATACAGCGGCGGAAATCAGGAGGGCCGTACGTGACCAAGCCAACGGAAGAAATTCTGCTGAACGACAGGAACGAGCCGAAGGAACTCGATGCGCGAACCATCGCCTGCCACGTGCGCGAAATGATCAAGCTGATTGGCGAGGATCCCAATCGCGAGGGGCTGCGCAAGACGCCGGAGCGGTTCGAAAAAGCCTTCAAATTCCTCACCAGCGGTTATCACCAGAACATTGATCACGTTCTGAACGGCGCGACCTTCAGCGTTGCTTACGACGAGATGGTTATCGTCAAAGACATCGAGTTCTTCAGTCTTTGCGAACACCACTTGCTGCCGTTCTTCGGCAAGGCGCACGTCGCGTATCTTCCCAGCAAGAAAGTGCTTGGGCTGAGCAAAATCGCCCGTTTGGTGAATATGTTTGCCCGCCGCCTGCAAATTCAGGAGCGCATGACCAGCCAGATTGCGGAAGCCATTCAGGAAAAAATCGCTCCGCAAGGAGTTGGCGTCATTATCGAAGCGCGCCATCTATGTATGCAGATGCGTGGCGTAGAAAAACAGCATGGCCAGGCTGTGACCAGCGCCATGCTCGGCGCTTTCCGCCACAATAAACAAACCCGCGACGAATTTCTCGCGCTAGTCCGTACGAAGAGAAGCTAGCGTTACATTTTGGAGATGGCTACCGTAGCGCGGGTCGATTCCCACTCCATTCGCAGCGTGCAGCCCGACCCGGTTTTGTCGAATGCGATCGTGAAATTCTCGACTGGCGATGGCGTCGCGGAAACCTTCATGTCCACACGGGCCAGTTCGTCGCTTTCATACTTGTAGGGGATACCCCATTCGCCGGTCTTCTTGTTGATGATGAGCGTCCACTTGTCCTTATTCGGAACGGTGAAGAGCGTATAGCTTCCAGCGGGGACGTGCGCGCTGCCGACCGTCACGTCCGACCCGGTGACGAACGTCGTTGCCTCATTGGCGCCCGCGCGCCACACCTCTCCGTAAGGAACGAGGTCGCCAAAGATTTTTCGGCCTTTTGCGCGCGGGCTCGAATAGTCCACGCTGATGTTCTTGCCGCCTCCCAAATCGCAAGTAGCCTTCGCAGGCGGACTAGGCCGCGAGCCCTTGTCCATCTGAGCCGAACCCAGTGTTGCCATCAGACCAATTGTCAAACACCCGACTGCCAGGAATGCCAACGATCTCCTCATGTTTCTCCTCCTGTGAGTCTTTCTCCAGCATTGAACCTAATTTTCCGGTCGCACGCAACTGCGATTCTTGCCAATTCCTTGAGATGGATCAAGTTGCGCCCCGTTTCTCAATTTTCTGGACTTGCGAAAGCACGCAAAAGGGTCTAAACGTAGAGACAAAGCGACGCCCGGACGGGCGCCGAAGAACAGTTTGGGGAGGTTTCCATGGAGGAATCACGTCGTCATTTGCTTTTCACACTTGTAGGGACCGCGGGCGTGCTTATCCTTGATCCGTTTCTCGCCTCAACCAATGCGCAGGGCCGTCCCTCGCCGCAGCCGCTCCCCTCGCCGAACGCTCCCGACCCACATGTTCCCAATGGCATGAATGGCCCAGAGCCGACGGTTGACGACGGCAGAGCAAACGCGCTGGCCAATCAGAAAGAGCTGCGCGCCGACGTGGCGCGCTTGTACGAGATGGTGTCTGAATTGAAGCAGCAAGTCGAAAAAACAGACTCCAATACAATGCTGTCCATGCCACTTGTGAAGAAGGCCCAGCAAATCGAAAAGCTGGCCAAACAGATCAAGCAGCTCGCCAAGGGCTAATCGGCAACATGGCGTTGTCCAGTGTCTGAGTATGTGTGTGTGCTGGTGGGGTCACGTTCGGAGGAACTTTGACTTCCCTTTACACGCAGAAGAATGTTGTGTTAGCCTGAATGTGTCGAAGAGAAGAGGAATAAAATAGGGGACGACGGAGAGGGCACTTGAGCGCACCGAAATCAGTGTTGATCGAACAATTCCGGACCCATGTCAAGGATACAGGCTCACCTGAAGTGCAGATCGCGCTTCTCAGTGAGCGGATCAACTACCTGACGACGCATCTCAAGTCCCACGTGAAAGACCACGCATCCCGTCGCGGATTGATCATGATGGTCAATAAGCGCCGCCGTTTGCTGGACTATCTCAACCGCCGCGACCCGGATCGGTACCGCGAGATTGTTGATCGCCTTAGCCTGCGCAAGTAACCGTGCTGCAATTTATTGGAATCCAGGGCGGTATTCACTGCGCTCTCATGAAGTGACAAATTCCACGCGGAGTCTGCCTTCAGGCGTCCGGCTGAACCAGTGCCGGAGTTTCTCGTGGTGTGGTCTGTCGCGTTCGTTGAGCTCCATCCGATAATCACCTCGACTCTTCTTCATTGCAGGCAGAGACAGAATTCTCTGCACGTCGTTCGCATTGCGCGCCCGTTGCGGCTTGCGCGCCATACGAACGCAGCGAAACGCTCCGGCCGTCCCGGGGCCAAAGGAAATGATTTATGCCCGAAAATACGAATGCTCCTGCACCTCACTCCGTAGCCATTGAAGTTGGAGGGCGCACCCTCACGCTGGAAACCGGCAAGATTGCCAAGCAAGCTAATGGCTCGATTTTCGCCCGTTATGGCGACACCGTCATCCTGGTCAGCGCGTGCATGGCGTCCAAGCCGAACGACCGCGACTTTTTGCCCCTGACTGTGGACTATCGAGAGAACACCTACGCCGCCGGCAAAATCCCCGGGGGCTTCTTCAAGCGTGAAGGCCGTCCCACCGAAAAAGAAATCCTCACTTCCCGCCTGATCGACCGCCCCATGCGCCCGCTCTTTCCCGAGTCCTGGCGCAACGAAACGCAAATCATGGCCATGGTGCTCTCCGCCGACAGCGACAATGATCCCGATGTCATCGCCGTTACCGCCGCCTCTGCTGCGGCGTATTGCTCGGATCTGCCATTCAACGACCCCATCGCCGCGGTCCGCGTCGGCCTGCTAAATGGCCAGCTTGTGGCCAACCCCACTGTCGCCGAGCAGAAGACCAGTTTGCTGAACATTGTTGTGGCAGGCACCGAAAACGGCATCACCATGGTGGAGTCCGGCGCCTGCGAAGTTACCGAGGAAGCCGTCGTCGACGCCCTGGATTTCGGTCACACGCAAATCAAAAACATCGTGGCGGCCATTAAGGAGCTTCACGGCCAGCTCAAACCGACGAAAGTCGTCGTCGAACCCTTCCCGTTCGATCAAAAAATCTATGACGACCTCAAGAAGACGTATGGCGCGCGGCTTAAGGATGCGCTGAACACGGAAAAACATCCGAAGAAAGAAAGCTATCACCTGGTTGACGCGTTGAAGGACGAAATCCTCGCCACCATTCCCGAAGAGCCCGCCAAGGAAATGGACGAGAAGCGCACGCTGACCAAGCGCGCCTTCGAGCGGCTCCGCGAGGATATTTTCCGCGACGAAATTCTCAATGCGCGCCGCCGTCCTGACGGCCGAGCTTTCGATCAGATTCGCCAAATCACTTGCGAAGTTGGACTGCTCCCGCGCGTCCACGGCTCCGCGCTTTTTACCCGTGGCGAGACCCAAGCTCTTGCGACCCTCACGCTAGGCACCAAGGAGGACATGCAGCGCCTCGACTTGCTCTTCGAGCAAGATACTTTCAAGCGTTTCATGCTTCACTACAATTTCCCGCCGTTCAGCGTCGGCGAGGTAAAACCGGTGCGCGGCCCTGGGCGGCGCGAGATCGGCCACGGCGCTCTCGCCGAGCGCGCAATCTTGAATCTGCTTCCTCCGGAAGCCGACTTTCCTTACGCCATGCGCCTTGTTTCGGATATTCTCGAATCCAACGGCTCATCTTCGATGGCCACCGTTTGCGGCGGCTCTTTGGCCCTGATGGACGCAGGCGCTCCGCTCAAGTCTGCCTGCGCCGGAATCGCCATGGGCCTTGTGGTTGGCGACAAAGGCAAATACTCGATCCTCACGGATATTGCCGGTGCTGAAGACCACTACGGCGACATGGACTTCAAAGTTGCCGGCACCCGCGCCGGAATCACCGCGCTGCAGATGGACATCAAAGTCACCAGCATCAGCATTGCGATGATGCGCGAAGCGCTCGCGCAGGCTAAGAAAGCGCGCATCGAGATCCTCGATATCATGGACCGTACGCTCTCTGCCGCGCGGCCGCAGATTTCCGCGTTTGCTCCGCGCCTCTATAAGTTGAGCATTCCCACCGACAAAATCCGCGACCTCATCGGCCCTGGCGGTAAGAAGATCAAGTCCATCATCGAGCAGACCGGCGTCAAGATTGACGTGCTCGAAGATGGCACCGTGCATATCTTCTCGACCAGCGGAGCCGGCGGCGACGCCGCATTGGCGATGGTTCGCGAGGTTACCGCCAGCGCCGAAGTTGGCAAGACCTATCTCGGCAAAGTCGTTCGTCTCGCGGAGTTCGGCGCTTTCGTCGAGCTATTCCCCGGCACGGACGGCTTGCTCCACATCAGCGAAATTTCCGATCACCGCATCCGCGACGTTCGCGATGAACTCAAGCTCGGCGATCAGGTCCTGGTGAAAGTGCTTTCCATTGAGGGCAACAAGGTTCGCCTCTCGCGCAAAGCGCTCATCCGCGAAGCTCGCGAAAAGCAGCAGAAGAAGGAAGCTGCAGGCGGCAGTGGCGGCTCCTCGGAATAGTCACCTCTCGCATTGAAAGTCGAAGGCCTCCAGATCTTCCGGAGGCCTTTTCATTTTCTGTGGTTCCCATTCTTGAAGCTAGCGGCCCAGGACCAGCAAACCTGCTGTGTCCTATCCTGTGCTTTTCTCATTTGACTTAGAGTGTAAACCACTGTACATTTCAATTAGGCAAACTGTACAGTTCTCTCATGCCAAAAGCTAAAAAAATCCAGGGCTATGTGATCTCCGCGCTGGAGGCGCGCGCCAATTTCTCGGAACTTCTTCGCCGCGCGGAGCAGGAGCGCCGCTCCGTGGTCATCGAGAAAAGAGGCGCTCCGAAAGTGGTGCTGCTGAGTATTCGGGACTACGTCCGCCTCGCAGCGCCAGAACCGGAAGTCCTGCAAGCCATCGGGTTGGAATCCCGGCGAAAGGGAACGGACAAGCTGACTTCCCTTCAAATCGATAGCATCATCAAAACCGCCCGTTCGAGGAAACGCCAGCGGTGATGCTTCCGCTTCGACTGGTTCTCGACACGAATGTGGTCGTTTCCGCAGCTCTGAAGCCAGAAGGCTTGCAGCGCACCGTTCTCCTGCTTGCCCTCACGAAGCCTGCTCGTCTGTATGTTTCTCCTCCCATCCTGGCGGAATACAAAATCGTCCTCTCGCAACCCGAACTGCAAATTCGCAGAGGATTGCGGCATCGCTTCCTGCAACTGATTGCCAATCGCGCTTATGTTGTGTCACCGGTCAGACAGCTAGCGGTTACACCCGATCCAGATGACAACATCTTCCTGGAATGCGCCGACTCTGCTCGTGCAGATTACTTGATCACCGGAAATCAGCGCCACTTTCCCCGGTTCTGGAAGCAGACAAAAATCATCACTTCCCGCGAATTCCTGGAGATCATCGCACCACACCTGCTCGCTTAAGCAAAAAGCCCCCGAACCTCTCGGGGGCCTTTTCGTTTCTTCTCTGTGAACTCTGTGTGTCCTCTGAGTTCCCTGTGTCAAATCCTTCCTTCCTTACCTCCTTACCTCATTACTTCTTGCCTTTCACAGTGCACTGCATCCAGCGCTCCCCATAGCGCGTCCAGTGCTTCATTTGCAGTGCTGAGAATTTCTTCCTCGTCGCCGCCCGCGTGCTCTTCGAGCCAGCCGCGCCACGCTGCCCGGTGCATCTTGTCCACTTCCTCGTGTACCGCGAAGTACGCCAACCCCTCCGGCTGCGTCACGCCATAAAACTTCTTCAGCCCGTCGATCTTCGTCGCGGCAATCTCCGGCACCTGCGCTTCATACGCATACAGCGCTGCCACCGCTTCCGCCACCGGCCGGTCCCCGCAAATCTCTCTGAACTTTTGCACCACGGCCTTGGTTCCGGGAAGGGAAGGGCAGCAGGTGACGTCGTCTTCGCTCACGCCCACGGCCGCCGCAAAATCACGCCACAGCTTCGGATGCGGCGCGCCGGGATTTTCTTCCTCGGCCAGGTTCTCGCGGATCAATTTCTGCAGCGGACCTTCCGTCCGCGCCGCGAGCACTCGCAGGTGCTTTGGGAAAGCCTCGACATGCTTGTAATACTGCGCTGCGTAGAGTTGCAGCGCCTCGCGGCTCAGCTTTCCCGCCTGCCAATCTTGATAAAATGGGTGCTTTAGCAGACCCTTCTCCACAATCGCCTCATCCAGCTTGTTCAGCAATTTCGTGTTCGCCATCGTCGTTCTCCTCGGCAACCCGCCCGTCTAAGTCTAGCGACATCCCGCGCCGTGCTCCAGCGCAAACTGACCAAAATCGTGCCGCGCATTGTAGCAAACTTCGAAGGAAATTGTCGGTAAGGACGGTCTGGGGAAACGGGTCAGTCTCCGATTATCTGACCTATCGGGAGTTTCGATTGCCGCTGACCGTTACGAACTATGTGGCCAGTCGGACTATGGCTCTACGAATTCGACTGGAAACGAACCATTGAACTGAATGCAGCACAAGAAAGGCGAGGAAAATAGCCGCGGCAAGGCGGAAATCTTCTCTGAAGTGTCCAAGTATCATCGGGCCGACGGGACGGTTGTTCTCTGGGGTCCAGTATGCATTTTGGATTTGAAGAAAAAAACTGAGACCAAATAAATAGGACGTCGCAGTAATAATTTGCCGCAAGTTTGCTGACCGATAATTGAGCTGATCCAAAGCGTTCCGGATAGAATTGTCGGAGCGCACGGTTCGTAGCGAGCGGAGGCGTATTAGAGCGAATGACCCGAAATACGTCGTATAGATGCAAACTAATAGAAGAAGGAGTAGAAAAAGCCGAAAAAGAGGACTCAGGGGCTGCAAGACACTGGACCACTCAGGGAAATACTGGCCGCCGTTTATCAGCATGCTCATTAGACACCAGGCAGTTGTAGTTGGTTCCGTGAAGCCCATCTCGGTCACAGCTAGACTATCAGCGCCCTAATAAACGTTGCGCTTACGGGAAACTGACCCAGTTTCCGGTAAGGAACTGGCGCTGTGCACCCGCTCGATATGCGCGCCAACCCCGCGCAGCTTCTCGACAATTCTTTCGTACCCGCGGTCGATGTGATAGACGCGGTCGACAATGGTCTCGCCGTTCGCCACCAGCACCATATAGCGTTTTCATATTACGTCATCCTGGCCGAAGGCCCTTCCCTTCGCGCCTCCTTCATGGCTATAATAGCCATATAAGGGGCGAGGTCCGCCATGCGTAGCGTAAACGTTGCCAGACTGAAAGATCAGCTTAGCAAATATCTCACCTTCGCCAAGAGCGGTGAAGAAATCCTAATCCGGGATCGCAACCTTCCCGTGGCGAAGTTGGTCCCTTTCTCTGCGGAAAGCGCCGACGAACAGGAACTGGCGCTGGTGGCGGCCGGGAAATTGCGCCTGCCCGCGGTGCGGCTGGATGTAAAGGCTCTCTTGAAAATCCCCACTGGGAGAGTTGCGGGCAACAAGGCCATTCAAGCCGTCATCTCTGACAGAGAAGAACAGCGGTGAAGAAAACAACGGCATTTTGGGACTCCAGCGCGCTCGTCCCCTTGTGCATTCGCGAAGCGGGCAGCCGTCAAGCTCAGCTCTATCTCAGAAAATTCGACCCGGTGGTTTGGTGGGGAAGCTTGGTGGAAGTTCACAGCGCGATTTGCCGCCTTCATCGGGCCAAGGAGATCAGCGACGCCAACAAACAGGGCGCAGTCGCCCGTCTGCGATTGCTGAGCCGCGCATGGCGGGAAGTCCTTCCTGACGATCAAATTCGCGAGCTGGCAAGCGAGTCACTCGATAAATATTCCTTGCGAGGTGCCGACGCCCTGCAGCTCGCCGCTTCGCTGGTCTGGTGCCATAAGCAGCCCTCCCGAAGGAGCTTTATTTGCGCGGATCGCCGCTTGGCGCAAGCCGCAGATGAGGTCGGATTTTTCGTCCTCGACATTCCTACGTCCAACCCCTGAACGTCGCCCTTTAACCTGCGCCACTCGCGGGCGGTCAGAATTGTCGCGATGGTTTCGGCGGTGATTCCTCACGCCCCCTAAGTGGCGATGGAAGAGTGAGAGCTAGTTCCCTGCACCCGCTCAATATCCGCGCCAACTCCGCGGAGCTTCTCCACGATTCCTTCATATCCGCGGTCGATGTGATACACGCGGTCGATGATGGTCTCGCCGCTCGCCACCAATCCGGCCAGCACTAATCCCGCGCTGGCACGCAAATCCGACGCCTGGACCGTCGTGCCTGACAATTGCGCCGGCCCGTGCACCGTGGCAGTGTGCCCTTCAACTGAGATGTGCGCTCCCATGCGCGTCATTTCGCTGGCGTGCAAAAA
>Ga0335081_10013600_pt1 | contig 13154 bp, 14 predicted proteins | sample Lox_Sample_35_FD_206713 | JGI IMG/M metagenome (GOLD analysis project Ga0335081, IMG submission 206713) | Soil microbial communities from Loxahatchee National Wildlife Refuge, Florida, United States - Lox_Sample_3.5 | ecosystem: Environmental > Terrestrial > Soil > Wetlands | place: USA...
CTGGCATTGCGCCGCATGCGCAGGTCATCTCACGCCCAGAGCTGAGCGCGCCCCTGAAAGTGGTAGGCCGCATCATTGTCGAGCATCTGCACCCGAATGGGCGCGGTCGCCGCACCAGCCTCGCGAATCCGGAATCTCAGCGACACGGGCAGGTGCATACGGACGTGAAAACCACATGCGCGCAGATTCGCCGCATGCTGCGCATCGCTTGACCAGGTGATCAGCTCGGCTGCATCGGGCCATTGCCGCGCGGCTTGCACCGCGCAGTTGATCAATGTCTGCCAATCCTCTGGCGACTCGCTGTCGATCCAGCAATCCGCCAGCCGCACCTGGCCCGGTGTGTACGCGAGCAAGGTGTAGCCGCGCGGCCGGCCGGACTGCGAAATGCTGAACAGTGCAACTTGCACGATCGGGCAGGCGAGGAAGTAGCGTAATCCGGCGACGCTGCGCTCGATCACATCACCCGTCGCTGCAGGAGTTGGAAATACTCCGGCGATGGAATCGAGCTCGTTCGCCCCGAGCCGCGCAAACTTCATCTCCGAGGATCTGGCGCGCGGCGCGAGCCAGTTCCAGATCCCGCTGCGGATGACGCGCGGGATGCGCTTCCAGGCGGTTCCCGAGCGTTGCCGTAATATCTGCAGTGGATGCAGCGGCCGCGCGTGGATCAAGGCTTCGCCGACGCCGCGGAATCCCAGGTGCGGCAGCAGGCGCAGCGTATCCTTGCTGCCGCCGATCGCCAGCAGCGCATCCACGTTCTGGCCGATATGCTTCATCAGCGCCACGCCAGCGCCCGTCGCGCCAGGCAATGCTGCCCAGTCGATCAAATGCATCAGGCGGCGCCGACCGCGCGTGGATATGCAGTTTCCGGGCACGATGCCCGCGTGAGCGATGATCTCAGGGCCTTCACACAGCACGAACGAGCGCGGCCCAGGAAAATCCTCGCGTTCGAGCCAGTACTTCCAATGCAGCTGCTGCGGCTCGGCGTTGGGGCGCAGGCCGGCCTTGCGGAACAATGCAGTGATCGCGTCCTGATCGGCCGGGGTAGAAGCCCGGACCACGCTGCTCATGAGGGTACGAAGAACTCCGTGTACGAGAGGATCCGATCCTGGTCGGTCGAAACCAGATCCACAAACTCTGTCGCCACGACGGCGCCGGTGATTTTCGAATGAATCGCGGCACGCCAGTGCACGGCCGCCCGATCCGCGTCGATGACCAGCGACACGATCTCGTGCTCGGACAGGCGGAATGTCTTCACCAGCGTGGACAGCCAGGGCCGGATCTCGCGCATACCGCGAGCGGAGATGGCGATGGGTTTACCGTCGCTCGTCCCGGCGATCCGAAACTGTGCGTTCTCGGAGAACAAAGCGCACAACGGCTCCAGCTTGCCGTCAACCCGGGCAGCGTACAGTTGGTGAAGCAGTTGCTCGATCCGGGATCGGTTCGACATGGCTTGCTCCTTACTCAGCCGAGCAGCGCACGCAGGTCTTCGCCCATGAGCCGGTATGCAGTTGCTGCATAAGGAAACAGCGCTCCCATGCCGTAGAACAGGTGAATCATACCTAAGTGGCATCGGTACCGCGTCGCGATGCCGGCGGTTTGCAGACGCTGAACATAGGCCAGACCCTCATCTCGCAGCGGATCGAACTCCGCAGTGTGCAAGCAGGTCGGCGGCAGCTGCGTTACGTCAAGCGCCCGCAGCGGCGATACGCGCGGGTCGCTGGCCGATACGCCCTCGGGAAGGTAGTACTGCAAGTCGTGCTGCAGCGTACCGCGATCGAGCATGTATCCCTGGCCCAGCTCGTTCCAGGATGCCGTGCTGGCCGCGAAGTCCATGATCGGACAAAGCAGAAACTGCGCTCTGAGCGGTGCGTCCTTGCGGGCGCTGATGGCCTGACAGGCGGCCGCAGCGAGCGTTGCGCCCGCGGAGTCGCCGCCGACCGCCAGTCGCGCAGGGTCGATCCCGAAGCTCGGGGCGTTGCGTGCAATCCACACGACCGCTGCGATCGCATCCTCGAGTCCACACGGGAAGGGCTGCTCGGGGGCCAGGCGATAGTCGACGGCAAGCAGCCGGCACGGGACTGACACGGCGAGCGAGCGGCAAATGCCATCGTGGGTCTCGAGACTGCCGGCGACGAGACCCCCACCGTGAAGGAACACCAGACCGGCACTCGAAGCGTCCGCGACATCGATCGGGGTGTAGCAGCGCACCTGTAACGGTCCGGCCGGACCCGGAATCTGCTGATCGCTCACGGCGGCAAGGGCTGGGGGCCTGCCGCCCAGCGAGAGCATCTGCTCGAGCGCCTCGCGACGAGCAGCAACACTCAGCGCTGCGGACGCGGTGGGATTCGTGGCCGCCAGACGATCCAGAAAGCGCCTGACGGTTGGATCAAGAGGCATCAGCCCTCACCCGCGCACGCCAATCAGAACTGCAGCGCGCGCCTCACCGATGCCGGCCACGCCGAGGTCTCGAGACCGTGCACGCAGAACAGCGCGACGGCAAGGCGATCGATGCCGAAGGCAACGCAGCCGGTGTGGGCCACGGCGCCTGCGGAGTCGGCGATTCCCCATACGGTGCCGAAGTGCTCGCGATGGTAGTTGAAACTCATGCAGGCGGTGGGCACCGCACCGGAATGGTAGGGAATCAGCAGCTCGAACTTGAGCGACTGCTGGCGCTGACTCACGGCCATCACCTGGCCCACTCGGCCGAAAAACGGATCATTCGCGACGTCGAGCGTATTCGGCAGGCACAGCTCGGCCGCAAGCTCCTGCGCACGACTCATCCACTTCTCACGGAATTCCGTGATCTCTTCCGGCGGCCCGATGCGGACGAACTCGCGCATCCTGAACGACTGCAGGCGGTTCAACGCGCGCGAGGGCTCGCGGCGGAAACAGTCCGCAGAGACGTCGAAAATGAGTCCGCCGCGCGGCAGCGCGCCACGGGAGGCCGCGATCGGATAAATCGGATAACAGGCGGCGGGAGACAGGACCAGATCGGAGGCGGCCAGCGTTCGTGTCCAATCGCCACCGGTCTCGTAGGAGTCCGCGGCGGCGCGAATCTCGCTCTCCGAGCCATGCAGCGCGCACACGCAACCGAGCAGATTGGGAAAGCTCTTGAGATAGCCCGACTTCTCGAGCTGACTTCGGCTCATCACCGGCGGGAAGCGCACGATCTCTGCGCCGGCATCGCGCTTGCCGGTGATGTAGCGGTTCAGCCGCTCGACCACGTCTTCGTACATTCCGGTCCGGCCGTAGACGCCGTCTACTCCCAGGCGCCAGAACAGTGCCGCACCAATGTGCGCCAGCGGATCGGACTCGGATGTCATGGCGGAAGTTGTCTGCATAGAGGGTCGCGCGGGGACACGCATCGGTGCCGCAAGGCGGCGCCGAATTAGTCGTGCACCGTCGCGGGAATCGGCGTGAGCAGCGCCGAGCTCGCGAGATTGCTCAGGATGCGGTCGTTGTTGATCATGATCGGCGAAGACAGCACGTCGCGCAGGTGCCGCTCGATGCTGAACTCGCTGTCGGCGCGGTAACCGGAGAGTCCGCAGGTTCTCAGACACGCGAGTACGATCGAGACCGCGAGCTCCGAGGCTTCGACCTTCGTCAGTGTGATCATCGACTGGAATTCGAGTCCCGTAAGCACCTTCGGATCGGCCATGCTGCGCTCATACGTGCGCAGTGCTGTCGCGAGCATGCCGCGCAGCGTGCGCAGGGTTGCCAGAGCGCGCGTGAATTGAGGCGCGCCCGGCGGCATCTGACCGTTCGACTGTCGCACGGCCTGGCGAATGAACGCCTGCGCGCGCGCCGCAGCTCCGGCGGCAATTCCGGCCCACACAGATCCCCACAGCAGATGTGCCGTCGGCACCATCGTCTGCGGATGAATCATCTCGTAGGGATCCGGCACGATCTGGTCGGGCGTGCCGGAAGCTTTGAGCGTGTATCCCTCGCTGCACGTGCCACGCATTCCGAGCGTGTTCCAGCCCTGAAGCCGGGTGAGGGTGTAATCGCTCTTGAGAAAGGCCACGAGCACTTGATCGGACGCCGCGGCATCCGGCGCGCGCCGCGCGGTCGTCACGATGCCATCGGCGTACGCGCCGTAGGAGATGACGCTCGCCTTGCGCTCCAGTGTGATCCGTCCGTCGAGATGCTCGACCGGAGCCTCGCTCGAGCGCACGTTACCGCCGCTTTGACCTTCGGTCGTGGAGGAGGCAAGCAGGAGCTGTTCGGCGCACAGCCGCCGCAGCAAGCGATCAATCGCGGCGCTGCCGCGCATGTGGCGTACCAGACAAGCCGTCTTGATCTGGTGCATCGCGTAGATCATGCCCGTTGCGGAGCATCCCTGCGCGAGGTTGAAGCAGACATCCGCAACGTCGGCGATGCTCTTGCCCTCGCCGCCGAGGGAAACCGGAACCATGATGCCGAGCAGGCGCTGCGCCTTGATGGCAGCAAATGCTTCTGCGGGAAATCGGCTTTGGCTGTCGCTGTCGCCGGCGTGCTTGGCAGCGACAGCCGCGGCGCTTTGCGTGCGCGCCTTCAGATCGCCCAGCGAAATCCCGGGTGCCCGTGTATCCATTTCCACGGTCAGCGTTGACTCCATCAGCCGGGCCCTTCTTCGTGTGTTCTGGTTGTGCTCGAACGATAGCCCAAGACCGGCGATAATGCACAATCGAAATTCCAGCTGTATGACCCAAGTCACATTAAGTGAACCCTGATGCCGCTTGAGATCGACACGCCCCGCTTCGGTGCGGCACGCCATCGCGAGTCACTCGTCGTCGGGCTCGTGAACAACATGCCCGACTCGGCGCTCGAAGGCACCGAGCTGCAGTTTTCGCGACTCCTCGAAGCGGCCTCAGGCAGCACGCGCGTGCGCCTGCGCTTTTCCTACCTTCCCGAGGTGGCACGCTCGGCGGCAGCGCGGGAGCGCATCGAGCGCGATTACTGGACCATCGAGGCCCTGCAGGCCTCTGCGCCCGATGCGCTGATTGTCACCGGCGCGGAACCTCTTGCGGGCACCGTACAGGAAGAGCCGTACTGGCAAAGCTTCGTGCGAGTCCTGAGTTGGGCCGATGCACACACCCACTCCAGCATCTGGTCGTGCCTGGCGGCGCACGCGGCCGTCGAGCATCTGGACGGCGTGCGGCGCCGGCGTCTGCCGCAAAAGCGCTTCGGCGTGTTCGAGCATCAGACGCTCGCGGGCCATCCGTTGACTCGCGATCTGGGCGGGGCGTTGCGCATACCGCATTCGCGCTGGAACGAGCTGCCGGTGGAATCGCTCAGGGCGGCGGGATATGTTGTGGCCAGCGGCTCGGCAGAAAACGGCGCGGATATGTTCACCAAGAAGCGCCGCAGTCTCCTGGTATTCCTGCAGGGGCATCCGGAATACGAGATCAATACACTGTTGAAGGAATATCGGCGCGATGTGGGGCGCTACCTGCGGGGCGAGCAGGCGCACTACCCCACTTTGCCCGCAAATTACTTCGCCGGGCCTGCGCAGCAGCAGCTGGAAGAGTTCCGCACGCAGGCTCTGGCGCGGCGCGCGCCGGAGCTGCTCACGGAATTTCCGGCCGCAGCGGCCACGGGTCTACAGAATGTGTGGACCGACTCGGCGCTACAGATCTATCGCAACTGGCTTTCACTTATTTCAGCCGCGCGGATCCCGGCGCCAGCGGCCGATACGGCGGCAATGTTATAGTCATTGTATGAACGAACTCAGAGAAACCAGCGTGAACGATCTGACGGCGCGCGAGCGGCTGCTCACGGTAATTCGACAGGTTCTGGGTCAGCCGGCAGGCTCCCGTCCTCTGCCCATCGACGCGCGCCTGAGCGACCTGGGAATGAGCTCGATCAAGATGATCAACTTCATGCTGGCCGTAGAGGTGGAGTTCGGTATCGCCATTCCGCAGGGCGATATCACTCCCGAGAATTTTCAGTCCATCTCCTCGGTCGAGACTCTGGTCGTGAGGCTCATCGACTCGGGAGGTTGAATTCCCGTCCTCAGCTCCGCGCCACTCCCGTGGCCGCGTGCAGCGACTGATCCAGATCCGCGATGATGTCGTCGATGTGCTCGATGCCGACGCTGAGGCGGATGGTCTCCGGACCTATGCCCGCGAGGCGCTGCTCCTGGGGAGACATCTGCCGATGGGTCGTCGATGCCGGGTGGCAGGCGAGCGACTTGGCGTCCCCGAGATTGACCAGGCGCTTGAAGATCTTCAGTGCATCGTAGAAGCGCGTGCCCGCATCGAAACCGCCGCGAATGGCGAAGGTAAGCAGCGAGCAGGCCCTGCCACCCAGGTACTTCTGCACCAGAGCGTAGTACGGGCTTTCCGGAAATCCGGCATAACTCACCGACTCGACGCGCGGATCATCGCGCAGGAAGCGAGCGACCGCGAGCGCATTTTCCACGTGACGATCCATGCGCAGCGCCACGGTCTCGATCCCCTGCAGCAGCAGGAACGCGCTCAGCGGCGACAACACCGCGCCCATCGTGCGCTGGAAGACGCTGCGGCAACGACCCAGATATGCGGTTGCCCCGTAGTGCTCGGTGTAGACCAAACCATGATACGAGGCATCCGGCTGCGTCATCATGGGGAACCGCGCGGAGTGCTTCGACCAGGGAAACTTGCCGCTGTCGATGAGGATGCCGCCGAGCGTCGTGCCGTGACCGCCGAGAAATTTCGTCAACGAGTGAATCACTACATCCGCCCCATGTTCAATGGGACGGATCAGCATCGGCGTAGGCACGGTGTTATCCACGATCAGCGGCACGCCTGCCGCGTGCGCCACATCGGCAAGGGCGCCCAGATCGCATACGTTGCCCGCGGGATTACCCACGGTCTCACAGAAGACGGCGCGTGTGTTTTCATCGATCAGTTCTGCGATCGCCGCAGGCTGATCGGATTTCGCGAATCGGCCCTGGATGCCGAGCTTGGGCAGCACATGCCCCAGCAGCGTGTGCGTCGTGCCGTAGAGCTGCGGAACCGAAACGACATTGTGACCGGCTTCGGCGACCGTCAGAATCGAGTAGTAAAGCGCAGCCTGTCCCGAGCTCACGCACAGCGCGTCCATACCGCCTTCCAGATCGGCGACGCGACGCTCGAGTACCGCGGTGGTCGGGTTGGCGATTCTCGTGTAGCGGAATCCGTCGACTTCGAGATTGAATAGGGCTGCGCCGTGCTCAGCACTGTCGAAGGAATAAGCGACCGTCTGGTAGATCGGAACGGCCACGGCCTTGGTGGCCGGATCACAGTCGAATCCGCTGTGCAGTGCTATGGTTTCCCTTTTCACCTTGCTGCCTCTGGTCGTGGCATTTTAGGGGCATTATGACTATCCGGGCCGGGGAAAACAGTCGATCAGCGCTCAAAGCATGGGTGCGCGCCCTGGAGCGCACGGCTCGCCTCGAGCGCGATCCGACCCTGATCTTCCCTCGCCTGATCGAGCAGCGTGCCGAGTCGGATGGCGACCGGCCCGCGCTGATCTCTCCCGATGAATCCTGGACCTACCGCGAGCTTGCCGGGCACTGCAATCACTACGCGCGCTGGGCGCTGCATCGCGGCCTGCGCAAGGGCGACGTTGTCTGCCTTCTCATGAGCAATTGTCCGCGCTACCTTGCCATCTGGCTCGGGCTATCGCGCGTCGGTGTCGTGGTCGCGCTCATCAATACGAATCTCTCCGGCGACGCCCTGGCTCACTCGATCAACGTGGTAAGTCCGCGCGCTGTCATCGTCGGCAAGGGACACGTTCGGCAACTGATATCCGCGCGGGCGCAGTTCGCCCCTGGCATCAGCCTCTGGAGCGACGGCACGCGCGAGGCAGATCTCCCCGTCATCGAGGAGCAGAGCGGCCCCTCAGCCGCTCAGCCCCCGTCGGAATCGGAGTCCACGGCAGTCTCGCTCGCCGACCGCGCACTCTTTATCTACACATCCGGCACCACAGGACTGCCCAAGGCCGCCGTGGTCTCACACTACCGGGTCGCGCGCTGGGCCCTGTGGTTCGCCGGCATGCTCGACACCGGGCCGGACGATCGGATGTACAACTGTCTGCCGATGTATCACAGCGTCGGCGGCGTGGTCGCAACGGGCGCGAGTCTGGCGGCGGGCGGCGCCGTCATCCTGCGCGAGCGATTTTCCGCGCGCGATTTCTGGCGCGACGTGACGGCAGAGCGCTGCACGCTGTTTCAGTACATCGGCGAGCTGTGCCGTTACCTGCTCGCGAGTCCCTGGCACGCCGACGAGCAGCGACACAGTCTGCGCATTTGCTGCGGTAACGGTCTGCGACCCGATGTCTGGGAGCCCTTTCAGGCGCGCTTTCGCATTCCACAGATCCTCGAGTACTACGCCTCGACCGAGGGCAGTTTCTCGCTCTACAACTGCGAGGGACGCGTCGGCTCTGTGGGGCGGATCCCACCTTTCCTGTCGCACCGCATGCCGGTGGCGCTCGTGCAGTTCGATACGGATCGGGAGGAGCCGGTGCGCACGCCGGCCGGCTCGTGCGTGCGTTGCGCGCCCGGCGAGATCGGCGAAGCCGTCGGAGAGATCAAAGGCGCTGAGGGCGAGGCCATCGCCCGCTTCGAGGGCTACGCGGATGCGGCAGCCTCGCGCAAGAAAGTGTTGCGCGACGTTTTCGCTCCCGGGGATGCCTGGTATCGGACCGGGGACCTCATGCGCCAGGACGATCAGGGATTCTTCTACTTCGTCGACCGTATCGGCGATACCTTCCGATGGAAAGGTGAAAACGTGTCGACGACCGAGGTCGCGGCCGTACTGGCCGCCTTTCCTGGCGTGCGGGATGTCGCGGTGTTTGGGGTCCGGGTGGGGAGCGCCGACGGTCGCGCCGGAATGGCCGCTCTGGTCACCGACGAGCACTTTGATCTCGAGGCGCTGGCGGTGCGACTGCGGGAAGCCCTGCCGGACTACGCGCGACCGCTCTTCATACGCATCGTGACGGCGCTCGAGCTCACTGCGACATTCAAACTGAAGAAGAGCGACCTCATCCGCGAGGGCTTCGATCCCACGGCGAGCACCGATCGGATCTTCTTCGATGACCGCAGCGTCCAGAGCTATGTGCCGCTGGACGCGGGACTGTACGAGCGTATCTGCAGCGGCAGCGTACGCGTCTAGGGGTGATTCAGGCGGTATTGCCGGCGTCGACCGTCAGAGTTACGCCGGTGATGTTTCTGGCCTTGTCACTGATCAGAAACGCGACGGCCTCCGCGACATCGCTCGGTTCGGCCAATCGGCGCAGCGCACTGCGGCGGGCGATGCGCTCGCGCTCCTCCTCCCCCAACTCTTTGGTCATTTCGGTGTCGATGAACCCGGGCGCGACGGCGTTGACGGTGATGCCAAGCGAGCCCACTTCGCGGGCGAGAGAGCGTGTAAATCCAACGAGCGCGGCCTTCGTGGCCGCATAGGCCGACAAGCCGCTATAGCCCGTCGAGCTGATGATGGAGGAGATGTTGATGATTCGGCCCTCGCGCTGGACCAGCATCGAACGCACGACGTACTTGGCGAGCAGGATCGGCGCGGTCACATTGAGCTGCATGAGGCGCTCCACGTCCGCATCCCGCATGTTCGCGAGCACGCCCGCCGTACCCAGACCGGCGTTGTTGACCAGGCCGTAGATCGGGCCGTACTTCTTGCGCAGGCCCGACACGAATGCCGGAATTTCTGCGAGCTTGCTCAGATCGAACGATGCGAAGTGGATGGCGCCGGTGCCGCGCTTTGCGGTGCTGTCGGCCGCAGCCTGCAGCTCGGAGGTCGAAGTTCGTGCGACCGCGATGACCCCGTAGCCGGCGCCCGCGACAGTCTCGGCCATGTGCAGCCCAAGACCCCGACTTGCCCCGGTGATGATGATGTTACGCATTCGGCCGGATCAGCTTACCGGAAGCAGACACTGCGAGGCTCGGTACGATGCGGATCATGGTCGGCACCTTGTGAGAGGCAAGCTGCTGGCGGCAGAACTCGAGAATCTCGCGGGTGAGCGCTTCGGCGGCCGGCCGATCGCTGGATCCGGAGGCCTTCTCGGCGAGCACCACCTCCGCAGTCACCATCGCGCCCGTGATCGGACTGCGTCGAGCCCGCACCAGCGATGCGCTGACCCAGGGGTGAGCGTTGATCACTGCCTCGATTTCTTCCGGATGCACTTTCAGTCCACCGACATTAATGACGCCGCCGCTGCGGCCAACGAAGTGATAACGCCCGTCCCTGAGCTCAAGTCGATCGCCGGTGTCCACGAATCCATCGCTCATTCGCAGAATCGGCGCTTGCTCCCCCAGATAGCGCGTCGCGGCTCCCGCTGAACGGATCTGAAGCGTGCCGCTGTCGACTCGCATCTCCACCGGCTGCCCGGTTTGTCCGACCAGTGAGAGCGGAAAGCCCGCCAGACCGTCCGTCACTTCAAACGCCACGCCGGCTTCGGTCGATGCAAAGGCGTGCGCGACACGCGCCCGCGGATACGCTGCCTTGAGCGCATCGAGAATCGCCTGGTCAGCGATCTCGCCGGAAAGGCGGACATAGCGCGGAGAGATGGTCGATGCCGCACCGCTCATCAGCGCCCGCCTCCAGTGCGACGGCGTTCCGGAGATGTGCGTCACCTTCCCGCTCGCGGCCCGGGCGAGAAATTGCTGCACGGGCTCGTGCTCGGCCGACAGCACCAGTGCACCGGTGCGCAGGCCGCGCAGGAAGATCTGCAGGCCCCCGTAGCGGCGGATGTCGTAGAACGTACTCCAGACGATCTGATCCGCCGGATCTGGTGGCGGGCTGCGAAGCAGCGCACTCGTCAAACTCGCCAGGCTGTGCTGCACGAGTTTGGGTACGCCCGTCGTGCCGGAGGTGAGCAGGATCCACTCGGTGTCGGTGGACTGGACGCGTTCGGGCGCGCTCGGGACCAGCGCCGCGCTGAGAGAGTAGGACTGCACACCCGGGACGCCTTGGACCGGAGGCTGGGCATCGTCCACCAGCACGGCATCGGCCTGCGCCGTCCCTGCGACGGCGGTCAGGTGTTCCGGGGGCAGATCCGGCGGGCACAGCACCATGCGCCGCGCGACTCCGTCGAGTTCGATGAGCGCAATCGCGGCGGTCAGCTGATCGGGCGTGGCGACCACTACGCTTCGGCCGCGGAACGGACCAGGACCGCCCGGGAGGACAGAGGCCGAATTCAGCCTGGCGATTTCAATCGAGGCTCGGGCACCGTGGAGCACCGCTGAAGATTGCCCGGCCGGAGCCAGGAGCGAGCCCCAGAGCCACATGGGACTACTTGGGCGGCGCTTCGTACAAACGCACGAAATCCGCGAATGTCACGGGGAATTCGACGCTCCCGGACGCATTGAAGGGATCGAAGCCGAGCTCGTCCTCCAGCCGGGCCACGATGATCGCGAAGCTGAGGGAGTCGAGCCCCGACTGGAGCAATTTGAGGTCATCCGCAAGCGGCGCCAGCGTGCGCTGCTGGTCCCGGGCAACCTGCTGAAATACCGTGACAACCTTGGGTCTGACTGACATCCGACGCGCTCCGGTGGGGGACCTCTTTATCTATTATGCGATAGCTGGCGTCCGGCCATCCATGACGCGCCCCGCGCCGATCGCCTGCGATTGTCGGCCGACGGGCGGGTGTGTAACCTTCGCCCCCGCACGCCGGACCGCAGTCCCCATCGTCTAGAGGCCTAGGACATCGCCCTTTCACGGCGGTAACAGGGGTTCGAATCCCCTTGGGGACGCCACATCGCCCGCACGCAGCGCCGGATTTAGAGGGCCTCTAATCTGTTTCCGGCCCGCCGGCCAGTCACCACTTTCCTCAGGGCGCTCAGAGCTCGCCGAAGCAGCTGCATACGCCTGGATAAAGGAGAGTAGATGTTCGCGACCTTGCGGACATAGTTTGTTACATGCCACTCAAATCGCGAGCCCTTCGGGAAGAAGAAGGTATCCCCCGCACGAAGGTCGAAACGGCCCTTCGCTGAATCAACGAGCGTGACAGACCCTTCGACGAGGCAGATCGTCTCATCGACGTCGTAGTGCCAGCTGAACCGCCCCGCAGTGCAGTCCCACAGATAAGTTGACGACAGCCGGTCGCTGCTTTGATGGAGCAGGCGCGAGCGGGCCGTGGGGGCACCTTCGAGGACCCAGCTTGCGGGAATGGGCGCTGTCTTGAGTCCGAGGTGCGGACGCTGCGACGGCAATTGCGCGCTGGGGCGCGTCTGGTCTTCAAGGATCTCGAGTTCGCGAGTGGACTCTTCGTATGCCGCCACATCTTCTATACGCAGGATGGCGTGCCGTCCGGTGGAATCTGCCAAGATCGAACTTCCCCGATTCTTGTCCCCAAGTGAGTGAGGCTATCCTGCAGAAGGGGGGATCGGGCGTTCTGTGATCCGCGTCTCAGTTCGCTTGCCCGGGCCGGCTCCGGTTTGCTTCGTCCACGAACACGACCACCGGTCGATGCTGCGTCAGCTCCGGCTCCTCATAGAGCGAGTATGCGCAAATGATGAGCACATCCCCGATCATGGCCTTGCGAGCTGCGGCGCCATTCAGCGAGATCTCCCCTGCCCCCGCGGTGCCCCGAATGACATAGGTCGAGAAGCGCTCGCCGTTCGAGACATTGTAGATATCGATGTGCTGATAGGGGCGCAGCCCCGCCGCGGCGATGAGCGCCGGATCGATACCGCACGAGCCCTCGTAATTCGGATCCGCGTGCGTGACGCGCACGCCGTGCAGTTTCGCTTGCAGCATCTTGGTGAGCATGGAGACTCCTTTCCGGGCGCGCAGAATACAGCACCGCGCACGCGAACACGCGCCGGCGCTGGATTTGTAGCTCAATCGGGGTGGCGCACCTGAATCAGGAATGGTCCAATGCGCGCCACGATCTTCGGGGCGCCCGATGAGAACGACCACACCCTTCGGTTTCGCTCGCGAGCTCGCTACGCGCTGGGATGCGGTCGCCGCCATCATCGTGATCGGCGTCGTGATCTTTCTCGGTGAGGCGAGCCGCGGGCTGTTCGAGCCGCTCGCCAAAGTCGAGGCGAGCCCGCTGTCGCTCGCGCCCTCGGCGCTGCCCTTCTATGCCGCCCGCACAACGCTGCGGATGTTCGCGGCTCTCGGCCTGTCGCTGGTGTTCACGTTCACCTACGCCACATGGGCCGCCAAGAGCGAGCGCGCGGGCCGACTGCTGGT
>Ga0335081_10013601_pt1 | contig 13154 bp, 13 predicted proteins | sample Lox_Sample_35_FD_206713 | JGI IMG/M metagenome (GOLD analysis project Ga0335081, IMG submission 206713) | Soil microbial communities from Loxahatchee National Wildlife Refuge, Florida, United States - Lox_Sample_3.5 | ecosystem: Environmental > Terrestrial > Soil > Wetlands | place: USA...
CGCGCTACCTGCTGTATCATGGCCGCCGTCTTCTGCTTGCTGTCACCTTCGGCGGGCACCGGTATCTCTTCATGGACATGCGCGCCCCAGTGATCACCCTCGAACCACAAGATCACGGGCATCAGCGCCGCGCCGGTCTGCACGGCGAGCGCGGCCGGGCCGCCTCCACGCCGAAGCCCTCGCGGAACGCGACGAACCTGCCGTAGACCGACTCCGGCTTCACCCGCTCCGCCACGGTCGTGACCGACCCTGCCCCCTTGGCGATAACCCATGCGCCAGCCAGGTCGTAGTTGCCCATGTGGGGAGGGCGAAGACCACCCCGCGGCCGGCCGCGAGGTATTCGAACGCGGCCCAGATATGCCCAGTGTCGTGCACCCCCCCGATCAGCCGGTCGACCGGGGTTACCGGCAGCCGGAATGCCTCGAGCCAGTACCGCGCGTATGAGGGCATGGCCTGCCTGGACAGCGCCCGCAGCTCGCCGCCCAGCGCCTGGCTCCCGATCACCCGGCGCAGGTTACCCTCAAGTACCTGCACCCCTGGGCCCCGGCGACGCCAGGCAAGGTCGGCTGCAAACCTGAATCCCCGCTGGGCCCGCGATTCGGGCAGGCGGCACACCACAGACCAGCCGAGACCATGCCCGGCATCGGTCAGCCGGTCCCTCAGTCCGGGCACCGGTCACCTCCTGAAGCGGACCCCTGGCCGGCCCGGGCGCAGGATCGTCTGGGCAACGGCAACTCCAGATCACAGGCCATCGCCGCGTTTCCGGCGCCGGCACTCCTTCGAGCGAACCCCCGTCAGGGCCGGGTCCCGGTAGCTGGCGGCCCACGCCGAAGTCGTGTCAGCGACCGCGGAACGCCCCGGGAAGGGCTGCTTAAGCGCTGCCCGGGTGGTGTTACTCGCCGTTGGCCAGGTGCCCGCCGGTCCCGCCGACAGCCGTCTTGCTGTCGATCTCGGCCGGCGGCGCATCGGGCACGGCCCCGGGCTTGGCCACGGCCTCGAACGTGAACTGCGCTTCCGGCCCGGTGCCCCGCACATCGACCGTGACGATCTGGCCGGCCCTCAGCTCGCCGAACAGGATCTTCTCCGACAGATTGTCCTCGATCTCCCGCTGGATCGTGCGGCGGAGCGGCCGCGCGCCGAGCACCGGATCATAGCCCCGCTCGGCCAGCAGCGCCTTGGCCGCGGGCAGCAGATCCAGGCCCATGTCGCGGTCCTTGAGCCGCTCCTCCACCTTGGCGATCATCAGGTCCACGATGGCGAGAATCTCCTGCTGGCTGAGCCTATGGAACACGATGGTGTCATCGATGCGGTTCAGGAACTCCGGCCTGAAGTGCTGCTTCAGCTCCTGCTGCACCGTGGTCTTCATCCGGTCATAGGAGCCGCGCGACTCGCCTGCGGTGCCGAAGCCGACAGAGACGCCCTTGGAGATGTCCCGGGTGCCCAGGTTGGTGGTCATGATGATCACCGTGTTCTTGAAGTCGACTACCCGGCCCTGCGCGTCGGTGAGGCGCCCGTCCTCGAGGATCTGCAGCAGCGAGTTGAAGATGTCCGGATGGGCCTTCTCGATCTCGTCGAACAGCACCACGGCGAACGGCTTGCGGCGGACCTTCTCGGTCAGCTGGCCGCCTTCCTCGTATCCGATGTACCCGGGCGGGGAGCCGAACAGCCGGGATACCGTGTGCTTCTCCATGTACTCGCTCATGTCCAGCTGGATCAGCGAGTCCTCATCGCCGAACAGGAAGTCCGCGAGCGTCTTGGACAGCTCCGTCTTGCCGACCCCGGACGGGCCGGCGAAGATGAACGAGCCGCCGGGCCGCTTCGGGTCCTTCAGCCCGGCCCGGGTGCGCCGGATGGCCTGCGAGAGCGACTTGATGGCCACGTCCTGCCCGATCACCCGCCTGTGAAGCTCGTCCTCCATCCGCAGCAGCCGCTGCGACTCCTCCTCGGTCAGCTTGAACACCGGGATGCCCGTGGCGGTGGCCAGGACCTCCGCGATCAGCTCCGCGGTCACCTCGGCGACGGCGTCCGTGCCGCCGGCCTTCCGCTCCTTCTCCCCGGCATCCCTCTTCCCGGTCAGCTGCTTCTCGCTGTCACGCAGGGCGGCGGCCTTCTCGAAGTCCCGGGAGTCGATGGCCGACTCCTTCTCCCGCATGCCGGCGATCTTCTCGTCGAACTCGCGCACGCCTGGCGGCGCGGTCATCCGGCGGATCCGCATCCGGGCCCCGGCCTCATCGATCAGGTCAATCGCCTTGTCCGGCAGGAACCGGTCGCTGACATAGCGGTCCGCCAGCTGCGCGGCGGCAACCAGCGCGCCGTCGGTGATCGACACGCGGTGATGCGCCTCATAGCGGTCCCGCAGGCCCTTGAGGATCTCGATGGTGTGCGCGATCGTCGGCTCCGCCACCTGGACCGGCTGGAACCTGCGCTCCAGTGCCGCGTCCTTCTCCAGGTGCTTACGGTACTCATCCAGCGTCGTCGCGCCGATCGTCTGCAGCTCGCCGCGGGCCAGCAGCGGCTTCAGGATCGACGCGGCGTCGATCGCGCCCTCGGCCGCGCCGGCGCCGACCAGCGTGTGCAGCTCGTCGATGAACAAGATGACGTCCCCGCGCGTCCCGATCTCCTTGAGCACCTTCTTCAGCCGTTCCTCGAAGTCGCCCCGGTACCTCGAGCCGGCCACCAGCGCGCCCAGGTCCAGGGTGTAGAGCTGCTTATCCTTGATGGTCTCCGGCACCTCGCCCTTCACGATCTTCTGGGCCAGGCCCTCCACCACAGCCGTCTTGCCGACGCCGGGCTCGCCCACCAGCACGGGATTGTTCTTGGTGCGCCGGGACAGCACCTGCATCACCCGCTCGATTTCCTTCTCCCGGCCGATCACCGGATCGAGCTTGCCCTCGCGTGCGGCCGCGGTCAGGTTGCGGCCGAACTGGTCGAGTATGACGGAAGTGGACGGCGCCGTCTCAGACGGCGCGCCCGCGGCGGCGGGCTCCTTGCCCTGGGAGCCCTGCAGCAGCTGGATCACCTGCTGGCGGATCCTGCTGGGGTCAGCGCCCAGCTTGACCAGCACCTGGGCGGCGACGCCCTCGCCCTCGCGGAGCAGGCCGAGCAGGATGTGCTCGGTGCCGATGTAGTTGTGGCCCAGCTGCAGCGCCTCCCGCAGTGAGAGCTCAAGCACCTCCTTGGTGCGCGGAGTGAGGGGGATGTGCCCGGAGGGCGCCTGCCGGCCCTGGCCAATGATCTCTTCCACCTGCTGGCGCACGGCCTCCAGGCTGATGCCGAGCGACTCAAGGGCCTTGGCGGCGACGCCCTCGCCCTCGCCGATCAGGCCGAGCAGGATGTGCTCGGTGCCGATGTGGTCGTGGTGGAGCATCCTGGCCTCTTCCTGAGCCAGGACCACAACCCGCCGCGCCCGGTCGGTGAACCTCTCGAACATCTCGTCGCCCCCTCACCGAGCGGCCGGCGAGGCAACCGAAGTCTTGCTCGTCCCTTCGCATGCTAGCCCGCCCGCCGGGCAACGTTGCGCACGCGAATGTCGCACAAGTAAACGTTCCCCGCTGGCAGCGGGGGTTCACCCCACCCGGCCTGGGGCAACGGGGCAGTGTGCCCAGCTACGCCGGGAGCGAACGCGCACGGCGTGCCGCGTACCGCGGTCACATCAGCCAGCGGCGCGCCGTCACGGCCCGCGGGCCGCGTCCAGCCTTGTCGCTTCGATCTGCTCCCGCCTTGCACACCTATCACCGCCCGACAAAGGACACGTCGTCCGGACTGGGCGTCCCGTGCGGCGCGGATAGGCCCACTTCCCGGTGACCAGGCCACGGTGCCACCGCAGGACGGTGCCCGGCGTGACCAGCCGGTGCGCCCGCAGCCTTCCCGGCAGGAGCCTGATCAGCGCAGCCAGCACCGCCCGGTGGGCCCAGTCCCACCGGGCCTCGGCTAGGTGCGGCGCAGCACCGCGACCTCGTACCGCAGCACGAGCAGTTCCGCATCCTTCAACGCCGACGAACGACCCAGCAGGACAAGCCAGCCAGCAAGCCGCACGAAGATCAGATAGAGCAGACGCAACGACACGGCCGGTCATTATGCCCCAGCAGCCACGCCGCGCCTATCGCGCCAGGTCACAGCCATAGGCCGACTTCTGGCACCCCACAGGCCGTGGCCGGGTCCCCGGCGGGCCAGGTCGTCCAGCAGGCCGACGGCCAGCACGTCGACGCGAGGCGGCAGCGCGCGCATCCGGCCGGGCGCGAAGTGCGACTGTAGCAGGGAGCGCATCCGGGCGTGATCGGCTTCTTCGGTCTGCGGCTGCCTGCAAGAAGTCGCGGGAGGCGGCCTTAATGCCGGCGGTAAGTGGCGGCTTATGCGAGCGTTGCATTTGCTTCGACATGACCGCCGGGAACGATTTCAGCTCGACAGGTCGGCACGTGATCGATTCCGCCGTGTCCATCCTGGTGACCGGCTATCGCATTCACGGTCGTGGTCGTTCCTTGATCCCGTCTGCGAGCAGGCCTACCACCTCGGCGATACGCGACGCGCGGAGGTCTGGCCGACGGGTCGTCGCATCGATGTAACGGAGGTAGGCCTTGCGGTAGAACTGCGCCAGCGTGTCGAAGAAGGCCCCAGCGGCCGGGGTGGCCGCCAGTGCCGCGGATATGTCATCGGCAAGATCGCCGCGCTGCGGGCCTTCGGGCGCCAGTTCAGCGATCACCTCGGAGCCGGCCGCGATGCCCAGCCTCGGGTTCAGGGTGAACGCCCATCCGCTGTCGCCAGGCGCAATCGTCACCCGTACCCGGCAGCCGTTAACCGTGCCGTTGACGTGATGCACAGCTTTGGCGCCCCATTCCTCGTCCGGGTCAAACGGAACCGCGATAATGGCGTGACCGCGGGAATCGGCAGTGATCCGGGCGCGGAACCGCTTAACGCGCATAGCCTCATCCTTTCAAGGTGAGCCGTCTGGCTCCGGAGGCTGAATCCTGCATCCATGCCCGCCGTCCTCCCAGGTCATGCGTGGCAATAGGGCGGCGCAATCGGCGGAGATGGCCGCGCGAGCTGCCTGAGTGATGATACAGGGCCGCGGCTGCGCGGACAGGATGCTGCGGCGGTCGGCCTGCGTGGAGAGTTCTCGCGTATGCGCCCGTCGTACCCCGCTGACCACCGCGAACTGGCCCGGCCTATGCCAGTGACGCCCAGGCGCTAGGAGGTCAGGTCGGCGGCGAAGAACAGCCCGACCGCGGTGCCATCGGAACGAGTCACCACCACCCGGGTTACCTCGGCGTGGCCCATCCGGTGCCCGAGCGCGGCGGCGTCCTCGCTGGGCCGCACCGTGGACACGCCGAACCGCATCACCGACCCTGCCGTGGCCTGCTCGGGGGCGGACGCCATGGCATCCCGGTAGGCGGCACCCATGACCACGCCGGCCTGGTGGAGCACCAGGACCGCCCCGAACCGCTGGGCGTCGAGCAGCCGCAGCGCCTCCGCGGCCGGGGTGGGCTCCGCGATCGTGGCCACGCCGCGGCGGGTGAACATTCCCGCCAGCCGGGCCGTGCCTTCGAACGGCTGGTCAGCAGCCAGCCAGTCGCTCTTGCCCGCGGCGTAGTCATACACCGGGCCGAACCCGGCCGCTTCGAGCCGCCACGCGGCCCGTGGGCTCATGTCTCAATACCAGTCATGGCAGTACACGATGACCGGCCGCGACCGGTCCAGCTGGCCGGCCCTGACGTCCAGCTCCTTGAGGGGGGATACTGACCGCGCCGGGCAGGTGAGCCCAGGCATAATCGCCAGCGGGCAGCACCTCGACCAGCTGGGCCTGCCGGCTGGTCAGCTCCTCTAGTTCGTCGCGCCCGATCCCGGTCGGCATCACGATCCCCAATCCCGGCCCGGCCACCCGCACCGGCGGCTGGTCAGCCGATATACCCTTTACCTAGCCCGCTGCGGTCGGCCTCCCGGCTGGCTGCGGTCTAGCCGTGCGCGCCGGCCTGTTCCACCGCCCGCCGGATGGCCTCCACCGGCGGCGCCCCTGCGGGCCGCCCGGTCGCGTCCCGGTAGAGTCGGCAGGCCAGGCCCGGTACCTGGCCCGGCACGGCGAACGGGTCGGCGCCGTTGATCAGCAGCGTAGGAGAGCCGTACATCCCCGCGTGCGCTGCGTCCCGTTCGTCGGCGACCTCGCGGCGCCGCACCACCGTATCCGGGCGGTTTTCTAACGCGACCGCGAGCCGCGCCTCGAACACGGCAGCGTTCGGGCAGCCCGGGACGGTCAGCAGGATCAGCTCCATGAATCACGCTCCTCACTTAAGGTCTGACCGCCACGCTAGACCTTCCCGTGCGGTGGAAGGTCAAGGCAGCATGCCTACGCTTACGTCAGCCATCGAACACTGAGCAGTAGCCGCGGCAGTCGGCCGGGTCTTGCGCCGCGGCGCGCATGGCGAGCGTGGCCAGCTGGTCGCGGGCGCGGGCGAGCTCGGCCAGCCGGGCCTCCACCTCGGCCAGGCGGCGGGCGATCAGACCGGCGACGTGGACGCACGGCGGCTGGCCGCTGTCGCGGATATCCAGGATCTGCCGGATGTGCTCCAGGGTGAGCCCGGCGGCTTGGGCGTGCCGGATGAACGCGAGGCGCTCCAGGATGGCCGGCTCGAAGTCGCGGTAGCCGGCCGGGGTCCGAGTCAGGGCGGGAAGGAGGTGCTGATCTTCCCAGAACCGGATCGTCTTGGCTGGCACCCCGGATCGTTCGGCCACCTCGCCGATCTTCATGCTGCGCCCTTGACCTTCCACCGAACTGGAATGTTTAGCCTAACAGACGGGCCGGCGTACGGACGCTGCGGTGCAACGGCCCGCCCATCGTTCGAGGCAAGGGAACATCCGCTCATGACGGCACAGACCACCTTCTCGGTGGACGCGACCGACGCGGCGCTCGCCGCGGCCGGGCCGAGCCTCGGCCCGGACGAGCAGCGCCTGGCCACGGCCGTGCTCTAGCTGCTGTCAGCAGGTGAGCCGGTCAGCATCGCTGCCGCGGCGGCCACGGCCCGGATCCCCGGCCCGCGGGCCGAGGCGGTGCTGCGGTCCTGGCCCGCCGTGTTCTGGGACGGCGCCGTGATCACCACCTTCTGCCACTACGTCTGGCACTTCACCGGCCCGGCCACCGCGCGGCAATGGACCGCCGCCCACCCCGGCACCTTCGTGATCAGCCTCGGCGACGCGGCCGAACTGGCCCGCCGCCACGCCGCCCGGGCGGGCATGCCAGGACGTCACCCGGACGCAGGCTGGCGCCAACGCCGGGCGACCGGCTGTTTCCTTCTCCTCCAATAAGACTTTGGGTTTGGGGCGCTGAGCCCTGGGGTTACTAAGGAGAACATGGGTTACTAGACTCAGTCGAGCGGCTGACCTGCTCAGACGTCAATGCTCTAGTCTACAAACTCCATTTCTTATTAGTAGCTTGATTTCCCGGTGACGGTCTTCGATGGCTTCGGTGGTACTTGCCTGCACGTGCCCGCCGCCGGGTCCCAGGTCAGAGGGATTCGGTGCTCGCGCAGGTGCCCGATCGGTTCTTCCGGGCTGACCGCAGACCGGACGTCGGCTCCGTGGCGGCAGCGCCTTCTCCGCTCCCCTGCGGCCTGTGCGCCAGTCAGCATCGGCTTCGCTGACCAGTGCCGGGTGCGCCTGTCGGCTGGAGATGACCCATCCGCTGGGCAGGTTCCACCGCCGCACGGCTTTGTGGCCCAGGCTGACATCGGCGGGGTCGGCCAGGTCCCTGAGGGTGCGCTGCCGGTTCCACACCTTACGGCCGGCAGTGGCACAGTGGGAGGTGATGACGTCACGCAACGCGGCTGCAACGAAGGACGGAGCGGCACCGGCGGCGGTCATGGCCATCGGGGCCCTCGACCTGAAGCGGCGCGCCGATTGCCTGCTGCCGGGCTCGGGCGTCCCCTTCGTCCTCTTCTTCGCAGCCGTTGTCGCCCTTCTCAACGTGGGCGCCATCCTGCCGGTCCGGCTCGATCTCGCGGCCGTCGGCGCGGCGAGTCTGTGCGCCGGGGGCTGGTGTGCGGTGAACTTCTGGCGATGCCGCCACGCGCACTGCGTGATCACCGGGACCGACTGGCTCGCCCTGGCCGGTTTCACCCTCCTCGAGGCAGGGCTTGGCCGCAGCCTGATCCATGGCGACGAAGGGTTGGTGTTCCTGCGGGTGCTCGCGGCCGGGCTGGTGTTCGAGGGCGTATGGTACGTCGCGCGCGGAACCAACGCCGTCTCATCGCGGTCGACCTGACCGCGCAAGCGGATGGTGCGGCGGAGACGGCACCTCGACTGAACCCTCAGTGCACTTCGTCACCCTCAGTGCACCTCGCCACAACAATCCGCAGTATCGAGGTCCGCGACCGGGGCGGACGTTCGCTGGCCGCTCCTGTCTTGGGCGTGGGTCCGATGAGTGCCCAATACGGGAGACGTCAGCACTGTCATGACGACGATACACAGGCTTGAAACCGCCGAGGCCGACATCGCCTACGATGCCCACGGCCCGCTGCCCACCGCCGACGGACGCCCGCTGCTGTTCATGATCGGCCAACCCATGGACGCCAGCGGCTTCGCCACGTTGGCGTCACACTTCCCCGACCGCACCGTGATCACCTATGACCCGCGCGGCCTCGGCCGCAGCACCCGCAAAGACGGCCGGGTCGACAATGCGCCCACGGTGCAGGCTGACGACGTGCACGCGGTTATCGAGGCGCTCGGCGCCGGCCCGGTCGAGATGTTCGCCAGCAGCGGCGGCGCGGTGACCGCGCTCGCGCTCGTGGCGGCCTACCCCCACGACGTGACCACGCTGGTGGCACATGAGCCGCCGCTCCTCGCGCTGCTCCCCGACGCCGCGGCCGCGGAGCGTGCCCGGGGCGGCGTGCGGGACGCGTACGAGGCCAAGGGGCGGGGTGCGGGCATGGCGGCCTTCATCGCCATGACGTCGTGGCGGGGCGAGTTCGCCGATGACTATTTCGCTCAGCCCGCGCCGGATCCCGCCCTGTTCGGGATGTCGGCCGGGGACGACGGCATCCGGGACGACCCGCTGCTCTCCGACCGGTCCTGGGCGGTCAGCGGCTACCGGCCCGACGCCGACGCGCTGCGTGCGGCACCGACGCGGGTCGTCATCGCCGTGGGCGAGGAGTCCGCGGGCACCGTCACGGCACGCACGTCGGCGGCCACCGCCGAGCTCCTCGGGCAGCAGCCGTCGCTGTTCCCGAGCCATCACGGCGGCTTCCTCGGCGGCGAGTCCGGTTACGCAGGCCAGCCCGAGGCCTTCGCGCGGAGACTGCGCGACGTCCTCGACGACGGCAACTGACGCCGCGCACTGCTGGTCACGACAGCGACTGGGTCGGCTTCATGTGGAGCTTTCCCACCTCATCCCCTCGATGAGGCCACCGCCCTTGAGATCGCCCGCGGGTGAGCGATTCACTTTCGACTGGGTCTACGGAAGCTAGCGGGGAAGGGTTCCTCCTCGATGGCGGAGCCGCCGCCATCTGCCGCTCTGGCGATCGCTACGTCGCACGCCTCAACGGCGAACGACTATCACCGCAAGCCGGGCGATCCCGGTAGCCCGATCCGCTCTGAGGCGCACGTCCATCTCCTACGTATGCATCGAGGGCGCGTACGAGGGCCCGATGACTGGCATCACCCTCGATTCGGCAGGCGGCCGGATCATGGCCTGAGGACCATCCAGGCGCGAGCAGCGACAGGAACGGATTCAAGGAGGCAGCCATGTCGCACCAACCCGCCGTGCGGGGCTACGTCGTCGGCCCAGGTGAGGGAGTGCCGGACCGGACACCCGACGTGGAGGCCTCCGGCCGGTCGACCGGCCGGAGGCCTCACCGTGATGGATCTGGCCGTCGACGGCGACCCGCCGAGACATACCCACACCCGCGAGGACGAGAGCCACGCCAGCAGGCGCCGCCGAGGCGATCACCGCCGCCCGTGCCGCGAGCAGGCTCGGCAACCCGCGTTTCTGCCGGGTGTTCGACGCCGAAGACGCCGATGAACTCGGCTACGTGGTGATGCAGTGGGGGCCGGCGAGTCCCTGCTGGACATGCTGGCCGACGGCCCCCTTGAATGCCCCGTGCCGTGTCGCTACTGTCCGAGACCACTGAGCCGGAATGTCTGCCATGACTAGGTCCAGGCGAGGCGTTGGTGGAGTAGGGCCTGCTCGGCTGGGTTGGAGGTCAGGTCGAGGGCGCGGCGATCTGCGGCGCGGGCTTGGTCGAGATGGCCTAGCTCGCGCAGCAGCTCGGCGCGGCTCGCGTGGTACAGGTGGTACTCGTCGAGGATGTCGGCGAGGTCATCCAGTTCGGCCATCGCCGTCCGCGCCCCCGTGGCATGGCGCACGGCGATGGCCCGATGCAGCCGGGTAACCGGAGAGGGCGCCAGGTGCAGCAGCATGTCGTACAGCAGCACGATCTGCTCCCAGTCGGTGTCCTCCCAGCGCTCGGCCTCGGCGTGGCAGGCGACGATCGCTGCCTGGAGCTGGTACGGGCCGGGGCGCCGCCGCCGGGCGGCACGGGTGAGCAGCCGGACCGCCTGCGCGATGGCCTCGCGGTCCCACAGTGACCTGTCCTGGTCCCGCAGCAGCACGATCCCGCCGTCGGTGCCGAAGCGGGCGGCCGCGCGGGCACGATGCAGCCGGATCAACGCGAGCAGCCCGGCAACCTCCGGCTCGGTCGGCATGAGCCGGTGGAGCAGGCTGGCCAGCCATTCCGCATCCTCGGCGAGATCGCGGGACTGCGGCGGACCGGTGGTGGCGAGGTAACCCTCGTTGAACAGCAGGTAGATCACCGTCAGCACCTCGGCCAGCCGCGCCGCCAGCTCGTCGTCATCGGGCACCCGGTACGGGATTCCCGCGTCGGTGATCTTCCGCTTGGCCCGGGTGATCCGTTGCGCGATGGTCGTCTCGTGCACCAGGAACGCGCGGGCGATCTGCGCGGTGGTCAGGCCGCACACGACCCGCAGAGTGAGCGCGACCTGCGCCGGCCGGGGCAGCGCCGGATGGCAGCAGGTGAAGATCAGCCGCAACCGCTCATCGCCGGCGGGCTGGACGGGCCACTGCAGCTGCGCCAGCTTGGCGCGGTAGTTGTCCGCGCGCCGGAACCCGTCCAGGGCCCGGCGCCTGGTCACGGTGAACAGCCACGCATCAGGCCGGTCAGGGATCCCCTCCGCGGGCCAGTGCTGCAACGCGGCGAGCACCGCGTCCTGGACCAGGTCCTCCGCGGTGGCAAAGTCGCCCGTCACCCTCATCAGCGCCGCGGCCAACCGGCCCGCGTGCTGCCGGACCACGCTGGCCAGCTGGTCGTGTGAGGCGTCGGTCACATCACCTCTAGCGGGCGGATCTCGACGACCGGGCAGCCGGGCCAGGTCCTGACCATGCGCAGCGCCTCGTCCAGATCGGCGACCTCGATCTCGGTGTACCCGCTCACCACCTCCTTGCCCTCCACGAACGGCCCGTCGGTGATGACCGGCTCACCTCGGTCGAGCCGCACGGTCGTCGCCGTCTCCGGCGGCCGCAGCTTGTTCCCGCCCCGGATCGCGCCCGCATGGGTGGCCATCCACTCCATGACCCGCTGATACGCGCGGTCGCGTTCGGCCGGGCCGATGGCCTCCAGGTCGCGAGCGAACTCCTCCGTCTCGACGAACAGCAGCACGTACTTCATCCGGCGTCTCCCTCCGGGCCTAGCCGAACAACGCGGCCATCCGCCGCGCCAACTCGTCCGGCGTCACGTCCTCCACATGCGACGCGACGGTCCACCCGTGGCCGAACGGATCGATGAGGTAGCCGTCCCGGTCTCCGTAGAAGTGGTCCTGCGCCGGGCGCTGCACCGTCGCTCCGAGTTCCGCGGCGCGGGCGATGACCGCGTCGACGTCTTGGACGTAGATAAACAGGAACGCGGGAGAGCCGGCCAGGCCGCCGGGCGGCGGTGCCTGGGTCCCGAGCGGCGGGTTCTCGTCCGCGACGATCACGACGGAATCCCCGATCTGGATCTCGGCGTGCACGATGGTCCCGCCCGGCCCTGGGGTGCGCATGCGCTCGGTCGCGCCGAACACGGCGGCGTAGAACTCCAGGGCCTTGGCGGCGCCCTGGACGGTAAGGCAGGGCGTGATACGGCGATACGAATCGGGAATCGGGTTGGGCCTTGCTGGTGCTGTCATCCGGTCCTCCTTCACGACGAACTCCGTTGTCCCTCTACCCAATCTGACGATCGGCCTGTCGCCCGTTACGGCAACCGCCGACAGCGACATCGTCCTGATTCCCGGACGGTGCGATCTGATACTTGCGCCTGCTGCGGGCGGGTTCTGGCGCCCGGCGGGCGGGTTCTGGTGCAGCGTCCGGTGCGGCCGGTGGCCGTTATAGTGATCGGCGTACTCGCCGAGGACCAGCCGCAGGTGCCGTTCGCCGGTGATCAGCATCCGGTCCAGGCACTCGCGGCGGGCGCTGGCGATCCAGCGTTCGGCTACAGCGTTCGCGCGCGGCGCCTGGACAGGTGTCTTGATGATCCGCGCGCCCATCGCGGTGAACACCGCATCGAACCCGGCGGTGAACTTCGTATCCCGGTCCCGGATCAGGAACTTCAGGTGGTCAGCGCGGCCTTCCAGGTTCATCAGGAGATTGCGGGCCTGCTGGGTCACCCACGCGCCGCTGGGGTGGGCGCTGATGCCGGCCAAGTGCACGCGCCGGGTGCCGTGCTCGATGAAAAACAGCACATACAGGCGGCGCAGCAGCACGGTATCGACGTGGAAGAAGTCCGCCGCGGCGCACCGGTACTCTGCCCCTTGCAGTTTCAGCTGCCTGGAGTCCTCCCTTACACCGGCCGGCCTCAACACGCCCGCCGGCAGCATCGCGGCGAGGGGTTCCCACGTTCCGCACCGGCGCCCGACCCGGACACGCGCCACCTTCATGCCGGACACCGCCTAGCCAGGACAGCAGGCACTCGCCAGACTCATCCCGGGGCAAGATCCCGGCCCCGGTCCCGATGCCGTCCGCACGCTTTCGGCACTTCAGCAGTGGTTCACTCGCGTTCGCCTTCCCGGCTCGCACCTGACGCATCATGTGCGCCTTTTCCGCAGTGCTCACCACCCCGGCTCATTCACCGGAGCAGCCTGCGGCGGTTTCGGACCTCCCCCTGCATGACGGTCCCGGAGGG
>Ga0335081_10013602_pt1 | contig 13152 bp, 15 predicted proteins | sample Lox_Sample_35_FD_206713 | JGI IMG/M metagenome (GOLD analysis project Ga0335081, IMG submission 206713) | Soil microbial communities from Loxahatchee National Wildlife Refuge, Florida, United States - Lox_Sample_3.5 | ecosystem: Environmental > Terrestrial > Soil > Wetlands | place: USA...
GGCGTCCACCACGGCGTCGCACGCCGCCGCCGCCATCGTCTGGACACCGCGCGCATCGCGCGCGTGCACGTGAACGGCGAACGCTCCCGCGCGTCGAACCGCGGCCGCGTCGGCCGCCAACTCCGCCGGCGACAGCGGGACCGCGGCATTGTCATCCCGCGTCCGCCCGCCGTTGAGGCACGCCATCACCGCTACGTCAGCCACGAGCCTTGCCAGTCACGCACGATCCAGCAGCAGACGGTATCTGAGAAGCTGAGGCGCTCGTGGCCATCGACCTGAACGTTCCCGATCTCGAAGCGCTTCATCGGCGCGCCGGCGCGAAGTGGGCGTCGCACGACCCCGACGTTCTCAGCCTGACGATCGCCGAGATGGACTTCCCGCTCGCGCCGCCCGTCGCCGAGGCGCTCCACCGCGCGATCGACCGTGCCGACCTCGGCTATGCCGCCCTGCCGCGGTCCGCGCTCCGACGCGCCTTCTCAGGCTTCGCCGAACGGCGGCTGGATTGGAGCGTCGACGAGGAACAGATCGTCCTCGTGCCCGACGTGATGATCGGGCTCGTCGAGCTCTGCCGCGTGATCGCCGCGCCGGGCGAAGCGGTGGCGTTCGCCACCTCGGCTTACCCGCCGTTCTTCAGCATGCTGCCCGCGGCCGGTGTCAGGCTGATCGAGATCGACCTGCTCGCGGACGGATCGCTCGACCTCGACTCGCTCGAGGCAGCGCTGGCCGCGGGCGCTCGTGCACTCGTCCTTGCCAGTCCCCACAATCCCACCGGCCGCGCGCTCCCCCGCGCTGAGCTCGAGGCGATTGCCCAACGGTGCGCCGAGCGGGAGACGTGGGTGCTCGCCGACGAGATCCACGCGCCGCTGACGCTGCCCGGGGCCCCGCACGTCCCCTGGCTTGCGGTGTCAGACGCGGCGCGCCGCTGGGGCGTGTCGCTAACCTCGGCATCGAAGGCGTTCAACCTCGCGGCCCTCAAGGCGGCGCTGATGGTCACGGCCGATCCGGCGGCGCGCGACCTCGTGGCGCGCATGCGTTCGTTCGACGACCACGCCGGGCTGCTCGGGGTGATCGCCGCCGAGGCCGCGTTCGAGCACGGAGACGAGTGGCTCGACGCGGTGATCGACCAGCTCGCCGCCAACCGCGAGCAGCTTGGCCGCGACCTCTCTCAACACCTGCCCGGAATCACCTGGACACCGCCGCAGGCGACGTATCTCGCCTGGTTCGACTGCACCGCGCTCGGGTTGGGCGACGACCCGGCCGAGGCCTTCCTGACGGAAGGACGAGTCGCGCTGAGCCCCGGCCTCGATTACGGCGCGCCCGGCGCCGGCCACGCCCGGCTCAACTTCGCCACCAGCCCGGCACACCTGTCGGAGGCGGTGGTCCGCATGGCCCGCGTCTGTAACAACCGCCTGTAACAGCCGCCTGTAACAACCGCCTGTAACAGCACCTGACCCGCCGGCGAGGCGGCTACGGGACGAGCCCGTACGGGAAGTCGCCGGTCAGGCGCTCGCTGCCATCGCCGGTGACGACCAGCAGGTCCTCGACGCGGACGCCGCCGATCGACGGGATGATCGTTCCGGGTTCGATTGCGATGACGTCGCCGGCGATCAGCGGCGCGGCTCCGGTCCTGCCGAGCATCGGAGGCTCGTGGACCTCGAGCCCGACTCCGTGGCCGAGAGCGTGATAGAAGCCCTCGCGGAGCGTTTCGCCGGCCGGCTTGGTGCGTCCCGTGGGGTGTCGCGCGGACTCGAACACGTCGCAGGCGATGCCGTACAGCTCGAGGCCGGTCACGCCCGGCCTCGCCGCGCCGCAGGACCGCTCGTGGGCGTCCAACACCAGCGCGTGTAGAGCGGCGACCTGATCGCTGATGTCCCCACGCACGAACGTTCGCGTCATGTCCCCCCAGCAGCCCGATTCCTCGTCCTGTGGCCACAGGTCGACCAGGATTGGGGCGTGCGCCGGCAACGGTCCGGAGCCCGGATCGTGACCAATCGCCGGGTTCGGACCCATCGGCTTGACCATGATGTCGGCTGGCGCCGGCGCTCCCAACCGGGCGCATACCTCGCGAATCCGCGTCCGCACGGCCTCCGAGGTCAGCCGCTCGTCGCCTTGCCACAGTTCGTCGCCGCGGACCGCGGCGTCGCGGAGCACGGCGGCGGCCGCGGCCATGCCCCGCACGGCGGCGTCGGCGGCGCGCCGGATGCCCGCCATCTCGGCCTCGGTCTTGTGCCGGCGACGCTGGGCGAACAGCCTCCCATCCGGCCGGAGCTCGACGCCGTCGGCGCGGAGCCGGTCGGCGAGCGCGATCGGGAACGCCGGCGGCACGGCGGCGTCGCGGATGCCGAACGCCGAGACCGCGCGCAAGCAAACCTCCTGCTCAATCTCCCACCATGGGCGGCCGGCGGCGATCAGCTCGTCCCTTCCGAACGCGTCGACGAGCAGCCGCTCCACATCGGGAGCCACGCGCTCGATCCTCGCCTCCTCGATCGCATTGGTCAGAACGGCTCGGCGCCCGTCGGACTCGAGGTACAGGAAGGCGTCCCCGATCACCAGCGGCAGCTCGTGCCGGAGGGCGGGCGAGGTCTCGGTGTCGCCGTAGATCAATACGTTCATCGGCGGTAGCGTCCGAGACATGCTTGCTCTGCGCCCGAATTGCGAACTGTGCGACGCCGATCTCCCGCCGGCCGCGGCGAACGCGCGGATCTGCACCTACGAGTGCACGTTCTGCGCGGATTGCGTCGAGAACACCCTCCACAACGTGTGCCCGAACTGCGGCGGGGGATTTGTCCCTCGGCCGATCCGTCCCGCGCGCGCGTGGCGCGACGGGGCGGGGCTGGGAAGCAACCCTCCGGATTCACGCCGCCGCCACCTCCGGTACCCGATGGAGCAGGTGCTCGAGCTGGTGCAGAAGCTTCGCGACGTGCCACCGGAAGAACGCTGAGCCGTCCGTCAGGCCTTCGGCTAGGAACGCGCCCGGGATCTGCGGGGGACGAGATAGCCATAGCGACCGCGGAACGTCTGATTGACGCGGCGCGAGGAGACCTTCATGCCGCGAAGGGATTTCGCCACGGGCTCCCTCGTCAGGCCGACGAGGATCGCAAGCGCGATCAGCGTGCCCCCGAGCGGCGTGTCCCGCGATGCCGGGCCGGCGACCCCGTAGATCGTCTCCCTCATAGCCCCGACCCCAATTACCAGATTTGGGATCGTAGGAGGTCGAGGAGGGCTCACGGCAATGGCCCTCTCGTAAACCGAGTTGGCCAGCATCAGCGCGATCACCGCTGTCAGGAGATTGGCGTCCGAGCGCTTAATCCCAAACACCTGCTCGAGCGTGCGGTGGCGCGCCTCGTTCGCGAGCGCGAAGGCAGCGGCCGCGTCCGTCAGGAACAGCGCGCGCGCGTCGCGCGATGCGTGCCGGGAACTCGGCCTGGCCGGGGCACTCGCGCTCTGCGGCGGCGGAGCGACCGGCGGCACGTCTCCGACCACCGGCGGTACGTCGGGGAGTACCGGCGTCCCGTCTCCCGGCCCCGTCCTGCGGAAGCGCCGGCGCAATGATCCCGGCGTCGGCGCCGAGCTCGGGGTGGTGGTGCGACGAGCCATGGCACAGAATCCCCGAGCAGCGGGCGCGCAACAAGCGTGCGCACCTGTGAACTTAAGGGGCGGCACACGCCCCTCCGGCGAGATCGGCCCGAGAAAGAAATTGGTCCTCCGCGCGGACCGGTGATCCGACCGCGCGGAGGACCGACCCGGCACCACGACAACACACAAACGCGGTGGCGGCCCCGACGCGTCCCGTATCGGCCCCGACGCGTCCCCCGTGTTAGGTAATAACTTACCAAGCCCTCCGACGCGCGTCAACGGCGCCGCCACCGATTAGTTCTCGCCCCGCGCCTTGTCTTAGGTGTGAACCCACGTCCAAGGAGGCGAGCAGTGAGCACCACAGCAACCGGGATCGGCGCGATCAGCCTGGTGTGCATTCCGACCAGCGAGCAGGACCGATCGATCGCGTTCTACGAGGCGCTCGGCTTCGAGAAGCGCACCGACATCCCGTTCGGCGACAAGTACCGCTGGGTCGAGGTCTACCCCCCGAGTGGCACGACCGGCCTCGCGCTGGCGCCCCCGCCCGGCCCGGAGGAGATCACTCCGGTTCAGACCGGCGTCGTCCTGACGACCGACGACATCGACACCACCCACGCCCAGTTCAAGGCGCTCGGCGTGGATGTCGACGCCGAGGTGGCCCGGATGGGCGATCCGATCCCACCCATGTTCTGGTTCCGCGATCCCCACGGCCACACGCTGATGGTCGTCGAGCAGAGCTGACAACGTGAGCGAGCGACCGGCTCGGACCGCCCTACGCGACCCGAGCCGGTCAGCAAATCCGAGCCGGTCAGCCCCCGCTCACCAATGCCGGCTCTTGAACCGGGGCGAGGGACCGATCCGGTCGTTCGCGCGCGACGCATAGCCGATCGCTATCCCCTCGTCGAAGATCCCCGACGCCGCGTAATGCGTCGAGCGCCCCGGACACGTCGGCGAGGCGCTCTCGCCCGGCGTCGTCACCCACACGAACCCGTCGAGGTAGGGAGAAGGCATGCCGTAGGACGCGCCGTTGCTCGCGCCCGGCTTCGGTCCGAGGGCACGGCCGGACGGATTGCACAGCTGCTCGATGCCCTGCGTCACCGGGTGGGGGTTGAGCAGCGGGCCGTTGCCGTCGCCGCGGGTGTCGACGACGAAGTGCAGGCCGTGCGTCAGCTTAGAGACCTTGTTGCCGTACTGGATCTCCTTGGAGGCCCAGTTGAAGTGCGTGTCGTTCGTGAAGAACCCGCGGATCTTGTAGGCGTCGCTGGCGTTGAGCACCCGCGCCGCCTCCGCCGGGGAGTTCGCGTCCGAGGTGCCGCCCTCGACGTACAGGAGCGCGTGCGGAAGCTGCGAGAGCTGGTCGATCTCATCCTTCAGCAGCGCTTCCCGTTGCGTGATCGCCGCCGGGCTGCGCCAGCAGATCGTGTCGATCGCGTCCTCCTCGACGAAGATCAGCGCGGGAAAGTTCCCCACCGCATCCTTGAGCGCGCTGACCTCGGCATCGAAGTTCGGATTCGTGCCGCCGTTGCAGCCGCCGCCGTGTTTGACGAAATAGGTCGTGATCTCCGCTGCGGCGCCCGGATCGGTCCGCTGCATCCGGCACAGGTAGTTCTGTACCTGGGTGAAGATCGCCGAGCCCGAGCCGCCGGCGGTGTACAGGCTGAACTGGTGGGCCTGCGGGTACTCGCCGATCTTCTCGAGCATGTGGACCTTGTAGGACACGTTGCGGGACATGTGCATCCGGTTGACCCGTGCCTCGAACTTGGCCCAAGGGATCGGAGTGCCGCTCTCCTTGCTGCTGAGATAGCCGAGGCCGACCTCGGTGGCGATTGCGTCAGCGGCATCGCCCCCGTACTGCCACGGGCTCTCGACGAACAGGTGCGCGCCCGCAAGCGGATCCGTGCCGGTGAACCCCGGGGTGTCGAGCGGGTTCGCGGGGTTGTGCGGGCCTGTGTCGGTCGAGGAGCACTGGCCCGCGGCGTGCGCACTCGGCGACCCCGCGTGGTGCCCCTTGGTCGAAGCGCCCGACGCGCTCGTCCAGGCCGCCAGGGCCAGCACTGCAACAAGCCCGATCGTGACTACCAAACATCTTCTGCCGCGCGATCCCATACCTCGCTCCTGACTGGTGGACGGTCCAGCTCGGTGGCGCCTCCCAGAGCGTCACCCGGGCCAGCCTAGGACATCCACGAGCGGGCCGCGCCCAACCGCGGGCAGGTATGTCAAGCGATCGCAAGCGATGCGGAGGGACGGACACTGAGACGGGGAGGCGCACTCGCGATGCGCCTCCCCGAGATGGCTGTCCGCAGCCCTCGGACGGCTCTACGCCAGCAGGCTCACTCTCGCCCGGCGAGAGTGTTGGCCTCGCTCACGCGAGCGCTGTCAGAGGAGCGCCCGCGGGGTCACCTCCGCCTCGATTACGAGGCAGCGCCTTGATGTCGGCGATCAGCTCGTCCCAGGCCACGCCCGACGGTCCGACGCCGCTCTTGTTGAGCATCTCGTTCGTGACGACGACATGCGCCTCCTGCGCGTAGTCCTGGTGGAATGGCACGGTGAGCAACAGTTCCGCGCCCCAGGTGACGCACTTGAAGGTCTCCGGGTCGTACTCCCGGTAGGGGATGCCATGCCCGCCCCAGCTTCCGGGAGCCGATTTGCCGGTCTTGCCGTCACCCACCACCGTCCATTCCGTCTGCCGCTGCGCAGACAGCGGCAGCGCGACGCCGATCTGGAGGTCGACGAACTCGTCGATCGCGATCCGGCACTCGTTCAGGTCGCTCGGATCGACCGCCACGGTGGCGACGATCGTGTGGCTCACGCCGTCGCTCGTCTTCAGACCGGGATGCTCCCAATAGCGCATCGCGGCGTTCTCGTCGGTCCCCCGGTCGCTCGAGGGATGATTCGGGTTGTAGCCCGTGATCGCCGAGTAGACGCTGATCGCATCCGCGTCCGTGAACGACGGTACCGGTGTTCCGGCGTCCAGATGGAAGTCCTCGATCGAGTGGAGCATCATCGCGATCACGCAGTCGCCGATCTTGTCATTGGCGAGCATCCCCCAGCTGAAGCCGGTATGCGGACGCGACACCGCCGCGGGAGGATTCGCCAGCTCGCGGTGGATGTAGTCCGACAACTTCAGCGCCGGCTTATGCAGCGTCGTGAGGTTCAAGCCCGTCTTGGGCAGCGCCGGCAATGTCGGCGGCGTGTAGTGATCGCGCAGGCGAAAGTCCGGGTCGGTGATGCGAGTCATGCGTTGCTGCTCCTCGAGTGGACGGTCATCGTGGGAGCAACCTAGATCTCCGCGCGCCTGCCGAATAGCCACCCATGGTGATGATCGGCACACCTCGATCGCTCGCGAGACGAGCTCCGGATCGGTTACGGTCGGCAATATCCATGCCAAACGCCGCCCGCAAGTGGGGGGCTCGCCGGCCCCGATCCGTCGCCGCCAACCACGTCAAGCCACACCGCTCGTTCGACCCCCGCCGGGTCGGAGGTCTCGAGACCACTGCGTGGGTGACCTACTACCGGCACGACTGGCCAAGGTTCCTCCGCTCGACTGTCGCGCTCACGCGTCATACGTTCGGGCTCCCGTGGCCGTCCACCGTCTACGGCGCCTGGCTCGTGCTGAGAGCCAACCAGCTCTGGGCTCCGTATCCGAACAACGACCCCGAGGGCGCACGGCGGGAGATGGAGCGCTTTTATCGGCTCGTCGCCAAACGGCACGACGACGCGTTTGACTCCCGCCGCGCCTCCGAGCTCGAGGTCGAGTGGTGGCGCGTGCACCGCGAGCACCAGCACGACGACGACGGCGGCACCGACGAGGGGCCGCTGATCGCTGCCCTGTCCGCCCTGTACGCGTACGTTTACGGCGTCCCCGAAACCGACGTGGCGGTCGCCGCCGAGCAGCGGGCGCTGGCAATGCGCTACTCGGACCAATGGGTACGGGAGGGCTGCGATCTCGCCAGTCCCCTGATCGAGGAGGAGCGCGCGGCGCTCGTCCGCTCCTACGCGGGCCTGCTCGCTGCCGTTCATAGGGTCTGACCGCCACCAACGGCGTGGCCAGTTCGTCCCTTAAGGGCGGATCGGCACAAGTTTCCGGCCGATCGGCCGAGCAACGAGCCAAGAGTCACGGTTCGAAGGCCCTATGACGACTAATCGGGAGACCCGCGGGTGAGCACCGGCGACAACACAGCCGCCGCGGTTCGCGCTGCCTTCCATCCGCGGCGCCGCGAGCTTGACCGCGCGCACCCGGCCATTCAAGCCGTGTATGTGGTTCTGACGGTGCTGGCGATCGGCTACATCGTCGTCGACTCGCTCGGCTACGACGCCACGTGGCTCGATGGTTGGGCAGTCGTCGCATTCGAGATCGTCACCGGCGCGCTGTGCATGCTCAAGGCCGCATACGTCAAGCGCGGGCGTGCCGTTCCGATCCTGCTCGGGATCGGCCTGCTGTGCTGGGCAACGGGTGATCTCATCCTCACGATTCAGTCGCTTGGCGGGGCGACGCCGCCATCTCCCTCACTCGCCGACGCCTTCTACATCGCGTTCTATCCGGTCACGTACGTGGCGTTGATGCTGCTGTTGCGGGGCAACGTCCGGCGCTTCAGCCTCGCCGGCTGGCTGGACGGAGCAGTGGCCGGCTTCGGCGCGGCGGCCGTGTGCGCCACATTCGCGTTCAGCGACGTGCTCCACCACGCCGGCGGGAGCGCCGCGGGCGTGGCGGTGAACCTCGCGTATCCGGTCGGCGACGTGCTCCTGCTCGGGCTTGTCGTCGGCGGCGCCGCGATTGTGCCCGGCAAGCGGAAGATCCCTTGGCTGCTGCTCGCCGCGGGCTATGCCCTGAACACCGTGGGCGATGTGTTCAACGTGCTCGGCACCACCTCGACCGTCGGCACGGTGTTCAACGACATCGCCTGGCCGGTGGCCATCCTGCTCGTTTCGATCGCGGTCTGGATCAGGTCGCCCGCCGACAGGCCCCTGCTCTCCGAAGAGCCGCCCGGATTCGCCCTGCCCGCGGTGGCGGCGGGCGCAGCGCTCGTGATCCTGTTCGTCGGCTCGCTCCAACACGTCGGCCGCGTTTCGCTCGGGCTGGCCGCGGCGACGCTGCTCGTCGCCGGCGTGCGCTCGGCCCTGTCGCTCGTTGGCCTGCGCTCGATCACCGAACAGCGCCGCCGCGAATCGATCACCGACCAGCTGACCGGACTGGGTAACCGCCGGGCCCTGTTCCAGCTGATGGACGCTTTCACCGCACAGCAGCTCGAGCCGGAAGCGCCGGAGCGCAGCCTGGCGTTCATGTTCGTGGACCTCGACAAGTTCAAGGAGGTCAACGACACGTTCGGGCATCCGACGGGTGACGAGCTCCTGCGCCAGCTCGGCGCCCGGCTGGAGGAGTCGCTGCGGAGCTCCGACCTGGTGGTCAGGCTCGGGGGTGACGAGTTCGTGGTCGCGCTGCTCGACGCGGGGGCGGACTACGCGGCGACGGTCGCCGCGCGTCTGACCGCCCGAATCGAGGAGCCGTTCGTGCTCGAGTCGGTCCGCGTGCAGATCGGGGCCAGCATCGGCATCGCCGTCATGCCCGGCGACGCCACCGACGCGGACGACCTGGTGCGCTGCGCCGACCTCGCGATGTACCGCGCGAAGCTCGAGGGCAAGCCGTTCGCCATCTACCAGGAAGACCTCGACGGCGCGGCCAACCGGGTGCAGCTGGTCGAGGAGCTGCGAGAGGCGATCGAGGGCCGCCAGCTGGAGCTCCACTATCAGCCGCAGGTCGACCTCTCGACCGGCGAGATCAACTCGGTAGAGGCGCTGGTCAGGTGGATCCATCCGCGACTCGGCTTCGTCCCTCCGCTCGAGTTCATCGCGCTGGCCGAGGACGCCGGCCTGATGGGCGCGCTGACCACCGTCGTGCTCGACGAGGCCCTCTTCCAATGCGCCACCTGGCGGGCCGCCGGCAAAGAGCTGACGGTGTCGGTCAACATCTCCGCCTCGGATCTCCTGAACCCTGACTTCCCCGAGCTTGTGGCCGGGCTGCTCACGGGCTACGGGCTCGGGCCCGAGATGCTCGTATTGGAGATGACCGAGACGACTGCGATCGCCGACTTCGAGCGCTCGCAGCACGCGATTCAGAAGCTCCACGACCTCGGGCTGGTCGTGTCCGTGGACGACTTTGGCGCCGGCTTCACTTCGCTTGCGTATCTCGGCAGCCTCGCGGTCAAAGAGCTCAAGCTCGACCGCAGCTTCATCACCCGGCTGGCCGAGTCCGAGGAAGGCCGAGACCTCGCGCTCGTGCGCGCGACCGTCGAGCTCGCCCACGCGCTCGGGCTGCGGGTCGTCGCCGAGGGTGTCGAGGACAACCACTGCCTCGGCCTGCTCAGCGGGCTGCGCTGCGACCTCGTCCAGGGCTACGTGATCTCGAAGCCCAGGCCGGCCAACGAGCTCGAGCTGGCGCGCTGGCCGATCCCGCTGGTCGCCCCTCAGCGCCGCGCCGCATAATCACCGTGTGACCGCGCGGCCCTTCATCACCGGCCTGGTGCTCGCGGCCGGTGGCTCGAAGCGCCTCGGCTCACCGAAGCAACTGCTGCCCTATGGCAACGCCACGCTGCTCGATCACGTGCTCGCCACCGCGCGCGCCTGTCAGTTCGATCAGCTGCTGTGCGTGCTCGGCGGAAGCGCCGAGGCAGTGCGCGCCCGCGTCGACCTCACCCACGCCACCGTGATCGTGAACAACCACTTCGGCGAGGGCTGCTCATCCTCGATCGCGGCCGCCCTGGGAGCGGTCGATCCCCGCGCCGATGTGCTCGTGCTGATGCTCGGCGACCAGCCCGGCGTGACCGCGGCGACGGTCAGAGCGCTCATCGAAAATCGCGGAAACGCAAGGCTCGCCGCCTGCGCATACGAGGACGGCCGCGGCCACCCGCTCGCTTTCGCTCGCAGCACCTTCTCCGACCTCGCGGCACTGCATGGCGACAAGGGCGTGTGGAAGCTGCTCGACCGCCACGCCGACGACGTTGTCGACGTGCCGATCGCCGGTCCGATCCCGCGCGACGTCGACACCGACGAGGAATATCGCGCGCTTCTCGCCGACGAGCAAGCTACGACCTAGAAATCCGTTTTTCTTTAGTTGACGCGCAAACGATTGCGCGGCAAAGTTCTATTCGGAGGAAGATCGGAAGCGGGTCCGGCGTCCTCTATCGAGAAGACGAGGGAGAACAACACAGGAGGTGTGACTTGATCTTGATCGGTGCCTCCACCGGTTGGGTCATCGGGCTCGTGCTCGGCGTCATCGTCGCCGTGGTCGCCGCCGCGATCGTGATCACGATCGTCATGCTGGCCCGGAAGATCGCGGCACAGGCACGAACCGCCGTCGAGGGTGTGGAGAAGGTCCGCGCCCAGACCGACGGGCTTGCCGGGATCGGCCGGATCAACGACTCCGGCGTCAGGATCCTGCACTCGGCGCGCGCGCTCCGGAAAGTGGCGGTGGGCAAATGATCGCGCCGGCTGCACTTTCCAACCACGACGCCTGGGTGATCGCTCTCGTGATCGGCCTTGTCGTGGCGCTCGCCGTCGCCGGCTTGCTGCTCGTCCTGATCAGAACGGTCGGCGATATCAGAAACTCCGCCGCAGCCCTGCTCGAAGTGGCCGGCAAGGTGGCCGGCAACACTCAGAACATCCCCCAGCTCGAAGCGACCGCGCCCGTGCTGGGGCTGATCGTGGAGGAGGCCGTGATCCAGGACGGCTACATGAACGCGCTCACCGACGGCTACGGCAACGGGGCAGGTGAACGATGACCACGCTCATCATCCTCAGCGTTGTGCTCGCAGTCGTGATCATCGCCGTGCTCGCCGCCGCGCTGATCAAGATCCGCCAGGACCTCGAGGCGACCTCGGCAGACCTCGCCACGCTCGCGGGCGCTCTCAAGATGGTCGAGTCCGACCACCTGCAGCCGCTCGAGCCCGCGGTCAAGGCGATCAACGGCCAGTTCGACGTGATCCTGAGCGCGTTCCCGGGAATCGCGCGGAAGGCCAAGGTCGTCGCGGAGAGGAGGCCGAAATGACCCTCGAATGGATCGGCGACGCGATTCTCATCCTCGTCGTGCTCCCGGTCGTCGTGTACCTGCTACGCGGTGTCCTGAACGCGGCCAACGGCATCGTGCCGAGCGTCCAGCAGATCGCGACGGCCGCGACGGCCGGGTCGAAGGACCTCGATGCGACCGCGCTCCTGCTCACCACGCAGGACCAGGTACAGAAGACGATCGAGACCGCCGCCGACTACGGCGGCTCGCTCGACGTGATACTCGACGACGCGAACTAGGAGAGGCACGATGCCAGCAGCTGGTGTAGTCATGATCGTCGCGGTAGTGCTGATCGTCCTCGCGCTCGTCTACTACCTCGTGTCGACGATCGTCGCCCTACAGAGGATCACCGACGCCCTCGACAAGGCGATCACGGGCGTCGTCGGGATCATCGAGAAGAGCGCTCCCGTCGACGAGGTCGTCACGTCGATCAACACGAACCTCGACGCCGGAGTCAGCCTGCTCGAGGGCCTGCTCGTCAAAAAGGCGGGCCTCTCGGATGCGGTAGGCCTGGTGGACGGCCTGTATCCGGGCGCGGCGGCCGAGGGCTTCCGCGACTTCCCGGAAAGCAAGGAGACGAAGGCGCCCCGGATCAGCGAGGTGTACACCAAAGGGACGCTCACGCTGGCCCGGCTCGGCCGGGAGGCCCCGATCGCGGCCGCGAGCCCGAACGGGCCCGCGCTTCGGAACCCGGCGTACGGCAGCCACGCTGCGCGCATCCTGTATCCGGAGGTCAGACAGACGCGGCCGCAATCGATGCCGCGCTCGCCGATCATCGGCACTGACTCGCCGGTGCAATACGTGCCGAGCGAGTCGCCCGGAGTGCGGAAGCGGATGCCGGTGGCTGCCGGCGTGGCCGGTACGCCCGAGCCCGAAGCGACGGAGGGCGGCGTGGTGAAGTCAGGGCTCGCCTTCCTGCGACGCCTCAAGAACGACGACCGATAAGGAGATCCGGTGCAGACCCCCGCTCCGTTCGAATACGAGCGCGCCACGAGTGTCGACGGCGCGATCGCCACGCTGGCAAAGCACGGTCCCGAAGCGCGGCTCATCGCCGGCGGCCACAGCCTGCTGCCGATGATGAAGCTGCGGCTCGCGAACCCGGAGTTCCTGATCGATATCAACGATCTCGACGAGCTGTCCTATATCGACGAGCGCATCACCGAGATCCGGATCGGGGCGCTGACGCGGCACTCCGAGCTGCTCGAATCCGAGCTGCTCGCACGCCGCGCGCCGGTGTTCCGCGACGCCGAAGAGGTCATCGCCGACCCGGTCGTCCGCAACCGCGGCACGATCGGGGGCTCGCTGTGCCAGGCCGATGCCGCCGAGGACCTCTCGGCGGTGTGCGCCGCCCTGAAAGCGACGGTCGTGATCAGGGGTCCACAAGGAGAGCGCATCACCGGCATGGACGGCTTCTATATCGGGCCGTTCACGACCGCGGTCGGGGCGGACGAGATGCTGACCGAAATACGGATCCCGATCAGAGCCGGCGCCGGCAGCGCGCACGAGAAGGTCGAGCG
>Ga0335081_10013604_pt1 | contig 13152 bp, 10 predicted proteins | sample Lox_Sample_35_FD_206713 | JGI IMG/M metagenome (GOLD analysis project Ga0335081, IMG submission 206713) | Soil microbial communities from Loxahatchee National Wildlife Refuge, Florida, United States - Lox_Sample_3.5 | ecosystem: Environmental > Terrestrial > Soil > Wetlands | place: USA...
CCTTCATGACGTCGGGAAGGGAACTGATCAGCCGGTCGACCACGGCGGCCTGGTTCCATTCCTGATAGGCTTCCGCCTTGACGTTCATGGCCTTGGCGTCTGCCTCGCCCTTCTTGAAGATGATTTCGGCTTCGGCTTCGCCCTGCGCGCGGATGGCCGCGGCCTGGCCTTCGGCTTCCACCATCCTCTTCTGGCGTTCGGCAGCGGCGAGCGTTTCGATTTTCTGCCGCTGGATTTCGGCTTCTTTGAGCACCTGGGCGATGAGTTCCTTTTCGCGGCGGTTGATCTCCGCTTCCTGGACCTTCACCTGGTGCTCCTTCTCCACCTGCTGTACGGTGACCTGTTCGGCCACGACCTTTTGTTGCATCACGTTGGTTTCGATTTCATAGGCCTTGTCGGCGCGGGCCTGCTGGCGCTTGACCTCTTCGTTGTAGTTGGCCTTCTTGATATCCAGGTCGCGCTGTGCCTCGGCCTGCTTGGCCAGGGAGAGCGTTTCGGCCAGCACGCGCTCCTGGTCCGCGATGGCCTTGCCGGTGGCCGCGGCGCGCTGCGCTTCCGCGCGCTTGATGGCGATGTCGCGGTCGGCTTCGGCCGCGGCGACTTCCGCGTCGCGCTTGATGCGGGCCACGTCCGGCCGGCCCATGTTCATGATGTATTCGTTCTTGTCCTTCACGTCCTTGATGGTGAAGGACACGACTTCAAGCCCCATTTTGCTCACGTCTTCGGCGCACGTGGAGCGCATACGCTCGCTCACCATCTCCGGCTCCTTCACGATCTGCTCCACGGTGAGCTGGCCGATGATGCCGCGCAGGTGACCCTCCATCACCAGCCGGATCAGCCCTTCGCGCTCCTGCGGCTGTTTGGAGAGGAACTGCTCGGAGGCGGTTCGGATCGAGTCCGGGTCGCTGCGCACCTTGATCTGCGCCACCGCTTCCACGGTCACCGCCACTCCCTGCCGCGTGTACATATCCTGCCGCGGCGCCACGTCGAACGACATCAACTCGAGCGACAGCTCCCGGCAGGTTTCCACCATGGGGAAAATGATGCTGCCGCCGCCTTTGACGATCCGCGTGCCGCGAAACCCGTACACCACGATGGCCTCATTCGGTCCGGCACGGCGGTAAAGCCTGGTGGTAATCACCATCAGAAACAGGACGGTGAGGACCATCAGTCCCGCTATGACCGATACAGTCAGCCCGGTTCCCATATTCCCTCCTTTCGGCTGAGATTTGGTTCCAGCCAGAAATTCTCTCGCTCGGCGCTTCTGCGCGCGTCTTCAGGAATCCGCGAGCACCTCGATCAGCAGGAGGATGGTGAGCGTCAAGATGCCGACGATGATCCATACCGTGGCTGCCGTCCCCATGGTTCCTCCTCGCGGCATTTGCCGTCGCCCGCCACAGCTCCTCTACTTCACCAGCTCATCGAACCGCTTCACGAACGCCATTCCGCGCTCGTAGCGCTCCACCACGACTTCCGCGCCGCGCTCGAGCGCCTGGCCGTCCTCCGTCCGCGCCGAAGCGGACCGGCGCGCGCCTTCCTGCGAAAACTGAATCTCGCCGATTCCGCCGGCGCGGATGGGCACCGTGACGCTGGCCAGTATCCCCACCATTTCGAAATCCGCGGGGTCGAGCTGCGTGTCGTGCGGCAGCAGCACCTTGGCCATGAACAGGAACACGATGGTCGCGCCCGTCAGGCCGCTCACCACTGCGGCCCCCACGGCGGCCACGGCCGCCAGCGCGTAGTAACGCGTGGCCAGGAATCCCACGCCGCCGAACCAGGCCAGGAAGGCGCAGATGGTCATGAAATCCACGGGCGAAGCGCCCGCTTTGCCGTGCGCCACTCCTTGTCCGGCAACGGCGCCCGCATGTCCATGGGCCATGACCGGCGCGTGCCCCGCATGCGCGTGGAACCCGCCGTGCCCCGCGCCCACATGGCCGGCCAGATGCCCGCCCAGGTGGTGCGGCAGATGGAGGCGCATCGCGCCGAGCACGAACGACACCAGGCTCAGAGTGAAGCCCACCAGAAAACAAACCAGAAAGAAGTTCGACAGTGTCATGACGACTTCCTCCGGGAACGCCCCTCGCGCTTCGCCGAGTGGCCGTTTCGCGGCCCCTCCGCCGGGCGCGAGGGATGCAGGGTGTGGTGGAGCCGGTCCACCAGGCCCGGAATCTCGATAATCGAGCGCAGCAGGATTACCGCCCGCCGCGCCTCGTGATACTCACTCACCGCCACCAGAGCGTCGTGCACCTCTGCATCGCGGCAGAATTGCTCCGCGCCCGAGCGCAGCCAGGCCTCCAGCGTGAATCCGCCGGACCCCAGCGGCGACAGAAGCTCGGGGTGATATCCCTCGGGATCGTCCACCAGGTGGCTGGGATGGACCTTGAAGAAGCCGGCCAGCAACTGGCGCGTGTGATGCGTCAGGTGCGGGCGAGCCCCGCTCTCGATCTGCGAGAGATAAGCCTGGCTGATGGACTCGCCCCGCTCGCTGCGGATCGCGCGCACGACCTCGGATTGGGTCATGGGGCGGTCGAGGGAGCGGAGCTGCCCTTCGATCAGGCGGAGGTACCGAATTTTCTGGCCGAGTGTCATCGTTCTCTCAGATTGCTTTTCGTTATGTGCTTATAACAATATGCGATATAGGTGTCAAGGAAAATCGGCGTTCTCGGGCATCTCCTGCGGATTCAATCAGATAGAGGAGGGCCGTGCGGACCTCACAGCTCCGCATCACAGACTGGTGTGAGCCCTGGACGTGCCGCCGCTCAGGCCCGCATGGCGAGTTCGAGGAGCGTTTTCTTGTCCACTTTTCCGCTGGCACTGCGCGGGAGCTGCTCCACTACGGTGATCGCTCGTGGCACGTGGGCGGCATCCAGGCGGTCGCGGCAAGCGGCGCGCACCGCCGCTGCCTCGAGCGTGGTTCCGGGCCTGGCCGCTACGAAAGCGGCCAGGGCCGCGCCGCGCACCGGGTCGTCCACCCCGATTACGGCAGCTTCCTCCACTCCTTCCACAGCCTCGAGGACGGATTCGATCTCCGCGGGATAGACCTTCTCGCCGGCAACTTTGATCATGTCGTCCGCGCGCCCGGTGAGATGGAGGTAGCCTTCCGTATCCAGCCAGCCGCGGTCCCCGGTGTGCAAAACGCCCTCGGGAATCTTCGCGGCTGTGGCTTCCGGCTGGTGGAAATAGCCGAGCATGATGCTGGGGCCTTCGACGCACACCTCGCCGTGCTGACCGGCGGGGAATTCACGCATCTCCTCGCGGATGGAGACGCGCACATTGGGGAGCGGCAGCCCCACGCTGCCGGGCCGGTTGTGGCCTGGGCGGTTGAAGGAGACCACCGGAGACGCTTCCGTGGCGCCGTAGCCCTGCAGCAGCGGACGGGAGAAGCGCTGCTCGAAGGCCTCGCGGACGTGGTCGCCGAGCCGTTCCGCTCCCGCGATGCAAAGCCGGAGACAAGTGGCGTCCACTTCCGCCGGTTCTCTGGCCAGTAGCCGAAATTGGCTGGGCACGCCAATCATGGCGGTGACGCGATGCGTGGCCACGGATTGAAGCGAGGTGCGAGGCACAAATCGGTCCTCGAGGATCACCTTGCCTCCGAGCGTGAGCGGAAGAAGCAGCGTCACGGTCAGCCCGAAAGCGTGAAAGAGCGGGAGAATTGCCAGCATCACGTCTTCCGCCGTGAATTCGCCCGCCACGCGGCAGCCCTCCACGTTGCTCAGCAGATTCAAGTCAGTGAGCGCGACGGCTTTTGGCCGGCCGGTGGTACCCGAGGTGTAGAGGAGCACGGCCGCATCCAGGGCGGGCGGCCTCAGGGGCGGATCGGGGGCCGGAGCAGTGCCCGGATCCGTGCGAACGGCAAGGATCGGTTCGAGACCGGCCTCCGCCGCGCGGGGCGCCAGCTCTTCCGCGGCCAGCACGGTGCGAAACCCGGCTTCGGCGGCCATGAGCCTCAGCAGTGGCGCGGGAGCGACCCAAGGCAATACGGCAACGGTTTTTCCCGCCCACAGCGCACCCAGAAGTCCCGCGGCGAAGCCTGGGGCATTCGGATGGAGCAGGCCGACCACATCGCCCGCGATGCCGGCGAGCTGGCTCGCGACGGAGGCAGCGCGGCTTTCCAGGGCCGCGTAAGTCACCACTTCGCGCGGCGCGACGAGCGCGGGAGCATCGGGCCGCCGCGAAGCCGCGGCGCGCACGGCGGCGAGAATCGTGCTCGCAGACCGGTTGGACATTTCCGAGCGGCGTGCAGCATAGCAGAGCGGATACGCCGCGGGTAGAGGACGCCGGCGGTTTTCTCCGCCCGGCCGGGCCGCGAGGTCACGCGCCGCGGGCCGGTTCGTATCGTATTGCGGGCCTAATTTCGACTCCATGCGGACGGGGCATTCGCGATTGGCCACGTTGCTCCAGCAGGCCCTTCCCCCGGGCGGCGAAGCACACTAGGATATTCGCCACATGCGTTTGCCCTGGGTCATCGCCCACCGCGGCGCCTCCGCCGTGGCTCCGGAAAACACGATGGCCGCGTTCCGCCGCGCGGTGGAAATGGGCGCGGAGTGCATCGAAACGGACCTGCACCTTTCGCGCGATGGGCGTCTGGTGATCGTGCACGATACCACGCTGGAGCGCACCACTTCCGGCAGCGGCCTGGTGAAGAACCACACCTTCCAGGAATTGCGCCAGCTGGATGCCGGGCGCTGGTTCTCCGAGGCCTTTGCCGGGGAGCGCCTGCCGGCCATCGACGAATTGCTGGACTTTGCCGGGCCGGCGGATCTCAGCCTGTATCTGGAAATCAAGGGAGGGGCCGGATACGGGGTGGAGCGCGCGGTGATCAGCGCGCTTCGCGGCCGGAAAGAAGCGAAGGCCACCGTGGCGCTCTGCTTCGACGCCTCGGTGCTGGACCGCATTCACCAGCTGGACCGGCTGCTGATGACGGGCCTGCTGTTCGAGTCCGACGGCGAGGAAATGGTGAAGGAGGCGGTGCGCGTGGGCGCACGGCAAATCGGGCCGCGCGGCGATTGCGTGACCCCCGCACTGATCGAGGACGCCCATCGGCGCGGGCTGAAGGTGATTGCCTGGACGATCAACGAGGCCACCCAGATGCGCGCGCTGGCTGCCGCGGGAGTGGACGGCATTATCACGAATTATCCGGACCGCCTGATCGCCGTGCGCGATACGTTGCCCCCGAAGTAGCCGCGGCCCGCCACACGGCCGCGAGCTGTGCGAGCGACAACTCCTCGGCGCGCGCGCCGGCCGGCGCTCCTGCCGCGGCCAGCCATTCGAGCGCCTGCGCGCGGGGCGCCAGCGACACCAGGTTGTTCAGCAGCTTTTTTCGCTTCTGCGCAAAGCAGGCCTGCGCGAATCCGAGAAATTCCCGCGCGTCTCCCACGCCCAGTCCTGCGCCCGCTCCCGGCGCGCGCATCCGCACCAGCGCGGAGGTGACCCGGGGAGGCGGCCGGAAGGCGCCCGGCGGTATGGTCAGCCCGATTTCCGGCTGGGTGTGGAATTGCGTGGCCACGGAGAGATAGCCATAATCGCGCGTGCCCGGCCGCGCCACCAGCCGGTCCGCCACCTCGCGCTGGATGATCACGTGGATTCCCGCCAGCCGCGAAGCCAGCGGAAACAGCCGGTGCAGAATCGGCGAAGTGATGTAATAGGGCAGGCTGCCGTAGACGGACACGCGTGCTCCGGGCGCGGCCTCTTCCGCGCCGGCGAGTAGCGCGTCCAGGTCGACCTTCAGAACATCCCCCTGAACAATGGCGAGGTTTGCCGCTTCCGCACCCAGGCGGCGAAGGTGGTGCACGAGCGGCGGATCCTTCTCGATGGCGTACACGCGGCCTGCCCGCCGCAGGAGTTCTCCGGTCATTTCCCCGCGGCCGGCGCCGATCTCAATCCACACGTCGTTCGCGGCGATGGCGAGCGAATCGAGCACCTTCCCGCGCCACGCCGCGTCCACCAGAAAATGCTGTCCCAGCCGCTGCCCCATGCCGCCGGAGTGTAACAGGGAATGTTTTCTCCGTGCTCAGTGCGCTGATCCATGCGCTTCCCGGGGGTTGCGGGTCCGAGCGGGTTTTCGGCCTAAAGGAGCCCGATCCGTGCGAGCAGGCTGCGAAACCTGGGGTCCGGCCGTAGGGAATCTGCTGTGGGCTCAACGTTCAGGAAAATCAGATAGTCGATCCGCTCGTCATACGCAGATTCAAGCCAATGTATGGCCTGAGTTTCATCCCCTAATCCGGCATATGCAGCGGCGAAATAGATAGGGGGGACAAACCGGCTCCTGGCGGCTGATTGCAGGTCTGCCACCAACTTCAGCGCCGCAGCGTGATCTCCGGAGATTCCATAGGCGCGTGCGAGGGCTGCGGTGAACAGCAGGTCGCCGCCGGAGATCTTCAGCGCGGTCTTTAATTGCGCGATGCCCTCTGCGTAGCGGCCTCTTTGAATGAGCGCCTGGGCCAGGTGATAGCGAACGAGTGTGGCATTCGGCTCGACCTCGAGAGCCTTCCCCGCTTCTTCAATCACCCGGTCGTAATCCCGCGCGAAGTAAAGTGCCATCACGCGCGACGAAGGGATGACGGGCGAGAGCGGGTCGAGCGTGCGTGCCAGCTCGATTTCATCCAGCGCCTCCCGTTGCCGATTCCGCGCCAATAGCAGCAGGGAATGCCAGTGGCGAGCCGTGCCATAGGACGGGTTGATGGCAAACGCGCGCTGGTATTCCTCCTCCGCGCCGTTCCAATCCCAGTCGTAACTCTGGCGAACCAGCGCAAGCGCGGCGTGTCCTTCGGCGAGCGTGGGATCGAGCCGGATGGCCTCCTCAGCGGCTTTTTTGGCCTTGGGCATGGCCTCACGCGGAGGGAGAGCACTGGTGGGTACCGCAGCCAGAATCGAGTAGCCATTGGCGAGTCCGGCCCAGGCCAGGGCAAAATTGGGGTCCTTGCCAATCGCCACTTGAAAATACTCGATGCTTTTCTGGATGGACTCCCGTGTCCTTTTGTTCCAACTCACCAGGCCCTGGAGGTACGCGTCGTACGCTTCGGGGGCAACCTTGACGCCCGCGGACAGCCGCGCCCGTTCGGAGGGCGTAAGCGTGAGGCGGATTGCAGCGGCGACGGAGTGCGCGACGTCGTTTTGGACGGAAAACATATCGTCCACTTCGCGCCTGTAGGTGTCCGCCCAACGATGGGTCTGATCGCTCACCTGGATGAGCTGTGCCTCCACTTGAACGTGATTTCCTGAACGTAAGACGCTGCCTTCCAGCACGTAGTCCACCTGCAGTTCGGTTCCGATCTCGCTTTCGGGCTTGTTCTTGACGATCGATGCTGTCGTGCTGGCGATTACGCCGAGATGATCCGGATCGAGCCGGCCGAGTTGGGTGGTTAGCGTTTCGGTGAGGCCCTCGCAGAACACTTCTTGAGCCGGGTCCCCGCTTAAATTTCGGAATGGCAGAACCACCAGCCTGATCTTCGAAGCGGCGGGCGGAACCGCTACTTCCGACACCCGCCAGCGATAGGCCACAAAACCCGATATCGCAAGCGCCGCTATGATCGCCAGCATCGCTGCGATGCGGCGGGGGCGGGCGGGCCGAGCCACAGCGGGAGGGGAGGCCCGCGCTGCCGCTTCGGGCGCCTGCTCCTGCTCGCTGGGGCGCGCAGCATCTTCCGCGGGCTCTACCTCCTTTTCCAACACCTGTTGCCGTTCGCGCCACCAAGTATCGAGCTCCGAACGAAACGCGTAGACAGAACTCAGTTTTTCGTGCTGGTGCCGGTGCACCGGCAGCCCTTCACTCTTTTCCCAGCGCTGTGCGGTGCGGACTTCGCGCTTCAGGTAGAAGGCAATTTCCTTCCAGGAATCGAGGCGGTCCGCGGTACCCAGTCCGGGCGCGGCGGGGCCGAGCGGGGGTGCGGCGTTGCCCATTCTTGAAGAGCCCAAGTGCCGGCTAGGGGATTCTAGCTGCAATCGCTAAGTCATTCAAATCCAACAATCCAAGGGGCGACAAACAGCGACATCGGGCGTTCCGCAGCGGCATTCGCTCCATGTCGCTTGCGGCGCGGTGGGCGATCCTCTTAGGTTGACTCCGCGGGCGAACAACGCGTTGAGCTGGGGGGGGGAATGTGCAATCGAAAATGGGCCGCAGAAACGAAAACGAATTGGCACAACAAGTCTCAAAACTGGCTTATCCGCGCCTGGCACTGTTGATTGGCGGGCTCGCCCTCGTGCTGGGCGGCTGCAATCTCTCCAGTGGCCCCATTAGCGGCGGCTGCAATATCGAGGGTAGTTGCAGCTTTCACATCGTAACCGCGATCTCTTTTGCGACTCCGCCCCCGGCCAGCATGTCTGTAGGCACGACGGCCACTCTCGCGGCTGACGTCACTGAAGAAGTCATAAACGCTTCGCCGGAAGGAGCTGATTGGAAGGTTTCATGCGGAACCGCGGGCGCGTGTGGGTCGTTCCTGCCGCGTCATACGGCGAGCGGGGTACAGACTATGTACACCGCTCCAGACGCAGTCCCTGCGGGGGGCACGGTTACGATCAAAGCAGTAGCGACCGCAGACTCCCAATTCTCCGCATCCGCAACAGTCACAATCACCGCGGCTCCCGCGGTGGACATCTCGTTCGCTTCACCGCCTCCCCTTCCGACACTGACGACCGGTGTGGCCGCCAATTTCGCCGCCGATGTGGCGCAGGATCCCCTCAGCGCCGGTGTAGATTGGACTGTTCACTGCACCAGTGCGGGTGGATGCGGCAGTTTTTCGCCGGGGCACACGGCAAGCGGCGCGCTCACCACCTACACTGCGCCTCAAAGCGTGCCCTCCGGCGGGACAGCCACGGTCACCGCTGCCTCGACCGCGGATCCATCCAAGAAAGTCTCGGCCGTGATCACCATCAGCGGCACTGAGCCGGCTGCGTTCCTCTGCGCAAATTGCAGCTACACGTTTGTCCTGTCCGGCTCGTGCGCGAAGGGTCCTTACCACGTAGCCGGCGTGTTCCGGACCGACGGGATGGGCGGGATCATCACGGGAGAGCAGGATTTTGTCGAGCCCGGCGGGACCGCCGTTCAGGAATCCATCACCGGCGGGAGCTATTCCCTGGGGCCGGATGGCCGGGGAACAATCACCCTGGTCACCAATGACTCCCGTGTGCGCGTGCATGGCACGGAGACGCTCGGCGTGGTTCTCATTTCGCCGCAGCACGCGCTGATCAGCGAACAGGATTCGTTCGGCTCTTCCAGTGGGACTCTGGATCTGCAGACCATCTCTACGTTCAGCCTCTCGACACTGGCGGGAGCCTATACCTTCGTACTCTCCGGCCAGGACTTCAACGACCGCAACTGCGGCATCCAGGGCTGCTTTCCCGATTTGCCGTTTGCGGTCGGCGGGGTGATGAATGTCGCAAGCCCCGGCGTCATTTCGCAGGCAGGCAGCGTTGTTGATTCCAACGACGGCGGAGCCATCAACTCGGGCCAGATGCACGGGAGTACTCAAGCGCCGGATGCCTTCGGCCGGGTGCAGATCACGCTGTCTCTCAGTTTCTTCTCTTCAGCGCTGGAGATGGCGGGCTACATCACGGACGCAAATCACCTTAAGGTGCTGGAAATCGACAATCAACTGGGGAACACCTCTGGAGTGGCCATTGGCCAGGGTGCTGCCACCGGCACTCTATCGCAGCCGCAAGCCTTCTCAGGACCTTACGTGTTCACTGCGCTCGGGTCCAATCCGTTCGGCTCCGGGATTTTTGCGCCCGTGGCCGTGGTCGCCGGCCTCACCGCCACAGCAGGAATGGTTGAGAACGGCATTTCGGACGTGAACCTGGCGGGAACGTCTTCCAGCGGGGCAGTGGGAGGAACCTATTCCATCGATTCTTCAGGGACGGGGCGGGTGAGCATCGCGCTTACGGGCAACAATTCGAGCCTCTCCAACTTTGTTCTCTACCTTTCCGGGGGAACCGATCCGGCGCTGGTGCTCGGCGTGGACAAGCATCGGGTCACCTCTGGTTATGCCTATGCCCAAGCCGCCGGGCCCGTTTCCACAGCGTCGTTCAGCGGGCCGTATGCACTCAATTTGGCCGCCTTCAAGGCCGACGGGACCGCGGAGTCGGATATCACCGGCCAGGAATTCGCAGACGGCGCCGGAAATCTGAGCGGAGTCTGGGACATCAACTCGGGCAATTCGCCGCAATCCGCCGTGGCGGCCACCGGCAACGCCATCTCCAATGGAACGGCGCGATTCACAGGCTCGATCACGACGATTCCAACGGCAACAAAACAGTTTTCTTACTACCTGGTGAGTCCTTCGCAGGTCGTGTTCATCGAGACGGATACAGTAGCCGTCTCGATGGGGATCTTCCTGCTGCAGACGCCCCCGTTCTAGCGGACGGCGCCTGTGCTCGAAGAGAGCCGGGTGCCGGGGGAAAAACAGCTCGGTCATTGGGTCATCTTTATTTCAAAAAAGGGAGGAACCATCATGATAGAAATCACGCGCACCACGGTTTGCAAGGCAGTACTCGCCATGCTGTTCGCGGCGGCGTTTGGATCTCCGGCGACGGCGCAAACCAAGTTCGATCACGCCGAATATCTGAAGAGCGCCCAGCCAGGGGAGAAGAAGAAAGGCGAGAGCGTGCGGGGCTCACTCTGCTTCGACGGCGCAAAAAAAACCATCGAATTCCTCAACAAGGATGGCGCCGCGGAACTCACCATCCCCAACACCGCAATCAAGGGGCTGCACTACGAGAGGACGTCGCGGCCCAGATACGCGGAGGGCCTGCTGATCGCCTGGCCGCTCCTCTTCACGAAATCGAAAAAGCACTATCTGACCATCCAATACGCAGACGCCGCGGGGGCAGGGCAGTACGCCATCATCCACCTGGATAAGAACAACTACAAGCAGATACTGGCTGCCGCCGAGGCGCAGACCGGAATCAAGGTGGATCGAGCTGAGGAAAAGTAAGCGGGTCGGGTCCTCACCCCCCAATTTCCGGGAGCCGCCGCGTTTCTAGGCACGGTAAAAGCTGGGAAGGCGCTTGACGCTTCTGGGTTCCTCCTTTACCGTGAGTGGCCGTTCGATCCCGGCCATGAAAATTCTTTTTGCAGCTTCGGAAGCAGTCCCCTACGCGAAGACGGGCGGGCTGGCCGACGTGCTGGAAGGCCTCCCGCGCGCGCTCGCCGCAATGGGGCACGACGTTGCCGTCGTGCTTCCGCTCTACCGCGGCATCGGGACGCGCCGCACCGTGATTCCCAGCCTGACCATTCCCGTGGGGCCGCGGATGCATTTTCCCGCCATCCGGGAAAGTGACCCGCTGCGCGGCGTGCGTTACTTTTTCGTGGATGCCGGTGAATTTTTCGATCGTCCGGCGATCTACGGCGAGTTCGGAGGCGCCTACGGCGACAACCCCGAGCGCTTCACTCTGTTCAGCCGCGCGGTGATCGAAATCGCGAAGCAGGTGTGGCGTCCGGACCTAATCCATTGTCACGACTGGCATACCGCCCTGGTCCCGGTCCTGCTGCGCGGCGTCTACGGTTACGACCCCGCCTTCACGCGAATTCCGGTCGTCCTGACCGTGCACAACATGGCCTACCAGGGCCGTTACGGGCACGACATCATGTGGCGCACTGGACTGCCTGGCCACCTGTTCCATCCTGAGGCGCTGGAGTTCTGGGGCGACGTGAATTTCCTGAAGGGCGGCCTGCTGTTCAGCGACTATCTGACCGCAGTCAGCCGCAAGTACGCGGAGGAAATCCAGACCCCGGAGTTCGGTTACGGACTGGATGCCGTGGTGCGGTCGCGCGCGTCGAGGCTCGTGGGCATCCTGAACGGCGCGGACTACTCCACCTGGAACCCGGAAAACGACCGCTGGATCGCCGCCAGCTTTTCCGCGGGGGACATGGCGAATAAGGCCGTCTGCAAGCAGGACCTGTTGCGCGAAATGCGCCTGCCGCCGGAGAACAACGGGCGCATGCTGATCGGCATCGTGTCGCGGTTCGTGGAACAGAAAGGCTTCGACCTGATCGCGCACGTGGCCCGCGAAATTCTGGACGAAAACGTGGCGCTCGTCGCGCTCGGCTCCGGCGACCACCGCTATGAGGCCTTCTTCCGGATGCTCGCCGACGCGCGATCCGACCGGGTGGCTGTGCGCCTGGGATTCGACAACGTACTGGCGCATAAAATCGAGGCGGGCGCGGACCTCTTCCTGATGCCGTCGCGCTACGAACCCTGCGGCCTGAGCCAGATGTACAGCATGCGGTACGGCACGATTCCACTGGTGCGCGCCACCGGGGGGCTGGACGATACCGTGGAGCCTTTCGACCCCGGCACGGGGCAGGGAACGGGGTTCAAATTCTGGGACGCCACGGGATCGGCCCTGATCGACACGGTGCGCTGGGCGCTGCACTGCTTCTGGGATCGCAAGGCGTGGGAAAAGCTGATGCGCAACGCCATGGCCCGGAATTTTTCATGGGAAGTGGCAGCGGCAAAGTACATTCAGGTGTACGAGCGCGCACGGGCTCTCCGCGCGTAAGGAATCTGGGCCCGGTGCGTGGCCGTTTTCGTCGCTCGCGGGCGGCAAGCAACGCCCGATTTGGTGTAGCATCTAATGAGGACGGTTCGGCGAATTCGCCAGCCTGAGGAATCGAGGAGAATATGTCTGACGCAGTAGGACAGGTCAACGATACGAATTTTAAGTCCGATGTCATAGAGGCGAGCAAATCACAGCCAGTGATGGTGGATTTCTGGGCGGAATGGTGCCGGCCCTGCCTGATGCTCGGCCCGACGGTGGCGGAAGTGGCGCAGGAAAACGCCGGCAAGATCAAGGTGGTCAAGATGAACGTGGACGAGAGCCCGGTCACCCCATCGCAGTACAATATCCGGGGCATTCCCACGCTGCTGCTCTTTAAGGGCGGCCAGGTGGTGGGCCAACTGGTCGGCAATCTGCCAAAGGAAGAAGTGGTGAAATTCGTCACCAGTCACGTCCAGTAAGACAGATCCCTCGGCGCACCGCCGCGCTTTCCGCCTCCCCGGCGGGTTTTGCGATTGCCTTCCGTCGAAGCCTGAGGGTACGATAGTTCACTGGGTTGCCGCTCCCGCCTGAATCTGCCATTCCGGCAGCACGAGAGTAGATTCATAAGGAATCGTGCGGGGGAGCGTGCGGGCGAACCTGGTGCAATCGCGGCACAGA
>Ga0335081_10013605_pt1 | contig 13151 bp, 9 predicted proteins | sample Lox_Sample_35_FD_206713 | JGI IMG/M metagenome (GOLD analysis project Ga0335081, IMG submission 206713) | Soil microbial communities from Loxahatchee National Wildlife Refuge, Florida, United States - Lox_Sample_3.5 | ecosystem: Environmental > Terrestrial > Soil > Wetlands | place: USA: Florida...
CGTCGAAGGTTGCCTTCGTCAGCCGGTCGATGACTTCCTCCAATCCGGGCAGCGTGGGATCGACGGCGTGCTGCGCGACCATGCGGGCGGCGCGGTCGAGTTGCAGCACGAAGCCGACCGTCACATCGGCCGCAACCGCGGCCGGGCTGAGGGGATCGAAGGCGGCGCCGGTGGTGCGCGGGAAAAGTTCGCGGTGGCGCCCGAACCCGGGCGGCCGCGGCGGAATGGCGTCGAGCACCTGCTTGGGAACGGTGAGCTCGGACGGCTTCAACGTAGCTGCCAGAGCGTCGAGCGCCTTGCGCTGGTTGGCGGCGGATTCCCATTTCAACGGCGTGCGGCCGTCGCCGCGCATGGCGTAGATGAAGTCCTGGCCGGCGACCATCGACGCGGCGGACTCCACGGAATAACGGTGGTACATGAAGATCGGAACCAGCGGCTCTTCGATGGTGGCCATGGGCGCGCCGCTCCGGATGGTATGCTCGCCGAGGCGGTTGAGCGCCGCGCGCCGCACCTTCATGATGCGGTTCAGCTCATCGGCCTGGTTCACGCCGTTGGACCACTGGTCGACGCGCGGATGGGTGTCGGTGTCCTGGTTGGTGAAGTATCGCAGGTCCTCCGCCCAGGCGTCGTCGAGGATCCTGGTGAGTTGCGCGGTTTCGTCGCCGCCGTTGAACTGACGGTAGCCGTAGTTGATGGCCACCTTGTCCCAGTCGCCGATGCGTGCGGGATAGGCTTCGGAAATGTCGATGGCGCCGTCGTCGCGGAGCTTCTCGGCGGGGTGCGGGTAGTCCATCACGGAGATCCATCCCTTGGTGCTGTCGTAATAGTTGTGACCCAGCCCCAGCGTGTGGCCGACTTCGTGCGCGGCAAGCTGCCGGATGCGGGCCAGGGCGGTCTGGTAGATCAGCTCCGGTTTCTCGTTGCCGGTGGTGTAGGGCGAGAGCAACCCTTCGAAAATCAGGTAATCCTGGCGGTCGCGCAGCGAGCCCAGCGTGACGGTGGCCTTGATGATCTCGCCGGTCCGCGGATCGGTGACGGTGCCGCCGGAGCTCCAGCCGCGGGTGGAACGGTGGACCCAGTTGATCATGTTGTAGCGGATGTCCATGGGGTCGGCGCCATCGGGCAGCACCGCCACCTGGAAGGCGTTACGGAAACCGGCCGCTTCGAAGGCCTGGTTCCACCAACTGGCGCCCTCGAGGAGCGCTTTCTTGACGTCTTCGGGAGCGCCCGAGTCGACCCAGTATTGGATGGGCTTGACAGCTTCGCTGATGGTGGCGCTGGGATCCTTCTTTTCCAGGCGGTGACGGTGGACGTAGCGCTGCACCATTGTTTCGCCGATGGGGACGGAATAGTCGACGTAGTTCAGCCCGCCGTAGCCGGCGCGGGGATCGTCGTAACGCGGCTTGAAATTGCCATCCGGGAGCTCGACCAGGGAAAAATGCTCGCGCAGCGTGACTGCTTCGGCCGAAGGCGTGACGCTGGCGACGGTACCGGAGAACAGACCACCGCCGCGTCCGCCACCGGCGCCAGCTGCGGCGGCGGCAGGAGCGCCCGTCCCAATCGCCGGCGGACCCTGCGCAGGGCCGCCTCCCCCTCCGCCGCGCCCGCCCGCGATTTCGGTGGCGAAGGTGAGGATCACTTCCACTTCGGTGTTTTTGGGGAATGCCTTGGTGCGGGGCATGTAGACGGCGCTGCGCGTGCGGTCGACGCGGTACGAGCCTGGGCGGAGCGCGTTGCCGGCGCCCTCACCGTCGCGCAGGAAGAAGTCGGTGGCATCCACGAGCACATGGCCGTTGCTTTCGGCGGCCACGGTGAAGCCGAAGAGCACCGACCTGGCGAACGAGTCCTCCACCGAGCGGCGTTCAGCCGGATTGGCGCTGGATGAACGGAAAGTCTCATTGGGCTGCACCAGCAGGACCTTGGGGCCGATGCGCTGGAACGAGACCAGGCGTCCGCCGCCCTGCCCGCCGCGGTCGAGACCGATATCGTTCGAGCCCAGGCCAGCGGCCAGGCCGACGGTGTACAGGAAATCGGTGTCGAAGCGCGGGATCTCGAGCCAGAGGCTTCCGGTGCGCTCGTCCCAGTAGAGCGGGAAGTAGCCGTCGAGCTTCTGCATGCCGGCGGTGCGCTCTTCGATGGTGGGAATGCGGGCGGGCGGCTGGCCGGCGCCGGCGCCTCCGCGCTGCTGGGCTTGCCCGGCCTGGGCCAATACGAGCGCGAGAACTCCCGCACATGCGAGAAAGGGTTTTAGCATGGGATCCTCCAGGCGTTTATTGTACAGAACAGCGAGGCGAACCTCTGCGACTATTCCGCGAGATCGCCGCTTTCCTTCGCGGACGCCTCAACCAGTTCGCGCGTCTCCTTGGAAGGAACCACGGGGACGATCTCGAATTCCACGAGATCACTCCAGCACAGGATCCACTGTTGCAGCAGGCGCGCATCCGGAGTTTCCATGAGCTGGAAGCAGCGGTCGAAATTGGGTTCGATCCAACTGTCGATGTATTTCAGCCCTTCGGGCATCTGACGGCCGGATTCGCGAAGGCGGCGGTAGATGGGCCTGGCATCCCGGTTCTTGAATCGCTCCACGACCATGAACAACATGTACCGACGGTAGCACGGCGGGCGCCGCGATTGGCCGTCTACACGACGCCTACGGCGTGGCCGGTGCGCTCCCGGGCCAGATACTGATCGTAGATCCAGGCGTAGGTCTGCTCCAGGCCGGCGCGCAAGGGGATGTTGGGCTCCCAGTTCAAATATTGCTGGATCAGCGTATTGTCGCTGTTGCGGCCCATCACGCCTTTGGGCGCATCCAGGTCGTAAATGCGTTTCAGCTTGACGCCCGCGATGTCCTCGACGATGTCCACCAGTTGATTCACCGACACCATCTCGGAGGAGCCCAGGTTGATGGGCTCCAGGATGCCGGAATTCATGATCATCCCGACGCCCTTGGTGCAGTCGTCGATGTACATGAAGCTGCGGGTGCGGGTGCCGTCGCCCCAGATCACGATTTCGTGCTTGCCAGCCACCTTGGCCTGGATCACCTTGCGGCAGATGGCGGCGGGGGCCTTCTCGCGGCCACCGTCCCAGGTGCCGTGGGGGCCATAGACATTGTGGAAACGGGCGACGCGCGTGTACAGCCCGTAGTCCTCGTAGAAATGGCGGCACATGCGCTCGCTGAAGAGCTTCTCCCAGCCGTATCCATCCTCCGCCATGGCGGGGTAGGCATCTTCTTCCTTGAGGCCGGGATTATTAACGTCGCGCTGCTTGTCGGCGTTATAGACGCAGGCCGACGAGGAGTAGAAATAGCGTTCCACGCCGCACTTCTGCGCCGCTTCCAGCATGTGCGTGTTGATCAGCACGGAGAGCATGCACAGGGCCTTGTTGTTTTCGATGAAGCCCATGCCGCCCATGTTGGCGGCAAAGTTGTAAACATCCCGCGCGCCGCGGGCGGCCTGTTCGCAGCTCTCCTTCAGGTTGAGATCGAGTTGCAGGTTCTCGACATCGGGGAAGAGCTGATACCACTCGTCAAACGGCTTGATATCGACAGCACGGAGACGGTGGCGGCCCTTCTGGCGGAATTCGGCGATCATTGCGCCGCCAATAAAGCCGCCGGCGCCTGTCACCAGGGTGAGGTCGTCTGGCATTTCACGCATATGGTAGCAGGAGCCGGCGGGGCGCCGGGGCAATGGTCGGGGCAAGCCGGAGGCTTACCCCACGGATGCGTGGGGCTATAATAGGGGTGTTGAAAAATCAGACAATTGCGTATAATTGTCTTGAAAGGCTCTTATGACTATTCGCCCTGAAGATGCCCTGGAATACCATTCAATAACTCCCGCGGGGAAGGTTTCGGTCGTTCCGACCAAACCCTGCCGCACCCAGCGCGACTTGAGCTTGGCGTACACTCCCGGCGTGGCCGTCCCATGCAAGGAAATCGAGCGCGACCCCAGCCTCGCGTATAAGTACACCGCCAAAGCCAACCTGGTTGCGGTGATCAGCAACGGAACCGCCGTGCTCGGCCTCGGGAATATCGGAGCGCTGGCCGGAAAGCCGGTCATGGAAGGCAAGGGGGTTCTGTTTAAACGTTTCGCTGATATCGACGTATTCGATATCGAGCTCAACACCCTGGACCCGGAGGAAGTAGTCCGGACCTGCCAGATCCTCGAGCCCACTTTCGGCGGCATCAACCTGGAAGACATCAAAGCGCCGGAATGTTTTTATATCGAAGAGACGCTGAAGAAGACCATGAAGATCCCGGTCTTCCACGACGATCAGCACGGCACCGCCATCATCTCCGGCGCGGGCGTAGTGAACGGCGTGGAACTGGTGGGCAAGAAACTCGACCAGATCAAGCTGGTGTTCAACGGCGCGGGCGCGAGCGCGATTTCCTGCGCCGAGCACTACGTGCGGCTAGGCGTGCGCCGCGAAAACATCACCATGTGCGACACCAAGGGCGTGCTCCACGACGGCCGCACGGATCTGAACCCCTATAAAGCGCGGTTTGCCGGCAAGACCAACGCGCGTACGCTCGCGGACGCCCTGGTGGACGCCGATGTCTTCGTCGGCCTGTCGGTGGGCGGCGCGGTAACGCCGGACATGATTATGAAGATGGCGGCCAACCCCGTGATCTTCGCCATGGCCAACCCGGATCCGGAGATTCCATACGACGTCGCGCTCAAGGCGCGCCCCGACGCCATCATGGCCACGGGCCGTTCCGACTTCCCCAACCAGGTGAACAACGTTCTCGGATTCCCGTTCATTTTCCGCGGGGCTCTGGATGTGCGCGCCACCACCATCAATGATCAAATGAAGCTGGCCGCTACGCGCGCGCTGGCGGCGCTGGCCAAGGAAGACGTGCCGGATTCGGTGCTGCGCGCCTATGGCGTGGACCGGCTGGAATTCGGCCGGGACTACATCATTCCAAAACCATTCGACCCTCGGGTGCTGATCTGGGAGGCGTCCGCGGTGGCGCAGGCCGCCATGGAGACAGGCGTGGCGCAACTGCCGGTCGACATCAAGCAGTATCGCGAAGACCTGGAGAAGCGCCTGGGCAAGGCCCACGAAGTGATGCGGGGCATGATCCACAAAGCGCAGAAACAGCCCAAACGAGTGGTCTTCACGGAAGGCGAGGAGAGCAAGATCCTGCGCGCGTGCCAGATCCTTCTGGACGAACAGATCGCGACGCCGGTTTTACTGGGCAACGAACAGAAGATTCGCGCCAAAATCGAGGAGCTGCACCTGCACCTGGACGGCGCGCAGATCGTCGAGCCGGCGAAATTCCCGCGGCTGCCTGAGTACGTCGAGGAGTTTTACAGCCTGCGGCAGCGTAAGGGAATCACGCGGACGGAAGCCGAGCAGGCCGTCCTCAATCACACCACCTTCGGCAGTCTGATGGTACGGCTCGGCGAGGCCGATGCGCTGATTGGCGGCCTGACGACCCACTATCCCGACACGATCCGGCCGGCGCTGCAGGTAATCGATGTGCGTCCGGAACTACGCAAAGTAGCGGGCGTGTATGTGCTGATTACGCCCAAGGGCGATATCTATTTCCTTGGCGACGCGACGGTGAACATCGAGCCGACGGCTGAGGACCTGGCGGAGATCGCCATCATGGCTGCGGAGAAAGCGCGACGCTTCAACCAGGAGCCGCGCGTGGCCATGCTTTCCTTCTCGAACTTCGGCAGCACGCGCCATCCGCTGGCCGACAAGGTGCGGCACGCAGTGGAACTGGTGCGGCAGCGGGCGCCGGGGCTCATGATCGACGGCGAGATGCAAGCCGACACCGCGGTGGTTCCGGGCATTGTCGACGAGACCTATCCGTTCAGCACTCTCAAGGGGGGGGCCAATGTGCTGGTTTTCCCCACCTTGGAGGCCGGCAACATCGCGTACAAGCTGCTGCACCGGATCGGGAGCTGCGAGCTGATCGGGCCGTTGCTGACCGGGCTTTCGAAGCCGGTGCACGTATTGCAGCGGGGCTCGGAAGTGAACGACATTGTGCACGTGGCCGCGGTGGCCGTGGTGGACGCACAGGAAGTCGGAAAACCCTATCGGACGCTGGCCACTACGGGAGCGAGGAGCTAGGCAGGGACTCTATATGCAGGGCGCCGGGGCTCGTCACCGGCGCCTTGTATCAGTCCTCGTTCCAGTTCTTGTTGCGGAAGATACCGTTCATTAGGTTGAAGACGATCGCGAGGCCTGCCCGATTGGCCTTCTGGTTTTCGTCCAGGCTGGTGATGATCTTGGCGAAGGTCTTCATTTCCAAGTGCGACATCTGTGCGGCCGCGGCGGCGTAGGCGTCCACGGCCGGTTTTGTGTCGTTGTCGCTCGTCTTGGCCTGTAGCGCTTCCGCGAGCGCGGCGCGCGTCTTGGCGAGCTCGTCACGCAACGGTGCGGCTTCCTTGTTGCCTTCATCCAGCATGGTCCGGACGGTCTTCTTTTGATCCCTGGTCAGGTTCAGGGAGTTGGATATGGTGTCCCACCTGGTCGGGGCCGCTGTCATCATGGGCGCCCCGCCCGTGTCCATGTCGCCTCCGCCCCTGCCGCCGCCACCGCCGCGCTGCGCGAAGCCCAGGCTGGCCAACGCCAAGCCAACTACCAGTAATTCTCGAAACATGGGGTCTCCTGTTTTCCTACCTGCCGCCTCTATCCCTGCCCTGGCCGCCGCCCGCGCCACGGCCGCCGCCGGATTGCGCATCGAAGATGCCCGCCATCAGCTCGAACGCTTGTGGGGCCTTGGAAGTCTGATTGGGCTTGAGAATGGCATAGACTTTCTGAAACGCTTTCACTTCGAAGTTGGTCATCTGTGCTTCCGCGTCGGTATAGGCCTTGAGGATCTGGTTGATCTCGTCGGCGCTCTTACCTTCCACCATGGCGGAGGCCAGCGCGCTTCGACCCTGCACCAATAGCTGGCGCACGTTGGCGGAATCCTGGGCGCCAACCTGCAAAATGGTGATGAACTCTTTCTGCTGGTCCTTGCTGAGCTTCAGCTTATCGGAAATCAGTTCCGGCTTGGTCTGTTTCTGCCGCATGCCCATACCGCCCATGCCGTTCATGCCGCCCATGTCGCCGCCGCGGCCCGTGTCCTGGCCTCCGCGGCCCATTCCTCCCGTGTCCTGACCGCCCATGCCGCCCTGGGCGAAGGCCAGGGTAGTGGCCGCAAGTGCCGCCAACAACAATCTCGAATACATTGCACTCTCCTTGTTTCGTGCCGCGCCGGGGAACCGGGTGGCCACCAGGTCTGCTGCGCCTGCTCGCACCGCTCGATGGTTTATTTAAGCACGATTACAGCAGACGGTGGTGGGAGAACAAGCACGGGGAAACACGCGCCGCGCCGCATGCTGGTACGCTTGGGTTTCACTCCCATGAAGGGCCAGGGCCTGCTGTACCGCGGCGATAACCTGGACGTGCTGCGCACCTACGTCGAGGATGCAGCCGTAGACCTGTGCTATATCGATCCGCCGTTCCATACCAGGCGGAACTACAGAACTTGCTCGCTTGCAGGGGGCTTCCGCGACACGTGGGAATGGGATGCGTGCGCGGCGGCAGGATTCGCTGAAGCCAGCGGCGCGGTGGGTCAACTGCTCCACGGTCTCCGCCCGGTTCTGGGGGAGGGTAGCCTGCTGGCCTACCTGGTGAGCGTGGCGTTGCGAGTGGCCGAGATTCATCGTGTGCTGAAGCCAACCGGCACGTTTTTCCTGCACTGCGATCCCACCGCCAGCCATTACCTGAAGCTGGTCCTGGACGCCGTGTTCTGCCCGCAGGGCGGCAGTTTCCGCAACGAAATTGTCTGGTGCTACAGCCACGGCGGACGAAGCAAGAAGTGGTTCGGACGCAAGCACGACATCATCTTCTTCTACAGCAAGTCGGAGCGGTACCATTTCGATGTGAATGCCGTGCGCGTGGAAATGCGCAGCGGCAATCGGAGCTTCGGAGGGCGGCTGGTCACGGGCGAGGACGGCAGGAAGTACCGCCTGGTCTACGGAACGCGCAACGCTCGCGGCGAAGCCCGTTATTACAAATACTACCTGGACGAGGGCAAACTGCCGGAGGATTGGTGGGCGGATATCAATTCCCTGCAGGCTTCGGCGGCGGAGCGCGTGGAGTATCCGACGCAGAAGCCGGAGGCGCTCGTGCAGCGCATCATACTGGCCTGCTCCCGCAAAGGCGACACCGTACTGGACGCCTACTGCGGGTGCGGAACCACGCTGGTGGCAGCGGAGCGCGCCGGGCGGCGCTGGATCGGCGTCGACAACGCTCCGGAGGCAGTGGAGATGGCGCGAGCCCGGATTGAGAAGGAGTTTGGGAGACCGGTGAGAGTTCTGGTTCTGTGATGCCAATTTTGGGCTTGAAAAAGCGCCTTCGGATCGATTAGCATGTAACGGCCGTTACGCGCGGGACCTAAACCCTACCCGAGCGAGCGGACTTCCGTAACGAGGGGAACAAAATGGCCACTGACCACAGCGCCTTGAAAGCCAACTTGCGCGGGGAAATGATTCAGCCCGGCGACGATGGCTACGACGAAGCCCGGAAATTGTTCAACGCGATGATCGACAAGAAACCGGCGGTAATCGTCCGGTGCGTCGACGTTGCCGACGTGATAGCTTGCGTAAACCATGCACGCGAAAACCACATCCTGCTCGCAGTCCGCGGCGGCGGGCACAACGGACCCGGCCTGGGAAGCTGCGACGGCGGGATGGTGATCGATCTGTCGCGGATGCGCGGCGTGCGCGTGGATCCGGCTGCCAAGACCGCAGAAGTAGCCGGAGGATGCGTGTGGGGCGATGTGGATCACGCGACTCATCCCTTCGGTTTGGCGGCGGCCAGCGGCATCATTTCGACCACCGGAGTAGGCGGCCTGACGCTGGGCGGCGGGATCGGCCATCTCTCGCGCAAGGCCGGCCTCAGCATCGACAACCTGCTGTCGGTGGACATGGTGCTCGCCGATGGGAGTTTCGTGACCGCGAACGGCACGCAAAATACCGACCTATTCTGGGCGGTGCGCGGCGGCGGCGGGAACTTTGGAGTTGTGACTTCCTTCACCTTCCGGCTGCACCCGGTGAGCACCGTGATGGCCGGGCCCATTTTCTGGGCGCTGGAGGACGCGCCCGCGGTGATGAGAGCGTACGAACAGTTCATCACCGGCGCGCCGGAGGACATCGGCGGCTTCTTTGCATTCCTGGTGGTGCCGCCGGTGGACCTGTTTCCGGCGTCGCTGCACATGCGGACGGTTTGCGGCGTGATCTGGTGCTCGACGGCGAGCCAGGAGCGGACTGCCGAGATCCTTAAGCCGGCTGAGAGCTGGGCGAAACCGCTTCTTTCGGGCGTCGGGCCCATGCCCTTTCCCATGCTCCAGAGCCTCTTCGATGGCCTGTACACACCGGGAATGCAGTGGTACTGGAAGGCCGATTTCGTCGACCACTTGAGCGACGAAGCCATCGCCGCGCACGTGAAACACGGGTCCAGCCTGCCTTCCATGTTCTCGACCATGCACCTGTATCCGATCAATGGCGCGGTGCACCGCGTCGGTCCGAGCGATACAGCATTCAGCTACCGGAAGAGCAAGTGGGCGGAGGTCATTGTGGGCGTGGACCCGGATCCAACCAACAAGGACAAGATTACGAACTGGGCCAGGAGCTACTGGGACGCCGTTCATCCTTACTCCGCACCCGGTGCGTATGTCAATTTTATGATGGAAGAGGGCACGGCGCGCGTGGAGGCGACCTACGGTGCGAACTACGCCCGGTTGCAGGCGGTGAAAGCCAAGTACGATCCGGGGAACTTGTTCCGCGTGAATCAGAACATCCCGCCGAAAGTGTAGGGTCGCCAGAACGCAGAGACCTGAGTTGTACCCGGCTACTCAGCACGCAGCGCTGCTTGCGGATCGATGCGAGCAGCCCGCTTTGCTGGAACATAGCAGGCTAGCAACGCCGCCGCCAGCAGCAAGGCTGGCACCAGCGCGAATGTGTAAGTGTCCGTAGGTTCCACCTGGAACAGCAACGTCTTGATCAGCCGCGTGACCGCCACCGCGCCGGCGGCGCCGGCAGCAAGGCCAAACACGACGAGCAACATTCCCTGACGGATCACCCCGCCGAGAATGGCGCCCGGGCTGGCGCCCAAAGCCATGCGAATGCCGATCTCGCGCGTGCGCTGCCGCACCCACAACGCCAGCATGCTGCCGATGCCGATCACGGCGATCACCAGGGCAAGCCCGGCGTACACGCCGAACAGGCGGGTGATGGTGCGCGGCGAGGCGACGGCATCGGCGCGGGCCTGCTCCAGGGTCTCCGATTCGGTGATGGCGATTTGCGGATCGATCTCGCGGACTGCCTGGCGCACCTGAGTCAGGAGGGATTTGGGATCGCCCGCGGTTCGCAGCAGCAAGCTCCCGAGAAGCGGATTTTGCCCCTGCGCTAAGTAGAACGTTTCCGGTGCGTCACGATTGGGACCGAATTCCTTCACATCGCCTACGATGCCGATGATCCTCGCCCAACTGTCGCCCCGATCGAACGACACGCGCTTGCCAATGGGGTCCTGCCCTCGAAATCTGGTTTGCGCCAGCGAGCCGCTGATCACCGCAACCAACTCTGTATCCGGCTTGTCGAAATCGTTGAAGCGGTCGAACTCCGTGAACGTGCGCCCGGATAGCAGCGGGATGCCCAGTGTTTTGAAATAGTCCGGGGTTGCGGTGCGAAAAGAGGCGACGGGACGAGTCCTTTCGGTTTCCTCTTGGGACCGGCCCTCGATCTGGAAAGTGGTCCTGGCGCCGGCGAGGCCCGCATCATCTGGATCCATTGGAAAGCTGGACGAAACGGCCGCGGACAGCACTCCCGGTTGCGGCGAGATCTTCTCCAGAATGCGGTTGGCAACCGAGGCGCGCATCGACCGGTCGTGGAACCGGGTGAAGTTGAGGTTGATGCCCACGGCCAGCACCCGTTGCGAAACGAAGCCGGGGTTCACACGCTGCATTTCAAGGAAGCTGCGGATCATCAACCCCGCGCCCACCAAAAGAATAAACGAGAAAGCCACTTGGGTTGCGATGAGCACGCTCCGCACGACCTGGCGGCCCCGGTCGACTCCGGCGCGTGCGCCATCCTTCAATCCGGAGCCCACGTCACGGCGAGAGCACAGGGCGGCCATGGAACCGAACAGGACAGTGGTCCCCGTGGCGCACAGGGTGGCAAAGCCGAGGACCCACCCATCAATGGCGATCTCCCGCGCGCGGGGGGTGAGCTGACCGGCAAATTGGATCAACAGCTTAAGACTGCCGGAGGCGAACGCGATGCCCACCATGGCTGCCAGCAGAGCCAGAATCAGGCTTTCGGTGAGGAGTTGGCGCAAAAGGCGGCCGGCGCCGGCGCCCACGGCAGTGCGAATCACCAGTTCCTGTTCGCGGCGCGCCATGCGCGCCAGGATCAGGTTGGCCACGTTGGCGCAGGCGATGAGCAGCACGAATGCCGCTGCGCCCAGCAGCGCCAGGAGCATGGGGCGGGCGCCGTGCGTAAGGTCGTCGCGCAGCACCGACGCGTCGGCAAAATAACCGGAGCCAGGCCTGTAAAACGCCGGATAGTCCTTCATCAGGCGCGCGGAAATCGCGCGCAAATCGGCGCGGCACATATCGGGCGTGGCGCCGGGCTTGAGCCGGCCGAAGAGGTTCATGGCGAAACCGCGCCGGCGTGTCAGGCTGCCCAGGCTCGACCGGAAGGGGCACGACGTGGAAGTCATGTAGACGTCGTTCTCATTGGGATATTGAGGAATAGGAGGAAGAACGCCGATCACCGTGTGGGGCCGGTCGTTCATCTGATAAACCTTGCCGATGATGTTGGGGTCGCCGTGCTCCGCCTGCTTCCAGAATTCGTAGCTCAACATTAGAACCGCGGGCGCGCCGGGCCGCTCCTCGTCGGCAACGAAGGTGCGGCCGAGCACGGGTTTGACCCCGAACAGGTCAAAGTAATTGTAAGAAACCACGCCCGTGCGGACGCGATAGGCTTCCGCGCCTCCGATCAGCGTAAAAGTCATATTGTGATACTCGACGATGCCGCTGAGGCTGTGGTTTTGCGCGCGGTAGTCGCCGAGTTCCATGGGCGAGAAGCCGATGTCGTCGATGCCCAGTTTGGGTTCGGGCTGGCGCAAGGAGACGAGTCGGTCTCCCTGCGCATAAGGCAGCGGCTTGAGCAGCACCGAATTGACCACGCTGAAAATCGAAGTGTTGACCCCAATGCCCAAGCCGAGGATCACAATCGCGGAGACCGTGTAGCCGATGTTTTTCCGCATCATCCGCAAGGCGTAGCGCGTGTCCTGGGCGAGGACGCTGGCGTGCTCGCGCGGGGCCATGCGGACGATGTCGGCGATGGTTGCCCACCACATCTTGAGCAAAGCGGCGAGGCCGCGCTCGCGCTCCACGTTGCTGCGCTGCGCGCGGAATGTCTCCTCCATGTCCGCGCCGAATTCGCTGCGGAAATCGAAGGGTAGAAGACGCAGCAGTGCCTGGAAAAACCGGTCCGGTAATGGTTGCTTGGACGTAGACATGCGTGCCTCCGTGCGCTAAACGGGCTTCGGGACCTTCAGCAGATGCTTCGTGCGGGCGCGTTCCAGCGCCTTTTCCATGCGCACCGCCTCCGCCACAGCCACTTCGCGGCCCTCCGCCGTCAGGCGGTAGTAGCGGCGCCGCTGGTCGTCATTCTCGACGGCCGGCCGGCGCCGGACTTCGACAATCAGGCCGTCGGCCAGGAGCCGCTTGATGATGCCGTAAAGCGTGCCTGTGGAGAGTTGAACCTCCCCGGCGCTTTGCTCCTCGACTTCCTTGAGGATGGCGTAGCCGTGCTTGTCACCATCGGCCAGTGCGACCAGAACCTGGAACAAGGCGGGCGTAAGCGGGGCTTGCGTATGGGCCATCTATGGCGTCCTCCACTAGATCGTGATTAACTATATCGCTAGACGCCGTAGCTGTAAAGACGGCAAATGTAAAATGTGGTGCACTACAATAAACGCTATGAGGGTTTTGGCTGTTGCGCTGGCGGCCGCTGCGGTCTTGGCGGCCGGTTCCACCGCCAATATCAATGGCAACGCCTACGGCAATCCCAAGGCGCCGGTAGTCATCGAGGTGTTCAGCGACTTCCAGTGTCCCAGTTGCAAGGCGTTTCACGATAACGAATTCC
>Ga0335081_10013607_pt1 | contig 13151 bp, 13 predicted proteins | sample Lox_Sample_35_FD_206713 | JGI IMG/M metagenome (GOLD analysis project Ga0335081, IMG submission 206713) | Soil microbial communities from Loxahatchee National Wildlife Refuge, Florida, United States - Lox_Sample_3.5 | ecosystem: Environmental > Terrestrial > Soil > Wetlands | place: USA...
CTCCTGTTGATCCTCGCAACCCCGACGGTGATCATCCTCGGCGGCCCATTTTTGCGCGAGACTTTGGTCGAAGGCGCTCGCGGCCACCTGACATCCTCGGCACTGATCGTTCTCGGCGTCGGGGCGGCTTACTTTTATTCGACCATCGCCGTTTTCGAAAAAAATGCGCAGGTCTATTTCGACACTGCCACCATGGTGCTGATGCTGTTCACGCTTGGCCGGTATTTGGAGGCGGCTGGACGGGCTCGAGCGGCCCGCGATCTCGAGCCTCTTTTGGCCGCGGAGCGCGAAAATGTCCGTGTCGTGCAAGATGACGGCACGGAAAGTCTGTGCCCGGTACGTCAGGTGGAAACCGGCACCTTGGTGCGGGTGCGCCCGGGAGAACGCATCGCAATTGATGGTGTCATCGTCGAGGGTGCGTCGCATGCCGACGAAGCGGTGATGACTGGCGAAAGCCGCCCGGTCGAGAAGAGCCTTGGCTCGGCTGTCATTGCCGGCAGTGTCAACATGGAGGGACCGCTGTTGATCCGCAGCAGCGGCAGCGGAAGCGCTACGCGCTGGGCACAAATCTGCCGGTCGGTCCGCGACGCGCTAATCCGACGCAGCCCGATCCACCGCCTGGCGGACCAGGCGGTCGCCCTCGCCGTGCCGGGGGTGTTGGTCCTCGGCGCGCTGACGGTGATTTACTGGGCGCAGTGGCTGCCGCTTGATCGCGCCATGTTGATGGGCGTTGCCGTTCTGGTGGTCGCCTGTCCGTGCGCGGTCGGTCTAGCCGCGCCGCTTGCCACATCCCTGTGCATTGGGCGTCTGGCGCATCATGGGTGCTTGGTGCGGGACGCCGGCACGCTTGAAAGCTTGGCGCGGGTGCGGCTGCTCGCCTTCGATAAGACCGGCACGCTCACGCTCGGAAAGGCGCGGCTCGTCGCGATCGAAACCGACGGCTCGGCGATAAATGAAGCGCTGGCGAAGGCCGCTGGTTTGGAGCAACACTCCGAACACAGCCTCGGGCGGGCCGTTGTCAAGGCGGCGGCGGAGCAAAGCATAAAGGCGGCCGTTGCGCGCGACGTTCGCGCTATTCCCGGACGCGGTATCGCCGGACAAATCGACGGAGCAATCGCCGCGGCTGGAAGCCTCCCCTTGATGCGCGATCTGGAGTTTGCGATTGCACCTGCTTTGGCCGAGTGCGGGCGCCGAGCGGAAGCAAATGGCTATTCGGTGATTTATGTCGGGTGGGCGGGAAAGACGCGCGCGCTCATTTCGCTCGACGACACACCGGTTGCCGGCGCGCGGTTCACTATCGATGCGCTCCGCACCCGCGGGATACATGCGACGGTCCTGACCGGCGATCTTGCGCCGGCGGCACAACGGGTGGCGGCCGCCTTGGGCATCGAGGATGTGCGCGCCGGGCTGGCGCCAGAAGCCAAGCGGGTCGTGCTCGCGGGATACAACCGCTCCCGCGACAAAGTCGCGATGGTGGGCGACGGCCTGAACGATGGACCGGTCCTTGCGGACGTGGATGTCGGCATCGCCGTCGGGACCGCAACCGATCTCGCAAGAGAGACTGCCGCGGTGGTACTGCCCGTCGACGGTCTTTGGCTGCTCCCGTGGATCATCGATTGCGCGCGCATCGCGGGCAAGACCGTCCGCGCCAATCTGGTTTGGGCCTTCGGCTACAATTTTGTGGCGCTGACGCTGGCCTCGCTCGGCATGCTGCAACCGATTATTGCCGCCGCAATCATGGCCGGGTCGAGTATTCTCGTGATTTTGAATTCACTGCGCCTTGAGCGATTGCCGGATCCGACTCCTTGGCAGCAGGCAGCGGACCAGACGAGCGGCCAGGAAAACATCTACCACGACACCAGGTTGCCCGTCGCCCTTGGCGCCGCCGTGAAGCAGGGTTAAAGATCGGGCTCAGCCGAAAACATCGTGCGTGAATGCGTTATACCAGCTGTCTGCTTGGCGCGACGCTTGCCGACGCGTCTCGTCGCTTTCTCCCACCTGGCTAAAGAAGATATCGGTGATCTTGATTGAGCCGTCCGAGGGTTTCATGTTGATGGCGTCGCTCACCGCATCGTTGGGCGCGAGAAATGTGAAGCAGGTGTTGAACAAGTGCGGTGTTGTTTCTTCGGATCCGGCTAACGCCGACGCGATTGCAAACGCGCAGGCTTTCGCCTGACTATTGGCAACAAACGCCGATTTCGGCATATCGCCGGCGCTGGCAGCGTCGCCAATCACATGGATGGCCGGATGAAGCTTGGATTCGAATGTCATCGGATCGATGGGACACCAGCCCGTTTGGTCCGCCAGACCCGCGCTCTGGGCCAATTCGCCGGCAATTTGCGCCGGGATGATATTGGCGACGCTGGCGCTGAAAGTATCGCCACCCGTTTTGATTGACCGGGTCTTCGTGTCCACGGACTTGATGCCGCCGGTGAACTGGGCCGGCAGCCATTCGATCATGCCCGGATAATGTCGGTTCCAGCCATCCTCGAATAGGTCCTGCTCGAAGAAAGTATCCTTCGCATCGAGGATCAAGATCTTCGAGCGCGGTTTGAACTGCTTGAAATAATAGGCGACCAGCGAGGCCCGCTCGTACGGTCCGGGTGGGCAACGGAACGGATTGGGCGGGGCGGCGATGACGAAAACCCCGCCGTCTTCCATGCTTTCCAGTTGACGTCGCAGCAGCTCCGTCTGCGGGCCGGCATTCCACGCATGGGGGATAATCCGCGTCGCGGCTTCATTGTAGCCTTCTATGGCGCCGTATTTGAAGGCAATGCCGGGGGCAACGACCGCACGGTCATAAGCAAGCTTGCCGCCGGCCGCAAGCGCAACGGTCTTGGCTACCGGATCGATTGTTGTCGCAGCATCGTGGATGACATTAATACCGTAGCTTTTCGCGAGCGCTTGATAGCTGTGGGTGAGCGATTCGAGCGAGCGGACGCCAGCCAGATAAAGATTGCTGAAAAAGCAGGTCGTATATTGCTGCTTTGGCTCGACCAAAGTGACCTCCGGCCTTGCCGAACTTGTCGCCAAGTATTTGGCCACGGTCGCACCCGCGATGCCGCCGCCAATGATCACGACTCGCGCCCGGCTTGCGCTGCGCGCCGGCCGCGCAGCAAGAGCAGCAAGACTCGCTCCAGCAAGACGTCCGAACTTTCGACGCGTCCATGTCATTAACGCTTGCCCTCCCCCGTCAGCGCCCCGAGATACGCTGCCAGCGTAGCGATCTCGGCATCGCTGAGCTGCAAGGCCACCGCGTGCATGATCGAGCTCGATCGCGTGCCCGATTTGAAACCAGCCATCGCCGCGATGAATGTTTGCTTGTCCATTCCTATGATTGACGGAAGTCCCCGATCGCGGCCATCGAGGCGATGGCAGGATGCGCACATCGCCGCCAGCTCGGCGGCGCGCTCGTTGTCCGCGGCTGCAGCTGCACCGGCGTTGAGAACGAAAAAGGCAGCAGCGATAATCAGCGCCATCAACAATGATGTCGGCATCACTCAACCGCGAGCTGATGGGCCAACGAATAAAGTTTGCCGCCATCTTCGTACCAGACGAACTCGAGCGGCCCGCTTTCAGTGGCGCGCAGGTAAAATTCGAAATACGGATTGGCGGAAACTGCCTCGTGCAGGTCGACCGTGAACACGTCAGCGCCGTTATAGCGGCAGACAAACTTGTTAATGATGTCGCGGGGAATGACATTGCCTTCGTGATCGCGCCGCAAACCGGTCTCCATCCTATGGCTGATCAGAGCTTTGATCTGAAAGACTTCGCCCTTCGAAACGGAGCTCGGTACTTGCACACGCGGCATTACGGCAGCCATTTTTTTCCTCGCTACTGCCTCACGCACAGCCGTTCGTGGCGACATCGACCCAAGTTGTGGCCATCAGCAGCGTGCCATCGTTCAACTCGGCGGCAGCCAGAACGAATTGTGGCTCGGCGAGACGTATTCGCGTTGAGACGCGCGGCAAACTGCGCCGCGGAACGAAGTGAAACGTCGCCACTTCGATGAGCGGGTTACGCGGCGCCACCACGCGGACATATCGCACGTAATCGCTTTCAGTCATTGGACTCTCAACTTCAATGCCAAGCGGCACCGTATAGCCGTTTGGGAAAGTCCGTGGCATGAGCAGATGGAGGCGGTCAGAGGCGACCGGGGTCTTCCCGGTCAAGCGCTTGATCAGCTCTACGGCGTCGTAGGTATCCTCGCTCGCGCCGGCATGCTCGTCGTTTGCGTTCGCTGGAAGATCGAGAGTTACCGTCGCCAGTCCGACGGCGCCGGTCAACAGCAGCGCTCGCCGCGTCTGCCCTGGCGCCGGGCTTTTCTCGAACATGAAGCCGTTCTCCCGAAGTCCAATATTGCAGGATGAGCTCTTAATCGATGACGCACACGCCGACCTTGTGGCTTTAGAACTCAATTGCTTCTTCCGGGGGGTGCGGATGGCCTTCCGGGATCGACTCGTCGCGAGGCTCGGCAACCATCGCTTCCGTGGTGAGCATCAATCCGGCTATCGAGGCAGCGCCCTGCAAGGCGACACGAACAACTCTGGTCGGATCGATGATGCCCTTGCTGAGGAGATCGCCGAATTCGCCGGTTTGAGCGTCAAAGCCGTACGCGTAAGTGCCTTTTTCCAGAATCTTGCCGACTACGATAGAGCCGTCCTCGCCTGAATTGATGATGATCTGGCGCGCCGGCCAGCCCAAGGTCTTGCGCACGATTGCGATGCCGTGCCGTTGATCCGCGTTCTCGCTGGTCAGCTGCTCGAGCACCTTGATGGCGCGCAATAGCGCCACGCCGCCGCCAGGCAGAATACCTTCGGCGACCGCCGCGCGTGTCGCATTCACGGCGTCTTCGACGCGATCTTTGCGCTCCCTAGCTACCACCTCGGTCGCGCCGCCGACGCGGATGATTGCGATCCCGCTCGCGAGCTTGGCGAGGCGCTCCCGCAGCTTCTCTAGATCGTAATCGGAAGTGGCGTCCGCGATCCGGGCTTTGAGCTCGGCAATGCGCGCGTTGATCGTGGCCTTGGCGCCGGCGCCATCGACGATGGTGGTGCTCTCTTTGCCAATCAACACCTTCTTGGCGCGGCCGAGCATATCGAGACCGACTTGCTCGAGCTTAATGCCGAGGTCACCGCAAATCGCCGTGCCTCCGGTGACGATCGCGATGTCCTCCAAGAGCGCCTTGCGCGCGTCGCCGAATCCGGGCCCCTTGACGGCGGCGATCTTTAGGCCGCCGCGCAGCCGGTTGACGATGAGCGTGGCCAGCGCCTCGCCCTCGACGTCCTCGGCGATGATAAGAAGTGGCCTTCCCGCGCGCCGTACCGCCTCGAGAACGGGCAGGAGCTCTGGCACTGCGGACAATTTCTTCTCATACACGAGCACATAGGGATCGGGCATTTCCACCAGCATTTTGCCGGTATTCGTCACGAAGTGGGGCGAGATATAGCCGCGTTCGAACTGCATCCCCTCGACGACGTCAAGCTCGGTCTCCAGCGACTTCGCCTGCTCGACCGAGACCACGCCGTCGCTGCCAACCTTCTCCACGGCTTTGGCGATCAACTGCCCGATCTCGCAATCGCCGTTAGCCGAGATGGTGCCGATCTGGGCAATCTCCTCGCTGTTGGTGACCTTTTTGGAGTTTCGCTTGAGGTCGGCGACGACGGCGCTGACCGCGAGATCGACGCCGCGCTTGAGGTCCATCGGGTTTGCACCTGCGGCCACGGCTTTCACTCCTTCCATGACGATGCCATGCGCAAGCACGGTCGCCGTTGTGGTGCCGTCACCTGCCAGATACGAGGCCCTGTGGGCGACCTCCTTCACCATCTGCGCGCCCATATTCTCGAATCTGTCGTCGAGCTCGATCTCCTTGGCGACGGTCACGCCGTCCTTGGTGATGCGCGGGCCGAAGGACTTGTCGAGCGCGACGTTGCGGCCCTTGGGGCCGAGTGTTACGCGCACCGCGCTGGCCAATGTGTCGATTCCGCGGAGCATTTTTTCCCGCGCCTCTGTCGAGAATGCGAATTCCCTGGCACCCATTGTGTGCTGTTCCTCCGACCGGTGCGTTTCGACCGAACGTTTCCCGTCCGGATCATCGCGCTATTGATCGCGCCGGACCAATTCCAATAAATTATCCCCGCTCAAAAAAATCTTATGACCATCCCATCCTTTCTGATCAGCGGATCAAATGGCCAACCCGCGGCCGTTGCTCGCCGTGCCAGACCGGCGCATTGTTTGGCCGGTCTCGGGGGTAAGGGGGGTGCTGCGGATGAATTTCCATGCCGGGAGAGACGGCACGGCGCTGACCACGAGCTCTATAGCGGACGATACGCCGACAACCATCGTATTTCCCGCGCCGCACCGCAAGCTTGGTCTGCGGCCACTCGCATCGCTTCTTCCATATATCAAACGCTACCGCTGGCGTGCGATCGGCGCTTGCGGCGCTTTGATCCTGGCGGCATTGACGACGCTGATTGTGCCGCTGGCGGTTCGGCGCATGATCGATTTCGGCTTCACTGCACAGGGCGCGGCGCTGATCGACTCATATTTCTTCGTCCTTATCGGCGTCGCGGCAATGTTGGCGCTGGCCAGTGCGCTGCGTTACTACCTGGTCACCACGCTCGGCGAGCGCATCGTCGCCGATCTACGCGGCGATGTTTTTGCTCATCTGACGTCGCTGTCGGCTGTTTTTTTCGATGAAGCCAAAACCGGCGAGATGATTTCCCGGCTGACCGCCGATACGACCCAAATCAAGACGGCGGTAGGCGCATCGGTGTCGGTAGCGTTGCGTAACCTCGTATTATTCGTCGGCGCAACCGCCATGATGGTGGTAACAAGCCCTCGCCTGTCGACCTTCGTTCTTGCCGCTATTCCGATCATCGTACTGCCGCTTTACGGCTTTGGCCGCGCCGTGCGCCGTCGAACACGGTTTGCGCAGGATGAACTCGCCCAGGCGTCCGCCTATGCCGCAGAGCTGATTTCGGCGATTCGCGCAGTGCAAGCGTTTACCAATGAGCGGGTCGCGGTAGTCCATTTTCGCGAGGCCATCGAGCGCGCCTTCGGCGCCGCCGTCTCCTCAACTCGAGCCCGAGGCGTACTCACGGCAATCGTCATCTTTCTCGTTGCAGCAAGCGTGGTGGTGGTTCTTTGGTTTGGCGCTCAGGACGTGTTGTTGGCGAGGATTACGTCCGGCCGGCTTAGCCAGTTTATACTCTACACAGTATTGGCGGCCGGCGCACTCGGCTCGCTCTCGGAAATCGGTGGCGAGGTTGCACAGGCGTCTGGTGCGGCCGAGCGGTTGTTTGAAATTCTCGCCATTAAGCCTGCGATCGTAGCGCCGCAGCGGCCGCGTGCGCTGCCCTCACCGCCACGCGGTGAAGTTGCCTTCGAGGATGTACATTTCTCCTATCCGACGCGTCTGCATCTGCCGGCTTTGTGCGGCATATCCTTCGCGGTACATCAAGGAGAAAAGCTGGCCATTGTCGGCCCGTCCGGCGCCGGCAAGAGTACGATCCTTCACTTGTTGCTGCGGTTCTACGATCCGACCGCCGGCGGTATTAGGTTAGACGGAGTGCTTATTTCGCAACTCAATCCTGAAGAGCTGCGCGCGAACATTGCCGTAGTACCCCAGGAGAGCGTGATGTTTGCGGCAACGGTGGCCGACAATATCCGCTTCGGCCGACCGCGGGCATCCGACGCCGAGGTCAGACGGGCCGCCGAGAACGCGCATGCCGCCGCCTTCATTGCGGCACTACCCCAAGGTCTCGACACGCCGGTCGGGGAGCGCGGCGTCGCGCTGTCCGGCGGCCAGCGGCAAAGGATCGCCATCGCCCGCGCTATCTTGCGCGACGCGCCACTTCTCTTGCTCGACGAGGCCACGTCGTCTCTCGATGCCGAAAGCGAGGCCGCAATCCAGGCCGGGCTCGCGCACCTTTTGCAGCGGCGTACAACACTTATCATCGCGCATCGGCTCTCCACGGTTCTGTCTTGTAGCCGCGTCCTGGTTATGGATCAGGGCCGGATTGTCGAAGAGGGCACACACGCGGCACTGGCGGGTAATAGCGGACTTTACGCCCGCCTCGCCAAACTACAGTTTCAAGCCGCGTAAGTGGGGGCGTTGCCAACGGAACTTTAGACAAATTTTTCGCGTGCGAGACGGCATACCTTTCCTTCCGTGTCTGAAAAGGATCTCGAGCCCGCTACGGTTCGACTATCGCGTGGCCGCCATCGCATCTGGATGGTCGCTCCGCGCGAGGACCCGCGCACGATCACAAAGCATGATCAGCCGACCGGGATAATGTGCGACCATCAGATTGTAGAGCACGAAGGCCGTCTTAAGATTGCTTTCCTTCCCGAGCACAGCCTCGATACCTGACCCCCTGCTCTGATCGCGGAAGAGTTCGACCGCATACCTATCTGTCATGCTCGGCGTCTCTATCGTACGCTGCTCCATCGAATCAGCAGTCGTGCGGAACCGCAAGCGCGCGCGTGGTGCGCATTCGCGGCCGGCTGAGAACGTGAAATCGCCTCTCTTCGGCAAAGAGCACCTTCGAGCTAACTGACAATTTTCAGGTTAACGGCGCGCTGTCCTCGTGAGCTGCCGGGCTCGATATCAAAAGTGATGCGCTGGTCGGGTCGAAGCCCACGCAACCCTGCCAGTTTGACCGCGGAACTGTGTACGAAAATTTCGCGACCTTCGTTATCAACAATAAAGCCATAGCCGCGCTCGGTGTTATAGAATTTCACGATGCCCGTGGGCATGGTTTCCCCCGTACCAAGTTTGCCGCGAGCGAGCGGCCATAAGCAATTAAGTTATGCTGTCACAGACATAAGGAACTCTCATGGTTTCGGTATTGCGCGCCCGACGGAGAACTTGACCGCAATTTACGCGCTGTCCAGTGGTCGACCTCGATGCCTGGATCGAGTCCGCACCGAAAGCTGCGACAGTTTTAGGAAAGGGTAAGGAACCCGATTTCATCCGGCCTCGCCGATCTGCAGCGTCTGGGCTCGGAGAATTTACGCGCCTGCACTGTGATAGACTTTGCGAAATGCACGGCGCCGCTGTGCGGCCGCTAACATCGTGAGCCGATTACGACAGAGACCAAATTGATTCCGCTGGCTCTGGCTCCTGCCGACGACCGTTCGACATTCGCTGCCGGCCCATCTCGGCCGAATTGGGTCAACGTCTACCAATTGAAGCGCTCACCGACATATCCGTTACAGTCCCAACAACGGACTTCATAGCGGATGCGGATGGTCGCCGCGTCGTACCCAAAAGCAGAAATTGATCTCCACGAGGTACCCTTTTTCGCAATTGGATCGGATTGAAAATTCACCGTCGAGGTACTGCCAGCGAAAATCTTCCGAATTGGAGGGTGATGACCAACGTCGGGATACCGGCGGGCCGCCGCGAACGACGGCGACCCAAGCTCGCGCAAAAAAACATGAAATTAAAGCGCGTTAGCGGATGACAGCGAACAAATGCAAACGATGTCCTGGCGGAGGGAGTGGGATTCGAACCCACGATACGGTTGCCCGTATACACGCTTTCCAAGCGTGCGCCTTCAGCCACTCGGCCATCCCTCCGGCAAGTGAGCCCCGAATATAGCGAGCCCCATTGCGCAGACAATGCGACCGGCGATGCCGGTAAGTTCGCAGCAAAAAGGAGGCCATTTCGCAACCTGAACCGTGCCGCCGCAGGGCACGGAAGCGGCGCACCCTTTCGCGTTGCCGCGCTTGCCGCGCCTCTGCTACGTTCCCGCCGCGAATGATAAACGCATTCCAAAACCAGCGAGCGAAGGCACATGATCGTACGGGAGGGAGGCGACGGAGCGCTCGTTCTGATAGCGCAAACCGATCATGCCAAAGTTTCGGGCCAATGCGCTGCCCATTGGGGCAACGAGACGTTCGCACGGCCGCAGCCCAATGAAGCGGTCGTGCGCGCGGCCATGTTTCACGACAGCGGCTGGTACGGCTATGAAGCAAGTCCCACGATCGCGGCGGACACCGGCAGGCCGCTCAACTTCATGCAAGTCCCATGGGGCAAGCCGCAGCGGCAGGCGTTCGAATGGGCGATCGAGTGGATGACCCGGATCGATCCTTATTCGGGCCTGCTCATCAGCAAACACCGCACCGGACTACAGCGCGGACGCTACGACAAAGTCGCGCATCCGAAATTCTTCAACACACAAAATCTTCCGGAGGACAACGAAGATTTTCTGGCGCGCAACGAGGCGGCGCAGGCCGAACGGATCAAGGGCTACGACGAAGCCGAATTCTGGACCAATTATCAGCTCCTGCAGGCCTTCGATCTGATTTCGCTGTTTCTGTGCAACAAGGATGTCGTCGATGATTACGTCGATCCGGTGCCGACGTCCTATGGCGGAAAATCACCGGCGGTTGCGGTCAATTTGAAAACCATCGAAGGCCAGCGGATCGAAGTTGATCCGTTCCCGTTCGACGTCAATCCGCTTCGGGTGCAGCTCATCCGCCGGCGGATGCCGCAAAATTCCTTCGCCGATCCGGCCGCCTTCCGCACTGCTTATTTTCAGACGGTTCCCGAAGCCGTCGACTTCACACTCTGCGCCCGTTGACGCGGACCGGGCCGGAAGAATCCCGAGATGAAAGCCGTCAGGGTGCACCAACATGGCGGCGTCGATGTGATGCGGCTCGAAGAGCTGCCGCTGCCGGAGCCCGGCCCGGGTCAAGTTCTCGTCGAGGTGAAAGCGGCCGGGGTAAATCTGTTCGATACGCAACTGCGCAGCGGGCTCTACAAGCGCGATCTGCCACAGACGCTTGGACTGGAAGGCGCCGGCGTCATTCAAGCGCTCGGCGCGGGCGTCGCCGACTTGCAAGTCGGCGAACGCGTGGCGTGGATCTTCTCGCCCGCTTACGCCACGCACACGCTCGCATCGGCCGGTCGTGTGGTGCCTTTGCCCGATGCCGTCGATTACGCGGAAGCCGCCGCGGTTCTCTTCCAGGGCCTCACCGCGCACTACCTCGCGACCTCCACCTTTCCTCTCGCTGCCGGCTCGAGTTGCCTCATTCATTCGGCGGCCGGCGGGTGCGGCATCCTCCTCTGCCAGATGGCAAAAATTCGCGGCGCCCTTGTGATCGGCGCCGTCTCCACCGCGGCGAAAGCCGAGATTGCCCGCGCAGCCGGCGCCGACCACGTCATCGTTTATGCGCAAGAGGACTTCGAGCCCGCGGTCAAGCGCGTCACCGGCGGCTGCGGCGTCGACGTGGTTTACGACGCCGTAGGCCTCGACACCTATATGCGCAGCATGAATTCGCTGCGCGCCCGCGGCATGCTCGTGCTCTATGGCGAGGCAAGCGGGCTCGTTCCGCCGATTGATCCCCGCGAACTTCTGTTTCGCAAATCCCTTTACCTCACCCGCACCGGCCTCGACCATTACATCGCCGACCGCAATGAACTCCGCACCCGTACCGAGGAGATTTTCGCCTGGATGGCGGAGGGCCGCCTGAAGCAACGGGTTTTTCGCCACTATCGGCTTGATGAAGTGGCCGACGCGCATCGCGCCCTGGAAAGCCGCGAAAGCGCCGGCAAGCTTTTGGTGATACCATGATAGCAAAGGGGCAGATGACGCCGCGGCTGCCACTGATTGAAGCGCCTGATGACCCGCTTGCGCGCGAACAGTTCGTCAAGCTCGCCGCCGGCCGCGGCATCCTCAATCTGCATCGTATGATGGCGTATGCGCCCGGGCTGATGAAGGCTTCGGGCGACATGGCGATGGCGTTTCGCAATGAGGCGATACTTGTCCGCGCGCTCGCCGAAATCGTCATCTTGCGCACGGCGCAAGTTGCCGAGTGCGATTACGAGTGGGAGCGCCACGTGCCGCTCGCCCGTGCAGCCGGCGTGTCCGAGCGGCAAATTGCCGATGTCGGCCGGTGGCCGCAGAGCACAGCCTTCAACCAGGAGGAAAAGATCGCGCTCAAATATGCCGAGACGCTTGCTGGCGGCGCACCGGTCGATGACCAGATGTTTGCCATGCTGCGTCAGCATTTGTCGGCGCGTGAAATCGTCGCGCTGACCATGCTGGTCGGTTTTTACGTGTCGACGGCGATTTTCATCAAGGCGCTGGCCGTGCCGGACGACAACGGCTAAGCCGGTCACGCCTCTTGCAACGACGGGCCGATCTTATTGAGCGGCAGAGCCTCCGCCTGCAGCGCATTGGCGATGCCCTCAATATCGTCGAGCAGCAAAACCGGCAGCGGGGCCTGCGGCAGCGGTTCATCGCTCGCGATAGCGACGATACAATCGTCGTTGGGATGGAGAAGCGGTTTGCCAACCGCGGCCCGGTACACTTCGAGCTTAGGATGAGCGTGGCGCTTAAATCCCTCGACGATAATCAGATCGGCCGGAGAAAGCTTTGCAAGGACGTCTTCCAGCGGTGGTTCGGGCGCGCCGCGCAATTCATGGATGAGTGCCCAGCGCCGGCTCGATGCGACCATGACCTCGGTTGCCCCGGCGACGCGATGCAGCCAGGAATCCTTGCCCGGCTGATCGACATCGAAGTCGTGGTGCGCATGTTTGACGGTGGCGATTTTCAAGCCGCGTCCGGCAAGAACGGGAATCACCTTGCTGATCAGCGTGGTTTTGCCCGAGCCGCTCCAGCCGGCGAGACCGATGACGCGAGTGCCCATGGCCGATATGATAGGGATGCTTGGCGGCTTTTGCGACCCTCGCGATGACCGAGAGGCTCCTCGACCTCCGCGGACTGAAATGCCCGCTTCCGGTTTTACGCGCCCGCAAGGCGCTGATGGCGTCTGCGCCCGACAATATCCTCGTCGTCCAGTGCACCGATCCACTCGCGGTCATCGACATTCCAAATCTGCTGCGCGAAACCGGAGATACGCTGGAACAAACCAGCAGGAACGCGCAGGTTACGACGTTCCGCATTCGCAAACGCTAGATTGATCGACTCTTCGCGTTCACTTATCGGCGCGGAAATCCCGCTGATTCACTCGGCCGCAAGGCGGTGCGCCGGAACGCCGCGCGTCTTCACCACGACCTTGATCGCGCCATCGAGACGTTCCCTGGCATAGCGAATCGCAGTGGGCAGATCATCGAGCGCAAAGGTGTGGGTGTGGATTTTACTCGCATCGAAGCGTTTTTGCGCCATGAGGGCCTG
>Ga0335081_10013609_pt1 | contig 13149 bp, 13 predicted proteins | sample Lox_Sample_35_FD_206713 | JGI IMG/M metagenome (GOLD analysis project Ga0335081, IMG submission 206713) | Soil microbial communities from Loxahatchee National Wildlife Refuge, Florida, United States - Lox_Sample_3.5 | ecosystem: Environmental > Terrestrial > Soil > Wetlands | place: USA...
ATCCCGGCCATTGCATGAAGGCGAACTCGCGCGACATTCCCGGCGCGCGGCGCGCGGCGATGAGCGCCGCCTCGATGGCGATGGTCCCCGAGCCGCAAAACGGATCGCACAGCGGCTCCGACCCGTCGTACCCCGCCGCCAGAAGGAGCGCTGCCGCCAGCGTCTCGCGCAGCGGCGCCTTCGTCGAAGGTCCACGCCAGCCGCGCTGGTGCAGCAGCGCGCCGCTCGAATCGGCGGACATCGTGCACAGGTCGCGCTCGAAGCGCGCGACGAACAGCTGCCCGCCGTCGCGCAGCGGCACCTCGAAGCCGAGCCGCTGCTGCAGCGCCTCGTGCAGCCGCTGCCGCACTGCGCCCGAGTGGTACAGGCGCGACTTCCGGCAGGTGACGTTGAACTCCACGGCCGTGCCGCGCCGGACGAAACGCTCCCACGGCAGCGCCGCCGCCTTGCGCACCAGCTCGGGAAAGGCCGTCGCGCGCAGCGGCTCGCCCATGCGCACCAGCACCCGCGACGCCGATCGCAGCCAGAGGTTCAGCCGCATCAGCTGCGCGTCGTCGGCCACCTGCACCCCGGCCGGCTCTGCGCTCGCCTGCAGGCCGAGCGCGCGCACCTCCGAAAGCACGACCTCGGCCAGACCCGGTGCAGACACGGCAAACAGCACGCGCGCATCTTATGATGGCCGGGCATGCGCCAGGCGAAGTCTCCCGAGAAGGTGAAGCGCGAGCTGATGCCCGGCCAGTCGGTCGAGCTGCTGCGCGAATTGCATCTCGTCGGCCGCGACGGCGCGCTGCACGCCGACAGCCTGCGCAAGCTGAAGCAGGTGAACCACCTGGTGCAGCTGCTCGATCCGGCGCTGCAGGACGTGCTGCAGCGGCATCCGCAGCCAGTCATCGTCGACGCCGGCGCCGGCAATGCATATCTCGGATTTGTTTTATATGAACTATACTTAAAGACTACATCTGTTATCTTATATTCAGTGGAAACACGCGAAGAGCTGGTGCTCAAAGGCCGCGAGCGGGCGCAGCGGCTGGGCTTCGGCAACATGAAGTTCCTGCACGCCCCCATCGCCGACGCCGCGCTGCCGCCGCGCATCCATCTGCTCACGGCATTGCACGCCTGCGACACCGCCACCGACGACGCGCTCCTGCTCGCGCTGCGCCACGACGCCGATCACATCGCCGCCGTCCCCTGCTGCCAGGCCGAGGTGGCCGCGCAGCTGAAGGACCTGCGGCACCACGCGCCGCAGCCGTGGCCGCTTTTGTGGGCCCACCCGATCCAGCGCCGCGAGTTCGGCGCGCACCTGACCAACGTCGTGCGCGCGCTCGCGCTAAAGTCGCGCGGCTACCAGGTGACCGTCACCGAATTGACCGGCTGGGAGCACTCGCTCAAGAACGAGCTCATCCTGGCGCGGAAAGTCCACCGCGAGGATCGCGACGCGCAGAAAGAGCTGCAGAAGCTGCTCGAGACAACCGGCATCGCGCCCAAGCTCATCCGCGAGCTCGCGCCTCGCGGCGCGCCAGCTCCAGATCGCTCTCCACCATCAGGCGAATCAGCTCCTTGAACGTCGTCTTCGGCTTCCAGCCCAGCGCGTCGCGCGCCTTCGACGCATCGCCGAGCAGGTGATCGACTTCTGCCGGCCGCAGGTACCGCGGGTCGAGCTTGACGAACTGGCGGTAGTCGAGCCCCGCGTGCCCGAACGCCTCCTCGCACAGCTCGCGCACCGAGTGGCTCTCGCCGGTGGCCACCACGTAGTCGTCGGCCTGCGGCTGCTGCATGGAGAGCCACATCGCCTCGACGTAATCCTTCGCGTAGCCCCAGTCGCGCCGCGCGTCGAGGTTGCCGAGGAACAGCTCCTTCTGCAGCCCGAGCTTGATGCGCCCCACCGCGCGCGTCACTTTGCGCGTCACGAAGGTCTCGCCCCGCCGCGGCGACTCGTGGTTGAAGAGGATACCGTTGACCGCGTAGATGCCGTAGGCCTCGCGGTAGTTCACCGAGATCCAGTACGCGTACACCTTGGCGCACGCGTACGGGCTGCGCGGGTGGAACGGCGTCTTCTCGCCCTGCGGCGGCGGCGAGCTGCCGAACATCTCCGACGAGCTCGCCTGGTAGAACCGCGCCTTCGACAGCCCGCTCTCGCGCATGGCCTCGAGCAGCCGCAGCGCGCCGACCGCCGAGACCTCGCTGGTGTACTCGGGCACGTCGAAGCTCACCCGCACGTGGCTCTGCGCGCCGAGGTTGTAGATCTCCTCGGGCTGCACCGTGCGCAGGAGCGTGTTGAGCGAGCTGGCGTCGTTGAGGTCGCCGAAGTGCAACCGCAGTCGCGTCCCGGGCGCGTGCGGGTCCTGGTAGAGATGGTCGATGCGGGCGGTGTTGAACGACGACGAGCGGCGGATGACGCCGTGCACCTCGTAGCCCTTGTCGAGGAGCAGCTCCGCCAGGTAGCTGCCGTCCTGCCCGGTGATGCCCGTGATCAGCGCTCTCTTCACCTGTTCTCCCGGTACCAGCGGATGGTCTCCGCGAGGCCTTCCTCGAAGGAGATCTTCGCCTCGAATCCGAATCGCTCCCTGGCGCGGCGCGTGTCGAGCTTGCGGCGCGGCTGGCCGTTGGGCTTGCTCGCGTCCCAGCGGATGCGGCCCCCGAAGCCGCACAGCCGCGCGATGAGCTCGGTCAGATCCTTGATGGTGATCTCGAAACCGGCGCCGATGTTCACCGGATCGGACGAGTCGTAGCGCTCGGCCGCGAGCAGGATGCCTTCGGCCGCGTCGCGCGCGTGCAGGAACTCGCGCGAGGGCGAGCCGTCGCCCCACGCGACGATCTCGCCGTCGCCGCGCTCCTGCGCCTCGAGGCACTTGCGGATCAGCGCCGGGATCACGTGCGACGACTGCAGATCGAAGTTGTCGCGCGGTCCGTAGAGGTTCACCGGGAAGAGCACGATCGAATTGAATCCATATTGCTGGCGATACGCCTGCGACTGCACCAGCAGCATCTTCTTGGCCAGCCCGTACGGCGCGTTGGTCTCCTCGGGATAGCCGTTCCAGATGTCCTCTTCGCGGAAGGGAATCGGCGCGAACTTCGGGTACGCGCAGATGGTGCCGGTGGCGACCAGCTTGCGCAAGCCGACGCGGCGGCCCACTTCCATGAGCTGCACGCCCATCATCAGGTTGTCGTAGAAAAATTTTCCCGGGTTCTGCTGGTTGGCGCCGATGCCGCCGACCTTCGCGGCGAGGTGGATGACCATGGTTGGCCGCGCGTCGCGATACAGCTTTTCGACGGCCGGCATCTGCACCAGATCGTAGTCGGCCGAGCGCGGCACGAAGATCTCGCGGCACCCGCGCTCGCGCAGTTTGCCCGCCACGTACCCGCCGAGGAACCCGTGGCCTCCGGTGACGACGACGCGCTCGCTGCTCCACTGGATGCTCATGCGTGCAATTCTCTCCTCCCGGCGGGCGGGCGACTGTACCGCAAGTCGCTCTCGCAAGGGCCCGAAGGTTCAGCCGAATCGCTTGCCCGCCCTGCTTTTCTGGGTTATTCCCTGGCCCCATCCGTCTCGTTTCTCGGGAGAAACTGATGATTCCGCTGTTCAAGGTCCACATGCCGTCGGACGTGATGGCGCCCCTGCAGGAGACGCTCTTCAGCGGCTATATCGGCGAGGGCCCGCGGGTCAAGGACTTCGAGGCCGCGCTGGCCGCTTACGTCGGCAACCCCAACGTCCTCACCTTGAACAGCGGCACGTCGGCCATCCAGCTCGCGCTGCGCCTCGCCAACGTGGGGCCCGGCGACGAGGTCATCTCCACCTCGATGACCTGCACCGCCAGCAACGAGCCGATCATGGCTGCGGGCGCGCGCATCGTCTGGGCGGACATCGATCCCGGCAGTGGCAACATCGATCCCGCCACCATCGAGGCGAAGATCACGCCCCGGACCAGGGCGATCGTCGTGGTGGACTGGGGCGGTTACCCGGTGGACCTGGACGAGGTGATGGCCATCGCCGCCCGCCACGGCCTCAAGGTCATCGAGGACGCGGCTCATGCCTTCGGCGCGGAGTACAAGGGCACGCGCACCGGCTGCCACGCCGACTTCGTCTGCTTCTCGTTCCAGGCGATCAAGCACATCACCACCGTCGACGGCGGCGCGCTCTTCTGCCGGAGCGAGGCGGACTGCAAGCGCGGCAGGCTGCTGCGCTGGTACGGCATCGACCGCGACCAGCCGCGCAAGGACTTCCGCTGCGAGGAGGACATCGTCGAGTGGGGCTACAAGTTCCACATGAACGACGTCAACGCCACCATCGGCCTCGTCCAGCTGAAGTACCTCGACGGCATCCTCAAGCAGCGCCGCGAGCTGGCCGCGTACTACGACCGCGAGCTGGCCGGCGCCCGCGGCGCGCGCCTGTGCAGCTGGAAGGCCGATCGCGTCTCGGCGTTCTGGCTCTACACCATCCTGGTGGAGAACCGGCAGGCGTTCATGAACTGGATGAAGGAGTGCAACATCGCCGTCTCGCAGGTGCACGCGCGCAACGACAAGCACACCATGTTCAAGGACTTCCGCGCGCCGCTGCCGGGAGTCGACCAGTTCACCCGCGACATGGTGTGCATCCCGATCGGCTTCTGGATCGGCAAGGAAGAGCGCGAGCACATCGTGGCGTCGATCAAGCAGGGCTGGTGAGTTTGACGCGCAAGCTGGCGATCATCACGCACGAGTACCATCCGGTGCTCTCGGGCGGCACCATCTTCACCGAGAAGCTGGCCGGCGAGCTGTCGAAGATCGGCTGGGAGGTGGACATCCTCACCGCGCGCGTCGGCGACGGCCATCCCGCGCTGGAGGAGGGCGCCGGGTTCCGCGTGCGGCGGTTCCGGACCGCGCGAAGTTCCACCGCCGACTCGTCGCTCCGCGAGCACCTGAGCTATTTCCTGCTCGGGCTGCCGCAGATGACCGCCTTCGCCCGGTCGCGCGGCTACGACCTGCTCTTTCCCGTGTTCGCCATTCCCTCCGGGTTGATGGCGCTGGGCATGGCGCGGGTGCTGCAGGTGCCGACGGTGGTGTTCGTCGACGCCGCCGACACCCCCGGCGTCGAGTCGGCCATGCGGTCGTACGTGCGCCACATGACGCGGCTCTTCCGGTTCATCACCCGGCGATCCGACGGCGTGGTCATCTGCGAGGGGCTCGAGGACCTGGCCCTTCCGCACATCCGCAATCCCCGCGTGACCGCCATCCCCAACGGCACGGTCATTCCCGAGACGGTGGCGCGGCCCGGGCAGAACGGGCCGCGGCTGGAGATGCTCTCCATCGGCCGGCTGGTGCTGCGCAAGGGGTTCGACGAGATCATCCGCGCCCTCAGCCTGGTGAAGAAGCGGCGCTCCGACTTCCACCTTCGCATCGTCGGGTACGGCAAGAAGGAGGACGAGATCCGCCGCGTGCTCGAGGAGCACGGCATCCACGACAACGTCTCGATGCTGGGTCGGGTCGAGTACGAAGAGCTGGCCGCGTACTACCTGAGCTCCGACTGCTACCTGTTCTACGGCGACCGCGAGGGCTCCTCGCTGGCGATGATCGAGGCGGTGTCCTACGGCCTGCCGTTGATCGCGAGCGACCACCCCGGCAACCGGGCGTACATCAAGCACGGCGAGAGCGGCCTCTTGGTCGAGCACCGCAATCCGGAGAAGCTCAGCCGCGCGGTGCTCGACCTGCTCGAGCATCGCGACCGGCTCCCCGCCATGGGCCGGGCGAGCCGCGCCATCGCCGAGTCGTACTCGTGGAGCAACGTCGCGCGGCGCTACGACGAATTCTTCCGCAGCGTCCTCGATCGCGCGTGATCATGCCACCGCCGCGCTACCTCTTGCGCGAGTACGCCTTGCGCCGCCTGCTCGGCGACATGAAGCCGGGCCGCTTCCTCGAGGTCGGGTACGGCGCCGGTCAGATGCTGGCGAGCCTCGCGGCGTGGGGGTTCTCCGGCGTGGGCTACGACAGCTCGCCGCAGGCGCGCGCAGCAGCCGCCGCCCTGCTGGCGGCGCGCGGCGTCACCAGCGTCGAGCTGCGCGACCACCTTCCCGCGGGCGAGCTGTTCGACTACGTCTTTCTCTTCGAAGTGCTGGGCTATTTCGAGGACCCCGCGGGCGAGCTGCGGCGGCTCCGCTCGCTGCTGCGGCCGGGCGGCGTCATCATCTTCTCCTTCGTCCGCGATCGGGCGGGATATGATCCGCGCGTGGTGGGCCAGATGAAGACCTTCAGCGCTGCCGGCATCGACGCGCTCCTCTCCGCGGCGGGGCTGCGCGCGCGGGTCAAGTGGAACTACGGCTTCCCGCTCGCCAACCTGATGCGGCCGGCGATGAACGCCGTCCACCTCGCCCGGCGGCGGGGGAAGGAGTCGGCGGAGGAGACGCGGCTGACGGGGCTCGGGCACACCGCGCCGGCCCTGCGCCTGCTCGGGCTGGCGGTGAACCGGCTGACCATCCGCCCATGGGGGGCGCTGCAGATGCTGTTCCGAGACACCGATCTCGGCAACGGCTATCTCGTCGCAGCGGAGCCGAGCTGAAGCGGGCCGCGCGCATCGCCAGCTGGCTGGTGGCCGCGCTGGCGCTGGCCTGGTTCGTCCGGCAGTTCGCGGCGCATCTCGGCGCCGTCCCGCGGCCGGAGCTGAGCTGGACGGTGGCGGCCGCGCTCGCCGCGAGCGTGCTCGCCTACGTGATCCTGACGCTGGTGGACGGCGCGGCCTGGGTGCTGCTGCTGCGCGGCTGCGGCGCGCCGCTCGGCCTTCGCGACGGCCTGCTGGTCTTCTGCATCGCGCAGTTCGGAAAGTACGTGCCCGGCAACGTCGCGCAGCACCTCGGGCGGGTGTGGCTCGCCCGCGAACACGGCGTGCCCGCGGCGCCGGTGGTCTTCACCATCGCGGTCGAGACGCTCACCGCCGTCCTCGTCGGCCTGCTGCTGATCGCCGTGTCGCTCGCGTCGATGCCCGATCCGGCCGACGCCGCGCTGCGCTGGCGGATGCTGGCGTTCGCCGCCCCGGCGGTGGCGGGCGTCGCGGTGCTGCTCCACCTGCTCAACCGGTACCGTCCCTGGCCGCTGCGCAGGCTGCTCGGCGATCAGCCCTTTCCCCTACCCGGGTCGGGAGCGTTCGCGCTCTACGTCGCCTCGCACGCCGCCAGCTTCCTCTTGATGAGCGTCGCCACCGACCTCGTGGCGCGCTTCGTGTTCGGCGTGGCCGATCCGCATTTCGCCCTGCTGCCGGGGGTCCTGGCGATGGGCTGGGTGAGCGGCTTCGTCGTGCCGGGCGCGCCGGCCGGCCTGGGCGTGCGCGAAGCCGTGCTGCTCGCCGGGCTCGGTCCGCTCCTCGGCCCGGGGCCTGCGGCAGGTGTTACACTCGCCACCCGCCTGCTGGGCTCCGTCGCGGACGCGCTCCTCTTCGGCGGCGGCCTGCTCGCCCGCGGGCTGTGGGCGCGGCCGAAATGCATCGAGGGATCGCCATGAAGCTGGTCATCCAAGTCCCTTGCTTCAACGAGGAAGCGAGCCTGCCGGTCACGCTGGCGGCCCTCCCGCGCCAGCTGCCGGGCATCGACGTCATCGAATACCTGGTGGTCGACGACGGCAGCAGCGACCGCACCGTCGAGGTGGCGAAGAGCCTGGGCGTGCACCACGTGGTCACCGGCCCGCACCGCGGGCTGGCGCGCACCTTCATGGCCGGCATCGAGGCCAGCATCGACGCCGGCGCGGACATCGTGGTCAACACCGACGCCGACAACCAGTACTGCGCCGACGACATCGGCAAGCTGGTGGAGCCGATCCTCGCCGGCAAGGCCGAGATGGTGGTGGGCGCGCGGCCCATCGACGCCATCGAGCACTTCTCGCCGCTGAAGAAGCTGCTGCAGAAGCTGGGCAGCTGGGCGGTGCGGGTCGCCAGCGGGACCGAGGTGGCCGACGCGCCGAGCGGCTTCCGCGCCATCAGCCGCAACGCCGCCATGCAGCTGAAGGTGTTCTCGAAGTACAGCTACACGCTCGAGACCATCATCCAGGCCGGCCGCAAGGGCATGGTGGTGACCTCGGTGCCCATCCGCACCAACGAGGACCTGCGGCCTTCGCGGCTGGTGAAGAGCATCGCCAGCTACGTGCAGCGGTCGCTGCTCACCATCGTGCGCATCTTCATGACCTACCAGCCGCTGCGCTTCTTCCTGCTGGTGGGCGCGGTGGTGTTCGGCGCCGGCGTGCTGATCGGGGTGCGCTTCCTCTGGTTCCTGTTCACCTCGTCGGGCGCGGGCCACGTCCAGTCGCTGATCCTCGCCTCGACCTGCATCATGCTCGGCTTCATCACCTTCATCGTCGGGCTGCTCGCCGACATCATCTCGGTGAACCGGCGGCTGCTGGAGGAGATCAACACGAGGGTGTGGAAGCTCGAGCAGGCGGCGCGCGCACCGAAGCTCCCGGCCGCCGGCGGACCCGATTCCGACGGGCCGGCGCCCGGTTGACGCCGCCCGGGGGAACGAGGCGCGGGGTTGCTGCCGCAGCAGCGCTGCTGCTGCTGTCTTTCGCGGGATTCCGCGCCAACTTTTTCGCCGGCGAGACGATCGCGCCGATGGACCTGCTCGCCCAGGCGCAAGGCTTCTCCGAAGGCATGCCCGCCCTGGCGCCGGGCAGCCCGCAGAAGTCCGACATCCTCGACGGCTTGCTGCCTTCGTGGCGCTTCGCGCGCGGCGAGCTGCGCGCCGGACGGCTGCCGTGGTGGAACCCCGTGTTCACCGGCGGCGTGCCGGAGCTGTCGTCGCTCTTCGAGAGCCTGGTCACCCCGCGGTTCCTGCTCTACGCGGCGCTGCCGGAGGCGCAGGGATACGGCCTCGGCCTGGTGGTGCAGGCCGCGCTCGGGGGGCTGGGGATGTTTCTCTTCTGCCGCCGCCGCCTCGGCTGGTTCGCGTCGCTCTTCGGCGCAGTCACGTTCATGTTCTGCGGCTTCAATGCCGCGTGGGCGCAGTGGCCGCACACTGCGACCGCGGCGATGATTCCCTTCATGCTCTGGGCGCTGGCGGGCCTGCTCGACCGCCCATCGGCGCCCAGCGCCGCCCTGCTCGGCCTCTTCGTCGCCCTGGTGCTCTACGGCGGCTTCCCCTCGGTGGCGGCGTATGGCTTCTACCTCGCCACAACCCTCGCCGTGGCCGCGTTGGCGCCCGGTGTCCGCGACCCGGGCCGGTTGAGGCTGGCCGTGCGGACCGCGGCGTATGCGCTGGCCGGCGTGACGTTGGGTGTCGGCCTGACCGCGTGGCAGCTCGGGCCCTCGGTGGAATTCCTGCGGCACCTCGACCTCGGCTATCGCGAAGTGCACCGTGCGGTGGGTTTGGACCCGGCCCAGATCCGCTTCCTGTTGAACATGGGCTTTGGCGCGCGCGCGCCAGTCGAGGAGTCCGTGTACGTGGGCCTGCTGCCCTTGCTCCTGCTCGTGCCGGCCGCGGTCGCCGTCGTCAGGGGGAAATCCCGCGGCGCCGGCATGCTGTCTCCGGCGGTCTGGTTCGTCATCTTCTTCGGCGTGCTGGCGGTCCGCTATCACTTCCCGGCCGCATTCTCCGATTTCGTCTGCGGATTGCCCGTCCTGCGCAGCAATCCGAACATGCGACTGGCGATCGTCGTCGACATCGCCCTGGCGGTCCTGGGCGCCTGGGGACTCCAGGCCCTGGCCGAAGCGCTCGCGCGATTCGGGCGCGGCATGACGGTCGCCGCGCTGGCGTTGATCGCCTTCCAGGTCGTCGACACGACCCGGCTGCTCCGCTACCACAACGGCGTCGTTCCCGCAGCGCGGTTCTTGCCCGAGACGCCGTTGATCGCGGACGCGGAGCAGCACATCACGCCCGGCCAGAGCGTCATTTCCACCTGGCCCGCGTTCATGACCGCGGGGACGCTCGGCAGCTATGGGTTCACCGAATTCTTCCGGCACGACTTCCGGCGGCCGGCCGACCAGGCCTTCCTCGATCACGGCATGAACGGGCGCTGGTCGCTCCTCACCTCCGCGGCCGTCGACCTCCCCCGCATCAGGCTCGACTCGCCCTGGCTGGTACCGCTCGGCATACGGTACGTGTTCACCTCGACCGTGCTCGCGTACCAGAGTTGGCCGCATCACGTCTTGCACCAGGTGGGCGGGCAGGAAGGGGCCGTGCAGGAGTTCGTCATCCCGCCGAGCCGGGACGTGTGCGCGCTCGCGCTGGTGGGCGCCATGGACGGGTCCAGCCGCCAAGGGCTCCTGCGCGCCGACCTGCGCGCCAGGGACGGGACGGTCCTCGCCAGAAGTACCCTGCCGCTCGCGCAGCTGCACGATCGCGATTGGACCTATCTCACGCTCCCTCGACTCGACCTCGACGGCGCGTATTCGGTGGCGATCTCCACGTCCGACGAGGCTCGCGGCCACCTGGGGGTGCTCACGTCCGGCACGGACATCGTTCCGGGACGGCTGCTCCTCTCCGGCAAGGCGGTAGACGCCGACATGGCGCTGTCGCTCGAGCGCTGCAATCCGGCGCTGCCGCCGCCGTGGCGGGTGCGGCGCGCGGGCGTTGGAACGCTGCTCATCGAGAACCCTGCGGCAGGTCCGGGCGCTGTGCTGCTCGACGCGGCAGCTTGGGATGCCGAGCCGTCATTCGCCGCCTTCGACACGGCCGGAGCGAGGCAGATCTCTTACCTGCCTTCGCAACGCTCCTACCACGTGTCGGCGACGAAGCCGTCGTTCCTGGTGGCGTCGATCCGCGATCTCGGCGGCTGGAGCGCCAGCGTCGACGGAGCACCGGCCGAGGAGCGCGCATACCGCGGCTTCCTCGTCGCCGCCGCTGTCCAGGCTGGCGATCACGAGGTGACGCTCCGGTATTCGCCGCCGCGCGAGCTGCCCTATGCGGCGCTCTCGTGCTTCTCGGCCGCAGTCCTGCTTCTCAGCGGATGGCGAGCACGTCGTCGCTCGGCGGCTGCGCCCGTCATCCCGCCTTGCGCGCCCCCACGGTGAAATGGTTCTCATGGGCGAGGATGCCGGTCTCGATCAGCGTCCTCTCGGCGTCGATCAGGTGCTCCAGCCAGCGGGCGGCGAACGCATCGCGCCCGGCGCGGCGGAAGTCGAAGTGGTCGGAGATGTACTGCAGGATGGTCCCTCCGTAGCCTTTTCGCTCGACGATGCGGAACACCTGCGCAGCCGCTCTCCCAGACGGACGCCGGAGAGGGCCTCGGTCGGATCGAACCTCGCCACCTGCTCCGCCGACGGCGGCACGAAGTTGGAATACCCCACCTCCCTTGCCTTTTCTGCGGAACGAGCGAGGGCCTTTTCGGCGATGTCGCTGGCGGCGATGGGACCGACGAATCCCGCGGCGCAGAGCGCCCGCTCCACGTAGCCCTCGTTCGAGCCGAGGATGAGGCAGCGATACTCCGTCCGCGGCTTCTTGCCCTCGACACGTCCGAGCGCAGCCGCCATATGCGTGCGGAAGAAGTGCTCCAGCCAGCTGACCTGCGCCTCGCCGGAAATGCACGAGTTCACGTACCGCTGGCACGCCGGCGCGCCGTTCCAGGCATGGCTGAAATCCGCCGCCTGTTCCTGGTTCCACGGATTCTGCCCATCGCCCGGCGAGGCCTGGGGAGCGACCGAAGAACCGAATCCGCCGAAGGCGGGCCCGTGACGTCCGTTGGCCAGCTCCTGCGAGCTGCCCGCGAACCTCACCACGACCGTGTTGGACGGCTCGGTCAGGTAGGCGACGGATCGAAGACGAACGCGGCGCGGCCGTCCCCGATGCCGGCGGCGGCGAGATCCGGCCGGAAGAGGCATGCCTCGACGGCGGCGATGGTCCGGCCGTTGATCTCGAGCTCGATCGCGGCAGGTCCCTGCTCGTTGCGGGCCCAGCTGCTGACGCGGAAGCGATCGCACTCGTCCACGTATCCGGATGGATGGCCGAGCGCACGACTCACGCACATCCTCACGCGATCCAGCAGGCGGGCCACGTCAGGCCTCCCTTGCGCCGGAGACGCAGATCTGGACACTCACGCACACTCGCATGGGAAACTGGTCGTACGGAATCGGCCCCCGCCAGCGGTTGTGCGCCTCGGCCGACAGGTAGTACGTCTCGGTGTCGTCGCCCATCCGCTCGAGCATCTGATCGAGCTCCGCCTCGGACAAGGCGAAGCCGCGCATCATGATCCCCAGCTTCGCACGGTGCGCCTTGTCGCCGTTGCCCTTGTGGACGTGATCGACCGCGTGGAGCGTGACGCTGCCCGGCTTGAGGAACTTGCGGATGCCCGCGAACACCGCCGGCAGCGCCTCGTCCGGCACGTGCTCCAATACCGAGATGGAATAAATGCAATCGAACGAGCCGGGCTCCAGCTCCCTGGTCGCGTCGGTGAACTGCGCGCGCACGAAGCGGATCTTCGGGCACTGCCGCCGGAAATGCTCGTACTCCTGCGGGCCGTTGCCGGAGCCGTCGTACGGATCGACCACCGTCACCTGGTAGCCGAGCCGCTGCAGCAGGTCGCCCACCCACGGCTCGCCCGCGCCGATCTCCAGCACGCGACCGCCGGGCGGCACCTTCGACATCAGCGCCTTGAAGATCCACGGGCGCTGCGCATCCTTCAGGTCGCCGTTGGCGGTCGCGAGCGGCCGCAGGTTGTCGTAGCCGTCGCAGAAGTCGCGCACGGTGGCGTAGCCGAGCGGCTGCACCTCGAACCCGCGATAGCGCTGCGCCGCAGCCTCCAGCGCGGCGTCGTCAAACCAGGCGCTGGTCTTGTGCATGCTCACGACCGCCGCCAGCTTGCTGCTGCCGCGGGCGAACCAGGATTTCGTAAAAGGCCAGGAGCTCATTGGCTGCCTTCCCCCAGGAAAAGTTCTGCAGCGCGAACGCGCGCCCGCCGGCGCCGACGCGCTTGCGCCGCTCGTCGTCGGCGAGCAGCGGCTCGAGCTTGCGGGCGATCTCCAGCGCGTTGCCCTGCTCCATCAGCACCGCCTCTTCGCCGTCGCGCAGGTGCCGGCCGATGTTCGCACGCGGCAGCATCACCGGCCGGCCCGAAGCGAGATACTCGGGCAGCTTCGACGGAAAGCGGAACTCGTTGAACACGTCGGGCCCGCCCGGCTGCACCAGCACGTCGGCGAGCGAGACGATGGCGGGCAGCTGCGCGCGCGGCACGACGCCCATCTCGATCACGAACTCGCGCATCTTG
>Ga0335081_10013611_pt1 | contig 13147 bp, 7 predicted proteins | sample Lox_Sample_35_FD_206713 | JGI IMG/M metagenome (GOLD analysis project Ga0335081, IMG submission 206713) | Soil microbial communities from Loxahatchee National Wildlife Refuge, Florida, United States - Lox_Sample_3.5 | ecosystem: Environmental > Terrestrial > Soil > Wetlands | place: USA: Florida...
TGGATTCCGCAACAATTCGAAAATCCGGCCAATGTGGCCATTCATCGACACACCACTGCGGAGGAAATCTGGGCCGATACGGACGGCAAAGTGGATATTCTGGTGGCGGGTGTCGGGACGGGGGGCACCATCACCGGCTGCGCGGAAGTCATCAAACCCCGGAAGCCTTCGTTTCAAGCCATCGCGGTGGATCCCAAAGATTCACCAGTCATCTCCCAAACCCTCGCTGGCCAGCCGTTGAAACCCGGTCCGCACAAAATCCAGGGACTCGGCGCCGGCTTCATCCCCAAAAACCTTCATTTGAAGGACGAAAAAGGTAGTCCGCTGATTACCGAATCCATCCAGGTTTCAAACGACGACGCATTTGCCATGGCCCGGCGACTGGCGAAGGAAGAAGGAATTCTGTGCGGCATTTCGTCCGGGGCGAATGTCGTGGCGGCAATCGAGGTTGCGAAACGTCCGGAAAACAAGGGCAAACTCATTGTCACGGTTGCGCCATCCACCGGCGAACGCTATCTGAGCACGCCGTTGGCCGCCGAAGCACGTGCGGCGGTTGGTGCATGAAGTCGTTGATTTGCAATAGGATTGGAGCGGAGACATCCTGGAAAGCCGGGCCGTTGCTACAATTTGTTTGAAAAACTTGTTGCATTACGGGGGATTTGCCCGTAATAAATGGAAAGTCGAAGGTTTGAGGGCTGAAGGCAGTAGTTGTTGCCGCAGTCGCTTCTCCAATTCAAAGTTCAATACCGGCTTTTCGGGATACGTTTTGGCCTTCGTCACAAACACATTCTATGACTAGCGTAAAAGATAACGGCGAGAAATCGGCGGACTACGGCTCCGGTTATCTGGAAATTTCGGAGAAGGGTTTTGGTTTCCTGCGCACCGCGCAAAACCATTTCCACCCCAAACCGACGGACATCTTTGTCACGCCCGACACCATCCGGCGGAGCTTTCTTCGCGAAGGCAGCCTGGTTTACGGGCCGACGCAACCGCCGCATCGCGGAACCAGCCCCCAGCTCAAGGCCGTCGAAAAGGTCAACGACATGCCCTTCGAGGATTACACCAAGGCCGTCCGCTTCGAAAATCTCACGACGATTGATCCCATCGAAAAATTCAAGCTCGAAACCAGTCCCGACCTGATCGAGACGCGCGTCATTGATCTGGTCACACCAATTGGCAAGGGGACCCGCGGACTGATTGTATCACCACCGCGCAGCGGCAAGACCACCATCCTGAAACAAATCTGTAACGCCGTCACCACCAACCATCCCGAGGTTCACGCGATGGTGCTGCTCATTGATGAGCGGCCCGAGGAAGTGACCGATTTCCATCGTTCGGTCAAGGCCGAGGTCGTTGCGTCGTCCAATGACCAGGATTTGGAGACCCACGTCCGGCTGTCGCGTTTCATGATTGAACGCTGCCGGCGCATGGTGGAAAGCGGCAAAGACGTTTTCGTGTTGATGGATTCGCTAACGCGCATTGCCCGCGCCTACAACAGTGTTCACGGCGGCAGCGGACGCACGATGACCGGCGGTGTGGACGCCCGGGCGCTGGAAATTCCGCGGAAGATGTTCGCTTCGGCCCGCAAAATCGAGAATGGCGGTTCGTTGACGATTCTGGCGACCGCGCTTATCGAAACTGGTTCGCGCATGGACGAGTTGATTTTCCAGGAATTCAAGGGCACCGGCAACATGGAGCTGATTCTTGACCGCAAACTGTCCGACCGGCGGCTGTTCCCGGCCATTGACATTCCCAAGAGCGGCACGCGGAAAGAGGAAAAGCTCTATCCGCTGAAGCAGATCGAAGCCATTCGCAAATTGCGCCGCATGATGGTGGATCTGAATCCGATCGAGGCGATGGAAACGCTCACGGCTGCGCTCAAGAAGCACAAGACCAACGACGAATTGCTCGCCAAACTCGAAAAGGGCAGTTGAACCGTCGGTGGGCGGCCGTTCGGGACTGGCATGTTCGGATTTTTGAAAAAGCACCGCCGCGACCGGATCCGAAACCGGCCGTTCCCCTCAGAATGGCGTGATATTCTGGCACGCCATTATTCCATGTATACCCGTCTTGCCCCCGCCGATCGCCGGGAATTGGAAGGTCATGTCCTCATCTTCCTTGACGAAAAGCGATTCGAGGGTTGCGGCGGACAGGACATCACCGACGAGGTCAGGGTATTGATTGCGGCGCAGGCTTGTCTTTTGTTGTTGCATCGTGACACGGACTATTATCCCGAGCTGAAAACCGTCTTGGTTTATCCGTCAACTTATGTCGCCCGTACACACTGGCGCGAGGAGCAGGAAATTACGGATTGGAGAAACCGAGTGCGTCTGGGCGAATCCTGGCCGTCAGGCGCAGTGGTTTTGGCCTGGGATGCGGCCTTGGCGGGCGCGGCCGACCCGGCGGACGGTCAGAACGTCGTGCTCCACGAATTTGCGCACCAACTGGACCAGGAAAACGGGGCGGCTGACGGTTTCCCGCCCTTGAGTGGTTCCGGTGTTCTGGACCGGTGGGGACGTTACACCACCTGGGCCAGGATCCTGGGAAACGAATACAGACAATTGAATTCGGCGCTGGAGCAGAACTTGGAAACGGTGCTCAACGCCTATGGCGCCAAGGATCCGGCGGAGTTCTTTGCCGTGGCTACGGAATGTTTCTTTGAGAAGCCCCGGCAACTGAAAGAACGGCATCCGGAGTTGTACGCCGAGTTAAAAAAGTTCTACCAGCAAGACCCGTTGATCTACGCGATGGCGAGCCCGGAGAGCAATGAACATCTCGCGCGAGAATAAATCCCGGTCGCGGATGGTGGTTACGGAATCGCTCCATTCGCGTCCGCCGCTCGAGCGGATGCTGCGCATCCATCAGGCCGTTTCGGCCGGCCAATTCCCGAATGCATCCACGCTGGCCGCTGAAATCGAAGTCGCCACCAAGACGATTCATCGTGACATCGAGTTTATGCGCGACCGGCTGAATTTGCCGATTGAGTTTAATCCCGCGAGAAACGGTTATCATTACACCGAGGAAGTCAGCGCCTTCCCGAACATTCAGATTACCGAGGGGGAACTGTTTGCGCTCGTTGTGGCGGAAAAGGCTCTTCAGCAATACCGCGGCACGAATTTCGAGAAACCGCTTCTGAGCGCCATCCGGAAGATGGAGCAATCATTGCCGGACACCATTTCGCTCAACCTGGCCGACATCGAGCAAACGATTTCTTTTCGGACCCGCGCCGAGCCGATTCTGGATTTGAAGATTTTCGACGCGCTGGCCAAAGCTGTTTCCCAACACAAACAACTGGAACTGACATACCGCAAACCGGGTCAACGACAGCCGGAACAGCGTACAATTGATCCGTATCACCTGGCGAATATCAACGGCGAATGGTTTCTGTTCGCCTACGACCAGGCGCGCAAAGACATCCGGACGTTTGTTCCGGCCCGCATCCAGTCCGTTCGTCCGACCGGCAAGACGTTCGAACGTTCGCAGAAATTTTCACTCGAAAAACGGTTGCGCGACAGCTTCGGCGTCCATTCCGGCGAAGGTAGTTATGATGTCGTCATCCGTTTCAACGCCCGCGTGGCCGATTACATTCGTGAAAAGAAGTGGCACGAATCGCAGCAATTGCGCGGGCTGAAGGGTGGGGGAGTGGAATTGCGGATGAAGCTGTCGAGCTTGGCGGAAATTGAGCGCTGGATTCTGGGCTGGGGCGGCGACGCGCACGTGGTGAAGCCGCGCGAACTGGCGGAAGCGGTCCGCCGCGCGGCGTTGAAGATGTTGAAGCCGGCATAGTCAGGAAAAGTTATCCAGTGAATTAATAAAACTCTTGCATTCGGACGGGGGTGTGCTATAACGGCTTTGAACGCAGGCGGAGGCGTCTGCGTTTTCATTTCAACCCATGAAGCGTTAAGGAGTTCACTATGAAAACACACATTTCGTGTATCGTCAGTGCGTTGGTTTTTTTCTCGATCCTCAACCCTCAACTCTCCACTTGCTCCGGTCAGGGCACGGCTTTCACCTATCAAGGCCAGCTCCAGAACAGCGGCGGCCCAGCCAACGGCAGTTTCGACCTAACGTTCACGTTGTTCGCTACCAATTCCGGCGGTGTGGCTATCGCCGGGCCGGTGACCAACGGCGCCACGGCCTTGAGCAACGGACTATTCACGGCGACGATTGACTTTGGGCCGGGCGCATTCACTGGCAGTTCGAACTGGCTGGAAATCGCCGTGCAAACCAACGGCGGTGCCGGTTTTGTCACGTTGAACCCGCGCCAGCAGTTGACGCCGATACCTAACGCGATTTTTGCCGAGAATGTCGGCAGCGGGGGACTATCTGCCGGTACCTACGGCAGTGCGGTCGGCTTCAACAACTCTTCAAACCAGTTCAGCGGCACTTTCACTGGCAACGGCGCCGGCTTGACCAATGCCAATGCCGCCACGCTCGGCGGATTGAGCGTGATGAATTTCTGGCAGACCAGCGGCAATAGCGGCACCAGCCCCACGAATGGGAATTTCCTCGGCACGGCGGATCTGCAACCGGTCGAGATCAGAGTCGGCGGATTGCGCGGGTGGCGGGTGGAACCGGACCCGCGCGGCGACGGCGCCGCCAACCTCATCGGCGGCTACATCAGCAACGCCGTCCAGCAACCCTTTTCGGGCGGCGATTTCATCGGCGGCGGTGGCTATTTCGCGGGCGTCAATACGATTAGCTCCAACTCGAGTGGCAATTTTATCGGCGCTGGCTCGGCTAATCAAATCGGACCGAACATCGATAACGACTTCATCGGGGCAGGTGGCAAAAACACGATTCAAAGCGCCGAGTCAGTAATTGTTGGCGGCATATCTGGCATGATTTCCAGCAACGCCACCTATTCGATTATCGGCGGCGGTTATGGGAACACGATTCAAAGTCCCGATTCAGTAATTGCCGGCGGTGCATCCGGCACAATTTACACCAATGCCCAATATTCGATGATTGGCGGAGGGCTGCTCAACCAAATCTACGGCGACACCAATGACTATGGGGCCAGCGTAATCGGCGGTGGATACGCCGAGACGATTAATAGTAACTCCTGGAATTCTGTCATTAGCGGGGGCTCGGAAAATACTATCGGTGCTGATTCCTGGAATTCTGTCATTGGCGGCGGGGTGTTCAATACTATCGGCACGAGTTCCGATCATGCCGTGATCGCCGGCGGGTTCGTAAACACTGTCAGTGGAAGTTATGCGGTGGTGGGCGGCGGCTCGGGTAACACTGCCAGCAACAGTTCGGCAACAGTAGGCGGCGGGGATGCAAACATTGCCGGCAGCCAGGATGCGACGGTCAGCGGTGGTTACGTAAACACCGCCAGCGGAATTCAATCGTTCATTGGCGGTGGGACAGAAAACACGGCCGGTGGTTATGCTGCAACAGTGGGCGGTGGTCAGGCTAACACTGCTCTCGGGTATGCCACGGTGGTAGGCGGTGGTTATGTAAACACTGCCAGTGGAAACGGTTCGTTCGTTGGTGGTGGCGGCGACGACGGAACAAGGTTTGCAGGAAATCAGGCCATGGCCAACGCCTCGGCCATCGTTGGCGGCTTGGGCAATACCATATCCAATACTGGAACTTACGCCTTCATTGGGGGCGGCATGAGCAACTCCATCAGCGCCGACGGCGCGACGGTGAGCGGCGGTGAAAATAATATCGCCAACGGTCTGAATGCGACCGTGGGCGGCGGCAACAATGACAAGGCCACCAATGGCGATGCGACGGTGAGTGGTGGTCTCAACAACACCGCCGGTGGAAGCCAGGCAACCGTGAGTGGCGGAGATGGTAACACTGCCAACGGTGGTCAAGCGACTGTCAGTGGCGGCCTCAACAACAACGCCAGCGGCATCCAGGCTACCATAAGCGGTGGCGCTGGTAACAGCGCCAGTGGCAGCCTGGCAACTGTGAGCGGGGGCAATAACAACACCGCCAGCGGCCCCCAGGCAGCAGTCGGTGGCGGGTTCAACAACACGGCCAGCGGTGGCCAAGCTGTGACGTGTGGAGGGCAAAATAACATTGCCCAAGGCACTTTATCCTTCGCCGCCGGAAACGAGGCCTTGGCGTTGAATACGGGCGCCTTCGTCTGGGGTGACGATTCCACTGCAGTCTCCATCGCCTCCACCAACAACAATTCCGTAACGTTTCGCGCAGCGGGCGGTTTTCAGTTTTACACCAGCAGTTCTGGCCGATTGGGCGCCGGCTTATATGTGGCGCCGGGCGGCAATAGCTGGGTCACCGTTTCCGACCGCAACGCCAAAAAAGACTTCGCGCCGATCAATTATGAGGACGTGCTGGAAAAACTCTCTCGTGTGCCTGTCGAGCAATGGCATTACCAGTGGGAATCCAGCAGTGACACGCCGAACATCGGTCCGATGGCGCAGGACTTCATCGCCGCGTTTTATCCGGGCCGCGACGACAAAGGCATCAGCACGCTGGAATTTGATGGTGTGGAATTGGCCGCGATTCAGGGCTTGAATGAGAAGATGGAAGTCGGAACTCAGAAGTCAGAAGCCCGGACCCGGTTTCTGGAGGAAGAGCTCCAACAGAAGGAAACAGAGATAACTCAATTGAAACAACGGCTCGAAGCACTTGAAAAAATTATTCTCAATCAAAAATCAAATTGAAAGGAAACAACCATGAAAACCAGACTCAAACTGCTTTGCTTCTTCATTCTTCATTCTTCATTTTGCGTTTCCGCCCTGGCCCAAGGCACTGCCTTTACCTACCAGGGCCGGCTAAATGACGGCGCCAGTCCGGCGAACGGCAATTACGATTTACGATTTACGATTTACGATTCGGGCACCAACGGCACGCTCATCGCCGGACCGCTCACCAATTCGGCCACCGGCGTGAGCAACGGACTGTTCACCGTCACGCTGAATTTCGGTGTAACACCTTTCACCGGCCCGGACCGCTGGCTGGACATGGCTGTGCGCACCAACGGCGGCGGCGCGTTCGCCGCGCTGAGTTCACGCCAGAAACTCGCGCCCGCGCCTTACGCGATTACGGCGGGCAATCTGGCAGCCGTGATTGCCAACAATTACACTTTCGGCACAAATGCGACTGTAAGCGGGGGTTACCAGAACGACGCCGGCAACGACGACGCCACGGTGTCCGGCGGCGAGTTCAACAACGTCTTTGGCCTCGGGGCGACCATAGGCGGCGGGCGTGTCAACTCTGCCGGCAACAATTTTTCAACGGTGAGCGGTGGCGTTGACAACAACGCCAGCGGCATTGATTCGTCGGTCGGTGGCGGGGGGCAGAATACTGCCAGCGGCAATTATTCGACGGTGAGTGGCGGCAACAATAATCAGGCAACCAACGATTATGCCACCGTTCCGGGCGGCCGAAACAACGTGGCTGGCGGCCTGTACAGCTTCGCCACCGGACGCCAGGCGCAGGCGCTCCATCAAGGTTCCTTTGTCTGGGCGGATTCACAGAATGCCGTTTTTGCCTCGACGACGAACGATCAGTTTCTCGTTCGTGCCCAAGGTGGTGTGCGACTGGTAACTTCCGGCGCGGGCATCACATTGGATAGTCAGCCGTTGCTTTCCGCCGGGAGCAGCCTTAACGCAAATAATCTCTCGAGCGGGACTGTACCGGATGCCCGGCTCTCGCCCAATGTGGCCTTGCGCGCGGGCGGCAACACTTTTACCGAGACTCAATTGTTCAATGGCCCGATTTACTTAAACACGACCAATGGCTTCGACCAGTCCGCGGTCGGGAGTTTTTTGATTGATGCTCCGTATTTGCCCGGCGGGCGTTTTGCCGTGTTGGAAAATGGCAACGTCGGCATCGCCGACTCCAACCCGTCACATGCGCTCGAGGTTAATGGTGATTCGGAGTTCGCTGGGGATGCAACATTCGACAGCACGTTGACATCGTATGCGCTTGAAGTCAGCGGCAGTGCCGAAATAGTGGGCAAAGTAACATTCGACAGCACGTTGACTCTGCCGGCAGCGACGCCGACGATTTATACCGGGACTAACCTTCTTTTGCGTTCGGATGGCTCACTTTTCGACTTCTTTGCCGGCCAAAGCGCGGGCAATTTGGGAGTGAGCGGTGCTCAAAATGCGGGCGTGGGTTATGGCGCGTTGAAAAGTCTCACATCCGGTACCGCCAACACCGCCATCGGTATGTTTGCGCTTTTTCACAACGCCGACGGTAATTTTAACACCGCTATCGGTGGCGACGCTCTTGAATTCAACACGAGTGGCGGCAACAACATCGCGGTAGGCAATCTGGCTCTCTCTTCCAATACGAATGGCAACTTCAACACGGCCATTGGCTACGCAGCGCTTTATAGCAGCGCGAATGGCAGTCAGAACATCGCCCTCGGCTATCAGGCGGGTAACAACATCACCACCGGTGGCAACAACATTGATATTGGCAACTCCGGCGCTTCCGGCGACAGCGGCACCATCCGCATTGGCAGCACCAATAACCAGAGCCTTACCTACATCGCTGGTATTTACAATGACCCGGTGCCGGCTAACACGGCCGTTTATATCAATCCCGATGGACGTCTCGGCCTGCTCACGTCCTCCGCGCGGTTCAAACATAACATCCGAGACATGGCCGATGCGAGCGACGCGCTGCTGTCATTGCGGCCGGTGACGTTTCAATACAAACCGGAAATTGATCCGCAGGACATGCCGCAATTCGGCCTTGTCGCTGAGGAAGTGGCCAAGGTAGATCCCGACCTCGTCGTGCGTGACCAGCAAGGCCATCCCTACACCGTCCGCTACGAAGCCGTGAACGCAATGTTGCTGAACGAATTTCTCAAGGAACACAAAACCGTCGCGGCACAGAACACGAAGCTCCAAGCGTTGAGCCGGGAAGTTGATGCCCAAAACGTCGAGAACGCGAAGTTGAAACAACGGCTCGATGCCCTCGAAAAAATCGTTCTCGGGCAAAAATCAAATTGAAAGGAGCACCGTTATGAAAACCAGAATCATTGCGATTTGTTATCTCGTGTCTGCCATCTCCGAACTGGCCTCCGCCCAAGGCACGGCCTTCACTTACCAAGGCCGGCTGAACGATGGCGCGGGTCCGGCCAATGGCGTTTACGATCTGCGTTTTGAGATCTTTGATGCCAGCGTGAATGGCAACCAAATCAGCGGCGCGTACACCTACCAAAGCCTGGGCGTCACGAACGGCCTGTTCACGGTAACACTCGATTTTGGCAGCTTCTTCAACGGCCAGGATCGCTGGCTGGACATTGCCGCGCGGACGAACGGTGAGCCGACGTTCACCCCGTTGATGCCGCGTCAGCAATTGACGCCGACGCCTTACGCGATATTTGCCAACAGTGCGAGCAACTTGCTGGGCACGTTGACGACGACGCAATTAAATGGAAGCATTCCGGGCAGCCAGGTGAGCGGACCAGCGGGCGCGGCGACAAATTTTACCGGCAATTTGAGCGGCGACGTGACCGGTACGCAAAACTCGACGGTGGTTTCATTCGTCGGCGGCCAATCGGCGGCCAGCGTGGCGAGCGGTGTGAGCGCGGCCAACGCTGCCACGAACGCGAGCTTTGCGAATACCATCGTCAAACGCGATGCCAATGGCCAATTTGCGGTACAGCGAATCACGCTGGGCGATGCGGCGATTTACGACGGGAATGGCAGTTGGCTTTTGCGTTCCGACCCAAGCCAGGGAAATTACTATTTCGGGGTTGATAGTTCGCGGGTGACGTTCACCGTTGGTGTTGACAACACGGGAGTCGGCGTCGGGGCCGACTTTGCCCCGTTTATCTCCCCGGTCGGCAGCTACAACACAGCTCTCGGCGCTGGCGCGCTGGGCAACGTCACAAATGCCAGTTACAACACGGCCGTCGGCGCCAACGCGCTCGCATCCGACACGACCGCCAGCTTTAACACGGCCAATGGTTATCAGGCGTTATACGCTGACACGACGGGCAGTAACAATGTGGCCAATGGCTACCAGGCGCTGTATTCCAGCAACGCCAAGCACAATACCGCCAATGGTTATCAGGCGCTTTATTCCAACACGAGTGGCGACGACAATGTGGCCAGCGGGTTCCAGGCGTTATATTCCGACACGTCGGGCTTTGCGAACACCGCCAACGGCTTTCAGGCCCTTTTTTTCAACACCGGTGGCATTTTCAACACCGCCACCGGGGCGGGTGCGCTGAATGACAACACGAATGGCAGTGACAACCTGGCCGACGGTTATGAGGCGCTTTTTTTCAACACCAGCGGCGGCGGCAATTCGGCGGTCGGTTTCGGCACCATGTTTCACAACACCACCGGCAATTATAACAGCGCCGGCGGTTATGAGTCGCTTTTTTCCAACACCACTGGCAGCAACAACGTGGCTGCCGGCGACCAGGCGCTTTATTCGAATACCAGCGGTGATAACAATACCGCTGACGGCGCGTTCGCGCTTTATGCCAACACCACTGGCTACAATAACACTGCCCAAGGGTATCAGGCGCTCTATTCCGGTGGAACATCCAGCTCGAGCGTCCAAAATGTCGCCGATGGCAGCCAGGCGCTCTATTCTGATACCACCGGCGGCAACAATACCGCCAGTGGTTTTCAGGCCATGTATTCGACGACCAGCGGTTTCAATAACTCGGCGGATGGCGCCTTCGCGCTTTATTTCAACACGAACGGCGCCGAAAACACCGCCATCGGCCAGCAGGCGCTTTACTTTAACACCAGCGGCGGTCTAAACATCGCGATTGGTTATTTTGCCGGCGGCGCCATCACCACCGGCAGCAGCAATATTGACATCGGCAGTTATGGCGTGTTTGGCGACACGAACATCATCCGGGTTGGAAGCGCCCAGACAAAAACGTTCATCGCCGGCATTTCCGGCGCAACGGTGAGTGGAAGTCCGGTCGTCGTCAACTCATCGGGACAACTGGGCGTTGCGCCCTCTTCGCAACGATTCAAACAGAGCATCCACACGATGGGCGACGCCAGCGACGTATTGCTCGCGCTCCAGCCGGTCACGTTTCAATACAAGCCGGCTATTGACCCGCAAGGCGTCGTACAATTCGGACTGGTCGCTGAGCAGGTCGAAAAGGTGGATCCTGATCTGGTCGTGCACGACAAAGAACACGGCATTTACACGGTTCGCTACGAAGCGGTCAACGCCATGCTGTTGAACGAATTTCTCAAGGAACACCGAAAGGTGGAGGAACAAAACGGAGAAATTCAGACATTGCAGGCCAAAGCTGCAAAAGTGGACTTGTTGGAACAACGATTGGAAAAACTGGAAACAATGATAAAATCGCAAATAGAAAGAAACTGAGTGCCTTATGAAAACGAAGCAAATTCTCTTTTGCCTTCTTACTTCTGCCTTCTGCCTTTGCGCGCAAGCGCAGAGCTATTCCATTGACTGGTACAAAATCGCCGGGGGCGGCGGTACAAGCACTGGCGGGACTTATTCCGTCAGCGGCACCATCGGCCAGCACGATGCCGGCGGGCCGATGACTGGCGGCAATTATTCGCTCACCGGCGGATTCTGGGCGCTCATCTCTGTGGTGCAAACACCCGGAGCTCCGACGCTCTACATCAGCCATTCCGGCAGCGCGGTGACGGTGTACTGGCAGGCCGTGTCCGGCTGGAACCTGCAACAAAACAGCAATCTGTCCGCGTCCAGCGGCTGGTCGGCCAGCGGCGGGGTGATAACCTCCAACGGCACGAATTATCTGAACCTCACGTCGCCGCCGGGGAATTTGTTCTTCCGATTGCACAATCCGTAACAGCGTATGGGATTGAGGACGTGACGTTGCCCCACTGCTGTTGCGAGCGGCTAGGTTAATGGTAAGGTAAGTGTAATCCGTATCACTTTCAGTCCGTCACTGCGTTGCAACCTCGTGGCACGGATTTACCTGCTCAACTTTTAGAGAATTAGCTTGACGAAGGCAGATTATGTTTGCTGTTAATAGTAGCGTTTAGAGGAAATCCATGAACCGGTTAAAACCAAGAAAGCCCATGAACAACAACCTGAGACCCACAGCCATTACGCAAATCGCGCTTGCGCTGTCGGCATTACTCTCAACTCTCAACCCGCAACTCTCAACCGCATTTGCGCAGGGTACGGCCTTCACCTATCAAGGTCAGTTGAATGATGGCGCGAACCCGGCCACCGGGGCTTACGACCTGGTGTTCACGGTTTACGGTGCCGCCAGTGGCGGTTCCGCCGTCGGCGGGCCGTTGACGAATTCCGCCACCGTGGTCAGCAACGGCTTGTTCGCAATCACGCTGGATTTCGGTAACAGTCCGTTCAGTGCCGGGGCGCAGCGCTGGCTGGAAATCGCCGCGCGCACTAATGGCGTAGCTGCTTTCACTACCCTGAGCCCAAGACAGAAATTCCTCGCGACGCCCTACGCGATCACGGCCGGCAATTTCACCGGCACCGTGGGCAACGGGCAACTAGCAAACAACTCCATCACCGTGGGCGCCGGCATGGGGCTGGGCGGCGGCGGCGCGGTTCCGCTGGGCGGTTCAACCACGCTCAGCAACGCCGGTGTGCTTTCGGTGACGGGTAACTCCGACATTACCGCCACGACTGTGAGCGGCGCGGTGTCTTTAGGCGACACGGCTACCGACACCGATACTCCCGGCACCATCGTCAAGCGCGATGTCAATGGAGATTTCTCCACCGCAGACATTACTTTGGATTACAACCTCTATCTGCCTGCCACGACAGCGAGCGCGGGCATTATCTATTCGGGTGGCACACCTTTCATCCACCGGTATGGGTCGCTGAATATGTTTGCGGGCCTGGGCGCGGGAAATCTGACGATGAGCGGCCAATTTAACACCGGAGTGGGTTCCAGCGCGCTGGCCAATAACACGAGTGGAAATGGCAACTCGGCTTACGGCGACAATGCGCTGGTGAGCAACGCGTCGGGCAGCCACAACACGGCCGTTGGTCTGGACGCGCTGGCCAGCAACGTGCAACCCAGTGACAACACGGCCATCGGCGCCTATGCGCTTCAGAATAATACGAGCGGCACCTGGAACACCGCGGTCGGCTTCGAGTCGCTCTCGTTCAACACCAACGGCTCGTCGAACGCGGCACTTGGCTATGACGCCCTCGCGGACAACCGGAGCGGCAATAACAATACGGCCGCGGGAATGCA
>Ga0335081_10013612_pt1 | contig 13146 bp, 13 predicted proteins | sample Lox_Sample_35_FD_206713 | JGI IMG/M metagenome (GOLD analysis project Ga0335081, IMG submission 206713) | Soil microbial communities from Loxahatchee National Wildlife Refuge, Florida, United States - Lox_Sample_3.5 | ecosystem: Environmental > Terrestrial > Soil > Wetlands | place: USA...
CCGATGCGCGTACTACGCTCAGCGCCGATGCCTCCGCGCTGAAAGAAATCTTCAAGGATTTTTCGAGCGCTAAAGTGACCGTGGAAGGCCATTGCGACGAACGCGGCTCGGCCGAATATAATCTCGCGCTTGGCGATCGCCGCGCCCGGGAGGCCAGAGATTACCTGGTGGAATTCGGTGTTCCGTCCGCTCAGTTGACCACCATCAGCTACGGGAAAGAGCGGCCGCAGTGCACGGACCACGACGAAACCTGCTGGCAGAAAAACCGGCGCGCTCACCTGGCCGCGGGCGAATCTCAGTAAATACGTTTTGGTAACCGCTCGCGGCCCCGGCCCGCGGGCTTCCTGCACGATTTCGCGCATCGCCGGCGCGGCGATCCTGCGCGTGTTACTTGCCTATAGTGTTGATCACAACGGGCGCGGCCGGCGCGCAGCCTCGCTGCATTTGGATCAGGGTGCGTCCTGAACGCCAGGCCGCGTCATTCTATCAGCCGAAAGGGTTTTTGACAGGGCCGAGCCGGTCTTATCATGGTGAAGGCAACAGCCAACCTATGAGGAGCAATCCGGGCCTGGTGCTGCATCCGGAGAAGACGCGGCAAGCCGCGTCCGTCGGATCATCGTTAAGCCGTGTGCAGGGAAACTCACGCACGGTTTGAAAGGGGTTGTGAAAAACGGGCCGGCTCTTGTAGCCGGTACCGCGTCAAAATCTACCTATGCAACGGCGGACCTTTCTGCTTTCTACGGCGGTTTCGGCGGCGCGGATGGCCGGAGCGAACGAGCGCGTGCGCGGCGCGATCATCGGCAGCGGTGGGCGCGGCCAATACCTAACCGAGAACTTCAAGGAGCTGGGCGTCGAAATGGCTGCGGTCTGCGACGTCTACGAACCGAACCTGAACGCAGGGCTCAAGGCGGCATCCACTGGAGCGAAGGGGATCGGGGACTATAAGCGAGTCCTGGAGGACCGCGACATCGATGTGGTGGTGATCGCCACGCCGGATCACTGGCACGCGCAAATGGTCATCGACGCGGTGGAAGCGGGCAAGGACGTGTATGTCGAGAAGCCCATGGTGCACAAGATCGATGACGGCTTTCGCGTGATTGAGGCTGTGCGGCGCACGAACCGCGTGGTGCAGGTCGGGATGCAGCGCCGCAGTTTCGACATCTTCCAGGAAGGCAAGGCGTTGATGGAGCGTCTGGGCGACGTAAGGCTGGTGAATGCCTGGTGGCTGAACCACACCAAATCGCTGACCCAGAAGCCGTTGGAGGGCAAGCTGGATTGGAACCAGTGGCTGGGGCCGGCGCGGAGGCACGAGGCGGACGCGCTACGCTTCTTCAACTGGTATTACTTTTGGGATTACTCGGGCGGGCTGATGGTGGGGCAGGCGGCGCACGTGATCGACGCCATTCAATGGTTCATGAACTCTACCTATCCGGTGGCGGTGACGTGCGCCGGCGGGCGCGTGAATCTGCCGGGGGCCGAGGTTCCCGAGACCACTTCGATGGCCATCGAGTATCCGGAGAATTACCTGGCGGTGTTCACGGTGGGCTACAAGGCCATGCGTTACGCGCCGACGAATGATCAGTTGGAGCAGTTTCACGGCTCCAAGGCGCGGCTGGATATGGGACGCGAGGGGTATGCGCTCTATCCGCAGAGCGATGCGGTGGACACGTTTCCAACCGTGGAAAAAAAGCAGCCGGGGAGTTTCGGCGGGGCGACGCGCGCGCATATTCGGAATTTTCTGGAGTGCGTCAGATCGCGGAAAGACCCGAACGCCACGGTAGAAATGGGCCAGCAGACGAGCGTGGTCTTGTGCATGGCCATGGATGCGCTGCGCGGCGGCAGGCGGCTAAAGTGGAATAGTGCGGAGCGACGGGCGGAGTAGGAGTTTGAGGGCCCGGGAGTCACATGCAGGAATGGCTATTTCACAAGCACAGGCAAAGGATGCCTATTCCATGCGACGCCAGCGGCGCAGGCGCTCGTTGAGGATCACGAGGAAGTACAGGGCTATGAAAAGCACTACGGCAGCAACGGCGAAATGCCAGGCGTGCCGCTTCAGGAAAGTGGTGGATTCCTGTCCCAGTTTTACTCCGAGCGCGGCTTCTCCGAAGTAGCGGGGGATGCGCGCCAGGATCACGACCAAGATGAACGAGAGGAATCTGGTGCGCAAAACCCCTGCGGTGATCACAAAAACTTTCAGCGGGAGCGGAATCGGAAGCAGGGCGGGGATGAAGACGGTCACGAGCCCGAAACGCTGGAACCAGGCGCGAAAACGGGGCGCGCGGCCGGATGCAATGGTGCGCTGCACAAACCGGCGGCTGCCGCGGCGGGCCGTGTAGTAAAGCACCGTGTTTCCGATGATCGAGCCCGCCAAACAGATGCCTGCATATGTCCAGGCTCGATCCGGGTTTTTCATGGCCACGTAAACCAGCACCGCGTCGAGGCCCTCGGGAATGGGCATGCCGGTGGAGTCCAGAAACGCCAGCAGGAGCAGGCCGAGAGGGCCCAAGGCCATGAGGAAACTCTGGAACCTGTGGAGCACCACTCATTCTAACCTTGAGAGAGAATGATTACGCGCCGGATATGCTGACTCGACGCCAGGCGCTGGCGACGCTGGCCGCGCCCGCCATGCTGAAACCGGATTACCCGATCATCGATCCGCACGTGCACGTGTGGAAGCGCGATCCACGCTATCCGTGGGCGAGGGAGACGGCACATCCGCCCGAAAAGGACGCCACGCCCGAGATGCTGCTGGAATTGATGCGAGCCAACGGGGTAGCGAGGACGGTGCTCATTCAGGTGATCCATTACCGCTGGGACAACCGCTACGTGGCGGATGTGCTGCGGCAGTATCCACAGTATTTTCGCGGCGTGGCGCGGGTGAATCCGGAGAGCCCATCGGCGCCCGACGATCTGTCGCGCCTGGTCGAGGAGCGCGGATTTCAGGGCGTGCGGCTGAGCCCCGCGCCAGACGCCGCGGGCGACTGGATTCGCGGCCCGTTGATGCCGCCGCTGTGGAAGCGATGCCGCGACTTGAAGATTTCCATGAACATTCTGACGGGCATCACGCGGATGCCGGACATCGCTTCGCTGGCGGACAAATTCCCCGATCTCACGATAGTGATCGATCACATGGCCGACTGCCCGGCGGACCGGCCGGATGAACTGAAGAAACTGCTCGCGTTGCACAGATATCCGCGGGTGTTTGTAAAGGTATCGCACACCTGGTCGGTCTCGCAGCAGCCGTATCCGTACCGCGACGCGCAGGAGCAGGCAAGAAAACTCTACGACACGTTCGGTCCGCAGCGGCTCATGTGGGGCACGGATTGGCCCATCGTCGAGGCGTATTGCGGTTACGCCAAGGCGCTGGCCATGGTCCGAGACGAAATGAAATTCCTCAATGAAGACGACAGGAGCTGGATGCTGAGCCGCACGGTGCAGCGGGTTTGGAAGTTTAGCTAGTCGATTTCCTTCGAGAACGGGTACAGCGAACGGACCGCCAGAATCCGCGCTTTGGGCGACGGGTTTCGAGACGCGTAAAAGCCCACCGTGCAGTTGAGGCGGAAGAAATAGGCATCGCCGGCGCGAGCCGGGTGACGGCCTTCCACGCCGTCCGTGCCGCCACCGGCAACCATGTCGCCCTCACCATCCAGCACTAGATAGATTTCTTCGGCTTTGTCGTGGTGGTGAGGAAAATTCGTTCCTCCCGGCTCGAATTCCATGATGAAGAGGCTGGTGAGCACTTCGCCGGCGGCGATCTTGTCGCGTTTGCTGTTCTTGCCGCCGATCAGAAGCTGATAGAGCACGGAATCCGGGTGGCCGGAAACAGTTTGCCATTTCACGTCATCCAGGTTGGCGACAGTGGGCTGAGGCTGGCTTGGCACAAAACGGACTTTTTCCTGGGGAACGCGGAACGCCATCACAATCAATCGGGCACCCGTTGAACTTGAAATCGCCGGCGTGTGCAGGACGACGGGCTGCCCTGGGGCGCGCATCGCCTGCGGCACATAGAAAAAGTCATGGGCACGCAAGGGGAACTTGCGCCCCGCGGCTTCCATCGTTCCACTTCCCTCGAGAACGACGTAAGCTTCCTCTTCGAGCACACGGCTGGCGGCTTCGCAATTGCCGCCGGCATCGATTCTGATCTCCCCGAAGCGCGCCACACTCCGCGGGACGCTGCTTTGGGAGTCACCCTCGCCGAACAGGGGCCTGTAATGACAGGTCGAGGTGCTCATATCGGCCTTCTGTTCGGCCACGTCCGCAAGGTAACGGTGGAGAAAAGTCGGGTCGACGGTTCGCTCGCTGGCGACGAGCGGCATGACGAACAAGAGCAACAACGCTTTCATTTTCCGATCACCTCGCGCATCACGCGCAACGTATTTTCTCCCATGATCTTTCTGATGTCCTTTTCACTGTAACCTCGTTGGAGCAGGGCGGCGGTGAGGGCGGGCATTTTCGATTCGTCCTCGAGGCCGCGCGGGGCGTCGGAGATGCCGTCGAAATCGCTGCCGATCCCGACGTGATCGATGCCCGCGATTTTGACCACGTGGTCGATGTGCGAGACCACGTCGTCGAGCGAAGCCATGCTCTGGCGCGGATGCCTCCAGTCATTTTTCATGTGCATGGCGGTCATGTAATCGTCCAGCGCTTTGCCGGTGAGATTGGGCTCGGCGCTGCCGATGGCGTTGATGTTGCGCAGGTCGTTGTCGGCTTCCTTCTGATTGAGGAAACCGCCGCCAAAATTAATGCCCACCACGCCGCCATTGCGCGCGAGCGCCCGCAGCATATCGTCGGTCATGTTGCGCGGAAACTCGGAAAGCGCGCGGCAGGAGGAGTGGGAGGCGATCACCGGCTTGGTGGTCACGGCCAGGGCGTCATAAAACGCCTTGTCGGAAACGTGCGAGATATCCACGATCATGCCGATGCGATTCATTTCGCGCACGACCTCTTTGCCGAATTCGGTGAGGCCGTTGTGCTGGGGCTTGTCGGTGGAGGAGTCGCACCAGCCGTTATTGCGGAAATGAGTGAGCGTCATCGAGCGGATGCCCAGGCGCTGGTACGTGCGCAGCACTGCCAGATCGTCAGCAATCTGATGGCCGCCTTCGAGGGTCAGGACAGCCGCGATTTTGTGGGCTTGCACAATGCGCTCGACGTCGGCGGCGCTGGTGGCGAGTTCGATCTGGCCGGGATAGCGGTCGAGCACCTCCTGGAATGCGTCACGCAGATCCAGGGTGCGGCGCACGGCCTCCGATCCTTTGTAATACATGGGCACCCAGAGCGCGAAGAAGGGCGCGTGCATGCCGCCTTCGCGCAGGCGCACCAGATCGGCCTGGCCATCGGGGAGACGTTTGCCGATGTCGGCGTGCTCCATGAGAACGCGCTGCATGGTGTCGATGTGACTGTCGATGCCGATGACTTCGGATTGAATGCGCCGGGCTTCCGCACTGGTGTCAGCGGCGAAGGAAGGGAGAAAGAGTGTGGCGATGAGTGGCAAGAAGAATAAGGTTGGGTTCTTCACGATGATCCTTATGATAAACCGCCTTTGGTCCGAAAACCGCTCGTGGTCGATTGCCCGAGGCCGGCGAGACTGCTGGTGTCATGACGCGAAGTTCTGAAGAGACGGGCGTACTTTGCCCCGGACGCCGGGCCGGCCTCCAGGGTGCAACCGAGTGCGCCGCCAACGAGTTGTTACTTTACGCGGCTTTCAAGCATCCTATAGAGGTGATGTGCTGCCGCATGTTCAACCCGACTCGCGTCGCGGTTTGCTTGTTGCTCTCCGGGCTTTTGGCCGGCCAAACTGTCGAAAAGGCTCCGGAAGCCAAAGCGCCTGACGCATTGCACGATCTCAGCATGGCGCTCGAGACGCTTTCACGCCGGACCGGCCGCGCCGTGGTTCAGGTTTTCTCTACCGGGTACGCCCTGAACAGCGACGAAAACGAATCCACCAACACCGCCTATCTCACCCGGCAGCGAAGCACGGGTGCGGGCGCCATCATCAGCGAAGACGGTTACATCGTGACGAATGCGCATGTGGTCCAGGGAGGGCGGCGCATCCAGGTGCAGCTTGCTGAAGTGGGCGCGCGGACACCCGGACATTCGATCTTGCAGCCCGCCGGGAAACGGATAGACGCGAAGATCGTGGGCATCGATCGTGACAGCGATCTGGCTGTCCTGAAGATCGACCGCACGGGACTGCCAATTCTCCACTTCGGCAACTCTGAGGAGCTGCGGCAGGGGCAGCTTGTATTGGCCTTCGGGAATCCGTTGGGCCTGGCGAACTCGGTGAGTATGGGTGTGGTCAGCTCCGTGGCACGCCAGATCAAGCCGGACGATCCGATGATCTATATCCAGACCGACGCCCCCATCAATCCGGGCAACAGCGGAGGGCCGCTGCTGGATGCCGACGGGCGCATTGTCGGGATCAACACGTTCATCCTCACGCAATCCGGCGGCAGCGAAGGAATCGGGTTCGCCATTCCGAGCAGCATTGTTCGCAACGTGGTTTACCAGATCCGCAAAAACGGCCACGTGCACCGCGCGGAGATCGGAGTGTATGCGCAGACCATAACCCCGGCTCTTGCCGCCGGCCTCGGCCTGGCACGCGACTGGGGCGTCATTTTGGGCGACGTCGAACCGGATGGTCCGGCGGACAAGGCCGGAATGAAGATCGCGGACATCGTCTTGTCCCTGGACGGGAAACCCATGGAAAATGCCCGGCAGCTTCAGGTGAATCTGTACCGCAAACCGGTGGGCGACAAGGTCACGCTCGAGGTATTGCGAGGCGATCAGAAACAGAGCTACGAGGTGGAGGTGATCGAGCGTGATGACGACCCGCTGCGTTTTGCCGACCTGGTAGATCCGGAGAAGAATGTGATCGCGCGCCTGGGGATTCTGGGAATCGAGATCAACCAGAAGATCGCATCCATGCTGCCGGAGCTGCGTGAGCAATACGGGGTGGTCGTCGCGGCGCGGGCCGCCGGCTCCTCGTACTCGACGTCTCTCGAACCGGGCGACGTGATCCACGCCATCAACGGCCTGCCGGTGAGCAGCATTGCCAGTGTCCGGCAGGCGCTCGACAACTTGAAAACGAACGAGCCCGTCGTTCTACAGCTCGAGCGGAACGGCCGCCTGATGTATCTGGCGCTGGAACTGGAGTGACCGGTTCTGGTATAGTAGCTGGTTTATGACGCTCGCTTCCGTCGCCCGTCACCTGCATCATCATCACGGGCATTCCTGCACGCGACGGGCGCTCATCTAACCTTTTCCGAGCGAATTCGAAAACGATGCCCGCCGCGGTTCTGGCGGGCTTTTCTGTTATGGAGCTTGACTTTCAAAAGTCGGATGGACTGGTGACAGCCGTGATTCAGGACCACGCATCGGGACGCGTGCTGATGGTCGGATTCATGAATGAAGAGGCATTTCAGAAGACCGTTGAGACCGGGTTCGCGACCTTCTACAGCCGCTCGCGGCGCAAGCTGTGGCTGAAAGGCGAGACGTCCGGGCATCGCCTGGTAGTGAAGGAGATTTCGACGGATTGCGACCGGGACGCCGTGCTGGTGAAAGTCGAGGCGCTTGGTCCCGGGGTGTGCCACAACGGCTACGAGAGCTGCTTCTACCGGCGGCTGGAGAACGGGCGGTGGGCGGAGAAGGAACCGCGTGCGTATGATCCCGCGGCAGTGTACGGGAGCAAGGAATGCAGCTGAAGCTGGGGCTTCCAAAGGGCAGTCTCGAGAGCGCCACGGTCGATCTGTTCCGGCGCGCCGGATTCAACATCACGACCAGCAGCCGGTCTTATTTTCCGGCGATTGACGACCCGGAGATTGAATGCATGCTGATCCGCGCGCAGGAAATGGCGCGGTATGTGGAAGACGGCATTCTGGACGCGGGCCTGACGGGGCGCGACTGGGTGGAAGAGAGCGAGGCGAAGGTGGAGGCGATCGCCGATCTGGTGTACGCCAAGCAGAGCTTTGGGAAGGTGCGCTGGGTGCTGGCCGTGCCCGAGTCATCGCCGTTCCGGAGCGTTCATGACCTTCGGGGAAAAATCATCGCGACGGAACTGGTGGCAACCACCAAGCGATATCTGGCGGCGCATGGCGTCACTGCCAAGGTGGAGTTCAGTTGGGGCGCGACGGAGGTGAAGCCGCCGGTGCTGGCCGACGCTATCGTCGAGGTGACCGAGACGGGGTCATCGCTGCGTGCCAACAAGCTCAAGATAATCGATACGGTGATGGAATCGAATACGCAGCTCATCGTGAACGTGGATTCGTGGAAGGACGGAGCTAAGCGGCGCAAGCTGGAAGACATGCGCACCTTGCTGGAGGGCGCCATCAACGCGCTCGGGAAGGTTGGACTGATGCTGAATGTGCACAAAGACAGCCTGGAGGCCGTACTGCGGGTGCTGCCCGCTCTGAAACGGCCCACGATCTCGCATCTGAGCGATGAAGACTGGCTGGCGGTAAATACCATTCTGGATGAATCCACCGTGCGCGATATCATCCCAAGGCTCAAACAGGCCGGAGGGCAGGGAATCGTGGAGTATCCGTTGAATAAGATCGTGATGTAGGCGGGGTCGGGCGGGCGAATGATCAAGATCCTACGGAGCCGGGAGATTGGGCGTATGCTGACGCGACGTGCCGCGCGGCTGCGCGAAGCCGAGGCCGTTGTGCGTCCCATTCTCGAGGCGGTGCGCAAGCGGGGAGACCGGGCGCTCGTTTCGTATGCACGAAAATTCGACGGGCTGGAGCGAAAGAGCGTCCGTGTTTCCGAGCGCGAGCTCTCGGCAGCCTGCGGAAAGTTATCGGGCGAACTGCGCAGCGCGGTGGAAGCTGCGTCGAGCAACATTCGCGCGTTTGCGGAAATGCAGATGCCGGTGGAATGGTTCTCGGAGCCTGCGCCCGGGCTGCGCCTGGGCCAGGTTGTGCGGCCGCTCGAATCGATTGCCGCATACATTCCCGCAGGCCGGTATCCGTTGCCTTCGACTCTCATGATGACCGTGATTCCCGCGCAGGTGGCGGGGGTCCATCGGGTTTCGGTGGCTTGCCCGCGGCGCGTTCCGGAAATTTTGGGCACGGCGCGACTGCTGCGCGTGACGGACGTTTTTCAAATGGGCGGGGCGCAGGCGATTGCAGCCTTCGCCTTCGGAACCAAGACGGTTCCCAGGGCCGATCGCATCGTCGGGCCAGGCAACATTTATGTTGCGGCGGCCAAAAAGCTGCTGGCGGGTGAGGTGGGTATCGACTTCGTGGCCGGCCCCACGGAAATCCTGATCATCTCGGTGGAAGGAAATCCAAAGCTGCTGGCTGCCGATATGCTGGCGCAGGCCGAACATGACGCCGACGCCTGCGCGATCCTGATGACGACATCGCGCGCGCTGGCGAACGCCGTCGCGGAAGAGATTGAACGGCAACTGCGGGGTTTGCCTACGGCAGCGGTGGCGCGCCAAAGCATCCGGCGCAACAGCGCGATTGTGATTGCGCGTTCCGTCGATGAGGCTATTGAGATTTCGAATCGCTTCGCGCCGGAGCATCTCACCATTCCGGAAGCGTCGCTTGTCGAAAAGGTGACGAATGCGGGCAGCGTCTTTGTGGGCGCATTCAGCCCGGAAGCGGCGGGCGATTATGCTTCGGGCCCGAATCATGTGCTGCCTACCAGCGGCGCGGCCCGCTTGCGCGGCGGCCTTTCGGTGATGGATTACCTCAAGGTGATTTCGGTGCAGCAACTGAGTGTTGAAGCGCTTCGCCAGCTCGCGCCCGTGGTCACCACGCTGGCCCGCGCTGAGGGACTGGAAGCGCACGCGCGCTCGGTGGAGATGCGTCTGCATGGCTAGCGCGCGGCCCGCGAGGATTCCCAAGGGCGCCGTACGGCCGCGAGAAGCGGTGCTGAGTATGGCGCCCTATTCGCCGCCCACGGCAGGCCGCGAAGGCAAGCTGCGCCTGGATTTTAACGAAAACACTGTGGGCTGCTCGCCGCGGATCATCGAGTTCCTGGGGGAGCGGTTGAGCGCGGAAGGTCTCTCCGTCTATCCCGAATACGGTGAAACCAGGCGCGTCCTGTCCGATTTTTTTGGCGTGCCCGAGGACCGTCTGCTGTTGACCAACGGGACGGACGAGGCCATTCAGGTTCTCGTCAACACCTACGTGAACGCGGGCGATGAGGTGGTGGTGTTACGCCCGGCCTATGCCATGTACCGGTTTTACGCACAGGTGGCGGGCGCGGCCCTTCGTGAAGTGGACTACCGGCCGCCGCTGATGGATTTTCCGCTGGACGAAATTCTGCACGCGATCACACCGCAGACGCGCGCGGTGATTCTGGCCAATCCGAACAATCCGACCGGAACTTCGGTGCAGTTGCACGGCATCGAGCGAATCCTGAAGCGCGCCAGAAGAGCGGCCGTGCTTATCGACGAAGCCTATTACGAGTTTTGCGGGATCACGGCATTGCCGTTTATCGAGCGCGACGCGAATTTGTTCGTCAGCCGGACCTTTTCCAAGGTGTACGGGATGGCGGCCATGCGGCTCGGCTGCGTCTTCTCGCACCCGGCTAACATCGGGTTTCTGCACAAAGCGCAGTCGCCTTACAGCGTGAATGCCATGGCGGCTCTGGCGGTACAGGAAGCCGTTCGCGATCGCGCGTACATCGAGAATTACGTGGCGGAAGTGCTGGCCGCGCGTGAATTGCTGTGCGTCGGCCTGGAAAAGCTCGGTGTCACCTACGTGCCCAGCTCGGCGAACTTCGTCCTGGCGAACCTGGGGAGGCGCGCTATCGAAATCCGCGACAAGCTGCGCGAGCGCGGCATCCTGGTGCGCGACCGCAGCTACGAAGTGCCGGGACACGTCCGCATGACCGCGGGCACGCGTGAACAGACGCGCCGCCTGCTGATGGCCTTGGAGGAGATCTGGTGAGCGACCAACTGCTGGTCTTCGATATGGATGGAGTGCTGGTGGATGTCACCGAGTCGTACCGCGAAACCATTCAGCGAACGGTCGAGCACTTTACCGGCCGCCGTATCCCGCGCGAGGAGATACAGGATTGGAAAAACCGTGGCGGCTGGAATGACGACTGGGCGCTCTCACACCGGCTCATCGGCGAGGCCGGCGTCACCGTGGCTTACCAGGCAGTGGTGGATTACTTCAACTCGATCTTTCACGGCAACGGATCGGACGGGCTGATCCTCCGCGAACGGTGGATCGCGGCGGACGGCTTGTTTGAGAAGCTCGGGAACGATTTCCAACTGGCGGTATTTACGGGGAGGCTGCGGTGGGAGGCGGAACTGACTCTGCACCGCTGCGCGCCAGAGTTGCGCTTTGCGCCGATCGTCGGCTGCGATGACGTCACGCGGCCCAAGCCGGCGCCGGAAGGGCTTCTGAAAATCTGCACGGAGTGCCAGCCGAAGAAGCGCTGGTATATCGGCGATACCGTGGATGACGCGCGCTGCGCGCGGGAGGCGGGTGTGCCGTTTATCGGGATCGCGGCGCGATCCAACCCGCGCTATCAGGAGCTGGTGCGGGTTCTCAAAGCCGAAAGCGCCATCGCCATTCTGGACGACATCAATCAGCTTCCCGCTGTGGTGAACGGATGAGAACAGCGTCCATCACGCGAAACACGAAGGAAACGCGAATTCATGGAACGCTCGCTATTGAAGGCCGCGGACGATACGAGATCGCAACGGGCATCCGGTTTTTCGATCACATGCTGGAGCTGTTCACCAAGCATGGCGGCTTTGATCTGAAGCTGCGGGCCACGGGCGATCTGGACGTCGATCAGCATCATACGGTGGAAGACGTTGGCATCGTGCTGGGTCAGTTGTTCGCCAAAGCGCTCGGCGAGCGGCGCGGCATCAATCGCGCGGGCTACTTCGTGCTGCCCATGGACGAGACGCTGGCGGTGGTGGCGCTCGATCTCGGCGGACGTCCCGCGCTGGTTTACAAGGACCGCGTCAAGGTGCGGCTGGTGGGGGACCTGCAAACCGAGCTCGTGGAGGATTTCTTCGGCGGCTTCGTGAATCACGCCGGGGCGAATCTCCACGCGAAAGTTCTGTACGGCCGGTCGAACCATCACAAAATTGAAGCGATTTTCAAGTGCTTTGCGCGCGCGCTGAAATACGCCTGCTCGCGCGACCAACGTCTGCGCGGCCAATTGCCGTCCACGAAGGGCCTGCTATGATCGCGATCCTCGATTACGGCGCGGGCAACCTGCGGTCGGTAGAGAACACGCTGGAGGAAATCGGGGCGAACTACAGGCTGGTGCGGGATGCCGCGGGGTTACGCCAGGCGCCCAAGATCATCCTGCCGGGCGTGGGCCACTTCGGGCAGATGATGCGCGCGCTCGACCAGATGCAAGTCCGGCAGGCGCTCGTGGAATGCGTTCGCGGCGGCGTGCCGTTCTTGGGCATTTGCCTGGGGCTGCAAGGACTGTTCACGTGCAGCGAAGAGGCGCCGGACGTTCGGGGGCTCGGACTGTTCGAAGGGGCGGTGCAGCGGTTTCCGCGGGATGCCCGCGTGCCGCACATGGGCTGGAACGAACTTGAACTCCGTGCGCCCTCGCGTCTGCTCGCGAAGCTCGGCGACCGGCCGTACGTCTACTTCGCGCACAGTTACTTTGTCCCGGAGACGGCCGCGACAGCGGCGATCTGCCGTTACTGCGTGCCTTATACCGCGGTGCTCGAATGCGAAAATGTTTTCGGCGTGCAGTTCCATCCTGAAAAATCAGGTCCGGTGGGGCTGCGCATCATCAAGAACTTCGTGGAGCTCTAAAGCATTGCTTGCCAAGCGCATCATTCCCTGTCTCGACGTGACCGGCGGCCGCGTGGTCAAGGGCGTTCACTTCGTCAATCTGCGGGACGCGGGTGACCCGGTAGAACTGGCGGACCGGTACAATCGCGAAGGCGCGGACGAACTGGTCTTCCTGGACATCACCGCCTCGAGCGATGCCCGGGAGATCATGGCCGACGTGGTGGCGCGCACCGCGCGGCGGGTTTTCATCCCGCTGGCGGTGGGCGGAGGGATCCGCTCCATAGCCGACGCGCGCCGCATCCTGCTCTCAGGCGCGGACAAGGTCTCGATCAACACCGCCGCGGTGAGGCGGCCGCAACTGATTACCGAGCTGAGCAACGAATTTGGGGCGCAGGCGGTGGTGCTGGCGATCGATGCG
>Ga0335081_10013613_pt1 | contig 13146 bp, 12 predicted proteins | sample Lox_Sample_35_FD_206713 | JGI IMG/M metagenome (GOLD analysis project Ga0335081, IMG submission 206713) | Soil microbial communities from Loxahatchee National Wildlife Refuge, Florida, United States - Lox_Sample_3.5 | ecosystem: Environmental > Terrestrial > Soil > Wetlands | place: USA...
CCGACGATGCTCGCGAGGGCGGAAGAGCTCGCGGCGCGGACATGGGAGCTGATGTCGTTCCTGGTCGATGTGCGCGGTGTAAAGAGCGTGCCGGCAGGCTTCGCGCAATCGGTGACGTATCACGATTCTTGCTCCGGATTGCGCGAACTGGGGGTTAAGGGTCAGCCACGTCAACTGCTTGCTTCCGTCGATGGTCTCGTGCTCAAGGAATTACCCGGCGCCGAAATCTGTTGCGGCTTTGGCGGCACCTTCGCGGTCAAGTATCCGGAAATCTCGGGCAAGATGGCGAGCGACAAGATCGCCGACATCGCCGCGACCGGCGCGGATTGCGTGCTCGCCGGTGATCTGGGCTGCCTGCTCCAGATCGCGGGGAAGTTGTCGCGCGCGGGCAGTACAGTCGAAGCCCGTCACGTTGCCGAGGTGCTCGCGGGCATGACCGACAGCGTGCCGCCGATCGGCATGCCCGCCAAAGACTGATGGACCCGACCAGCCGCGCCTTTATCGAAAACGCCCATGCCGGTCTCGCCAACCCGGTGCTGCGGCGGGCGCTCGGCATCGCCGGCACCGGCTTTCCCGCGCGGCGCGCCGAGGCGATCCAGCGCCTGCCCGAGTTCGAGGCGCTGCGCGACGAGGGCAAGGCGATCAAGGACCACACCATCGCCCACCTCGATTACTACCTGGAGCTCTACGAGAAAAACGTCACCACGTCGGGCGGGGTTGTGCATTGGGCGCGCGATGCCGCGGAGGCGCGCGCGGCGGTGCTCGAAATCTGTCGCTCGGTCGATGCGAAGATCGTCACCAAGGGCAAGTCGATGGTCGCCGAGGAGATCGCGCTGAACGATCACCTGGAGAAAAACGGCATCACCCCGGTCGAGACCGATCTGGGCGAGTACATCATACAGCTCCGCCACGAGCCGCCGAGCCACATCATCGCGCCGGCCATCCACTTGATGAAAGAACAGGTCGAGGAAGCCTTCCGCGCCGCGCACACCGACCTCAATCCCGGGCGGATTATCGCCGAGGCGCCGCAGCTTTGCGCTGAAGCGCGCGCAATCCTGCGGCCCCAATTCCTCGCGGCCGATGTCGGTATTACCGGCGCGAACTTTCTCATCGCTGAGACTGGCTCCAGCATCATCGTTACCAATGAGGGGAATGGCGATCTCACTCAGACCTTGCCCAAGGTCCATATCGTCGTCGCCAGCCTCGAAAAAATCGTGCCGACGCTTGAAGATGCGGCGACCCTGCTGCGACTGCTGGCGCGCTCGGCGACGGGGCAGGAATTTTCCTCGTATACGACAATGTCGACCGGCCCGCGTCGGGCGGGCGATCTCGACGGACCAGAGCAATACCACGTCGTACTCGTGGATAACGGCCGCAGTGCGATGATCGGAGGCGAGTTTCAGGAGATGCTACGCTGCCTGCGCTGTGCTGCCTGTCTGAACCACTGTCCGGTCTATACCGCGATCGGCGGCCACGCCTACGGATGGGTCTATCCGGGCCCGATGGGCGCCGTGCTTACCCCGGCGCTGATCGGTGTCGCCGAGGCGGGCCACCTGCCGAACGCGTCGACCTTCTGCGGGCGCTGCGAGAGCGTCTGTCCCGTCAAGATTCCGTTGCCGAAAATGATGCGACATTGGCGCGAGCGGCAATTCGCTCAGCGCCAGGTCGCGCCGGCGTATCGCAGCGGCCTTAAACTGTGGGCGTGGGTCGCGCGGCGGCCGGAGCTTTATCACACGCTTGTCGAGATTAAGGCGCGGGTGCTCGGCTGGCTTGGGAAGAGCCGGGGCCGGTTTCGCGCGCTGCCGCTGGCCGGTGGCTGGACGGTTGCCCGCGACATGCCGGCGCCCGAAGGCCGCAGTTTTCACGCGCTCTGGGCCGAGCGGCAGCGGGCGAACCGATGAGCGCCCGTGACGATATCCTCGGCCGCATCCGGAGCGGGCTGGGGCGGGGCGAGTTGGCGGGCGGTGCGCTCGCCGAAGTCGCCGCCCGCGTTGCTGAACATCGCCGCAATTTGATCCCCGACCGGGCCGCTTCGCAGGACGTGGCCGGTCGGATCAATCTGTTTATCGCGATGGCTGAGGCCGTGCAGACGACGGTCACGTGGGTGGAAAAAGATATCGATATTCCTGCTGAAATAGCGCGCTACCTCGCCGCCGAGAATCTTCCAGCTGAATTGAGGGTGGCCCCTGACCCCAGCCTTGCCGCGATCCCTTGGGTCGAGCGTCCCTTGCTGAATATTCGGCACGGCAAGGCTGAGCCAAGTGACGCGGTATCGCTTACCCCATGCCTCGCGGCGATCGCCGAGACCGGAACCCTGATGCTGGTTTCAGGCGAGGCGACGCCGACAACGCTCAATTTTCTCCCCGACACGCATATTGTGCTGCTGCGCGCGGATCAGGTGGTCGCCGGTTATGAGGACGGCTGGGATTTGTTGCGGCAGCGCCAAGGCGATGGGCCTCAAGCGCTGCCGCGCGTAGTCAATTTCATCACCGGGCCGTCGCGCACCGGGGATATCGAGCAGAAAATCGAATTGGGCGCGCATGGACCGCGCCGACTTCACGTAATCCTGGTCGACGATGGCAAAGCTCGCCCGCGCAAATAGCGACGCGACGCTATGGCACCAAGCGACGCAGGACGTCAAGCCGCTTGCGCCCCACAAGCAACCGGCGGCGAAGCCGCTCGCGGAGTTGCCGCCGCCCATGCCACGGACGCCGTCGCCGGGAGGGGCGCCATCTCAGGCGCCGACGCTCAACCGCTTTGCGGGCATCGACCGCGCCAACGCCGAACGGCTGAAGCGCGGCCAGCACAAGATCGAGGCGCGGCTCGATCTGCATGGCATGACCCAGGACGAGGCGCATCGCGTGCTGCTCGGTTTTATTCGCGCGGCGCGCGCTGCCGGCAAACGCTGCGTGCTCGTGATCACCGGTCGCGGCCGCCTCGGCGGCGGCGTGCTCAAAGCAGCGGTCCCGCGCTGGTTCGACGAAGCCGATTTCCGCCCTCATCTGCTGGCGGTAGCGTCGGCCCAGCCGCGGGATGGCGGCGCCGGAGCGCTTTACGTTATGCTGCGGCGCAACGCGACAAATCCGGACCGGTAAATGTCTGTATACGGCGACCTGCTCGCGTCGATTGACCGGTTGCGCGGCGCGCGAGTGCTGTGCATCGGCGATGTGATGCTTGACCATTACGTTTATGGTGAATCCGACCGGCTGTCGCCCGAGGCGCCGGTACCGGTGCTGGCGATCGACAGCGAGACTCATAGTCTCGGCGGCGCGGGCAACGTACTGCGCAATCTGGCCGCGCTTGGCGCGGCAACGTCGTTCGTCTCGGTTGTCGGCAATGATCTCGCGGGACGCGAGGTCGAGAGTCTGCTTGCAGAACTCAATGGCGCGGAAATCCACGTGCTGGTCCAGCCGCAGCGGGTGACGACGGTCAAAACTCGGTTCATCGCGTTGAACCAGCACCTGTTGCGTGCCGACCGGGAGAGCGCGGCGCCGCTCGGCCCCTATATTCGCGACGATCTGATCCGCCTGGTTCGCGAGCTCGTCACCAGTCACGGCGTCGTTGCCATCTCGGATTACGCCAAGGGCCTGCTGGCTGACGGGATCGCGCTCGAAATCATCAAGACCGCGCAAGAAGCCGGCGCGAAAGTTGTCGTTGAGCCGAAGGGCGGCGATCATATCCGTTATCGTGGCGCCGACGTGCTGATGCCGAGCCGGCGCGAGCTGGCGCAGGCCACGGGGTTGCCGGTGGCGACAGCTGGCGAGGTCGCGGCTGCCGCCCGGTCGCTAATCGAGCGCTGTGGACTTGGCGCGGTGTTTGTGTTGCTCGGCCGCGACGGGGCGGTGCTAGTTGAGCCGCGGCAAGTCACGGCGCTCGCCGCTGGCGTGGTGGCCGATGTGTACGATCCGGGCGGGGTTGAAGACGCCGCGCTCGCGGTGCTCGCCGCTGGTCTCGGTGCCGGATTGCCGCTCGCTGCGGCGGCGAGTCTAGCTGGGCTCGCGGCGGGTATCGCCGGAACAAAGAGCGGCGTGGCGGTCGCCTCCGCCAGCGAATTTTCCGCCGTGCTCGCGAGCGCGGTGCGTTCAGAAAGGGCCGGTGCTGCCTTGCGGGTCGAGATGACGCCGCAGGCGCGTCGCGGCCGCTAGAGCAAAACGTAAAGTGAGCGCTTTCCGCCTTGCGGGCGCTAGCGCGCCCGTCGCGCCGTTGCGGATCAGCGCTGCGGCAAACGCATCTGCCACTATGAGGCCACATTCCTCAGGGATGAGCGTCGTGGGAAAACCGCTTGGCACGGCAAAATAGAAACGATCGGCGAATTCGCGATAATCGGGCCACTTGCGATCGGTGCGGAAATCGGCGACCGAGCTCTTGATCTCGACGATAATCAGATCGCCGCCGCGTCCGAGTGCCAGAATGTCCGCGCGGCGTCCGTTGGCGAGTGGGAATTCAAGCAGGCTGGCGTAACCAAGCTGCTGGAGCGTGCGGCAGATCCCGCGGGCAAGAAGTGGGGCGGCAAGAGTTTCGTTCAACGGGATGGCTTCGGCGATGCCGTCGGGATCGTCAGTCATGGTGCGGCTAGAGAATGAGGCTAGACAGCATGAGGCGAGCGTTGGCGAAAGCGGGTTTTCTGCGAGAGGCGTGGAGGCTTGCATGGCCATATTGGCGATCGGAGGAAAAGTGGGCCGCGACGGGGCTGCTTGTTGGGGTTATCGCGCTCAATCTTTCCACGGTTTGGCTGAATGTCCGCTTTAATCTATGGAACCGGGCTTTCTACGATGCGCTCCAAGAGTACGATTGGAGCGCGTTCTGGTGGCAATTCGGCGTGTTTTGCTTTCTTGCAGCTCTTTGGGTGTCGGCTGGAGTCTACCAGCTTTATCTGAGCCAAATCCTACATATCCGATGGCGTCGGTGGCTGACTGAACGCGCACTGAAGGGCTGGCTCAGCAACCAGGCGTACTACCGCATTCAGATCCACCAGTCGACGACCGATAACCCTGACCAGCGTATCGCCGACGATCTCGACAGCTTCGCGTCATTGAGCCTGTCGCTGTCCATGGGCTTACTCAATTCGGTCGTCACACTGTTCTCCTTTCTTCTCATTCTGTGGACCCTGTCCGGGCCGTTGACAATTCCGCTTTGGGGAGACAGCTCAGTCACGATCCCTGGCTACCTGGTATTCTGCGCCCTCATCTACTCGGTCGCGGGCACATGGTTCGCCCACTGGATCGGTAATCCGCTGGTGGGGTTGATGTTCAATCAACAGCGCCTAGAAGCGGATTTCCGCTTCAGTCTGGTGCGGTTGCGAGAGCATGCCGAAAGCGTGGCGTTCTACGGTGGTGAGGATCGCGAATATGGGGTTTTCGACCGGCGGTTCAGGCGGGTGGTGGGAAACTGGTGGGACCTCATCCGTCGGCGCAAGCGGTTGAACTGGTTCACCACCGGCTATGCTCAAGTGGCAATTATTTTTCCGTTCATGGTCGCGGCGCCCTCGTTCTTCGCCAAGCGAATCCAGCTTGGCGGGCTCATGCAGGTGACCTCAGCCTTCGGTCAGGTCCAAGAAGCGCTGTCCTTTATCGTCAGAAGTTACACGAACATTGCCGAATACCAGGCGGTGGTCGGACGCTTGGCTGGATTCCATGACCGGCTCATCGGGCTCGCCGCGATGCAACAGGCCGAGCAGCCAATCGCGATCGATCGTGCTGGCGCGGGAATCGAAGTCGGCTCGCTCGACCTCGATCTCCCGGGCGGCGCGCCCCTACAACGCGACATCACATTGCGCGGCGGCTCTGGCAAGCCGGTGCTGATCACGGGGCCAACCGGCTCTGGCAAGAGCACCTTATTGCGCGCGATCGCCGGGCTCTGGCCCTTTGGCCGCGGCCGCATCCGCCTCGCCGAGGGCTCAGTGCTATTCCTGCCGCAGCGGCCCTATCTGCCGCTCGGCACGCTGGCCGACGCGCTCGACTATCCCGGGACCGGGACGCGACCCAGCCGCGAGGAAATGGTGCAGGCGCTGCGCGCGGTCGGGTTGTCGCACCTTGTCGATCAACTAGATGTCGACGGCAATTGGGCGCAACGCCTGTCGGGCGGCGAGCAGCAGCGACTCGGTTTCGCGCGTGTGCTGCTCGAACGCCCCGACATAGTCTTTCTCGACGAGGCGACTTCGGCGCTCGACGAAGCGGCGGAATTGATGCTCTATCGCATGCTGCGCGACGCCGATTGGCATCCGACCATCGTCAGCGTCGGCCACCACCGCTCGTTGGAGCAATTCCACGAAGCGGTGGTCGATCTCACCCCAAAGGTGGCGGCAGCGGCAAAATAGGCGGCGGTTTGGCATGAACGACGAAGGCGACGATCCGCTGCGCAGCGTCCGCTTGGCAAAGCTCGACGCGCTACGCGAGCTCGGCGTCGAGCCCTACCCGGCTGCTTTTGACCGCAGCGACCAGGCGGCGGCGCTGGAAGCGCGCTATGCCCTGCTGCCGGCTGGCGGCGAGACCGGTGACGTCGTTCGGGTCGCGGGTCGCGTCCGCGCCGTCCGCAACAGCGGGATGTTCATCGACCTGCACGACGCCAGCGGCAAGATCCAGATATTCAGCCACAAGGACTATCTCGACGAGCCGGGGCTGGCGACGGTTAAGCTCCTCGACATCGGCGATCTGATCGGTGTGGCGGGCATGGTGCGGCGCACTCCGCGCGGCGAACTGACGGTCAACGCCACGACGGTTACCGTGCTCGCCAAGGCATTGCGGCCGCTGCCGGAGAAGTTTCACGGGCTGTCCGACATCGAGCTGCGCTACCGCCAGCGCTATGTCGACCTGATTATGAATCCGCAAAGCCGCGAGACGTTGCGGCGCCGCAGCCGGGTAGTCAGCGAGATGCGGGCCTATCTGCTCGATCAGGGCTATCTCGAGGTCGAGACGCCGATGCTGCACACGATCCAAGGGGGCGCTTCGGCCAAACCTTTCGTAACCCACCACAACGCGCTCGATATGGAGCTCTATCTGCGCATTGCGCCGGAGCTGCACCTGAAGCGGCTGCTTGTCGGGGGGCTCGCCGACGGCGTTTTCGAGATCAACCGCTGTTTCCGCAACGAGGGTCTGTCGCCGCGGCACAATCCGGAATTTACCACCCTTGAGATCTATGTCGCCTATGTCGACTACACAGCGATGATGAGCCTGACGGAAACATTGGTTAGCCGTGCCGCCGAGCGGGTCTGCGGTGGTACCAAGATTAGCTATGGCGGGACTGAGATCGACCTGTCACCACCCTGGCCGAGGCGGAGCATGGCAGAGCTGGTGCGCGAGGCGACTGGCATCGACTTTCTCGCGCTCGACGCTGACGCCGCGAAGGCGGCGGCCAACAAGCTCGCCGCCGACACGGCGGCCGAACTGGGCGACGAGGCCGGATGGGGCCACGCGCTGGAGCTCGCCTTCGCTCTCAAAGTCGAAGACACGCTGATCCAGCCGATTCATGTCACTGGATTCCCGCGAGATATTTCTCCCCTCGCCAAGGCCGACCGAAACGATCCGCGCCTCGTTGAGCGGTTCGAGACCTATATTTACGGGTGGGAGGTCGCCAACGCCTTCTCCGAGCTCAACGACCCGCTCGATCAGCGTCGACGCTTCGAAGCGCAGATGCGCGCCCGCGCCGCCGGCGACGAAGAGGCGCAGCCGCTCGACGAAGATTTTGTCACCGCGCTCGAGTATGGGCTGCCGCCGTGCGGGGGCCTCGGGGTTGGCATCGACCGGCTCGTCATGTTGCTCACAGACAGCCCATCGATTCGCGACGTCATCGCTTTTCCGACGATGCGCCCGCGATAGGCGCGCTCCGCAAGCCTAGATGCAGCGAACGACCCAAATGGTCGTAATGTTGGGATCGTCATAGATAGCTCGGTCTGGACCGCCCTTGTGGGCTTCCTGATTGAGCAGACGGTAACCGTTTGGGCAGAGCTGCTGCGCCAGGCGGCGGTTCGGAGCCGTTGATCCGCCAGGAACGTCTGGTCCCTCAATCTTAAAGGTGCGGGCATCGATCCGGGTCATCTGGGCCTCGTTGCCGGCGCAGGCGATCAAGGCAAGTGTGGCAAGGAGCAACAGATAACGCATCCACGATCTCGATCGAAGCGGCCGCTGCGGCCGAGTTTATAACAGCAGCTAAATTGGTTCAGAAATTTTCGAGGCTGAGCACCTCGTCGTCGTAGTCGTAAGCAAAGATCTCGGCGTGCCGGCCCCAATTGATCAGCGTGTCGAGCACGCGCTCGGCTTCCTCCTCGGAGAGATGATCCTCGAGCTCGCGCAAGAACCGGGCCGCCGGCGCCCGGTGCCCCGGCCGCTCGTCGAGCACCCGACGGATATGCGCGGCCAGCGGGATGTGCTTCAGCACCGCGTCGGCGAAGATCGTCTTGCGACTCAGCATGTCGGCGTCGGCGTAATGCCGGCCGGCGGCGGTTAGGTCAATGTCGCCGCCGCTGACATGCGCGAAGCCGAGAAGCTGCAGTGCTTCAAGGAGTGGAAACAGCTCGTCGTCGCTGAGCGTCAGCTCGTCCGCAAGGTGCGGGAGGTCGGCATGGCCATGGAACGGCGCTTCGGTTAGGGTGTCGACCAGGCCGCTGAGCTGTTGCACCGACGCATCGGGGAGACGATGGCCAAGCCCGATCGGCTCGGCTTTGGCGCCACGCCTCCCGCCGCCGGGCACCGTCGTCAGCAGTGTATACACCTGGTCGACAATCTGACGGAATTGCGCGCTCTCCCAAGCGCGTGGATGCGGCATCGACACCGGGATCTCGGCATTGATGCGTCCGGGATCGCTCCCAAAGATGAGGATGCGGTCGGCCATTTCGACGGCTTCCTCGATATTATGCGAGACCAGCAAGATGCCTTTGGTCGGTATCCGGCTCTCGTTCCACAGATCGAGGAGGTCGTTGCGCAGGGTCTCGGCGGTCAAGACGTCGAGAGCCGAAAATGGCTCGTCGAGCAGGAGAATATCGGGATTGACCACAAGGGCGCGGGCGAAGCCGACGCGCTGTCGCATGCCGCCCGATAATTCCTTTGGGTAGGCGTTCTCAAAGCCGTCGAGTCCGATGACGTCGATAGCCTCGACCGCGCGCTTACGCCGCTCGGCGGCCCCTATGCCCTGCGCCTCTAGGCCCAGTTCGACATTGCCGAGAACGGTCAGCCAGGGGAATAGCGCAAAGCTTTGAAATACCATTGCGACGCCATGTGCAGGCCCAGTCACGGGCACGCCGCGATAGTCAACCGAGCCATCCGAGGCGGGGATCAGCCCCGCCAAAATACGTAGGAAGGTGGATTTGCCCGACCCCGATTTGCCGAGCACTGCGACGATCTCGCCTTCACGCAATATGAAGTCGACATGATCGAGCACCAGCCGGCCGATATGGTCGGGGGTTTGATAGGTCTTGCACACCGATGCGGCGCGCAACAACGGGGCGGCCTCGGCCATTATCGGCGCACCTTGCCGCAAGCCGGCGCCGACATCAATCCAACCTCAAGCGCTCGGCGGCGAGGTTGTATAGCCGCCGCCACAGAAGCCTGTTGAAAGCGAGCACATAGAGGCACAACACGCCGATTCCAAGGGTGATGTGCGCCGCATCGCCTTTGGCGGTCCAGTCGGCGATATAGGCGCCGAGGCCGGTGGCGGTCAGCTTTGTATCGCCCCATTGCACGACCTCGGAGACGATGCTGGCGTTCCACGAGCCACCAGCTGCCGTGACAGCACCGGTCACATAGGCGGGAAAGATCGCCGGCAATATCACCCGCCGCCACCACAGCCAGCGCCGCACGCCGAGGTTGCCCGCAGCCAGCCGAAGCTCCGCGGGCAGTGATACGGCTCCCCCGATCACATTGAAGAGAATGTACCACTGCGTGCCTAGGATCATCAGGGGGCTGAGCCAGATTTGGGGGTTGAGGTGAAACGTCAGGATCAGCACCACCGCGGCCGGAAAGAACAGGTTGGCTGGGAATGCGGCTAGGAATTGGACAATCGGCTGAACCCGGTCGGCGATCCGAGGCCGCAGCCCGATCCACACCCCGATCGGGACCCAGATCAGTGATGCTGCCGCGATCAATACCAGGACGCGGATCGCGGTAATTGCCCCCAACACAAAGGTCCAGCCGATTTCGCCGAGGGGCACCGTCTCATGAATGAAATGCGCCATCCAAGCGAGGGCGGCGAGCGTGGCCATAAGCAATCCAGCGTCGAATATGTGCTCGAACCGCGAGACGGCCGGCATAGCTTCGCGCTTTCGAGGATTACGGCCAGACCACTGGCTGGCAAGGAATGACAGCGCAAGGTCTATGGATCGGTTGAGCGCCAATCCCGCCGACTTCACGAGATCGAAGAACTGAGCGCGCTGCATCACGATCAGAAACCATGGCCGGACGTTGTCTTCATCGCCGGTAGGATCGCCTTTGAATTTTTGCGACCAGGCGAGCAGCGGCCGGAACAGAAGCTGATCGTAGAGAATAATGACGACCAACATGACCAGCACCGCATAGCCGATTGCCCCAAGGTTGCGCTCAGCGATCGCTGTCGCGATGTAGGAACCGATGCCAGGTAGCAGGATCGACTGGCCCGAGACGGTGATCGCTTCCGAGGCGACAACGAAGAACCAGCCACCCGAAACTGACATCATCATGTTCCAGACGAGGGCCGGAATGCCGTGGGGTACCTCGAGCCGCCAGAAGCGTTGCCAGGACGAAAGGTGATACATCCGCGCCGCCTCGGTCAATTCGCCCGGCACGGTTCGCAGCGACTGATACAGGCTGAACGTCATGTTCCACGCTTGCGAGGTGAAGATCGCGAAAATCGCGGCGCATTCGACGCCGAGGAGGCGCCCAGGAAACAGCGCGATGAACCCGGTGACGGTAATCGAGAGGAAGCCGAGGATTGGGACCGACTGCAGGATGTCAAGCACCGGAATGAGGATTTTTTCCGCGGTGCGGCTCTTTGCCGCCAACGCGGCGTAAGCGAGGCTGAACACCAGCGAAGCGATCAGCGCTGCACCCATGCGCAATACAGTGCGCAGCGCATATTCGGGCAGCCGCCAGGGGTCGAGGCTGATGGGTAGGGTTTCGCCGATTTGATAATGGGCGCCCATCGCCATGCCGCCCCAGGCGATCAGCGCAAGCAGTCCTAACACCAGCGGCAGCGCCACCAAGTCCCAAAAATTCGGGCGCAGCCGCGATGGCCAGGCGACGAGGGGCAGGCCCCAGCGCTGTTCCATGTCCTCTCATCGATGCGGTTGCGGTGGCGGCGCTACCTCTAGCCCAGAGCAGCAGCGGCGGCGAGCGGCGATTTGCCCATGGTGTCGCTGCCGCGCGACGGGATTGCGTCGAAGCGCAAAAACCCGATGATAGTTACCCATGACGTTTCTCGATCTTGCGCGGCTCCGGGAGTGTCCCCTCCAGTGCGAACCGTTTGAGTTTGTCGTTGTTGAGAAGTTCTTGCGTGACGATGCGCTGCCGGCTCTCGTCGAGGCGTTTCCGCAGGTCGCCGGGCATGGCAGCTACCCGCTGACGACCGTGCCATCCAACCCGCTGTTCGAACGCTTAGTGGCTGAACTCGAGGGTGAGGCGATGCGCAAAGCTGTAGAGGAGAAGTTCGCCGTCAACCTCGATGGGCGGCCCACGATGATCACTCTACGTGGCTATAGCGACGGCAAGGATGGCGCCATTCACACGGACTCGGCGACGAAGATTATCACCGTACTCATCTATATGAACACGGAATGGGACAATGCCGCCGGGCGGTTGCGGCTGCTACGGGGACCGAACGATCTTGCCGATTATGTCGCCGAAGTTCCGCCCCTTGCCGGCACCATGGTGGTGTTTCGCCGCAATGCGCGGTCCTTTCACGGGCACCAAGCCCACGTAGGCCGGCGCCGCTCGATCCAGCTCAATTGGGTGACGGATTCCCGCGTTGTGCGCCGTGAGATCAATCGCCATCGCTGGTCTGCGAGGTTCAAGGCGTTGAATCCGTTGCGCCGTTCCTCATAGCGGTTGGCAAAGGCCGTGGCGATCTATAACTTCAAGAGCAACTTGGCGCGGCGATAAGAACGGCATGAGCGAGCGAAATCCACGGCTGAGGCGAGGGAGTGCATTTGTCGCTGTCGCGTTGGCAGCGGCGTTGTTGTGCCTGGTCTCCGGTCGCGGATTGGCACAATCGGGGCCGGCTTTTGGTTTCGCCCCGCTGCCGCGGACCGCCGCGCCCGGGCAGATTTTCGATGAGTTCAAGATCGGCGCCCTCGGTCACGATGTCGGCTTTCTCGGTGATAACATCGAGCACGGCCCGGACGTTAACGTCGAGCTATTGTTTACCTCGCCCGACTTACTGGCGATCATCGGCTCGCCGCGCCCGCATCTTGGCGCCGACATCAATACGTCGGGCGAGACCAGTGACGGCTATGGCGGACTGACTTGGGGGATCTCGGTCATCCAAAACCTGTTCCGGCCGGGCGACTACGTTTTCGCGCAGGGCAGCCTCGGTCTCGCCTATCAGGACGGCTATATCGATAACGCGCCGACAGGACGCAAAATGCTGGGCTCGCCGATCCTTTTTCGCGAAAGCGCGGAGATTGGCTATCAGGTGACGCCGATGATTAGTGTTTCGGCGATCCTCGATCATATCTCGAACGCCAATCTCGGCCGTCACAATGCCGGCATTACCAGTGCTGGCGGGCGGGTTGGCTTCAAGTTTTGAGCGGTTTCGCGTAACGCGATAGGCTGTCTTGGCACCGCCCGGGCTGGCCCGGTCCGCTAGTTCGGGCTGATTTCTCACCGATAATACAAGCTATTCCAGCCGGTTAAGCCGGATTGTTGCAGCAAAGCCACGCTGCGGTGAAAACGCCACTTTTCGCGCAGACCGCGCTTAAATCTGCTGGTACGCAACATCATTGCACAATATCATAGCGCAAGAGGGATCGGTGCCCTCGCTGTGGTACGCGGCAACTTGAGATTGGGGGAGCAATGAGCATCAAGCGGAAAATCGGCACCATCGCGGCGCTGGGGACGAGCACGGCTGCGTTGGCGATGTTGACCGGATTAGCTGGCGCCCGCGCCGACGAGTTGTCGGACCTGCGGCTGAACCAGCAGCTCCTCTCTCAGCGGATCGACCAGCTCGCCGCGGTCGGGTTGCAAC
>Ga0335081_10013614_pt1 | contig 13145 bp, 3 predicted proteins | sample Lox_Sample_35_FD_206713 | JGI IMG/M metagenome (GOLD analysis project Ga0335081, IMG submission 206713) | Soil microbial communities from Loxahatchee National Wildlife Refuge, Florida, United States - Lox_Sample_3.5 | ecosystem: Environmental > Terrestrial > Soil > Wetlands | place: USA: Florida...
ACCGTTTGCGTTCTCGCTGGATTTTTGTCGTTAGTTCTTTCCCTGGCCGCTCAGACGTCGGGCATCAGCCCCGCCTCTGCCCAAGTGCCGCCGCCCTTGATCCAGTTCTCGAACGTCGCCACCGACGAAGGTGGCACGACGTTGAGCGGCGTGGTCAGCATCACGTTCTCACTCTACAGCAACCAACAGGGCGGCGAGCCGCTTTGGACCGAGACGCAGAATAATGTCCAACTCGACCCCACCGGGCACTACTCCGTCCAACTGGGCATCACCCGGCCGAACGGCGTGCCAACAACTTTGTTTACGACGGGTGAAGCACGCTGGCTGGGAATGCAGATTGCGGAGCAAACAGAGCAACCGCGCGTGCTGTTGCTGAGCGTGCCCTACGCATTGAAAGCTGGCGATGCAGCGACGGTAGGCGGACTGCCCCCCTCCGCCTTCGTGCTGGCCGCACCGACCGCACCCGGCACCCAGGCTTCTCCGGAATCGGCGTCTGCGACGAGTACGGACTCTGCACCCCCCATCGGCGGTTCGGGTACCACCGACTACATTCCCCGGTGGACCGACAACAACGGCAATTTAGGCAATTCCATCCTCTACCAATCGGGCACAGGCTCCAGCGCCAAGATCGGTATCAATACCACGAGCCCGCTAACCACTTTGGACGTGAAGGGTACAGAACTGGTGCGCGGCTTGTTCGAAATGGCGACCATGAACTTTGCCTCGCCCACCAAGGGATACGACTCCCAGCCCTTCAATCTGGAGTCCTCGGCCTACAACAGCGGGACGGAAAAGTACACGCTGAACCATTTCCAGTGGCAGGCCGAGCCGACGGGCAACAACACCACCACTCCCGGAGCGACGCTGAATTTGCTGTATGGGACTGATCCTGCGGCACCGGCGGAAACCGGGCTGAATGTTGGCAGCAACGGCCAGATCACGTTCGCATCGGGGCAAGTATTTCCCGGGGCGGGAACCGTGACGAGCGTAGGCAGCGGCGCAGGACTCACAGGCGGCCCAATCACCGGCGCTGGAACCTTGAGCATTGCCAACGCGGGTGTCACCAACGCCATGCTAGCCAATCCGTCGCTCACCGTTAAGGCCGGAACTGATCTCACGGGTGGCGGCTCGGTCTCTCTCGGTGGAACCACCACGCTAAATGTGGATACGACGAAAGTGCCACAACTGAACACGGCCAACACCTTCACCGGCAATCAGACGGTGAATGGAAACCTGACGGCAACCGGAGTGGTGACTGGCAGCAGTTATCAGATAGGGAGCAATTTGTTCGCCTTCGGCTCCTATGCCAATGGCAATGCGTTCCTGGGATTCGCGGGGAACACAACCACCACGGGCATTTGGAACACGGCCAGCGGACAGTATGCGCTCTACTTCAACACATCGGGCTACGCCAACACGGCCAGCGGAGAGTATGCGCTCTACTTCAACACATCGGGCACCTACAACACCGCCAGCGGGTTCGGGGCGCTCAGCTCCAACACATCGGGCTACGACAACACGGCCAGCGGCACCGAGGCGCTCAACGACAACACCACGGGCCACGAAAACACGGCCAGCGGGCTCGGGGCGCTCTACTCCAACACATCGGGCTCCTACAACACCGCCAGCGGCTACAACGCGCTCTCAGCCAACACCACGGCTACCGAAAACACGGCCGACGGCTACAACGCGCTCACCTCTACCAGCACGGGCGGCGGCAATACGGCCAGCGGCTTCGAGGCGCTCTACTCCGACACCACGGGCTACTTCAACACAGCCGTGGGCTATCAAGCGCTGTACAACAACACCACCGGCACCTATCTCACTTGTATCGGCTACGAGTGTGTCCCGGGCGAAGACGGGCTCTCCAACGCCACCGCCATCGGGGCGCACGCCGTGGTCAGCCAGAGCAATTCCCTCGTCCTGGGTGGTACGGGTCAATGGGCCGTCAAGGTGGGCATCGGCACGGCCACGCCATCGAACATTCTCACCATCGCACGTGGCGCCGGGCATCCCGTTAGCGACAGTTGGGAAACCTACAGCTCCCGCCGTTGGAAGACCAACATCCATCCGCTCGCAAACGCGCTCGGCAAGGTCGAGCAGTTACGGGGCGTCTCCTATGATCTGAAGAACTCAGGCAAGCACGAGATCGGCGTGATTGCCGAGGAAGTGGGACAGGTCGTGCCGGAAGTGGTCAGCTACGAAAAGAACGGCAAGGATGCGACGGGAGTGGATTACAGCCGGTTAACGGCGCTGCTGATTGAGGCCACCAAGGAACAGCAGCGGGAGATTCAGCATCAGCAAGCTGCCCTCCGAACGCAGGCAGCAGCCATTCGTGATCTGAAATCTGAGCTTCGGGCTACACGCCAGACTCTGCAGAAGGTGAAAGCGCAAGTAGCCGCCGCTCAGCTTACAGTGGCGGTTGCGAAGTAGATGCAAGGAGTCATCAGCACAGAATGGCCGCTCGGTCTCTCGGGCGGCATTTTTGTGGGAGAACCCCAGTCGGGGTGGGCAAATCGGCAGTGAAGCTTTGTGGGGCGATTCTTCCTTGCTCGAAGGGTGGCGGTTTTGTTAGACGGTCTTAGGTTAGGGTTGATAAGAAAGAAAACTTCAGATGGGCCAACTTAGTTCAGGGAACCTGAAGAGTAAGAAGAGGTGGCTTGCTCAATTACAGTGCTAGGCTCGTGCGCCACCCTTGTCAATGTCTTGGTTCCTCAGCCGTAATGCAGTCTGCTGTGGCATATGGTACAGAATGTAATAAGATTTTGCGCGAGGTGACAGTCTATTCCACCAAAGTTGATGACCTTCGTTCGACCAGCTCCAGGCTCATAATCAGGGTCTACTCCGGCCCAGGTTCACAAGTCTATTGACATCCGGTGACGGAACGCGCAAAATCCTCCCCAATACGCCACGAACCGTCTCCCAATTCTTATCCCCATAATCTTGGGCAGATGCGTATCCGCGTGGCCGGGCCGAGCAACACCTAATCACGCAATCAATAGTCGCAGATCCTTGGTGGGGAAGTACAAGTAGAGGGTTTCTCAAGGGGGTTTTCACAGGTTCACGCAGAGCGCGTGAAAACCTGCGTGGCCTGAGGTGTGTTCAATGAGGCCCTTCCGGTCTCCGTGTTTGCTAGCTCTGGCGCCGATGATCCTCTGGCCGGTGTTCAACGCCGCAGGTCAGATGTTCAATCCTGTGTCCGCAATTCTGAATCCCGTTGTCTTTTCTCCCCCCAGTCTTTCATTTGCCGGCCAACTCGTAACCACCACCAGCGCAGCCCAGAACGTTACATTGAAGAACACTCAGGAAGTCCCGCTGACGATTTCCGGGATTTCTACTTCGGGCGATTTCGGGCAAACTTCGAACTGCCCACTGTCTCCGAACACTCTGGCTGCCGGATCCACTTGCGCCATCTCTGTCACTTTCGCACCCACCGCGCTGGGCCCACGGACAGGGACGCTTGCCGTGTCTGACGATGCAAGAACGAGTCCCCAAACGACGAGTCTCTCGGGAACGGGTTCATTGTCTGGGCTGGTGACAATTTATGTCACGCCGATTAGTCCGACCGTGCCCGTTGGCGAATCGCAACAACTGGTTGCGACCGGCACATTTAGTCAGGGGCAGGCTATAAACATCAGCAATTTTGTCACTTGGTCTTCTTCTGCCACTGCGGTTGCGCTGGTGAATCCTCTCGGTTTGGTGCAGGCTCTTGCGCCGGGAGTGGCGATCATCACGGCGAGCTACGGATCAGTCAACGGACAAGCCTCGGTTACCGTGACCTCGCCGGTCCTGAGTTCGATCGCGGTTACACCCACCAACCCGGCTGTTCCTGTCGGTGCTTACCAGCAATTCACTGCTGTGCTCACCTATAGCGATGGTAGTACCAAGGACGCAACCAGCGAGGTGAACTGGTCTTCTTCGGCTACGGCGGTAGCCGCCATCAACAGCTTGGGGTTGGCCACTGCCTATTCGCAGGGAAACTCAACCATCAGTGCTTCTTCGGGATCGGTAATGGGCAGTACGGTGCTCATGGTTTCGCAGCCGCAGTGCGCGCTTCCTCCGCCAGGGTTGGTGGGTTGGTGGACCGGGGACGGCAACACCGTGGATATTGCCGGCAACAATTCCGGAACCCTGCAGAGCGGCGCAACCTACGGCGCCGGAGAGGTTGCCCAGGCCTTCACATTTGGGGGTAACGGCGCCTCCGTGCTGGTTAATTCCCCTGTGTATTCGCCCGCCGCTGGCACCGTTATGTTTTGGTTCATGCCGAGCGGAACAGGCGCTATCACGGGCAGCTACGCTGGAGGTCAGAACCGCGCTCCTGGGTTCTCGATCGACTCCGGCGGCAATCTGAATTGGGAGTTTGGGAACCTGTCCGCTCAGTCGGTCGGACAGGTCAGCCCCAATCAGTGGTATCACGCTGCTATGACCTACTCCAATTCCAATTCTGGGGTGAACGTCAGCGTGTATTTGAACGGGGCCTTGGTGGCCAGTGCGATTGCCTCTGCGAATACCGCCTGGAATCCGCAGTTGGCAATCGGCGCTTACCTGAATGCGCAACCGCTATCTTTCACCGGCTCGCTGGATGAATTTTCCATCTTCAATGAAGCCTTGAGTTCGCAGCAAATTCAGCAGGTCTACAATGCGTTCAGCGCGGGCATGTGCAAGCCCACGCTGCAAACCATCACCGTCAGTCCGGCCAATGCCTCGCTTGCCCCTGGGCTGTCACTGCAGTTCGACGCAGTGGGAAGTTACAGTGACAACACGACGCATGACTTGACCACGTCTGCCGGTTGGAGCACCGCGGATTCGACCGTAGCTACAATCAACGCGAGCGGCCTGGCAACGGCTATCGCAGACGGAAGCACGACGGTTTCGGCCACGTTAGGATCAGCCAACGGATCGACCGGCCTGACAGTTGCGCCCAGTCTGGTTTCTGTACAAGTGAACCCGTCGAATCCCTCATCCGCGGCAGGAACCACGCAACCGTTCACCGCGACCGGCACATTTAGCGACGGCAGCCAACAAGATGTGACGGGATCGGCGACCTGGAGTTCTTCCCAGCCAGCGGTAGCGACGATTGCCTCGAACGGCCTGGCGACTTGCGTGGCCGCAGGGCAAACCACAATCACGGCAACGGCGGGCTCAGTAGCCGGGTTCACGGTGTTGACCGTGACCGCGGCCACGCTCTCCTCGATCACGGTGAACCCGGCAAATCCCAGCATTGCCGCCGGGACGACCCAGCAGTTCACAGCCGCCGGGATTTTTAGCGACGGTAGTCAGCAGGATGTGACCACGTCCGTGAGCTGGAATTCGTCGCTGCCGGCGACCGCGACGATCGACTCCAAGGGGCTGGCGACGGCTGCAGCAGCCGGCCAGACCACGATCACAGCCACATCTGGTTCCATTTACAACTCTGCAACTCTGACCGTAACCCAAGCGGCTCTAGTCAGCATCGCCGTGAACCCAGCGAATCCATCCCTGCTGGTGGGCAGCATGCAGCCGTTCACGGCGACGGGCACGTTCAGCGACAACAGCCAGCAGGATCTAACCAGCGCAGTGACGTGGGGGTCTTCCAATCAAGCAGTTGCGACCATCGATCCAACTGGTGTGGCCACGACATGGTCGGTTGGCTCAACTTCAATCAGTGCCACCCTTAATTCCATCTCCGGTTCCACAACTCTGACCGTGACCTTGCCAGCGCCGACGCTCATATCGATTTCCGTCAACCCTGCCAACCCGTTGATCGCAATTGGCCAGAACCAGCAATTCACCGCACAGGGAACTTATAGCGACGGAAGCAATCAGGATCTGACCAACTCGGTGCTTTGGAGCTCGACTCAACCCGCCATTGCCAGCATCAGCAGCACCGGCCTGGCTAGCGGATTGAGCGGGGGTGCGAGCACGATCGGCGCTGCGTTGGGATCCATCAATGGCTCCGCGACCTTGAATGTCAATCCCCTCGCCCTGGTGTCCATCGCGGTGACTCCGGCGAGTCCCGCCATCGCGCTGGGGACAAACCAGCAGTTTGCGGCTACGGCCACTTACGCGGACGGCAGCACTCTCGACTTGACCACATCCGTGAACTGGAGTTCGTCGGCGCCGGCGGTGGCAACCATCAACCCTGCGGGTTTGGCAACTAGTGTGAGCGTTGGCCAATCCACGATCGGGGCGGCGGCCGCAGGCACCAGTGGGTTTAGCTTGCTGACCGTAACTTCTGCGGCACTGACTTCCATCTCCGTGACGCCCGCAACTCCCACGATTCCACTGGGTACAACTGCACAGTTTGCGGCGACTGGCACGTTTACGGACGGGACCATGCAAGACGTGACCACCTCGGTGCAGTGGGGATCTTCCGACGGTACGGTCGCGACCATCAGCAATGCCGGTGGGACCCAAGGCTTGGCGACCAGTGTGGCCCCAGGGTCGACCACGATCTCCGCCACTTCGGGCACGATTTCCGGATTTGCGCCTCTGACCGTGAGTAGCGCGGCGCTGGCCTCGATCGCGGTCATCCCGGCGACTCCGTCCATTGCGCTGGGAACATCCCAGCAATTCGCCGCGACCGGCACGTTTACCGACGGCAGCCAGCAGGATCTGACAAACTCAGCAACCTGGAGCTCCGGAAGCGTGGCGGTGGCTACAGTAAGCCCGACTGGGCTGGCGACTTCTGTCAGTGTTGGAACTGCCCTGATCACGGCTACTCTTGCCACAATCCAGGGATCGACTCTTCTCACCGTGACCCCGGCAGCAGTGGTCTCGATTGCTGTGAATCCTGCGACCGCGGCGGTTCCTTTGGGAATCAACCAGGCGTTCACGGCCCAGGGAACCTTCACGGACGGCACCATCCAGGATGTCACGAATTCGGCCCACTGGAGTTCATCGGCTCCCGACGTCGCCACCGTCAGCAATTCGCCCGGGGCGAGTGGGTTGGCGACGAGCCTAGGCAGCGGCAGCACGATGATCACAGCAACCCTGACCTCGGTGCCGGGTACGGCAAGCCTTACGGTTACAACCGCGGTCCTGGCCGCTATTGAAATCAGCCCACCGAGCCCCAGCGTTGTTCCCGGAGGCACGATCCAATTCACCGCCACTGGAATCTTTACAGATGGGAGTTCCGCAGATGTTACGGCCAGTGTGACTTGGGCCTCCTCAACCGCCACCGTGGCGACAATCAGTAACTTTGCCGGATCGCAAGGATTGGCCACAGGTACCGGCGCAGGGACGACTAGAATTTCCGCAACCAGTGGTTCGCTTGAGGGATCAAGCACACTGACCGTGCTCGATCAGTTGGTCGCAATCGGCGTTACGCCCTCGAATGCCTTGATCGTTCCAGGCAACAATCAGCAGTTCACCGCGACCGGAACCTATGTTAGCGGCTTGCAAGGCGACCTCACAAACGCCGTGCTTTGGACCTCCTCCAATCCTGCCGTGGCGACCATTGGTTCTTCGGGTTTGGCGATGGGCCAGGCGACCGGCCAAACCACCATCAGTGCCAGCGCGGCATCGGTCAGTGGGCTCGCCGCTCTCGGGGTGACGCCAATTCAGCGTGTGGTTATCATCTTTCAGGAGAATCGTACGCCCGACAATCTATTCCAGGGTTTGCCGGGCGCCGATATCGCAAGCAGCGGGATCAACTCCAAAGGCCAGGTGATTCCACTCGCGCCCGAGCATCTCGCGAACAACTACGACATGAGTCATTCGCATTCGGCATTTTTGACAGAGTATGACAACGGAAAGATGGATCGATTCGACAAGGATCTCTCGCAGTGCTCCCCCCCACCCTGCACTGAGCCTCCCAACCCTGAGTATTTCTCTGTTTACCCATCCGACGTTGCTCCGTATTTCCAGATGGCTGAGCAATATACTTTTGCAGATCGAATGTTCGAGACCCAGCAGGGCCCGAGCTTCCCCGCCCATCAATTCATCATTTCCGGGACTTCCGCGCCAGCCACAGGCAGTGACTTATTCGCAGCGGAGAACCCAACTCCGCTCAGCGACGTCGGATGCACGGCTCCTCCAAATGTAACCGTAGCTCTGATCGATCCTGAGGGGGACGAGTCTGAGACCCAGTATCCGTGCTTCGAGCACGCCACCGTGACTGACCTGCTCGACGCACAGAGTATCAGCTGGCGATATTACACGACGGGGAGGAGCAGCATTTGGACCGGCCCAAACGCCATCCAGCATATGCGCTCCGGTCCAGATTGGAACTACGTAGTCAGTCCGTCAGCCCAAGTGCTGACCGATATCGCAAATGGTCAACTCGCTTCCGTAAGCTGGGTAATTCCCAACGGTCAGGAATCGGACCACGCCGACATCAACGATGGTTCGGGACCATCCTGGGTAGCGTCCATTGTCAACGCGATCGGCAATAGCTCCTATTGGTCCAACACGGCCATCTTCATCACCTGGGACGATTGGGGAGGTTGGTATGACCACGTTCCGCCCCCATCGATCATCAACTCTTATGAATACGGTTTTCGCGTGCCGCTGATTGTGGTTTCTCCCTTTGCCAAGCCGGGGTACGTTTCTCACGTCACCCATGACTTCGGCAGTATCCTGAAGTTCATCGAAGAAACCTATAACCTGCCATCCCTGGGATATGCCGACGCGCTCGCCGACGACCTTTCCGATTGCTTCGACTTCAGTCAGACGCCGACGCCTTTTGCAAAAATAAAAGCACCCCTCGGCCCGGAGCATTTCCTCAATGACACCCGTCCACCCGCCGACCCGGACGACGATTAGAGGAAGGTCGAGGCGCGGGTGCTACTTTGTAGTGCGTGAACTAGGCGGAGGGAAATCAAATATCACCATCGATTACCGAATCGTAGCCCGTCGCAACGGATACGAGAACATCCGCTAGCTCTCCCGACCACTGGTTAGTGGCGTAACCAAAGCGTTAGCACTCATTGAGGATCAGTCAGCGCGTGTCGTCGAGCGTTCCCCCGATGGCATCGACGCAGCCTGGCCGCTGCCCACCGAGAGCGTAGGCACTCCGTTCTTGCGCATGAGGTCGTTCAGCGCCGGTACATCGGTGGTCTGAATTTGCTGCCACGCTGCTAACTGCGTGGTCAGGCGTTGGTGCAGGTCGTCATAGACCAACAACTGCTGCGCCGTGGGGGATTGATCGACGCTTTGGATCAGGTCGCTGAAGGTGGCATACTGCTCGTTCAGCATGTTGGGATAGCGCAGGTTGCCCTCCGAGCTCTTCACCCTCACCTGCATCAGGTTTGCTTCGATCGGCAACATTTTCTGGTCGAGGCCCTTCGCCGCGGCAATAACCTCGGTATTCGGAGATTCCGCCGCAGCCCACTTCTCGAGCGTTTGCAGGTTGCTGCGCAATCCGCGAATCTGGTTGACCGCGCGATGCAGCGCATCGATGTCCTGCTTCACCCTGCCCTCTAGCTCGATTTGCTTCTGCAAATCTGCGGCGGTCACCTGGTTCTGAATGCGGGGGTCGATGGTCACGCTCAGCGGAGCGCTCTGGCTTCTGCCATTGACCGTGAGCTTGACCTGGTAGGTGCTGGGAACCACCAGAGGACCGCGGGGCGGAAGGCCCTCATAGAATGCGCCGGGAATCTGCACCGGGGAATCGGAGCGGAAGTCCCAGGCGAAGCGGTTCACTCCCGCTTCGGCTGGAAGCAGGTCTGCCGGTTTCTCCAGGTCGGGCCATTCGGGCGGTTGTTCCTGGTTGCTTTTCTTGATGTTGGATAGCTGACGCACGCGGCTGCCCTTCGCGTCAGAAATCTCGATCGTGATCTCTTCTTTATCCATCGGTTTCGATTTCAGGTAGTAATAAAGGATGGCGCCCTTGGGAGGGTTATCTCCGACGGGCCGCCGGCGGTCGACGCCGTCCGGGAAATGCAAACGCGTCGCAGTGGCGGGTTGATAGAGGTGGAAATCCTCGCCCGCAGTCACGGAACTGGCCTGCCGCAGCGGGCTGACATCGTCGAGAATCCAGAACGAGCGGCCATGCGTCGCGACCACCAGGTCGTTGTCCTTTACCGCCAGGTCGTGGATGGGCGTGGTCGGCAGATTGAGCTGAAGGGACTGCCAGTGCGCGCCATCGTCGGCGGAGAAATACACTCCAGTCTCGGTGCCGGCGTAGAGCAGCCCTTTCACTTTAGGATCTTCCCGCACAGAACGCACGTACGCACCCGCGGGAATACCGTTATTGATGAGCGTCCAGGTCTTGCCGAAGTCGTGGGTCTTGTAGATAAAGGGGTTGAAGTCGTCGAGTTTGTGACGGTCGATAGCGGCATACGCTGTGCCGGCATCGTGAGGCGAGGCCTCAATGATGCTGACCATGCTCCATTCCGGCATGTTTTTGGGAGAGACGTTTTCCCAATTCTTGCCGTCGTCGCGGGTGAGATGGATGAGACCATCGTCGCTTCCCGCCCAGAGCACGCCCTTCTGCAGCGGCGACTCCGACAGCGCGAAGACGGTGTCATAGTATTCGACGCTGGTGATGTCGAGCGTGATGTCGCCGCCTGAGGGCTTCTGTTTGCTCTTATCGTTGCGCGTGAGATCAGGACTGATCGCGCTCCAGCTCTGGCCCCGGTCGGTGCTCTTGAGCACAAACTGCGCCGCAGTGTAGATCACGTTGGAATCGTAGGCTGACACAAACACTGGTTCGGTCCACTGAAAACGGTACTTGAGTGCATCCGCGCCATTGCCCGAAGTGTCGAGCGGATAAGGAGACACGTCCGTAAGCTGGTTGGTACGATGATCGTAACGAGTGATGAAGGAACTGTCTGATCCAGCGTACACAATTTCGGGATCGCGCGGATCGGGCGAGACGTATCCGCTTTCTCCGCCGCCGACTGCATACCAGTCCTGGCGGGCGATCACTCCCTCGTCGCTCTGACTGGCGATGGCGACGGTTGAGTTGTCTTGTTGCGCGCCATAGAGGCGATAGGGCCAGTGATTGTCCACGGCGACGTGGTAGAACTGCGCGGTCGGCTGGTTGTTTTGCGAGCTCCACGTCTTGCCGCCGTCCACCGAAATCGTAACCCCGCCATCGTTGCTGTTGATTAGGCGCTGCGGGTTGGTGGGATCGATCCACAGCCCGTGATGATCGCCATGCGGCGCCGGCAGCAGATCGAAGCTCTTGCCACCGTCGTTGGAGCGGAATGCGCCCGTATTCAGCACGTACACCGTGTCCACCTGTTCAGGATCGGCGAACACGTGAGTGAAATACCACGCCCGCTGCCGGTAGCGTTCATCGTCGTTCACGCGTATCCACGAGGCGCCCGCATCACTAGAGCGAAACAATCCACCTTCCTTGGCTTCGATCAGCGCATACACCCGGTTGGAGTCCGCGCCGGACACCGCAATTCCGATGCGTCCAAGGATGCCTTCGGGCAGGCCGTTGCCCTGTAGCTGTTTCCACGTCAGCCCGCCATCGACCGACTTGTAGAGGCCGCTGCCCGGTCCACCGCTGTTGAAATACCAAGGTTGTCGGCGTACCTGCCACAGCGACGCGTATACCACACTGGAATTCCGGGGATCGAAGACAACATCAATCGCGCCGGTGTTGTCGTCCTTGTACAGAACTTTCTGCCAACTCTTGCCGCCATCAGCGGTGCGGAAGACGCCGCGCTCTGCATTCGGCCCCCAGGCGTGCCCGAGGGCAGCGACCAGCGCGATGTCAGGATTACGCGGATCGATGATGACCGCACCGATGTGGCGCGTATCTTTGAGCCCAACGTTCTTCCATGTCAGGCCGGCGTCGGTCGATTTGTAAACGCCGTCCCCGTACGAAATATTGCCGCGAAGGCAGGCCTCCCCGGTGCCCGCATAAAGAATATTGTGATCCGAGTCGGCCACTGCGATGGCGCCGATGGACGACACGCTCTGGTGATCGAAGGTCGGAATCCAAGTGAGGCCGCCGTTGGTGCTCTTGAAAATTCCTCCCGCCACCGCCCCGAAATAATAAGTGTTGGGATCGCCGGGAACGCCCGCGACCGCGAGCACGCGGCCCCCGCGAAATGGCCCGACCTGGCGCCACTTCATGCCTCCGACAACCGTTGGATTGACCTGCGTAAAACCTTCCCCGGCCAGAAACCAACACAACAGTGCAACGATCGCAATTCGGCGTCTCATCGATTCGCCCTTCGGTTACTAGGAGTCGCGCTATGGTACTGGCAAAGGGCTGGAGTCTGCAAGCAATCGGCTGGTCCAGGCTATCGGCGGCGATCACTCCTCTGCGACAGGCTGGCACTGGCCTTGATGACCACGAGGCAGCCAGCAGTCTTTAGTCTGGCGGCAGTCCTGCTTCAAAGACTTGTTCCACTCATGCCACCAGTAGCGGTTGGCTTTCATGGCGGCGTCAGCGGGTTTGACGCCCGCGTCATACTCGCTTCGGTAATCGAACGTCCCAATTACCTGCCAATCCGCCATCGGCATGTTTAATGAGTCGAAGGCATTGCGGACTTCGTGCATCCATTCCTCGTATGACTCAGCCATGAGTTCGATTCTCCCCCGATGGTACGTGGCTTCCGCTAATCGTGACCCGGTGCGGACACCTGATTTCGCCGTGGGCGGCAACTTTAGCAGACGGAGTCATAGCTGTAAATCGGTTCTTCCACACTTTTGATGAAGCGCGATTGCAGTCCTCAAAAAAGGGATTATGGAGGACGGCGCCCTCGCCCGTCGGGTGCGTCTAGTCGTCCTCGGTCGGATTAATGGGCTCCCCGACAATGTTGTAGTAGACCTCTTTGGCAGGCTGGGGCTTCGCTGGCTTGGCCGAGGCTACAACCGGGGGTGGCATCGGCTTCGACTGCTGCGGCGCAGGCACCGGAGGAGCTGAAACGGGCGCCTGCGAAATCTGCCCCGCTGAGGGCGTAGTCACCGCTGCTTGGTTCGAGGCGGCGACTGGCTCTGGAAGGGCCGTAATGGAAAGCGGTCCGGCCGGTTGCGAAATCTTATTGGTCACCCGCACCATTTTCGCTCGTACCGGAGCAGGCTTCCTGCGCGACCACTCGTGCAGCAGCACAAACACAATGCCTGCCAGGCAAAGCGCCAAAACCGAGTCGAACAGCGCGGGAACGTTCACCTCACCTTTGCCGAGGTACAACGGAGACTGAGGGTCTCCATCCATCCCCCTGGCCAGCAGCGGCACCAGTAAATTTCTGGTGAGAGAA
>Ga0335081_10013615_pt1 | contig 13145 bp, 10 predicted proteins | sample Lox_Sample_35_FD_206713 | JGI IMG/M metagenome (GOLD analysis project Ga0335081, IMG submission 206713) | Soil microbial communities from Loxahatchee National Wildlife Refuge, Florida, United States - Lox_Sample_3.5 | ecosystem: Environmental > Terrestrial > Soil > Wetlands | place: USA...
ACGCGCGCAAAGGTCATGATGATGCGCAGGCTCGCCGTGATCGAGCCGCGCCAATTGCCGGCGACTTTCGATTGGCCGCCGCTACGGCGGCGATAGGCGACCGGCAGTTCGAGGATGCGCAAGCCGGCGCGTGCGGCCCGCATCTGCATTTCCAGATTCCAGCCATAGGTGAGCTCGCGCATGCCGAGCCCGAGCAGGGCATCGCGGTGGATCGCGCGATAGGCACACATGTCAGTATAGCGCACGCCGTAAAGCAGCGCGATCAGCGCCCCGGCAAGATGGCCGGCGAAAACCTGGTGGCCGGACATGCTGCCCGGCTCGCGCTCCCCGCGCGTGCGCGAGCCGATGACGAAATCGTAGCGGCCGGAGGCGATGGCGCCGACCATGTCGGCGATGGCGGCCGGATCGTCGGCACCGTCGCCGTCCATAAAGACGATGATCGCGGCCGGACCGGCCGCCAGCGCGCCGGCAAGGCAGGCGCGGCCATAGCCGCGGCCGACGTCAATGACCTCAGCGCCCGCGCGCCGCGCCGCATCCGCGGTGCCGTCGCGGCTGCCGCCGTCGACCACGATGATCCGTTCGACGATGCTGCGGGGAAGTTCGGCGACGACGCCGCCGATCGATTCGACTTCGTTGAAAGTCGGGATGACCACGGCCACGCCGCCTGCCGTTGCCGGCATTACAAGCTCCAGCGCAAGCCGCAATTGGCGCAGGCGGCGGCCGGCTTGTCCGAGTGCAACGCGTTGCGGAAATCGCGATAGGCCGCGCCGCTCCAGATTTCGCGCAGCGTCTGCTGGGTGGCGTCGCCGAGCGTGTAGTTCTCATAGCCGCGCTGCGAGAACGGCGCGATGCAGCAAGGCAGCGCGCGGCCATTGGCGGTGATGTACATGACGGTCCAGGGCCGCCGGCACAGCGACCAGTGCGAGCCGCCATCGTTGCGCTTGAGGCTGACGCCCGGCTCGGACGCGGCGCCCGAGGCGCAGAACGTGATCCCCAGCGAAGTTGCAAGTGCCGCGGCGCGATCGATATGCGCCGCCTCCTCGCGCGAGAGCTGTTCGTAAAGCGCCTGGTCCGGCCGCGCCATGCCGATCGCATCCTCGGCGAAGAACACGAGCCGCTGCAGATACACCTCCTTGACGCCGATCTCGGCAGCGACACGCACGAAGTCGGGCAATTGCTCGACGGTCTCGCGCAAGCCCGTGAGCCAGGCCGAGACCCGCGGCTTGAGCCGGCCCTCGCGCTCCTGCAGATCGCGGAAGGCGCGCACGTTCTCGAGAATGCGATTGAAGTAGTTCTTGCCGCGAATGGCGCGAAAGCTTTCGGCGTCGGCGGCGTCGAGCGAGACCCGCAGCTCGTCGAGTTCGGCATCGATCAGCGCGCGGCCGCTCTTCTCGTTGAGCAAGGTGCCGTTGGTGTTGAACAGCACGTAGGTGCCGCGGTCCTTGAGATAGCGCACCATGCGCGGCAGGTTCTTCACCAGCATCGGTTCGCCGACGCCGTGCAGCACCGCGCGGGGGAGATTCTTGACCTGATCGACGATCGAACAGAAAAGCTCCCAGCTCATGTCGGCCGGCGGCTCGAGCTCCTCGTAGGTGCGCGGGCACGTGGTGCACAGGAGATTGCAGCGGTTGGTCGTCTCCAGATAAAGGCAGATCGGCTCGTGTTCGGGGCTGTCGCTGTCGGTGCGCACGGCTTCGAAATAGCGCCGCGGATCGACTGTCGGTTTTGCCGCCGCCATTGACATAGTGCTTCGTCCTCAATCGCTCTTGGCTATCAACCGGCCCTGACGGATCAGGCGCCTTCGGGCTCGGCCCGGATAGGGGCTTCGCGCCGATGCGCAAAGTCGCCGTCAAGCTCAAGGCTCTGCAGCAATGCCGCCGTTGCGGCCGGATGATGCGGCTCTCGAACATCAGGCCCAGGCCCGGAGCGGCGCGGCCGGCCGAGCTCTTCGCGCAGCTGGCGCAGATCAGCGACGTCATCGACATCGTACCAGGCCGGCAAGATGTGCATGTCGAGCTTGATCTCGCGCGCGCGTTCGAGCGTCTGCTCGGCGACGCGCTCGGTGCTCCAGGCGATGTCCTCGAACAGCCGGGGCTGCTCGCGCTTGAGCCCAAGAAGGTAGTAGCCGCCGTCACTCGACGGGCCGAATACCGCGTGCTCGCCCGGCCGCGCCAGGACCTCAGCGGCCTCGACCAGAAACGCCGTGGGCAGTGTCGGGCTGTCGGCGTTGAGCACCACAGCCGAGCGATGTCCGCGCGCGAAGATTTCGCCGATGGCGTGGATGAGACACTCGCCCAAACTCGGCAGGCTGGCATCGATCAAGCCGACCGCCGGCGGCAGGATGCCGCGGAAGAAGTCCTCGGCGCCGGCCGGCGCGAACGCCACGTAGCCGGCGATGTCCGAATGATTTGCGGCGCGCAAGATATTGTCAGCCACGTCCTGGATGAACGCGGTATTGACCGCGGCGGCTTGTTCCAAGGTCAATGGCGGCACCAGCCGGGTCTTGGTGCGCCCCGGCGCCGAGGCCTTGGCCATCACCGCAATGCCGCAAGCGGCGGACGGACGGACGGAGCTTCCGTCAAGTCGATGCGCGCGGTCCATTGGCGATGCCACCCAAGGATTCGTCGGCGAGAGGATCGGTCGAGCGACAATGTATGGCAAGGCATCGCCGCGCCAATCAATTCCAGCCCACACCTTAAAAGCCGCCGAACACCAAAAGGTTATGGATTTCACCAAGTCGTGATCGCTAGTAGCCGCGGCAGAGGGCGACCAGGACGGTGGCGTCTAGCGGAAGGACGGCGGCGTTAGCCGGCTGCCATGTCGGCGCCGTGACATACTCGCTGCGCGGCATGTCGAGGGACGCCAGTTCGCGCCCGCGGATGCCTACGACTTCGATCGGCGCCCGCAGATAGATCCGCCATCGATCCTGGCGCGCCTCCGCCAGACGATAGTCGGAACTTGCGGCGAACGGGTCGTTGTCCCAGGCCTTGTCCTGCGGAACGATGACGACGACGTCGCAGCCATATTTCGTCGCCATGTCGCGGACATCGTCGGGTGTGCCCTCGCCATCGAACACGCGGACGAACTGCGCGTCGAGCGCGTCGCGGCGCAGCCGTGAGAGCGGCGCCAAGGCGACCGCGAGCTCGCGGCCGGCAAAGCACGAGCCGCGATCGGCAAGCAAGGCCCAGGAGATATTGACCGGCCACGGCGTGAGCGTGCCGAGAAAACGCGGATTGTTGGCGACGCGCATGGCGGGCGACGCGTGGCGGCGCACCGCGGACCATAATTCGGGAGAGTGTGCAAAAATCTCTCCGCCCGGCCGCGGGCTGCCGAAGATGGCGGCGTGGATCATCCGCGCGGTATCCGGCAGGCTCAGCGCCAGCCCGGCGAGGGTTATGCCGACGATCGCCCCGCGGCGCACCACGCTCATCAATGCGGCAGTGCCGATGATCAGGACCATCGCCGCCGGTATGAAGGCGCGCAGGCCGAGGTCGTTGTTGCCGCCGAGCGTGCTGACGAGAAGCCACGACACCAGGAGACCGGCGCCGCCGAGACAGGCCAAGACCACGCTGAAGAGTTTCTCCGCGCGCGGCATGCCGCCGCGCCACGCCGCAATCAACGCGGCGATGCCGCCGATAGAAGCAGCCGGCAACTCGCTCGGCAGAATCACGAGCCAATAGCCGGGAATATCGAGCACGCGGCGGAGCCACAGCGGCAAGAGCTCGCCGAACACCGTGTAGTAGGAAACGATGATCGGGCTCGCCTCGCCGCGCGAGCGCACCGCCGCCCATTGATCAACGACCAATGGCGCGGCGAAGCAGAGAACGACGACGGCGACCGCCGCCATGGCGGCAAGCAGGCGCACGCGTTGTCGCGGCTCCGCCGCAGCGAAGAGTATCGGTGCCGCAGCGAGTGCGGCAATCGCAAACGTGACGCCGCCGACGAAGGTCGAGCTTTCGAAGCCGGCGACGATCACCAGAGCGAGCGTAGCGAGCAGCGCCGGGGTTTGGCGCGACGCGCACGCGGTCATCAGCGCCATCGCGACCACCGCGCACGCGGCCGCCATCACGTGCTGCGGCACCCAGGTCGCCTGAAACAGCCATCCGGCCATTCCGGTCGGCGGCCAAAGCAACGGACTGAGGTCTCCGGCGCCGACAATCCAGTCGAGCGTCACCCAGAGCGAGCCAGCCGTGGCCAGCGCCACGACCCAGATCGCGGCGGCCGATCGCTTACTGAGGAAGACCGCAAGACCCATCATCAGCGCGAGCGAGGCGAAGGCGGTAAACCAGGTAAGCCCGATGTCGGCTTCCCACCCGCTTGTGCGCAGCGTCTCCGCAAGCTCGGCCGCGCTGAAGTGCCAGAGATAATAATAGGCGAGCCTCATCGGCGTCCCTGGTTCACCGAACACCGGATTGACCGGCGGCACGCCGAGCCGCGTTATCGCGTCTATGACAGCGATCTTGGCATGGTCGAAAATCGGATCGGCGAGCGCCACGGCGTCGCCGGAGAATTTCGGCAGGATGGCGGCGGCCGGGGCCAGCGCCAGAACGGCCGCCGCGGCGAAGGCCCAGGCGGGAATGCGCGGCGCTTTTTCATTGTCGTCAGCCGGCGCGCGTAACCAAAGCGAAAGGCCGGCGAGCACGATCGCGAGCGCGCCAATGCCGATGACGGCTGGCGATGAGAATCCGATCAGAGCGGCGAGCGGCAGCGCGACCGCGCTATGGACCGCCCAACCGATGACTGCAGCCGCGCCCAACGCGAGCGCGCGCGGAAAAAGATGCCGGGCGAGCGCATAGCCCAAAAATGTCCAGAACGCCGTCGCCAGCAATGCGCAGAGAGCGGCGTTGAGGGGCGATGCCATGGCGTGTCCGCGGTCGAGCGAGGTGTGCTGTCTAGCACGGACGAAGCGGCGTCAAATCGCAGCGATGCGATAGCAGGGGCTGGCGCCGGCCCGGTTCGACGGGCGGCGGGCCTGCTGCCGGGCTTCCGAAGGAAGCCGGCAGAGCCATCTTCTCGATGACCGAGCGTCGGATTATTCTACGGCACACGAGGATTTGCGGGTTCCTGTGCAGGAACCGGCAAATAGACGCAGTCTTTGACAAGGGACGGGGATCAACACCTTAAGGAGGAGGTTGGTCATGTCGCGTTTCGTAGTGCTGGTGACCGTCGCGTTCATCGGCGCCGGCGTTGCCGCCCAGGCCGGGCCGTGCACGACGGAGATTGCGCAACTTCAGCGCCAAATCAAAAGCGCAGGTCCGGCAGGCGGACCCTCGGGTCGGCAGACGGTCGGGGCGCAACTGCACCACCAGCCGACGCCAGGCGCGGTGGAGAACGCGCAGGGAAAGGCCGACGCCGATGCCGCTGCCGCCCTCGACCGCGCTCGAAAGGCGGACGCCGCGGGCGATGCGCAGGCGTGCCACCAGGCGGTCGACCAGGCGCGGTGGCTTTACGGCGTTGAGTGAACGCCTACTCCGTTAGCTGCGCCGCGGCCGGGAGCTCAATAGGCCTCTTCGGCATAAACCGGATCGACCGAGCCCGCCCACGGCCCGTAAAATTTTTCCAATAGCTCCTGCGCCGGCGTGGTGCCGCGGGCGAGCCGGTCCTCGAGCACGTCGAGGTAGCGGGTCTCGTCCTGGCCGCCGAGATCGTAATGTGCGCGCCGGATGAGCCCGGCACGCGCGAGCGCGAGAACGTCATGGGCGATCGCCAGCACGCTGCGGCCGCGCACCGTAGCGGCGAGGGCTTGTTTCGGCACCGCATCGCGAAGCTTCTGCCGCTCCTCGACGGTCCAGTCCTTGACCATGTCCCAGGCGGCATCGAGGCTGGCATCGTCATAAAGAATGCCGGCCCAGAAGGCCGGCAGCGCGAGCAAGTTCGCCAGCGGCCCGGAGTCGGCGCCGCGCATCTCCAGATAGCGTTTGAGCCGCACCTCGGGAAAAATCGTGCTGACGTGATTGGCCCAATCCGAGATCGTCGCGCGCGCCCCCGGCATGCCGGGGAGCTTGCCCGCCATCAGGTCGCGGAACGACTGGCCGGCGACGTCGACATAGTGGTCGCCGTGCTTGACGAAATACATCGGCACGTCGAGCGCGTAGTCGACCCAGCGCTCGAAGCCCATGCCGGGCTCGAACGCCCAAGCGAGCATGCCGGCGCGCGCATCGTCGGTGTGGCGCCAGATCTCCGAGCGGAAGGAGAGAAAGCCATTGGGCTTGCCCTCAGTGAACGGCGAGTTCGCGAACATCGCGGTCGCGACCGGCTGCAGCGAAAGCGACACCCGCAGCTTCTTGACCATGTCGGCTTCGGAGGAGAAGTCGAGATTGGTCTGCACCGTGCAGGTGCGGTACATCATGTCGAGGCCAAGCGTGCCGACCTTCGGCATGTACGCGGTCATGATCTTGTAGCGGCCCTTGGGCATCGTTGGCATCTCGGCGCGCGTCCAGCTCGGCGTCATGCCGATGCCGAGAAAGCCGATACCGAGCGGGCGCGCGACCTCGCGCACTTGGGCGAGATGCGCCATCAGCTCGCTCGAGGTCTGGTGCACCGTCTCGACCTGCGCGCCGGACAATTCGAACTGACCGCCGGGCTCGAGCGTGATGGCGCCGCCGCCGGTCACGTCGGACAGGCCGATGACGTTGTCGCCTTCGATGATCGGCTGCCAGCCGAGCAGGTGCTGCATGCCTTCGAGCAGCGCGCAGATGCCGCGGCGGCCCTGGTAGGGCACCGGCCGATGCCCGTCGAGGGTGAACGCGAATTTCTCGTGCTCGGTGCCGATGCGGAAACGCGACTTCGGCTTGACGCCTTGAGCGATCCAATCGACGAGATCGTCGCGCCGCTCGATCGGCGTCAGATCGACCTGATCACGCGCCATGGGATTCCCGTGGCAATGGCTGGTGCCTAGAGAGGTAGTGATCGGCGCGAGGGACCGTCAGGCCGCCTTGCGCTTGTCGGGCGGGAAGCGGCCGTAGAAGGTCTCGCCGCTTTTCGCCATGTCGCGTAAGAGCTTGGGCGGCTTGAACCGCTCGCCATGGCGCTTGGCGAGGCCGTTGCACAATTCGACGAAGGCCTTGGTGCCCATGCCGTCGATGTAGGAGATGGTGCCGCCGGTGAACGGCGCGTAGCCGAAGCCGAGGATCGAGCCGACGTCGGCTTCGCGCATGTCGGTGACCACGCGCTCCTGGACGCAGCGGGCCGATTCCAGGGCCTGGATCGCGAGCAGCCGGTGCTTGAGCTCGGCAACGTCAAGCGTATCGGGATCGAGCTTGGTCGGCTGCAAGTCGGGAAGGCCAGGCCACAGCCGCTTCGGTCCGCTCTGCGGATAGTCGTAGAAGCCTTTGCCGTTCTTGCGGCCGTAGCGCCCGCGCTTCTCCACCATCTCTTCCAGCAACGCCCGTTGCCGCGGATCGACCGCCTGCGGACCAAGATCGGCCTCGGTCGCCTTGAGCACCTTCCAGGCGAGATCGACGGCGACCTCGTCGGTGAGCGACAGCGGGCCGACCGGCATGCCGGCGAGCCGCCCGACATTCTCGATCATCGCCGCCGGGATGCCTTCCGCCAGCATCAGCTGGCCTTCGCGGATATAGGTGCCGACCACGCGCGAGGTGTAGAAGCCGCGCGAATCATTGACCACGATCGGCGTCTTGCGGATCGCGCGCACATAGTCGAGGGCGACTGCGAGCGCCGCATCGCCGGTCTTTTTGCCGAGGATGATCTCGACCAGCATCATGCGGTCGACCGGCGAGAAGAAGTGAATGCCGACGAAGCGCTTCGGCTCCTTGAACGAAGCCGCCAGCGAAGTGATCGGCAGGGTCGAGGTATTGGAGCCGAAGATCGTGTCTTTGCCGATCGCCTCCTGCGCCTTGGCGATCACCTCTTCCTTGACCTTGCGGTCTTCGAACACGGCTTCGATGATGAGATCGCAGTCCTTGAGACCGGCGTAATCCGGGGTCGGCGTAATGCGCGCGAGCACCACGTCACGCGCGGCTGCCGTGGCGCGGCCGCGGTTGACCTGGTTGGTCATCAGCTTTTCCGAATGCGCCTTGCCTTTATCGGCCGCCTCTTGATCGCGGTCGATGAGGACGACGTCGATGCCGGCGAGCGCGCTGACGTAAGCGATGCCGGCGCCCATGAAGCCGGCGCCGAGGACGCCGATCTTCTTGATCGGCTTCGCCGGCACCTCGGCTGGCCGCCGCGCGCCCTTGTTGAGCTCCTGCATGGAGAGAAACAGCGAGCGGATCATCGCCGCCGCTTCCGGCGAGCGCAGGATCTTCGCGAAGTAGCGCGATTCGACGCGCAGCGCCTGGTCGATCGGCAGCTGCAGACCCTCATAGACCACCTGAATGATAGCGCGCGCCGCCGGATAATTGTCGTAGGTTTCGCGGCGATAGAGCGCGTTCGCCGGCGTGAACACCATCAGGCCGGCCTTCGAGTAGACCGGACCGCCGGGCAATTTGAAGCCGTCGAGGTCCCAGGGCTGCTTTGCGCTGCCGCCAGCCTTGATCCAATCCTTGGCGGTGCGCACGAGGTCGGCCGCAGGCACCACGGCATCGATCAGCTTCATCGCCTTGGCACGATTGAAGGCGATATGGTCGCCTTTGAGCAGGAACTGCAGCGCGTCGACCGGCTGCAGCATGCGCGGGATCCGCTGCGTGCCGCCGCCGCCCGGAAACAAGCCGACTTTGATCTCGGGCAGGCCAAGCCGCGCCTTGTCGTTGTCGGCGGCGAGGCGATGATGGCAGGCGAGCGCGAGCTCGAAGCCGCCGCCCATCGCGGTGCCGTTGATCGCGGCGACCCACGGCTTGCCGCAGGTCTCGATGCGGCGAAACAGCAGCGAGGCCTTGCGCACCTCTTCGAACAGGTGGGCGTTAGCGGCTTCCTCGCCCTGGGATTTTTTCAGTTCGGCGTAGGCGCGGTTCTGCGTCTCGAGCATGGAGAGGTCGGCACCGCCGCAAAAGCTGCCCTTTCCGGAAGTGATGACGGCGCCCTTGATCGCTGGATCGGTTGTGACCTTCTCGACGATCGCCGTGAGCTCCTCGCCTACCTTTTTGTCGATCACGTTCATCGACTTGCCGGGCATGTCCCAGGTGACGAGCGCGATGCCGTCGGCGTCGATCTCGAAGGTGAAATTCTCAAAGGTCATAGTCAGCTCCCCGTGTCGTCATCCGGGCCCCAGTTTTCATGACTGCCAGGGATGACGCGTTACGAATAAGGTGTCCCGTCCTTATGGGTGTAACGCTCGCCTTTTTCGTCGCCGATTGCCACCAGATCGACATCGGGATATTCGGCGCGCTCGCGCTTCGCGCGCGTCCCGATCTCGAGATAGATCACGTCAGCGCTGCCGCGGTTGACGAGATGGTGCCCGTTGCGGCTGTTGGCCTTGAAGCCGGCGGCATCGCCCGGCTTGAGCACGGTCTCGCCGTCGTCCTCGATCAGCACGGCTTCGCCATCGAGAATGTAGACGAACTCGTCCTCGTTCTCGTGCCAGTGGCGCAGCGCCGAGGCGGCGCCGGGCTTCAGCGTGGTGAGATTGACGCCGAACTGGTCGAGGCCCGCGGCGTCGCCAAGCCGCTTGCGTGACCGGCCGGCGACTACCTTGCGGAACGGCTCCGGATAATCGGTGCCGTCATAGACCCGCAGCCTGGCTATATCGATCTTCGGCATGCCGTGCGCCCCTCACCTCACCGCCTTCCGACGTGTGCCGAGACGGGTAATCACACCCGCTCAATGATAGTGGCGGTGCCCATGCCGGCGCCGATGCAGAGCGTCACCAGCGCAGTCGAGAGGCCGCGCCGCTCGAGTTCGTCGAGCACGGTGCCGAGGATCATGGCGCCGGTAGCGCCGAGCGGGTGTCCGAGCGCGATCGCGCCGCCATTGACGTTGATCTTGCCGTGGTCGATGTCGAAGGCCTGCATGAAGCGCAGCACCACCGAGGCGAATGCCTCGTTGAGCTCGAACAGATCGATGTCGGCAAGCGTCATGCCGGCGCGCTTGAGCACCTTCTTGGTGACGTCGACCGGGCCGGTGAGCATGATGGCCGGCTCGGAGCCGATATTGGCGAAGGCGCGGATGCGCGCCCGCGGCTTGAGATCCGCCTTCTTGCCGGCCTTGCTGTTGCCGAGGAGAACGGCCGCGGCGCCATCGACGATGCCCGAGGAGTTGCCGGCATGATGCACGTGGTTGACGAACTCGACCTCCGGATGCTTCTGGATCGCGACCGCATCGAAGCCGCCCATTTCGCCCATCTGCACGAATGACGGCTTGAGCGCGGCAAGCGACTGCATCGTCGTTTCCGGCCGCATGTGCTCGTCCTTGGCGAGAATCGGCAGGCCGTTCACGTCCCGCACCGTCATCACCGATTTGTTGAAGCGGCCCTCGTCCCATGCCGTCGCCGCGCGCTTCTGGCTCTCGACCGCATAGGCGTCGACGTCGTCGCGGGAGAAGCCGTATTTGGTGGCGACGAGGTCGGCGGAAATGCCCTGCGGCATGAAATACTCGGCGACCGCGATCGACGGATCGACCGCCCAGGCGCCGCCGGATGAGCCGATGCCGACCCGGCTCATCGATTCGACGCCGCCGCCGATTGCCATGTCCTGCTGTCCGGACATGACCTGCGCGGCGGCGAAATTCACCGCGTCGAGGCCGGAAGCGCAGAAGCGATTGATCTGCACGCCGGCGACGGTGTCGCCATAACCGGCAACGAGCGCCGCCGAGCGTGCGATGTCGGCGCCGGCTTCGCCCACCGGATCGACGACGCCCATCACCACGTCATCGACCAGAATCGGATCAAGCTCGTTGCGGCTCTTGATGGCGCCGAGCGCCTGGCTCGCCAGGTTGAGCGCGGTGACCTCGTGGAGCGAACCGTCGACCTTGCCGCGGCCGCGCGGCGTGCGCACGTGGTCGTAGATGAAGGCGTCGGGCATAGCGTTTCCTCGCCAGTTGTCCCTGTCCGTCGGGGAGCGTGGCCGAGCGGAGAGCACCGCCAAGCCTGATTGGGGGTCGATCTTGGTCGACCGAATATCCCCCATATAGGCCAACCGCGGAAGAATTACAGCCGGTAAGGCTGGTCAGTGCGCGGCGCATAGCGCCGAAACTGGCCGTCGGCGCGGCTACAGCCTGCGGCCGCCATTATGAACCTCGAGCAGCCGCAGCGCCGTCAGCAGATGCGAGGTTCCGGAATAGGTCCGCGGATTGATTCCGGTGAGGCTCGTAATTCGGTTGAGGCGGAAATACACGGTGTTGGTGTGGATGCTCAGACGCCGCGCGGTCTGTTTGACGTTGAAATTGCAATCGGCGAACGCGTGAATCGTGCGCGATAATTCGCGCAATTGAACGTCCCCGGCCAAACTGAATTGATGCGCCCATTGCGGAACGAGGCGAATGGCGGCGCCGTCGGCGCGGCGAATCAAGAATTCGCGCAGGTCGATGTCGGCAAAATGCACCAGCGGCTGCGCGGCGGCGGCAAACTCGGCGGCCAGCCGCGCCTCCTCAAGCGCGAACGGAAGCCGCGAAAATTCAGCGACGTCAAGGCTTATGCCGACGCGCACGCCTGGCCCGTTTCCGGCGCGGCGCGTAAAGCCGCTCCGCCGCAGGATCTGCGCCAAGGCTCGGCTCGTGCCGGCGTCGCTGCAGACGATCGCGACGACCTTCTGGTTGCGCACCTCGATCAGGTTGCCGAATGTCGCCCGCGGCAGCGCTTGCTCGGTCAGGCGCACGAACGAGCGCAACGCCGCCTCGCGGTCGACGGTCTTGCCGTTGCCAGGCTCCAGCGGCTCCGCGACGGCGATCGCAATTGAGGCTCCGGAGCGAATGCCGCAGAGCGCGCAAAGCTGCCGGGCCTCGGCATCGTGCGGCTCTTGCCCGCGCAGCAGGTGATCGATGAGCGCCGCATGGGTCTGCGTGCTCTGCGCCACGATCAAGCCTTCCTCGACCGCATGCGCCTCGGCCAGAACCGCGCCGACGTGATCGAACAGCTCGATCCAAAAATCCGAGAGCGCGGTCAATGAGCGGATCGCCTGCGCCTTCTTGGCTTGGCGCGGCAAGGCTGCGCGGGTGAGTTCCCAATAGGTGCGATGAGCCAGCCGGTAGGCGTGCAGCGACGCGATCAGCGGCACGCGATGGCGGGCGCGCCATTGCGCGTGGACGCGGACGAACTGAAACGGATCGGCGTCGGATTTTGGCACGCGTCTCGCCGCGATGGCGACGATCCTGCGCAATAGCTCGTTGCAATGCGCCTTGGATTCCTCCGCGAACTCGGCGTCGACCGAGTTTCGGTATTCCGGGCTCTCGCGCTGCAGATGTTCGAAGGCATGCCGCCAGATTTCATCGCCGCGATCGCGCAGCGCGAGGACGACTCCTGCCGCGACTGGATCTTTGCGAAATCGCTCGCCCCAACGGCGAACCTGCTGGTCGGCGTGCGCGCTCGCCATGAGTTGTGCAACTCCACAACGGGCTGCGCAAAACTATATGGAAGGTCACGAATTGATCAAGCGTCGGGCTTCCGCCATAGCTGGGCGAGACGGCATCGTATTTTGTTTGCGGCAGGGAATAGCGGCGAAGTCCAACGCCCCGAGCGGTCGGCTGCTCGCACTTCACCAAATCTTGAACGTTCGATCTCGCGACCGCCGGCGCGAAGGCAAGAGCAATGACGCTGCGCGACCACGCCGCTTGTCAATCCCGGATGAGATGACGGAGGAGCCATGGCCGATCTGAAATTCGTCGTTCCGATCGCCGCGACGCCGGAGAAGGTCTATGCCGCGGTCGCAACACAGGCTGGAATGCGCAGCTGGTGGACCGCCGACGCGCAGATGGAGGAACAAACTGGCGGCAAAGCCGAATTCGGCTTCGAAAAGCGCGGGGTGGTTTATCGCATGACCATCGACCGGCTCGATCCGGGCCGCTGCGTGGTCATGAGCTGCCATGGCGATCAGCCGGAGTGGAAGGGCACCACGCTGCGCTGGGACATCGCGGAGAGCGAGGACGGCAGCGGCGCGATCTTGCGCTTCGTGCATGGCGGCTGGCGCGAGGTCACCGAGTTTTGCGCCGGCTGCAACGCGATGTGGGGCAATCTGATGTTCCGCCTCAAGGACAGCGCCGAAGGCAATGGCCGCGGGCCGCAGTGGCGGGAGTAGCGGCCAAATTCTTCGCCGTAT
>Ga0335081_10013617_pt1 | contig 13143 bp, 14 predicted proteins | sample Lox_Sample_35_FD_206713 | JGI IMG/M metagenome (GOLD analysis project Ga0335081, IMG submission 206713) | Soil microbial communities from Loxahatchee National Wildlife Refuge, Florida, United States - Lox_Sample_3.5 | ecosystem: Environmental > Terrestrial > Soil > Wetlands | place: USA...
GGGCGCCGCACACCGAGGAGCCGACCAACTGGTCCAGGCGGTACAAGGCCAACCTGGAGAAGCTCGCTTCCGGTGACGTGAACAAGGTCGCCGAGGTCGTTCGGGACCTGTGGCGGCGGGACAGGGAACGCGGCCTGTCCGCGGGCGAGAAGCGGATGCTCGCCAAGGCGCGGCAGATCCTGGTGAGCGAACTGGCCTTGGCCGAGAAGACCAACGAGGACAAGGCCGAGGCCCTGCTCGACGAGGTTCTCGCTACCTAGTGCCCGGTTCTGTTCCCCGCGTGGGGATCGGAGTTGACGTACACCCGTTGACCAGCTCGCGTGAGCTGTACCTGGCCGGCCTGCTGTGGCCGGGCGAGGCAGGCCTGGACGGCCATTCGGACGGAGACGTCGCGTCCCACGCCATCTGCACCGCGCTGCTGTCCGCGGCCGGCCTCGGCGATCTCGGCGCGAACTTCGGCACCTCCCGGCCCGAGTGGGCGGGGGCGTCCGGCGTCGCGCTGCTGCGCGAGACGTTCCGGCTGATCAGCGACGCCGGCCTCGTCATCGGCAACGTCGTGGTGCAGGTGATCGGGAACCGGCCGCGGGTCGCGCCGCGCCGGGCCGAGGCCGAGAAGGTACTGAGCGAGGCGCTGTCCGGCGCCCCGGTCAGCGTGTCCGCCACCACCACCGACGGATTGGGCCTGACCGGCCGGGGCGAGGGCATCGCCGCGATCGCCACCGCCCTGCTGATTGGAATCCCTTAGCCTTGTCAGCGTGACGTTGCACCTTCATGACACCGCGGCGCGCGCGGTGCGCGAGTTCACGCCGATCACGCCGGGGCGTGTGTCGGTGTACCTGTGCGGCGCCACCGTGCAGGCGCCGCCGCACATCGGCCACCTGCGCTCGGGCGTGGTCTTCGACGTGCTGATCCGCTGGCTCGAGGCGTCCGGGTACCGGGTCACCTTCTGCCGCAACGTCACCGACGTCGAGGACAAGATCCTGCGGACCGCGCAGGCCGAGGGCGTTCCGCCGCCGATCGTGGCCGAACGTAACCAGCGCGCGTTCACCTGGGCCTACGACGCGCTCGGCTGCCGGCCGCCCGACGTCGAGCCGCGGGCCACCGGGCACATCCCGGAGATGATCGTGCTGATGCGGCGGCTGATCGAGAGCGGTCACGCCTACGCCGGCGGCGGGGACGTGTACTTCGACGTGCACTCCTACCCCGGCTACGGAGCCCTGTCCGGGCAGCGGCTGGACGCGATGCGGCCCGCCGAGGACGCTGGCGACACCCCGGAAATGGGCACTGTCAAGCACGACCCGCGCGACTTCACCCTGTGGAAGGGCGCCAAGCCGGGCGAGCCGTCCTGGGAGACCCCGTGGGGGCCGGGCCGCCCCGGCTGGCACCTCGAGTGCTCGGCCATGGCCACCAAGTACCTCGGCGCGACCTTCGACATCCACGGCGGCGGGATGGACCTGATCTTCCCGCACCACGAGAACGAGATCGCCCAGTCCCGCGCGGCCGGCGACGGCTTCGCCCGGTACTGGATGCACAACGGGCTGCTCGGGCTGGCCGGGGAGAAGATGAGCAAGTCCGTGGGCAACTCGCTGCTCGTCACCGACGTGCTGCGCCGGGTGCGGGCGCCCGAGCTGCGCTACTACCTGGTCCAGGCGCACTACCGCTCGCTGCTCGAGTACTCCGAGGATGCGCTGGATGAGGCGGCCGCCGCCTACCAGCGGATCGAGCGTTTCGTGCTGCGGGCCAGCGAGGTGCTGATGGGCGCCACCGGCGACGACGGGCCGCCCGGGCTGCCGGTGTCGTTCGGTTCGGCCATGGACGAGGATCTCAGCGTCCCGGCCGCGCTGGCCGCCGTGCACGCCAGCATCAGGGACGGCAACCAGGCGCTGGCCGCCGCGGACAAGCCGGGCGTCCGGGCCAGCCTGATCCAGGCCCGCGCCATGCTGGACGTGCTCGGCCTGGACCCGCTCGCGCCGCCGTGGGCGGATGCAGCCGGCGCCGGGCCCGGCGCCGGCGACCGGTTGCGCGAGGTGCTCGGCTCGCTGGTGCGGCTGACCCTGCAGCAGCGGGACGCGGCCCGGGCCCGCCGCGACTACGCCACCGCCGACGCGATCAGGGACGGCCTGGACGAGATCGGCATCCAGGTCGAGGACACTCCGGAAGGCCCGCGATGGGAGCTGAAGCGGTGAGCACAGGTTCTGGCGGTTCCGGCCGTTCCGGCTCGGGGAGGACCAAGAAGGGCAAGCCCCGCCCGGGCACCGGCGGCTACGGCCGCCGCGCGCTCGAGGGCAAGGGGCCGACCCCGCCCGCCGCGATGCGCCCCGGCCACCCCGCCCAGCGCCGCGCGGCGGCCGCCGCGGCCGGATCCCGCCGCCCGCGCCGCGCCGACGACTCCGCCCCGTCCCGCGGCCCGCGCCGCGCCGACGATCCCGCCCAGTCCCGCGGCTCGGGGGACGCCCCCGAGTTCGTCGCCGGCCGCAACCCGGTGGTCGAGTCGCTGCGGGCCGCCGTGCCGTCCGTCGCCCTGTACGTCGGCGCCCGGGTGCAGCACGACGAGCGGATCAGCGAGGCCATCAAGCTGGCCGCCGGCCGCGGCGTGGCCGTGCTCGAGGCCGGCCCGGCCGAGCTCGACCGGCTCACCGGCGGCGCGCTGCACCAGGGGCTGGCGCTCCGCGTCCGGCCGTACGATTACGCGCACCCCGACGACCTGCTCGCCCGGGCCGCCGACGCCGGCCAGCTGCCGCTGATCGTGGCCCTGGACGGCGTCACCGACCCGCGCAACCTGGGGGCGGTGGCGCGATCGGCAGGCGCGTTCGGCGCCCATGGGGTCGTGGTCCCGGCCCGCCGCGGGGCCGGCGTCACCGCGGGCGCCTGGAAGGCCTCCGCGGGCGCGCTGGCCCGGGTCCCCGTGGCCCGCGCCGCCAACCTGGCCCGCACCCTGGCCTCCTACCAGGACGCCGGCCTCTTCGTGGCCGGCCTGGACGCGTCCGGCGACACACCCGTCCGCGACCTGGAGCTGGCCACCGCCCCGCTGGTCCTGGTCATCGGCTCCGAGGGCCGCGGCCTGTCCCGCATCGTCGCCCGGACCTGCGACGTCCTGGTCCGCATCCCCATCGCCGCCCGCACCGAATCCCTCAACGCCGGCGTAGCCGCCGGCATCACCCTCTACGAAGTCGCCGCCATCCGCTCCCGCCCCGCCACCCCCTGACCCGTCGCGCGCACTAGCACTGCGGGATTCTGCCGGAGCAGCATGAACACGGCATCCACGCTGTAGAGCGCGGATGCCGCGTGTGGCACGCTGGGGTGGTGAGCGAGGAGAGCAAGCTGACGGTCGCGGTGACCGGCCCGACCGGGACGTTCGGGTTCGGGCTGATGCCCCTGCTCCAGGCCGAGGACCGGGTCATGCGGATCGTGGGCATCGCCCGGCGCCCGTTCGACCCGGCTGCCTACGGCTGGACCAAGCTGGAGTACCGCCGCGGCGACGTCCGCGACGAAGGGGCCCTGCTCGACGCGTTCGCGGGCGCCGACGTGGTGGTGCACCTGGCGTTCCTGGTCACCGGGGGCGCGTCCGCCGAGACGATCCGCGCGGTCAACGTCGGCGGCACGCTGAACGCCTTCCGGGCCGCGGCGCAGGCCGGAGCCCGCCGGTTCGTCTACGCCTCCTCGGTGGCGGCGTACGGCTTCCACCGCGACAACCCGGTCGGGATGACCGAGGAGTGGCCGGTGCGCCCCGCCGCCCGGCTGTTCTACGCGCAGGAGAAGGCCGAACTCGAGCACCTGCTCCAGGCTGAGGCGGCAGGCACCGCCGGGCCCGCGCTGTACCTGCTGCGCCCGCCGGTGGTCCTCGGGCCGCACGTGGTCGGCGCGAAGGACCAGCTGCCCGGCCCGCTCGCCCCGCTCGGCCGCATCCTGGCCAGCCGGATCGGGCGGTCGCCGGTGCCACTGCCCGTGCTGGTCCCGCTGCTCCCGCTGCAGTTCGTGCACGAGGACGACCTCGGCCAGGCGCTACTGCGCTGCGTGCTGGGAGCCGGGCCGCCCGGCGCCTACAACGTCGCCGCCGACGGAATCCTCAGCACCGCCGACGTGGCCCGCGAGTTCGGCCTGATCCCGCTGCCCCTGCCCGCCGGACCAACCCGGCTGGCGGCCCGTGCCGTCGCCGCGCTGCCGTTCCTGCCGCCCGCCGCCCAGTGGGTGGAGGTGGCCAGCCACCCGGCGATCATGGACACGACCAAGGCGAAGCAGGACCTGGGCTGGACTCCGCGCTTCACCGCCCTGGAAGCCCTGCGGGACACCCTGCGCCCGCGGCCGGACGGCCGCTGAGAGACCGCTCGCCTGTGCGCGGGCCGGCTACCATGCACAGAGTCTCCCCGCCGGTGTAGCTCAGTAGGCAGAGCAGCCGTCTTGTAAACGGCAGGTCAGCGGTTCGAATCCGCTCACCGGCTCCCAGGTCAGAGCATAGTCACCCTCCCTGGATCCAAGCACGTGGACCGGTTCGTGGACCGAATGTCACTGATGCGGTCTATCCTGCTGGTATGCCGAGAGTTGCCAAGGGTTGCGTAGAGCAACTGCCGAGCGGATCCTGGCGCGCCCGGGTGTACGCCGGGATCGATCCGATTACCAAGCGGGAGATCCGTCTCAAGGCGACTGCCAAGACGGAGCGGCAGGCGCACACCGAGCTCGGCAGGCTGCTCAAGGAAGCGTCGGAAGGCCGCACTCCTGAGTCGGACGCCACGGTGGCCAAGCTGCTGGACGAGTACGCACCGATCGCTCCTTGGGACGTATCCACGCGGCAGACCAACGAGGGATTCATCCGCCGCACCATCAAGCCTGTCCTCGGGCCGATGAAGGTGCGGAAGGTGCGCGGTCCTATCCTCGACAAGCTGTACGCGGAGCTCAAGCGCTGCGGCGACTTGTCCTGCACCGGCAAGCCGTTCATCGAGCACCGCAACGTCCCGGTGCTGACGGTCAACCCGCGCGACTCCCGCCCAGCCTGGAAGCAGGTCGTTGAGACGCTAACCGAGGCGATCCGGTCGGGGATCCTCGTGCCCGGCGACGAGCTGCCATCAATCGCCGAGCTGAGCAGCCTGCAGGACATCGGTACCGGCGTGATCCGGCATGCCCTGGAGGTGCTCGCCGCGGACGGCCTGATCATCGCGCGTCACGGCCGCGCCACGGCCGTGGCCGGAGAGCCCAGCGACGATCCGCGCCTGAAGCGGCGGCGGCCTGGTCCCGGTCACGACTGCCGACTGGCAGGGTGCCATCCGCACGTCTGCCACCCGATGAAACCCAGCACGATCCGCGGTATCCACAGCATCCTGTCTGGCGCATTCGCCGCCGCGCAGCGCTGGGAATGGGCCGACCGCAACCCCGCCGAGTCGGCCAAGCCGCCCGCCACCATCCGCCAGTCCATCCCCGCCACCTCGCCGGACGACGTCGCCTTGGTGATCGCCGAAGCCCGTGCGCGCAGTACGGCCCTGGGGCTTTACCTGTGGCTGGTGGTGGTCACCGGCGTGCGCCGCGGCGAGCTGTGCGGGCTGCAGATCCGCGACATCGACCTAGACCGCGGACTGATCCACGTCGCCTTCAACTACATCGTCCGCGGCGGACAGCGCGTCCGCAAGGACACCAAAACCCATCAGGACCGCTGGCTCGCCATCGACCCGGACACCTGCGCGCTGATCGTGACCTACCTGGACGTGATCCGGGCCGAGCTGGCCACAGTCGGCGTCGAGCTCCGAGATGACGCGTACCTGTTCTCCAACGACCCGGCCCACTCCCGGCCGTGGAATCCGGACTGGGCCACGCACAAGGTCGCCGAGGCCGCCGAAGCGGCCGGGGTGAGTCTCGACATCAAGGGCGGTCGGCATTACACCGCCAGCCAGCTCCTGGCCGGCGGCTTCGACCTGCGCAACACCGCCGCGCGCCTCGGCCACAGCGGCGGCGGCGCGACCGCGCTGCGGCACTACGCTGACCCGGTTCCCGAGGTCGACCGGCGGGCCGCGGCCTACCTCGCCCAGCTGACCGCCAGATCTACGCCGCCAGCACCTCCGTCTTGACCTAGCCCGGGCCGGGCGGTTGCCCGTCCGGCCAGTTCGGCGTCGATGGCGGCCATGCGGGCTCGGATCGGCGCGCGGACCGGGGAGCCGGGCCGGGCCAGGGCTAGGCTCGCTGCCAGCTCGCGCCGGGCGGCCTCCAGCTCGGCGGCGGTCAGCGCGGTCACGTCGTGCTCACGCATCAGCGGCGGCGATCCTGGCACGGTCGTCCTGCTCGGCGATCACCCTGTCGAGGGCCGCTTGCATGTCGGCCCGGATCGCGGGGACGGGATCCTGCTTGCCCAGGAACGCGATGGCGTTCTCCAGCCGGCGGCGGTAATACGCCAGTTCGTACGTGGTCAGGGCGTGGAGGGCGTGTTCCGGCTGATCTACGGTGGGGGTCTGCGGGGTGGCTTCGGTGGCTGGCATCGGCTGGCGGTCCCCTTATGCGCGGGGTGGGCGGGCGTCTTCTCGCTTCCTAACGTGTCAGCCCGGGAGCACAATTAGCTATGTGGCGCAACCGAGAGACACCATCCGCCACGTCCCCTAGCCGCGATGCCACAGGAAGGCACTGACATCATGGCCAATGACCGTGATGCCCGGGGTGACCTGGGCGTGTGGCTGGGTGAGGAGCTGCGCTGCGCGCGGCTGGCCGCCGGCTATACGAGCCAGGATCAGTTCGCGCGTGAGCTGGGCTTCGACCGGACCGTGATCGTCAAGGCTGAGACCGGGGCACGCCCGCCATCGGACGACATGGCGGGCCGGATCGCGGAGATGTTCCCGGATCTGTGTAACGGGCTGTACGTGCGGCTCGCGGGGATCGCGCGGAGGTCGAACGGGCCGATCCCGGGGTGGTTCGCGGACTGGGTGGAGATCGAGGCGAGGGCGACCATCATGCGCTGGTGGGAACCGCTGCTGATCCCTGGGCTGCTCCAGACCGAGGACTATGCGCGGGCGGTTCTGTCGACCTGGCGCCGGGATACTCCGGACGAGGTAGAGGCCAAGGTCGCCATCAGGCTCGGCCGTCAGTCGGTCCTGGCCAGCGCGGACTTCCGGGTGCTGCTGGATGAGCTGGTGCTGCATCGTCGTATTGGCGCGCCGGAGGTCATGGCCATGCAGCTTGAGCACCTGCTGACCATGGGGGCGCGGCCGAACATCACGATCCAGGTGATACCGGGCGCGGCGAGTGCCTACGCCGGTCTTACCGGGGCGTTCGCGGTTGCCGAGGTACCGGGCGAGTCTCCTACGGCGTACCTGGAGACGGGGGTCCAGGGCATCACCGTCCGGGACCCTACGCTGGTAGCCAGTGCGGCGCGCATGTTCGATGACCTGAGAGATGAAGCGCTATCTCGCTCCAAGTCTTTGGAGCTGATAGCGGAGGTGGAGAAACCATGAACGGATCAGATGGCCTCCGCTGGCGTAAGAGCACGTTCAGCGGCGCCAACGGCGGTGGTTGCGTCGAAGTGGCCGACCACGACGGGATGATCGTGGTGCGGGACACCAAGGACCGCGGCCACGGTCCGGTCCACCGGTACACCCCAGACGAGTGGCGCGCGTTCATCGCTGGCGTGCGCAACGGCGAGTTCGACCTAGACGAGTCGGGCCGCCTGCCGTAGGAAGCGGTCCGTATTCGTTCAGCGAGTTAAGGGCACTCAGCATCGAGAGTGCCCTTTTCGGCATTCCGGGCAGCGCAGCGGTCCACAGCCCTATGCGCGGCCGGGACAGGTGACACGCGCCGCAAAGCGCGGCCGCCTCCGGCCTAGCTGAGGAGGTGCGTTCCGGTGGGCCCAGTGACCTGCTGGAGCATGGTCTGGGCGAGCTGCTGGATCTGGGCTGGGAGGGGAACGTAGCCGTTGGCGGCGGCGGAGGCCTGGCCGTCGTGGGTGAGCCAGTCGAGCATGGTGACCAGGGCCTGTCCGGTTGCCTGGGTTTTCTGGCGGGTGTAGACCAGCGCCCAGCTGTACCCGCTGATCGGGTAGCTGGCGGCGCCCGGCTCGTTGACGATGGAGAAGTCGGCGGGGGTGATGCCGGGTTTCTGGGCGGCGTCGGCCGCGACGGACTGGGCGGACGGGATGACGTAGTTCCCTGCCTGGTTCCGGAGGGCGGCAAATGGCAGCAGCAGGCCCTGGGAGTAGGCCTGCTCGACGTAGCCGATGGAGAACGCGGTCCGGTTGACCGCGGCGGCCACCCCGCCGTTGCCCTCGGCGCCTTCCCCGGTCGGCCAGGGGAGCGTCTTGCCGGTGCCGACCTTGGAAGCCCAGCCCGGGTCGACGCTGGATAGGTAGTTGCTGAAGATGTACGTCGTGCCGCTGCCGTCGGAGCGGTGCACGACATTGATCCGTGCCGGCGGAAGGGACACGCCCGCGTTGAGCGCGGCGATAGCCGGGTCGTTCCAGCGGGTGATCTGCCCGAGGAAGATCGCCGCGAGAACCGGGCCGGTCAGGTGCAGCCGGGCGCCCGCCGGGAGGGACAGGTTGTAGACCACGCCTTCGCCGCCGAGGGCGACGGGCACCTGCGTGACGGGTCCGCCTGTGGCGGCGGCTTGCTCGCGGGTAGTCATCGGCACGTCGGAGGCGCCGAAATCGACCTGCCGGGCGCTGAACACGGCGATACCCGCGCTGCTGCCCACGGCGGAGTATCCGATGGTCACACCCGGGTGCTGCTGCGGGTACCTGGCGAAGGCCGCGGAGAAGAACGGCGCGTCGAACGTCGAGCCGGCCCCGGTGAGGGCGGGTTTATGACCGGCGGGGCCGTTGCTGGCTACGGCCACCGCCGGCGCCCCGGTGCTCGTGCTGGCCGAGCTGGTGCAGGCGCCGGCGGCTAGGAGGATGAACGCCGCGGCGGCGGCCTTGATGACCGGGCGGCCTGAGCGGCGGGGCAGGAGGCCGCGGTGTGCGTGGTGCCCTGACATGGGTGCTCCTCTGCTGGGCTGGAGCGGGGTTAGCGCAGCCGGGTTCCCCGGACCCAGGCCTGGGCGCCCATCTGGACCGCTTCCCAGGGGCTGCCGAGCGGCGGGGTGTAGGACAGGTCCAGGTCGCTGACCGCATCGACGGTCATGCCGTGGTAGATCGCGGTGGCGGCGATGTCGATGCGCTTGGCGATCTCGGCGTTCTTGTGCCCGAACAGCTGCAGGCCGAGCAGCCGCCCGGTGGCCCGGTCTCCGGTGACCCGCATGGTGATGCGGTGGCTGCCGGGGTAGTAGGCCTTGTGGTCATCGGCCTGCGAGCCGGCGGTGACCGGGTCGAACCCGGCCGCCCGGGCTTCGTGGTCACGTAGCCCGGTGCGGGCGGCGGCCTGGTCGAAGACCTTCACCACCTGGGTGCCCAGGCTGCCAGCGAACTGGCGGTTCCCGCCGAGCGCGTTCTCCCCGGCGACCCGGCCCTGCTTGTGCGCGGTGGTGCCCAGCGGCAGGTAGGTCACCCCGAGCAGCCGGTGGTGGGTGATGACGCAGTCCCCGGCGGCGAACACGTCGGGCAGGCCGGTGCGCATGCCGGGATCGACCGCGATAGCGCCCCGGACGCCGAGCTCGGCCCCGGCGCCGGCGGCCAGGGCGGTCTCGGGCCGCACCCCGGCGACGACCAGCACCATGTCGGCGGCGCGGGTCACGGCCGAGCCGTCGGCGGCGGTGGCCTGGACCTCCAGCCGGCCGGGCTGGCCGGGGGCGGCGCGGGTGATCGCCCGGACCGTGGTGCCGGTCAGCACGTCGACACCGCGGGCGGCGAGCTCGGCGTGGACCAGCGCGCCCAGCTCCGGGTCGACGGTGGGCAGCACCTCGCCGAGCTGCTCCATCTGGGTGACGGCCAGCCCGCGGACGGTCAGGGCGTCGGCCATTTCCAGGCCGATGTACCCGGCGCCGACGATGACCGCGCTGGCCGGGGCGGCCTGGTCCAGGGTGCGCATGACGGCGAAGGTGTCGCCCATCGAGTGCAGCAGGTGCACGCCGTCGTCCAGGCCGAGGGCATCGGGGCCGGACAGGCCGCTGATGGGGGGCCGGACCGGGACGGCGCCGGTGCCGATGACGAGCTTGTCGTAGCCGAGGACCTCCTCGCCGCCGGCCGCGGAGGTGACCATGAGCTTGCGGCCGGGCACGTCGATCCGCCGGGCGGTGGTGTCCGGCCGCAGCCGCATCCCGGCCGCTTCGAGGTCGGCGACGGTGCGGTGGGCCAGGTTACGCCAGTGGGTGACCTCGCCGGAGACGTAGTAGGGGATGCCGCAGATGGAGAAGTTCGGGTAGGCGTCTTCCAGGACCACGGTGACGTCGGCGGCCGGGTCGAGTTCGCGGGCCCGCAGGGCGGCGCTGATCCCGGCGTCGCTGCCGCCGATCATGACCAGGTGCATGGCCGGGCTCCTTCTGGTTGTCTGCTCAGCGGGACTGGACCGGGCCGGACGGCCGGTCCGCGGACGGTACCGTGCCGTCATATCCAGCTCGGGTGGCCGCGCGCTCTGCGCTGTGGGGGACGATGATCTCGGCGGCGTCCGCTGGCGTGATGGACGGGTACAGCGCCTTGATCACCCCGACGGCGACGATGCCGCCGAGGATCTGCGCGGCGATGAAGCTCGGCCCCGACGACGGCGCGATGCCCGCGAACGTGTCGGAGAACATCCGGCCGACGGTGATGGCGGGGTTGGCGAAGCTGGTCGAGGACGTGAACCAGTAGGCCGCGCCGATGTAGGCGCCCACTGCGGCCGGGGCGGACCGGGCCCGGCCGGACCGGGCCAGCGCGAAGATCACCAGCAGCAGCCCGAGGGTAGCGATGACTTCGGACAGGAAATGCGCGGGCGTGGCCCGGTGCTTGGCCGAGATGCTGACCGCGGGCAGCGCGAACATCAGGTTCGCCAGCACCGCCCCGGCGATGCACCCGGCCACCTGCGCCGGGAGATACGCCGCGGCGTCGCGCCAGGACAGCCCGCCGAAGAAGGCGTCGGCGAAGGACACCACCGGGTTGAAGTGACCGCCGGAGACCGGGCCGAACATCAAGATGATCGCGAACAGCCCGACCGCGGTCGCCGCCGCGTTCTCCAGCAACTCCAGCCCGGTCTGCCCCGGGGACAGCCGCTGGGCAGCGATCCCGGACCCGATCACGACCGCCGCGAGGAACGCGCTGCCGAGGAACTCGGCTAGCAGTCGCCGCCACAGCAGGATGGGTGCGCTGGTCACGCGGCCATCTTGACAGACGAAGATGACTCAGTCAAGATTGAGTCAATGTCCTCTGATCGAACCTCTGAGCTGGAGCGGCGTGCCATCTTGCATGCCGCGCTGGCCGACCCGGCCCGGCTGCGGATCACCGACACGCTGCTTATGGGGGACGCGTCCCCGTCGGAGCTGGCCGCCATGCTGGCGATGCCGTCGAACCTGATCGCCCACCACCTCCACACGCTGGAGCAGGCCGGGATCATCACCCGCCGCCGCTCCGAGGGCGACCGCCGCCGCACCTACCTGCAGCTGATCCCCGGCGCCCTGGACTCGCTGGCGCCCCCGCCTTCCCGCGCGGCGGTGCGGGTGCTGTTCGTGTGCACCGCCAACTCCGCCCGCTCGCACCTGGCTGCCGCGCTGTGGCGCCAGGCCAGCAACGTGCCGGCGATATCAGCCGGGACGCACCCGGCCGAGGCGATCGACCCCGGTGCCGTCGCCGCTGCCACCCGCCATCACCTGCCGTTGCCCCGGTTGCGGCCCCGCCACGTCAGCGACGTCCGGCACCAGGGCGATCTCGTCGTCACGGTCTGCGACCTGGCTCATGAGGAACTCGCCGAAGCCACAGCGGTGCACTGGTCCATCCCCGATCCCGTGCCCACCGGCGACCCGGGCAGCTTCGACGCGGCCCTGGCCCAGCTCGCCGATCGCGTCGAGCGCCTGGCACCACGCCTGGCGGCCGTCTCCTGACCTCCCGGCGTGCACGGGCTGGCCGGCATGCTGAACGCTGCTTCCGGGCTGAACGGATAATGGCTCGAGTGCGCTGATGCCCGGGCGCGGCCGCCCCTGGTGCCGATCTCGGTGCTCGGCCTGCTCACGATCATCGGCTATGGCGCGTGCTATTACGCCTACGGCGTGCTGATCGGGCCGATCAGGACCGATACGGGCTGGCCGGATGCGGCGCTCGGTGCGATCTTCAGCGCGGCACTGGTCATTTCCGGTGCCGGGGGGATCGTCGCGGGCCGGGTCCTGGACCGCGCCGGCCCGCGGCCCGGTTTCCTGGTCGCGGGCACCGCCGGGGCCGGCGCGATGCTCGCCGCCTCGGTGCAGGGCGCGCTGGTCCCGTTCGCCGTCGCCTACGCGGGCGGCTGCGGCGTGGTCGGAGCTCTCGGTTTCTACCACATCACGCAGGCGGTCGCCGCCCGCAGCGCGCCCGCAGCGCGCCCGCGGCGCCCGCGCGGGCCATCATCTGGGTGACACTGTTCGGCGCGTTGTCCAGCCCGCTCTACCTCCCGCTGACCGCCTGGCTCACCCGGGCGGCCGGGTGGCGGGCCGCGATCCGCATCGAGGCCGGCACGGTCGCGGTCGCGTTCGTGCTCGCCGCCGTCCTGGTCAAGAACCCGGGCATCTCCCGGCCACGCCCGCCGGCCGGGCGCCCGGCCGGCGGGCTCCGGGCCGCCTGGCGGAGGCCGCGGGTCCGGGTGTGGCTGGCCGCCACCGTGATGGGCGGGGCAGCGGTCAACGCGCTGATCGTCTACCAGGTCCCGGTCACCACCCGGGCCGGGCTGCCGCTCGGCACCGCGGCGGCCGTGGCCGGGTTCCGCGGCCTGGCCCAGCTAGCCGGGCGGCTGCCGCTGACCGCCCTGACCGGCAAGCTCGGCGCCCGCCCCGCCCTGGTCCTGGCCTACGCCCTGGCGGCGGCAGTCACGCTGCTGCTGTTCGCCGGCGGCGCGCTGGCGCCGGTGCTGGTGCTGAGCCTGCTCGCGGGCGCCGCGATCGGCGCGGTCTACACGCTGCAGGGCGTCTACGCCTACGAGCTCACCGACCCTGGCCACCTGGGCACGCTGCTCGGCCTCGCCCAGGCCGTCTTCGCCGCAGGCGGCGCCCTGGGCCCCCTCACGGCCGGCGCCCTGCTGGGCGCCACCGGCTCCTACATCCCCGCAATCACGATCATCAGCGCCGGATTCGCCGTAGCCGCCGGCG
>Ga0335081_10013618_pt1 | contig 13143 bp, 11 predicted proteins | sample Lox_Sample_35_FD_206713 | JGI IMG/M metagenome (GOLD analysis project Ga0335081, IMG submission 206713) | Soil microbial communities from Loxahatchee National Wildlife Refuge, Florida, United States - Lox_Sample_3.5 | ecosystem: Environmental > Terrestrial > Soil > Wetlands | place: USA...
ACGCTCGACGTGCAGTGGCTCCCAGGGGCTCACTTCCTCGTTCTCGGCGATGCAGAACCCGACCTTCCCCATCTGCCCCTGGGTCGCGCGGTCCAGCCTGCCGGGCATCCCTCCGCCGGTAAGGGTGACGAGCAGCCGCAGCGCCCGGCCGATGGTCAGGTTCGCCCGGAATCCCGGGCCGAGCGCCCCCATACCGCTGTTCAGGCCGATCGCCTCCCGCACCGGCCCGTTCACCACCACCAACTGCCCGGCCGGCTGGGTGGTCACCGCCTGGCCGTGGAGGTTGAACGCGGGATCGAGCGCGGCCTGGGCAGCCGCTACCACGACCGGGAAGTAGGCCGGCCGGCAGCCGGCCAGCACCGCGCAAGCCGCGACCCGCTCCAGCGTCGCCTCGCCCAGGTCAGGCGGGACGGGGCCGAGGGAAACCCGGCCGTCGCAGCCGCCGAGCATCGCTTCGACCCGGTCCGGGGTCGGCGGGACGACCGGCAGGCCGTCGGTCCAGCCCCGCTCGAACATCTCCTCGACGTCGTCGGTGCCGGCCGGGACCGAGATCGCAGCCGCCAGCTCCGGGTCGATCGCGGCCTTGGACGAACACCCCGGCTTGAGGAGCGGCCCGGTGGCCTCCGGGATCGCGAGCCCAGCGCCGAGGAGCGCTCCCGCCCGCCCGATCAGAGCCACCAGGGCCGCGTGGTCCCAGCCAGTCACGGTGCCTGCGATCATCCCGGCACGGTCAACCAGGACCGCCGTCGGCACCGCGACGAGCTGGTAAGCGCGCGACGTCTCGTACGGCGGGTCCTCGGCGGCCACCCCTGCCTGCCAGCCGAGACGGCGCGCCACCCGCACGGCGACCTCGAGCGGGTCCTCGAACACGGCTGTGGCGGTGAGCCCGGCCTCCTGCCAGGCCCCGCACAATGGGCCCAGCCTGCGCAGGGCCATCGCGGAGGTGGGGCACTCCTCAGAGACGAACAGAAGCAGCGCGCCGCCGCCCGCGGTAAGCCCGGCCACACTCACTTCGGCCGGGCCGGGCCCGCGGACCGACAGAGCCGGCGCGCGCAACGGCGGGCCGGCCCGGCTGAGGTCACTTCCGGTCATATACCTGCGCTACCACAGCCGCCACGGTCTGCGGAAGGGCGCAACCGCGGCGTTTATCTCCCCTTCCGAGGCGGCGGGCTCGGATAACGGGCGACGCTTCAGCCGCGGGAACACCGGCGGACGCTGGGCAACTCGGGTGCGGGAAGCGTGTGCTCCCACACATCCGGGAACGCGCCATAGCGTCCTGAGGCGCGGACAGCCAGTGGCGTCTTGCTCGTCAGATCATCGGGGGGCCAGGTCGTGTGTGGCTGCCTGTGCGGCTAGTTCGGCGCGGGTGGTGATGCCGAGCTTGGCGAAGATGTGGGTCAGGTGCACCTTGACGGTGCCGGGGGCGATGAACAGCCGCCGGGCGATGGCGTCGTTGCGCAGGCCTTCGCCGACGAGGCGGACGACCTCCAGTTCGGCGGGGGTCAGGCTGGCCCGGCCGGTGGCGGGTCGTTTGCGGCCGCCGCCCTTGCGGGCGGCGTAGGCTACTGCCTCGTCGAGGGTGAGTTGCTGGCCCTCGTCCCATGCCTGGGTGAAGCGGTCGTCGCCGAGGACGTGCCGGACCTGGCTGGCGGCGCGGGCGGCGGCGCCGCGGTTGGCGGTATATCCAGGGGTCAGGTATTGCAGTGGCCGCCGGGCCGCCTCGGCCGCGGCGAGCAGGCGGGCGGCGTCGGGGAAGCGCTCGCGGGCGGCGGCGAGCACGCCGAGGAGTTCGATGCCGTCGCTGGCGTCCATCCGGTTGCGGCAGCGGTGCCATTGCGCGGTGGCCTCGCGAGCCATCCGTTCGGCGTCGGCGAACTCGCCTCGATGCCAGGCCATGACGCCCTCGGCGTAGCGCAGCGCGGCGGCGATGATCGCCTGGCGGCGCCCGCCGAGCTCGGCGCGCGTCTCGCCGACGGCAGCAGCCGCCGTGGGCTGGTCACCGGCGCCGGCGGCCAGGCAAGCCAGGCTGGCCAGGGCGGTGGGAACGAACATGACCACCTCGGCGCGGCGCCCGCCGTCGGCGGCCCGGCGCAGCGCGCCGACGGCGGCAGCGATATCGTCCCGCGCGGTGGCGAGGCGCGCTTCAGCCAGCGACGCGAGGACTTCCACCCCCCGGACGGCGTCCTGTCCCGCGGCCCAGCACAATCCGACTTCGGTTTCGGCCGCGTCGAGCTCGCCCACGGTGGCGAACAGCCGTGCCCGCAGATGGCGCATCACCATCTCGGTGAAGCGGTCCGGATGCGCCGCCGTCAGGTTCGCGGCCTCGTCGAGCGCGGCTACGGTGGCAGGCTGGATGCCCAGCCCGGCGATCGTGCACATTGACCAGGCGGACAGCGCGAGGGCCAGCCCTTCCCGGCCAGCCGCGGTCCGGGCGAGCTCGATCGCGAGCCGGCCATGCCGGTCCTGCTCGGCCAGGTCGCCGGACAGGAAGGCTGCGTTAGCCAGCATGACTTCGGCCCGTGCCGCGAGCGCCGGATCGGCCGGGCCGGACAGGACCCGGCTGGCTTCGAGTTCGGCGACGATCCGGTCCGCGTCGCCCACCGCCCAGGCCAGGCCGGCAGCCGCGAGCTGCACAGGCCCGAGCGCCGGGCACCGCGCCGCGGCCAGCTCGATGGCCAGCGGCATGCCGTCCAGCCGGGCGCACAACTCGGCGACCGCGGCCGAGTTGGGCGCCGTCAGCGCGAACGCCGGGCTCGCCGCCCGGGCCCGGGTCACGAACAAGCGGCCAGCCTCCGACGCGGCCACCGCGCGGACCGACCCGTCCTCAGGCAGGCCCAGCGACGGCACCGGGAAGACCAGCTCACCGGGCACGTCCAGGCGTTCCCGGCTAGTGGCCAGGATGCGCACCCGGGGACACTGCCCGGCCAGCATGACCACCACCTGGCCACGATGATGTTCCTTGACTGCCCGGCCCGCCTGGACCACGACGGCACCCTGCGATGCGGGCTACCCGCCGAGGTCAGATGCCGGTTCACCATGCACTCCACCGACGGGCCCCTCGAAAGCGCCACGATCAGGTGCCCGGCCGGCCACCACTTCTGCGGGGCCATCGAATCCCTCACCTGGCCCGGCAAGGACAAGCACGACCCGGGCAGCCCCGCAATGACATCCCGCGCTGGGCGCGACAGCGCCCAGCGCAGCCATGACAGCCGTCACGGCGGCGGCGGATCCCGCCCGGGCGATGTCCCCGCCCAGCCGGAGCGTGACGTCCGCCGCCCGAACACCGCTCCCGCCTACTACCTGGGCCACCCGGCCGCCCTCTGGATCACCGCCATGCGCCGCGCCACAGGCGCGCCGTCCCCGTCACCCGATGAGAGCTGCCGTCAGCGGCGGGCCGGGTCTCATCCGCCCCCCGGGCCGGTGACACCGCAGAGGCTGGCGATCACCTGGCCGCCCGCGTGCACGGGGATGGCCCAGGTCTGAAGGCCGACCACGCCGTTCGCGGGGATGTGAGCCAGTTGCTGCGTGCCCCGGACGGCTGCGGCGGTGTGCTCGCCGTAGATGCCGTCGACGGCGAGTACCGGGTCAGACCCCGGTGCGAATTCACCCCGGCCCTCGTTCAGCGCGGTCTGCAGCTTTTCGACCACAGGTCCCTGCGATCCCTGGGCCAGCGTCGGCGGCTGCGCGTGCCCGCCGCCGAGCGCGCCCCAGGTAGCCGGGCCGACCACACCGTCGACAGCCAGGTGGCTGTCGCGCTGGAACTGCTCGACCGCGGTCTTGGTCACCGCGCCGAAGATGCCGTCGATCTGGTTGTAGCTCAGGGTCCGGCGGACCAGAAGGTACTGGGCCCAGCTGACCGTGGGTCCGGTTGCGCCTTCGGCGATTGTCGGGGGATTAGCCATGGCCGTCTCCGATCGTAAAAGGACAGGTCATCCGGGCTGCTGGTCCCGGGGACCATGCCGCAGGCCGGGGCGAGCAGTCCTCATACAGCACGGAGTGGTCGGCACAGGGCCCTGATACATTCCCCGGCCTGAGCCGGACACCGCCCACCGGTGACCGGCGGCCAAGCCGGAGCTGTCAGCTGCCGCCGTGACGGCCGGCAGCCCTGGACTCCTGACATCGCGGGGTCGCTGATCGGCGTGGGGTGGTGTGCAAGGCTAAGTGCCCATGCCTGCCGATCCCGTCTCCGCTGGTCCGCGCGGCAACCTGCCAGGCGTAGACCGCCTGCTCGCCTTGTCGGACGGCGTGGTAGCCATCGCTATCACCCTGCTGGTCCTGCAACTGAACGTGCCGTCCCCGGCCGCGCTCACCGACCCCGACTCAGCCTCCGAGCTCGCCGCCCACCTCAGCAAGGGTGCTGACCAGTTGGTCAGTTACGTGATCTCGTTCTACGTCATCGCCCAGTTCTGGTTCGTTCACCACCGGGTCTTCCGCCGGATCACCGGGCAGCAGGAGGGCCTGGCCTGGTGGAACTTCGCGTTCCTGTTCACCATCACCATCATGCCGTTCACCAGCGACCTGCTCGGCAAGTTTTCCGCCAACCCGCTCGCCATCGACATCTTCGCAGCTAACCTCCTGCTCGCCACCGTAGCGACCGAGCTGACCATGATCTACGGGCGCCGCAGGGAACTGGTAACACCCGAGACCGCGCAGCAAACCCGGGCGGCGCGGTACCGCGTCGCCGCCAGCCTCTTCGTCATCGCCTTGTCGATCGTCCTCGCCTGGGTGAATCCCGACGCTGCCAAATACTGCTGGCTGCTGCTTGCCGTCGCGCCCCGCGTCGCCGACCGCTGGTCCCGCCGCCAAGCCGACTGAACGCAGCCCGATCTCGGTGTACTACGTCTCGGGTAGCGGCTTCTTGCACACCGGCAGCGAACCCATCAGCGAGGCGAGGGGGAATGATCCCAGGTGCCTGGCATAGCACCGGCCAGGTTGCAGGGCGGCGGCTCCGCCATGGCTCCCGCCCCATTTCAGCGGGCGGGACGACCTGGCCGTCGCGTCAGCCGGCGATGGGCTCCCAGATCAACTCGGCCACATCCATGACCAGATCGGGTCCGGCCTGAGCCGGATCGCCCGGTGTGCGCACCTCGCCGGTGCAGACGCAGACCGCATCGTTAAGCCGGCTGTACGGCTCGCGGTCGGCTAGGTGAAACACCGACCCGACGATCGGGCGCCGTTCCGGCGGGTAGGCACGGCCGTAGCCGTGCCACTCCACCATGATCACGGCGCCGTCGTCGGCCTCGATGACAGCCCGGAAGTCAGGTCGGAAGGGGCCAGCCGCGCCCTCTTTCCGGGGAAAGTTGGCCCCGCGGAACCGGCCGGTTACCCATCCTTCGCAGCGTCCCTCGGCGATGAAGAACATCTGCTGCCAGCCGCCGTCCAGGCCGACTGACCAGCTCTCGGGATAAGCGAAGCGGACGCGATACAACGGCTCAAGCCTCATCAGCTGCTCCTGCCTGACGGTTATCAGCCCAGTCTGGCGGCCTGGCCCGGCACGCGCAGCCGAAAGCGCCGCACCGATCTGGCGCGCGCTCGCCATAATCTGCAAGACGCCTAGCGCCATGAGCCGGTCGGAGGTTGGCTGGAGACATCAATGATGGTGATCCCGCAGAAGCGGCCGGGTCAAAGGGAGCGGTTGCTAGTGACTACAGGCCCTTGTAGCAGGCCCCGAAGCGCAATTGGCCTTATGTCGCGCGGTGCGATGCCGGCAGCCGCCGGAGGTGTGCGTGATGAATGACATGAGAAAACGGGCGGGCCGCAAGGTTGCGGTGCTGGGCCCGATCCCGCGGGACCAGGTCGTGACCCATGCCGGTGAGCGATTTCACAAGTACGGGTGCGTTATATACACGGCGGCTGCACTGTCGGCTCTGCTAGAGGCTGGCGACGTGATCGTCCCGATCTCGCACGTCCGCCGAGCGGACGAGAGCCCGATCAAGCAGATCCTGGGGTCCTTCCCGAATATCGACACCTCCGGTATAACGTCGCCGGCCGACCAGGGGGACGTGGTCGAGCTGCGGTATCTCGACCAGAACCGCCGCGTCGAGCGGCAGACGAGCTTCATGAACCCGCTCCTGCCGGCCGATATCGACAAGGTGCTCGATGCCGACATGTTTGTCTGTGTCCCGATCACGGACTATGAGGTGGGGCAGCCAACACTGCGGTACATCAAGGAGCACAGCCGCGCACCCGTGGTGCTGGATGCCCATGGTCCTGCGATAACGCTGACCCGCAGCGGCGAGCGCCAACCGAGAGTCTGGGCTGACCAGGACGTATGGCTTCCGTACATCGACATCTTGAAAATGAACCTTGACGAAGCAAGCTCGACGTGGCTCGGTCAGTCAGCGGAGCTGACGGCTGACCCGCCTAGGCTGAGCGATGAACAGCTGCGCGACCTGGCCCGTCACTGCCTGGACCGCGGTGTCGGGGCCGTCTGCGTGACCCTTGACGAACGTGGCTGCGTAGCCTTCTTTCGAGACGGCTCCGGCGGGGTCGCCGAGGAGTTCGTGGATCGCATCGAGGTGGAGCACGTCGTGGACACGACCGGTGCCGGCGACTCGTTCGCCGGCGGACTGGCCTACGGATACCTCGCCTACCGGGATTACGTCGTGGCCTGCCAGTACGGCAATGCAATGGGCGCTCAGCGCGTCACCGGCACGGATCTGAGCGTCTACCTGTCGCGAGAGGAAACGGAACGGCAGATCCTCGCGGCGTACGGCCCTCGACCGTAGCAGGAGGTCCCCGGAGCGCCGGCCTCGAAGGCGTGCCGCCATCCCGAAGGTCGGGTCTCCACGCGATCTCCATGCGGACTCCACGCGACCTCCGTCAAGCCAGCGAAACGTCAGCACAGATTCCAACATCGCCTGTCAGAAGGAAACTCTCTACCGGCCGGGGATCGATGGCAACAGTTGAAGGTGCGTGACAGGAACACTAAGGGGCTCTTGATGAAGAAGCTGGTCACGACGGTGGCCGCGGCCGGGATGTTGGCGGCGGGCCTGGCCGCCTGGCCCGGCGCCGCCGCCGCCGACACCACCGCGCCCGGCGCCACGAGCACCCGCGCAGCGGAGTACTCGCCACCGCCAATCGCCTGGGGCCAGTGCGCCAGCACATCGCTGCAACAGGCCGGCGCGCAGTGCGGCCTACTGACTGTCCCGCTGGACTACGCCAAGCCCCACGGGACAAAGATCAAGATCGCGGTCTCACGGATCATGCACAAGACCTCCAGCGCGAACGCCCAGGGTGTCATGCTGGTCAATCCAGGTGGCCCGGGCGGCTCCGGGCTGGAGCTGGCGCGGCTGGGTGCGTTCGTGCCCAGCAACGGCGGCAACCCCTACGACTGGATCGGCTTCGACCCTCGCGGCGTCGGCTCCAGCCAACCCTCGCTGAGCTGCGACGGCTCCTACTTCGGCGGTCCACGCCCCTATTACGTCCCGGAGACGGCTGCGCTGCGGCAGGCGTGGTGGGACAAAACCCGGCACTACGCCCGCGCCTGCGACGCCGCCGCCGGCGCCCTGCTCGGACACATGAAGACGACCGACTTGGTCAACGACATGGAGAGCATCCGCAAGGCGCTCGGCGCCGACAAGATCAACTACTACGGCTTCTCCTACGGCACCTACCTCGGCCAGGTCTACAGCACGCTGCATCCCGACCGGGTCCGCAGGATGGTCTGGGACGGCATCGTCAACCCGGTCGACGTCTGGTACGACGCCAACCTCACCCAGGACATCCAGTTCGACAAGAACATCAAGATCTACTTCGACTGGATCGCCAAGCACGACGACGTCTACCACCTCGGCACCGACGGCGCCGCCATCGAGGACCTCTACTACTCCATCCAGCGGCAGCTGCGTCAGCACCCCTTCGGCACGCTGGGCGCGGACGAGTGGAATGACATTTTCGTCGGGGCGGCCTACTACGTCTACGGATGGGAGGACATCGCCCAGGTGTTTGCAGCCGCCGCGACCGGCGATCTCGGCCCGGCCCGCGACTACTACGGCGACCCGACCGGTCCTGGCGCGGACAACGGCTATGCCAATTACCTGGCGGTGGAGTGCACCGACGCCCAGTGGCCGCAGAGCTGGGGTAAGTGGGCCAAGGACAACTGGGCGCTGCATCAGACCTCGCCGTTCCTGACCTGGAACAATGCCTGGTACAACGCGCCCTGCCGCTACTGGCCCGCCCGCGCGGGCACGCCGACCAACGTCCATGGTGCGCGGGTTCCGGGCGTGCTGCTCATCGAGGAAACCAACGACGCGGCCACGCCGTGGGCTGGTGCGATCGAGGTGCGTAAGCGCTACCCAGGGGCGGTGCTGATCGAGGGCGTCGGCGGGACGACGCATGCCGGCTCGCTGTCCGGGGTGTCGTGCACCGATGACCGGATCGCGACCTACCTACTGACCGGCGCGCTGCCGACCCGGCTCTCTGGTAACCGTTCCGACGTCCAGTGCGAGCCGGTGCCGCCGCCCGACCCGGCCCCGGCGGCCGGTGCCGCCGCGAAGGTGGGGAGCGGCTCCACAACCCATGACCGGCTGCCTGCCGACCTGCGCCGGACCATCGCCCAAGCATCACCGGCCGGCTGAGCTGCCGACGTGACGAAACGGCGTGTGCCGGGACGGCTTCCGTCCCGGCATACGCGCATCCATGGCGGAAGATAAAGTGACCGGAGCCGCAGGGATGGTCTTTTCCCGCGGCAGCGTCGGCCGGACGGGCACCGGCCAGGTGAGCGTCTCCCGGCCGGTACATCCTGATCGGCAGGGCACTCGCCCGACGCCGCCGCGCCGGGCCCGGTGACTCTCGGTGCCATCTCCGCACGACGCGGCCTGCTGGTGGTTACCGGGCACAGGTTACCTTGCTAGCGTGGCTGCCATGCCCGATGACGGGCCCGACCTGCGGGCATCGCACGCCGATCGCGACCGCGTCGTGGATGCGCTGCGGATCGCCGCCGGCGACGGCCGGCTCAGCGCCGGGGAACTCGACACCCGGCTGGAGAGCGCGCTGTCAGCCCGGACGCTCGGTGAGCTGGCCGGGCTCACCGCCGACCTGCCGATCGCGCCCTCAGCCGGCGGAAAAGACGTACTCGTGGTCGAGCAGCACGGCGGCAGGTACGTACGCCAGGGCCGCTGGCCGGTACCCGCGCGCATCGAGCTCCGCACCCGGGAGTGCCGGGTCACCTTCGACTTCACCCACGCGGTGATCACCTCGGACGTCCTGCGAATCGAGACCGACATGGTGCACGGCAAGCTGGTCATCGTCAGCTCGCCGGGCATCGTGATCGACACCGACGGGCTCACCCTCACCTATTCCAAGCTCAAGCTCCGCTCCGCGAACGCTGCTGCCGATCCCCGTCTTCGCATCGAGCTCGCCGGAAAGCTCCTGCACGCGAAGGTTATCGAGAAGCGGCCGTGACGTCAGTCCGCGGTAGCCTGACCGCACGTCTCCCGCACGCGATCAGCCCGAATGTCGCCCCGCCCAGCCATCCGCTCCAGGGCTGCAGACTGCCTGCCGATCGAAGGCGCCATTGACAGCGGTCTTTCCGGCTGCGGACCCGGCTAACCGGCGAATGCCGCGGCGTAGTCGCGGGCGAACTGCCGGACGTCGGTCGGCGGCCGTCCGGTGATGTCGGCGATCGCCGGGGAAACCGAGACCCAGCTAGCCGCGCTGACGCAGTTTCACTCGAGCTAGATCAGGATGATCACCAACATCTTGATTGCAGGATGACGTGTGTCATCCTGAATGTCAAGGGCACACTGTGCGGGACCAGGTCAGGAGGCTGGACACGTGGGCAGCTCGCGAGCGGACAAAGCCGCTAGTCACGAGCGGATCGTAAAGGCCGCGGCCGCCCGGATCCGCCGCGACGGAGTCGAGGGCGTGGGCGTCGCGGACCTGATGCGCGAAGCGGGGCTGACCCACGGCGGCTTCTACCGGCACTTCGATTCGCGCGACGAGCTGGTCGCGGAGGCGGTCGAGGCGGCTCTGGCCCACGGCTCGAGGCGAGCCGAAGCGGCGGCGCAGCTGGGGGGACCTGAGGCACTGGCGATGGCCATCGATGCCTACCTGAGCCCGCTTCACCGCGACAAGCCGGAAACCGGGTGCGCGGTCGCGGCGCTTCCCACGGACATCGCCCGCAGCAGCCAGCGCGCCCGGGCGGCATACACCGCGCAGGTCCGCCGCTATCTCGACCTCTACGCCGAATTGACACCCGGCGACGATCCAGACGATCCCCCTCTCTTCCTGGCCGCGCTGGTCGGTGCGATCGCGCTGGCTCGTGCCGTCGACGATCCGAGCCTCTCCGACGAAATCCTCGAGCGGGTCGCCCGAGCGCTGCACCGCCACATTCAAGGCGAGTGCGCACCACCCGCGCAGGCTTAGCCGGCCAGGTCACCCGTGGGCCGGGGCGGCCGTGTCGCGGGCTAGGGCGGCGTCGAGCAGGGTGGCCGCGGCGGCGCGGGCCACGGCGGCCGCGGCGGGGTCGTGGTCCATCCGCGCGGACTGCCCGCTGCCGTCGTAGAGCAGGTGCAGCTGGCGGGCCAGGACTTCGGGCTCGGGCACGCCGGCCTGGGCGGCCAGCTCGGTCAGCAGCGCCCGTACCCAGTGGCGGTAGGCCTCGGCGGCCTGCTCGGCCAGGTCACCGGGATGGGATTCCGCGCTGGCCCGGGCAAACGCGCAGCCACGGTAGTCCGGCTGCGCGAACAGCTCTCCCTGGCCTTCGAACACGGCCAGCAGGCGCTCGCGCGGGGTGTCATACCGTTCCACCGCCTGCGTGATGCGCTGGGTGACGCTGGCGTATCGGGTCTCCAGGTAGGCACGGACCAGCTCGTCCTTGCTGCCAAACGTGTTGTACAGCGAGGCCTTGGCCACGCCGGCCTGCTCGATGATGCGGTCGATGCCGACCGTGTGCACGCCCTCGTTGTAAAACAGCTCGTTGGCCGCGGCCAGCAGCCGCGCGCGCGCCGACGGCCGGACCGCGCTCGCATCCTTGACATCCATGGTGACGGCCACCTTCCTAGACAGACTTGTCTATCGTATGCCCTGGGCTGGAACCGCGGCAGGCTCCGCGGCGCGGCTCTGCCGGGCGGGGCGGTTCTTCAGCAGGCCGAACAGAGCCAGCGCGGCCAGCGCGATTACCGCCGCGCCGTAGTAGCGGGCCGTGTCGATCAGCCCGCCGCCGTGCACCACGCCGAACCCGGCCAGCACGGCAGGCACGCCCAGCCCGAGGTAGGACACCACGTAGAGCAGCGAGACCAGGCCGGCCCGCTGGTGCGCCGCGGCCAGCGGAACGACCGTGCGGATGCTGCCCTGGAAGCCGCTGCCGAACCCTGCGCCGGCGATCACTGAGCCTGCGAAGAAGAGCGTCACGGACCCCACACTCACGGCCGTTACGGTGACGGTCACGCCGGTGACCAGGGTCAGGATGCCGGCCAGCATCACCGTCCGGGCCGGGGCCCGGCGCAGCACAATGATGGCGACGACGGCCGAGGCGGCCAGCACGAACAGGCTCAGGCCACCCAGCACCACGTTGCCCGAGCCGGTCAGCGCGTGCACCAGGGCCGGGCCGAGCGCGCCGTACAGGCCGGCCAGCGCCCACACCGCGAACAGGACTGGCACGGCGGTCAGCACCGGGGCCCGCAGCGCCCGCGGCAGGGTGATCTCCGGCCGCAGGCTGGCCAGCGCGCCCGGCGCCCGGCTGACTGTCTCGCGCATCGCGGCGATCGCGATCGCCTGCAGGGCGAACACGCCGATCAGGGCCAGGTAGATGAGGTGGGTGGGGTCGGGCAGGAAGCGGACCGCCAGCGCGGACAAGATCGCGCCGCTCGCGGTGCCCATGCCCGGCGCTACCGCGTTGGCGAACGTGCCGAGCTCGCGGTCCATGTCCAGCATGGCCGCGCCGATCGCGCCGAGGGCCGCGCCGGTGGACAGGCCCTGAACCACCCGGGCGGATAGCAGCTCGGGCACCCCGGTGGCGGTGGCGAAGATCACCAGCGAGCTCGCGTGCACGCCGATCGCGGCCAGCAGGACCGGCCGGCGTCCGACGTGGTCCGACAGCTGGCCCATGGTCAGCAGGCCGGCCAGCACCGCCACCGCGTACACCCCGAACACCACCGTGGTGGTGATCGGCGTGAAGTGCCATTGAGCCTGATAGATCGCGTACAACGGGGTGGGGGCGGCGGAGGCGGCCAGAAGGGCCACGATCAGCGAGGCCAGCACGAAGACGGCTGGCCGCCCGCTCAGCCGGTGACCGCCGCGCCCGCGCAGCCGGGACCGGCGCGCGAACGGGTCAGCCGGGAGGCCCGAGGCGGTTTCACGGACCGGACGGCGGACCTGCAGGGCCTGGAACATCGTCATGTCTGGTTACTCACCCTCATTGAGTAGACAGGTCTGTATATCTGAAATACTAGACAGACAGGTCTAATCAGTCAAGGGGTTAATAGTCCGCCCGGCCCGCGCCGCCCATGGCGCGCGCTGCCCCAGATTCCGTAAACCTGCTGGGTCCGCAGCGCGAACGCCGGGACGCGGACGCGAGAGCGGACTCCCGTCACTGCGGCACCGCCCGCACCAGGCCGTAGGACGTGGATGCCCCTCCCATGTCGTAACAACGACATGAACGCGGCATCCACGCCTTACCGTCGAGGCCGACCCGGCGGCTGCGCGGGCGACGCCTGGGTGCTGGTCAGAGGATCCCGCGGCCGATGAAGGCCTGGCGGACGGCGCTGGCGGAGGCGTTGCCGAACAGCTGCTGTGCGGCCGCGACCGTCCGGCGGGCCAGGTCCGTCATGGTGGTGCCGGGGAAGTCGAACGAGCCCTGCAAGATGATCGTGTCGGCCTTGACGTTGCCGAGCGCCTGGCGGATATCCCACAGCGCCCGCGACCAGATCTGACCGTCATGGTGCACCTCGCCGTTGAGATCGGCCGGGTAGTGCAGGCCGGTGTCAACGCGCCGCAGGCAGTGCGGCACCGAGCTGGTGTACGAGGTCGAATCCCAGTCGGCCACGCAGGCCAGTGGCTCGCGCTGCGGGACACCCAGCGCCTTGGAGACCACGTCGGCGACGGTCACCGCCCAGTAGTCGCCGAAACCCTCGCTGATCGCACCCGCCTCCTCCGAGGCGAAGGAGAAGTTGACCGCAAGGACACACAGTAGATGTACGG
>Ga0335081_10013619_pt1 | contig 13143 bp, 7 predicted proteins | sample Lox_Sample_35_FD_206713 | JGI IMG/M metagenome (GOLD analysis project Ga0335081, IMG submission 206713) | Soil microbial communities from Loxahatchee National Wildlife Refuge, Florida, United States - Lox_Sample_3.5 | ecosystem: Environmental > Terrestrial > Soil > Wetlands | place: USA: Florida...
TGGTGGTCGTCATCGGGGCGTTGCTGTCATTCGCCGCAGACCTGATAGGCACCGGTACCCGGAACCCGGAGGCCATGACGCCCTTGCTGATCCTGCCGCCGTTGATTTTCGGGCTACTGTCCGTCGGTGTCCAACCGGTGCAGCAGTTTCCCCATTGGATCCAGCCCGTTGTCCGCAATCATCCGATTTCCCAGTTTGTGTACGCGTTGCGCGCCTTGGCTGGGGACACAGCGCCGTTTGGCGGATCGGTGACCTGGTCTGTCATGGCGCCGACGCTGGCGTGGTTATGCGGATTGGCCACGCTCCTGGTGCCGGTGTCAGCGATCGTTTTGTCTAGGCGGGCATGATGACTATCACGCAAGAGGAAGTCACGGACGCCGTTGTGGACCGGCCCTACCACGAGAACTCAGCGCGGGTGCTGGTTCCGCAAACCCTGGTGCAGACACGGCGGATACTTCTGCGGTGGTCACGCGACCTCACGACGGTCATCGAGGCACTGGTGCTGCCTGTTCTTTTCCTGATGACGTTGAATATCGTTCTCGGCCAATTAATTTCACAATTCACTGGACACAGCGCGCTGTACGGCACAGTTCCGATGAACGCGCTCGCCGCTGCGATCAATGGATCTGCGATCGGGGCGATCGGCCTCATCGGCGAGCGCTCCGATGGTTTGCTGCGTCGACTGTGGGTGCTGCCCGTGCACCGTGCGTCGGGTGTCCTGTCGCGGATCGTCGCTGAGACGGTCCGGATCATGATCACGACCGTGGTCGTGCTGGCCGCGGGGATGATAATGGGTTTCCGGTTTCAGCAGGGCGTACTCGCGAGCCTGATGTGGCCGGTAGTTCCGGTAGTATTTGGACTGGCCTACGCGACCCTCATCACAATGGTTGCGTTGTACACGGCGAAAAACTTTCTCCTTGAGGCGGTTACGCTCGTACACTTACTCGCGGTCGTCTTCTCGACCGGTTTCTTGCCGGTGGACCAATATCCGAAGTGGATTCAGCCGGTGGTCGCGCATCAACCGATGACCTACGCGATCGAGGTGATGCGCGGATTGTCGTTGGGTGGTCCGGTGCGATCGCCGATGATCGCGACCCTGCTGTGGGCCGCCGGCATCACCGCGGTCTGCATAGCGCCAATGCTGCTGGGCTATCGACGGGCCAGCACGCATTGACAAGGGAAGTGTAAAAGGGAGTGTTGCGGTGTTTCCCGGATCGGTGATCCGAAAGCTGGCGCGCAGCGAAGAAGTGTTCGCGGCCAACGAGACCTATTTCGCGTTGGCGGTCCAGATCATCGGTCCCGTCGATATCGACGCAATGTCGGAGGCCTTCGACGCGCTCCTGCAGTCCCACCCGATTTTCGCCGGCCACCTCGAGAAAGCCGATGACGGCCGCCACCAGATTGTGGCCGAAGACCTCCTGCGCCCCGGGATCTGGGTGGTCGAGGACGACGGCTCCGCCGGCGTGCAACTGGATCAGAGCCAATCCTTGCTGAACCTGCAGTTGAAACTCAGCGGCGGACGGGCCGAAGTGACCCTGTTTGCCCACCACGCCTTGGCCGACGCCCACCACGTATTCGAGCTTCTCGAACAGCTTTTCATCCGCTACACCGACGCGGTGGCCACCGGCGACGTCGGCCCGGTAACCATGCAGCCCGCGCCCGAACCGCTGGAGCTGATGCTCGAACGGCGTGGCATCACCAAGCAACAGCGGTCGGGACTCGAGCGTTTCATCCCGGTGATGTTCGCCTATGACCTACCTACCGCCGAGCCGCTGCCTGCTACCGCGAATCCGGATTCACCCCAACCTATTCCGGTTGCCCGGCTCCGACTCACCGAGCAGGAGACCTCGGACCTCGTCGAGTTCGGCCGTGCCAACCAGCTCAGCCTCAACTCCGTGGTAGCCGCGGCTATCCTGCTGGCCGACTGGGGACTCCGCAATACTCCGCACGTCCCGATTCCCTACCTGTACCCCGTCGACTTGCGTTACCTGCTCTCGCCCCCGGTCGGCGCGACCGAAAGCACCCTCCCGATGGGGGTGGCAACCTATCTCGCTGAAATCGGGCCCGATACCGAGCTCGTCGATCTCGCCCGCGACATCGTGAACAATTTTCGGGCTGACCTGTCCGACGGTGTAATCCAGCAATCGCCGCTGCACTTCAGTCTGCAATACCAGGGAACACCTCCCGGACTACCCCCGGTGGTCATGTGCACGGATGCCGGTCCGATCCCACCGCTGCGCACCCCTGAGGGCATGGAGTTGGATGACTTTTACAGTGAATTGCACTTCCCCACCCGCGCCCCCGTCGACATCTACGTCTGCGGAACTTTTGCCGACCGACTGTTCATCGAACACCATGCACACCTGCCGGGGCGGGAAAAGTCCCTGGAGGCAATACATTCGCTGCTGTGTGCTGTCCCCACGGAGGACAGCTGGGTCGTGGAGTGATCGGCTGGATGCTTACAGCTTTTTGAGTCCGCGAAGAACCTTTACGTGCGGCACGCTTGCCGCCGCACCCTTGCGCAGGCTCGGCTTGAGCAGGCTGCCGTTGATGACGAGTAGGTACCGGAGGCCGTGATCGCGCCATTCCGCTACTTGGTCGATGACTTCGTTGGGTGTCCCATTGAAAAAGAACTCTTTCATCAGTGACGCCGGGACTTTTTCGTTGTACGACAAGGCCGTCTGCTTGTCGATGGTTTGTGGGATCAGATCCTGTACCCCGGAGAAGTCGGCACCTAGTGGATGCTGAACGCCGTGGCGCGCCCAGGCTTCTGCCGGTATAGCGAGAGCCGACGCTTTCACGATGACCCAGTCCAGCGCCTCATCCACCTCGTCACGACTCCAGCCGCTGACCACGGTACGCACTACGGCAGGGGTGATCGACATTGGGTCACGACCGGCGTCGGACGCCGCAGCGCGTACGGCTTCAAGCGCGCGGGAGTAGTCGGTGGGACGAGACACGACAAAGGGAACCCAGGCGTCCGCGTAGCGTCCAGTGGCCCGCAGCATCCGCGGACCGTGGGCCGCGACCCAGATTTCGGGCCATTTCCCACGGTATGGCGGAAGATCGAAAAGGGCGTTATCTAGGGGAAAGTACGGCGATTCACGCGAGACAAGCTCCCCGTTCGAATCCCACAGCGTGCGAATTGTGGCGAGGGCTTCTTCGAACCGTGCCACTGGCTTGGACCACTCCACGCCGTACGGCTCATTGCCTTCACGTTCCCCGACACCGATACCAAGGATCGCTCGGCCTCGGGTAAGCAGATGCAGAGTCGCGGCGGCCTGCGCCGTGACCGCGGGATTGCGGCGGCCGGCGTCGGTCACGCACACGCCAAGTCGCAGGCGGCGGAGCCGGTTTCGCGCGGCGAGGTTTCCAAGCATCGTCCACGGTTCGAAGTTGGCGTCAACCTTGGGCACCAATTTCGCCCCAACGCCGAGATATTCGGGCGTCGCGAGAGAGCGCGGTACCAGCGCATTCAGATGGTCACCAACCCAATACGAGTCTGCGCCCGTCGCAGCGGCAACCAGGGAGCTTACCCGCGGCAGCAAGCTCGGTGGAAAGCGCGAGTGCATGATCGCGTCGTTGATGCCGAACCGAAATCCATCCATGCTCACCGCACCGATACCGCGCTGATCCTCAACGTCACGCTAGGCACGCTACTACCCGCGGATTTGCACCCGATGGGATCGTTGGCGTCTTGTCCCTGCCATACTCCCCCCATGGCCGACAGACCCAGTCCCCCGGTGCGTCTGTTCTACCGTCTGATCTACCGCCTAGGTGCCAACCCGATCTACAAGAAAATGTGGAAGTACTGGTACCCGCTCGTGACACGCGGACTCAGTGGCGACGATGTTTTGTTCATCAACTGGGCGTACGAGGAGGATCCGCCCATGGCCATGCCACTGGAGGCGTCCGACGAGCTCAACCGAGGCCACATTCAGCTCTATTACCGCACGGCGAACCAGACGGATCTGAGCGGCAGACGGGTGCTGGAGGTCAGTTGCGGCCACGGCGGCGGAGCCTCGTACCTCATGCGCACCTTGCAGCCGGCCTCCTACACGGGCCTGGACTTGAACCCGGCCGGCATCGCGTTTTGCCGCGACAGACACCATTTGCCTGGTTTGGATTTCGTACTGGGCGACGCCGAGAACCTACCCTTCGATGACCAATCGTTCGACGTGGTGCTCAATGTCGAAGCTTCGCATTGCTACCCACGGTTTCCGCGTTTCCTCGCCGAGGCGGCGCGAGTGCTGCGCCCGGGCGGGCATTTCCTCTACTGCGATCTCCGCCCCACCGTCCAAGTTGCTGAATGGGAGTCGGAGCTGGCTGGCAGTCCGATGCAACAGCTTTCGCAACGGGAGATCACCGCGGAGGTTCTGCGCGGGATGGAGATACGTTCGCAGCGGTCATTGGACTTGGTTGATCGTCATATGCCGTCCTTCCTACACATCTTCGGCCGCGAATTTGCCGGCGTGCCAGGCTCGCGGCTATCCCGCGAAATGAAGCGCGGGGAGGTCTCCTACCGGATGTATAGCTTCACCAAGGATTGAGGCTTGCTCGCCTCTCAGTTCGTCAATCGTGTGACAGAGTGTTCCTGGTCAAGCCGGAACCGATGTTGCGAGCCCTGCTCGGCGACTGACCGCCCGGTCGCCCCACAACTGGTCGACTAGTCACTAGTGTCGGTCAGATGAGTCCAGCTGAGCGTGAGTTTGACATCGTCTTGTATGGCGCCACTGGCTTCTCCGGCAGGTTGACCGCCGAATATCTGGCGCGCCGGGGTTCAGCAGCACGGATCGCGCTGGCCGGCCGATCCAGCGAACGGCTGCGGGCAGTCCCGGAGACACTAGGCCCCACCGCACAGGATTGGCCGCTGATCGTCGCCGACGCGTCACAACCGTCGACGTTGGACGCGATGGCTAACCGGGCCCAGGTAGTGCTGACGACTGTTGGTCCCTACGCACATTACGGTCTGCCGCTGGTGGCAGCCTGCGCCAAGTCCGGAACAGACTATGCGGATCTGACCGGCGAATTGATGTTCGGCCGGACCAGCATCGATCTGTACCACAAACAGGCCGCCGACAATGGCGCCCGGATCGTGCTCTCGTGCGGATTGGATTCGGTCCCCTCGGATCTGAGTGTCTATCAGCTCTACCGCCGGGCGGTCGAGGACGGCACCGGTGAACTCTGCGACACAACTCTTCTGCTGCGCTCCTTTTGGCAGACCGGCGTGTCCGGCGGCTCGGTTGCAACGTATCTCGACGCGATGCGCACCGCATCCAGCGATCCTGAAGCCCACCGACTCATCAACGATCCGTACACGCTGACTACGGACCGAGGTGCCGAACCCGAACTCGGCGCACAGCCGGACTTTCCCTTGCGCCGAGGGCGCGACGTGGCACCTGAACTGTCGAGATTCTGGCTCGGCGGATTTGTGCAGGGCCCCTACAATACTCGAATTGTTCGGCGTAGCAATGCATTACAGAACTGGGCCTATGGCCGACGGTTCCGCTATTCCGAAACGATGAGTCTGGGAAGGTCATTCGCCGCACCGGTCGCCTCCGCGGCTGTCACCGCCGCGGTAAAGGGCGTCTTTGGTTTGGGCAATAGGTACGCCGCGCGATTGCCCGAACGGTTGGTGGATCGCATCACACCGAAGCCAGGCACGGGTCCGAATGCGCGCCAGCGAAATCGGGGCCACTACGCGATGGAGACCTACACCACTACGACAACCGGTGCCCGCTACATGGCGACGTTCGCGCAGCAGGGTGACGGTTACCAGGCGACGTCGGTGTTGTTCGGCGAGAGTGGTCTGGCGTTGGCGCTCGATCGTGACCGGCTCTCCGAGCTGCGGGGTGTGCTCACTCCCGCTGCGGCGATGGGCGACGCGCTGCTGGCGCGTCTTCCCGCGGCCGGGGTGGCGTTGGGGACGACCCGGCTGAATTGAAACCGGCGCCTATCGCGCCGCCTTTCACGCCGTAGACGCGGTTTCCTCAGCCGCCAGCGTCTCCGACAGGTGGAGGCCCAAAGCACGCGCGGTGTTGTAGGTGGCAATTGCCTTGGGGGTGATCCGGATTCCGGTCTCGGCTTCGATGCGGGTACGCAGCTCAAGGTTGCCGAGCGAGTCCAGTCCGTGGTCGACGAACGGGCGGTCGGGGTCGACCGTGCGGCGCAGGATCAGGCCGGTCTGCTCGGCTATCAGACGCCGTAGGCGGGTGGGCCACTCGTCCCGCGGCAGCGACCGCAGTTCGGTGCGCAGGGTGGCGCCATCAGCTCCGTGCCGCTCTCCGGCGGCCTGGAACGCCTCGGCGAACGGGCTACGCGCGACTAAAGCGGCCAGCCACGGCGCCCCCGTTGTCGGAACGTAGCCGGTGTAGGCCCGGTCATAACGCAGCAGTTCTGCGAACGCCTGCGCGCCCTCTTCTGGCGTGATCATCTTGGTCCGGCCGCCCTCCGCCAGGAATGTGGCCCGGCCGATCTCGGCCCAAGCTCCCCACGCGATCGCACTGGCCGGCAGACCCTGGCCGCGGCGCCAGTGCGTGAAGGCATCCAGCCAGCTGCAAGCAGCGGCGTAGGCACCCTGGCCGGCGGAGCCGAGTAGTGCCGCTGCGGAGGAGAACAAACAGAACCAGTCCAATGGCTGTCCGACTGTCGCCTCGTGCAAGTTCCAAGCGCCGTTCACCTTGGGCGCCCAGTCCCGGTCGATCAGCTCGTCGGTGATGTTGGCCAGCGTGGCGTCTTCGACAACCGCCGCGGCGTGCAAAACCCCGCGCAGCGGTAGGCCGGTAGCCGTGGCCGCGGCCACCACCCGGGTAGCGGTGTCAGCCTCGGCAATGTTGCCGCACTCCACGACGACGTCGGCCCCCGTGGCAACACGGATCCGCTCGATCGCCTGCCGCGCTTTGGGAGTCGGGTTGGAGCGGGCGGTCAGCACGATCCGTCCGCAGCCGGCCTTCGCCATCTCGGTAGCCAAGAACAGTCCCAGGCCGCCGAGTCCGCCGGTGACGATGTAGGCGCCATCACGGCGGAAGACCGGAGCCTGCTTCGGCGGCACTACCGCACGGCTCTCCCCGCTGCGGCTCACGGTGAGCACCAGTTTGCCGGTGTGTTCGGCTCCACTCATCACCCGGATCGCGGTGGCCGCCTCCTCAAGCGGGTACTCGGTGTAGTCCGGAAGCGGCAACGAGCCGTCCGCAACATGCTGGTACACCATCCGCACCAGCTTGTTAAACCGTTGTGGGTGGCTTTCACCCAGCAGTGGCAGGTCAACGGCGTAGAACGAGAGATTCCGTCGGAACGGAAACAGTCCCACTCGGGTGTCGCCGTAGATGTCGCGTTTACCGACCTCAACGAATCTTCCACCGAAGGACAGCAGTTTCAGCCCGGCAAGTTGTGCGGCCCCGGTCAGGGAGTTGAGCACGACATCGACGCCGTACCCGTCGGTGTCGCGGCGGATCTGGTCGGCGAACTCGGTGGACCGCGAGTCGTAGACGTGCTCGATGCCCATCTCGCGCAGCAGCGCGCGCCGTTCCGGGCTGCCCGCGGTGGCGAATATCTCGGCTCCGGCCAAACGGGCGATGGCTATCGCGGCCTGCCCGACGCCTCCGGTTCCGGAGTGGATCAGCACCTTGTCCTCTGCCGACAGCCGGGCCAGGTCGTGCAGCCCGTACCAGGCGGTGCCGTACCCGGCTGCCACCGCGGCTGCGTGTTCGACGGTCATGCTGTCCGGCAGGGCAGTGACAAGCCGAGCATTGCAGGTGACGAATGTGCGCCAGCTCCCGTTGGCGTATCCAGAGAAACCGCCGACACGGTCACCGACCTTGAGGTCGGTGACGTCGGGACCGACCTGGGTCACCACGCCGGCGAAGTCGTTGCCCAGCTGGGGCTGCCGTCCATCGAAGACGGGGTATCGACCGAACGCGCAGAGGACATCAACGAAGTTGACGCTGGTCGCCTGGACCGCAACCTCGATCTGCCCTGGCCCTGGTGGCCTGCGATCGACGGCGATGAATTCCAGAGTTTCCAGGTCACCCGGATTGCGGACCTGTGCGCGCATGCCGTCGGATTCATGGTTGACGGTGGCAGTTCGGCGTTCGTGGGTTCCTAGCGGCGTGCAGCGCAGCCGTGCCGTGTACCATTGACCGCCGCGCCAGGCGGTCTCGTCTTCTTTGGAGCCGGTGAGCAGTTCCTGCGCCACCAGCTCCGCATCCCGTTCGGCATCGGCGTCGTCCACGTCGATCTGGCTGACCCGCAGCTGTGGGTTCTCTGCCCCGATGACCCGCAGCAGGCCACGCAGTCCGGCCTGCTGCAAATTGGGCCGGTCGTTCGGTAGGACGATCTGAGCCCAGTTGGTCACGACATACAGCCGCGGCGGTTCTGTGGACAGTTCCGGCAGCTGGCGAACCATGCGCACAACGTGACGCACCTGATCGCGACCCAGCAGCAGACCCTGCTCATCCGGGTCGCCGCTGGGCGGCGGGCAGACGATGACCAATCCCTCGAGGCCGCCGCGCACCTGGACGGCCAGTCGTTCGATGTTGGCGAGATGGTCAGCGTCTTTCCGCCAGTCTAGGGTTGTGCATTGTGCGCCAAGGGATTTCAGCGCATCCGCCAGCCTCGGTTCCAGCAGATCAGTCTGGGCGGTGTTGACCAGCAGCCAGCTCCCGACGGCCCGTTCAGGCATCGGCGGTAACTTCTGCTGCTGCCAGTCGATGGTGAGCAGCCGTTCGTCCAGCACCTGATTGCTGCTCCCGGCACTGGCGCCCATCCGCAGGCCCTGTACGGCCAGCAGAACCACCCCCTGCTGGTCAAGGATGTCGAGATCGGCCTCGAGCGCTGACGGGTTTTCCGCCGTCACCCGCACATAGCAGTAGCCAGCGTCGCGGGTCGGGCCGTAGCGGCGCAGCCGACGAACACTCAGCGGCAGCAGCAGTCCGCCGCCAGCGATGTTCTTGACCGCCGGGTGAGCCAGGACCGACTGGAAGCAGGCGTCCAGCAGCGCGGGATGGATGTCATAACCGGCCTGCTGTGACCGGACCTCGCCGGGAAGTCCGACCTCGGCCAGTACTGTGCGGACTTTCGCGCCGGCGGTGTGCGCCGCGGCCAGACCGGTGAAGACAGGACCGTACTGGACACCGCGCTCGTCCAACGACTGCCGCAGCGCGGCCCCTTCCTGCACTTCCGGGTGCGCTGTCAACAGGGCGAACAGGTCCCGATGCGGCGCTTGCTCGTTGTCGACCGGGTGCAGCACCGCGGTTGTACGCCGGGTGCGCTCCCCTTCGCGATCGGTCTCCACCCCGAATTCGACGGCGCCGGGTGCCTCCACCGTCGCCACGGCGCTCACCGGGGTCTCCTCATCCAACAGCAGCATCTGCTCGAAGCAAATGTCGCGCACCTCTGAGTTCTCCCCGAGCACAGCGGCGGCGGCGGCCAGCGCCATCTCGCAGAAGCCAGCGCCGGGAAAGACAGCGACCCCGTTGACCCGGTGGTCGGCGAGCCAGGGCAGCGCCGCAGTGCCGATTTCGCCCTGCCACGCATGGCGCTCCGGCTCCTCAGGCAACCGCACGTGCGCACCCAGCAGCGGGTGTACCGGCACCGTGGACTCTCGGCGCGAGGCTGACCCGTCGGACTCGACGAGCAGCCGCTGGTGTGTCCACGTCGGCAGCGGCGCATCGACCAGACGCCCGCCCGGATACAGCACCGAGAAGTCGATCGCGGCGCCGGCACTGTAAAGATCCGCCAGGAAATCGAGCAGCCCGTAGGGCATCGGCTGCTCGCGTCGCATGCCGGCGAGAGCCTGCACGGTGATGTCGGCAGCGCCGGCGGTTTGTTCCACCGCGCGGGTCAGCAGCGGATGCGGCGAGGGCTCGCCGAATACCCGGTGACCGTCGTCCAGGGCCGCTCTCACCGCGGCCGCGAACTTAACCGACTGCCGCAAGTTGTCCACCCAATAGCCGGCGTCGAAAGTCGGCCGGGTACGTGGATCGTCAAGCGTCGCAGAGTAATACATCACTTTCGGCGTCGTCGGCTGCAGGTCTGCGAGTTGGTCGGCCAAGTCGGCGAGGATCGGATCGACCTGAGACGAGTGCGACGCGACGTCCACGGCCACCTCGCGGGCCATGACATCACGAGCCTCCCATTCGGCGACCAGGTCGCGAACCGTCTGGGTCGCTCCGCCCACCACGGTGGAGTTCGGTGAGGCGATCACCGACACCACAACGTCGCTCACGCCGCACGCGGCCAGTTCGTCGCGCACCTGCTGGGCGGGCAGCTCCACCGAGGCCATCGCTCCCGCGCCCGCGATGCGACACATCAACTTGGAGCGCCGGCAGATCACCTTTGCCCCGTCCTCCAGCGACAGCGCCCCGGCGACGACGGCTGCCGCGGCCTCGCCCAGCGAGTGCCCGATGACCGCGCCGGGCTTTACGCCGTAGGCCCGCATGGCGGTGGCCAGCGCGACCTGGAAAGTGAACAGCGTCGGTTGCACCCGGTCGATACCCGTCACGGTTTCGGGCGCCGACATCGCGTCGGTGACCGAAAACCCGGACTCCCGAGCGATCAGCGGCTCGGCTTCGGCCACGGCTGCGGCGAACACCGGCTCCTTCGCCAGCAGCTCTGCGCCCATAGCCGCCCATTGCGAACCCTGACCCGAGAAGATCCATACCGGCCCGCGGTCGTCATGACCCGCGGCCGGCGAATAGGGGATTTCGCCGTCCGCGATCTCACACAGTCGGGCGGTCAGCTGCACGAGGTTCTCGGCGATCACCGCGGCGCGTACGGTCCGGTGCCCACGCCGCCGCGCCAAGGTGTAGGCCAGGTCGAAGCCCGCAAGCGCGTCCTTGTGCTTGTCCAGCCATTCGGCCAGCCGCTGCGCGGTCCGGCGTAGCTCGTCGGCGGAGGTCGATGACAGTGGGAACAGCAGCGGCCCGGCCACTGCTGGGGTTGAGGTCTCGGTATGCGTCTCCGGAGCCTGCTCGAGGACGGCGTGCACGTTGGTCCCGGACATCCCGAACGACGTCACCGCGGCCCGTCGTGGCCCGTCGCCTTTGTCGGGCCACGGGGTGACTTCCTGCGGCACAAACAGTCCGGTTTCCATTTGCTGCAGCTCGTCGGGTAACCGAGTGAAGTGCACCATCGGTGGCACCACACCATGCTGAATCCCGAGGACGGCTTTGATCAGCCCGATGGCGCCGGCCGCCCCCTCGGTATGCCCCAGGTTGCTCTTGGCCGATCCGAGCGCAACGCGGTTGCCACCGGCGCCATATACCTCAGTGAGGCTTATGAACTCGAGCGGGTCGCCCACCGGGGTTCCGGTGCCGTGCGCCTCTACCATGCCGACTGTCGCCGGGTCGACCCCCGCCACCGTCAATGCCTCCCGGTAGACCGCCGCCTGCGCCTCCGCCGACGGCGTCGTGATCGTCTCGGAACGGCCGTCCTGGTTAGCGGCGGTGCCGCGCACCACGGCCAGAATCCGGTCGCCGTCGCGCACCGCATCGGGCAGCCGCTTGAGCAGAACCACGCCGCAACCCTCCGACCGCACAAACCCGTCGGCGGCGACGTCGAAGGTGTGGCAGCGACCGGTGGGCGAGAGCATGCCCTGGGCCGATGCAGCGGCAGAAACCCGCGACTCCAGCAATGCCATGGCTGCTCCGGCCAGGACAAGGTCGCTCTCACCGCGGTCTAGGCTCTGGCACGCCATGTGCAGGGCCACCAAGCCCGAGGAACATGAGGTGTCCACCGTGATCGCCGGACCTAGCAGTCCCAGGCCGTAGGCAATCCGCCCGGACGCCATGCTGAATGGCGTGCCGGTGAAGCCGTAGGCGTCGTCCAGCGCGCCGGCGTCGCTTGTCACCACCGTGTAGTCGTGGTGGCACAATCCCACGAACACACCCGTGCGGGAGCCGGCCAAGCTCGGTGGAACGATGCCGGCGTGCTCGATCGCTTCCCAGGACGTCTCAAGCAACAACCGGTGCTGCGGGTCGATAGCAGTCGCTTCCCGCTTCCCGAAGCCGAAGAATGAGGCGTCGAAACCGCCGATGTCGTCGATGAAGCCACCCCACCGCGACACCGACCGACCCCGTACCCCGCGCTCGGGGTCGTAGTGGTCCTCAACGTCCCAACGGTCGGCGGGGATCTCGGTCACCAGGTCGTCACTGCGTAGCAACGCCTGCCAAAACGCGTAGGGCGAGTCGATCCCGCCCGGGAGCCGGCATCCCATTCCGATGACCGCAATGGGAGTGACACGTGATTCCATCGCCGTTCAACCTCGTCTCAGCTAAGCGGTGATGCTTGAGAGCATCACCGGCATTTTTTGAAATTGGGGAGGGCGCACCGCAGCGTCGCTCACGCAACCCCTAACCCGAGCTGACCCGGGTATCAACGCAGAACCCATCACACGAACCGCCAAGCTTAGACGCCCGACGTAAGCGTGGCGTGTGAATTGGGGCAATTTCCCCACTCGTCGCCGAGGCTGCGGCGTTACCTGCCGCTTTGCTCATTGATCGGGGAGCGGACCGATCGCTTGCTAATATACCCTAGTCCGAAGTTCCCTCTGGCGTCGCGACGTGTTTGGCCGTGACCAGCGGTTTTGTGGCCTAGTTGGTTGGGTGTACTGACTACGCGAGACCGTGGCGGTGGGAGACGTCGAGTAATTCGAGGGCCCGCCGCTGCAGTGGGGTGGGGGTGGTGACGATGGTGAATGCCGGTAGGTCGTTGGTGGGCTGGATTCGGTTGGCGCAGATGGTGACCAGGTCGGCCAGCAGGCTGGTGAAGCTGTGCACCGGGTAGTCGTCTTCGGTGCGTTTGCGCGCTGCCTTGGTGAGGGCTTCATCGGAGCGTTGGGCGGCGGCGACGGGGTCGGCGCGTTTGGCGGCTGCGGCGGGTTTGTCGTTGTCCTGAAAAAGGATTGGTGCGAGGGCTTGTTTCATGTGCCAGCTGATGTAGTAGGACAGCCATGTCCCTTCTGGGTTACCGGCAAACCGCGCCCGGGATCGCTACACAAACGCAATACGTGCAGAGGGAAGGAGGCCTTCGAGTGAACCGTCCCCGGTTTCTTGCGCACTTCCTTTGTTGGGAAGGATGGCGCGATGTCAATCAGGTACGACGAGAACACCAAGGTCAGAGCGGTGCGATTAGTCCGGGAGCACC
>Ga0335081_10013620_pt1 | contig 13143 bp, 14 predicted proteins | sample Lox_Sample_35_FD_206713 | JGI IMG/M metagenome (GOLD analysis project Ga0335081, IMG submission 206713) | Soil microbial communities from Loxahatchee National Wildlife Refuge, Florida, United States - Lox_Sample_3.5 | ecosystem: Environmental > Terrestrial > Soil > Wetlands | place: USA...
CGTTCGAGATGCCGAGCACCTTCAGGAGGTGCGCGGCCCCCTTTCCCAGGGGCGCGATGCGCTCGAGCGAAAAGACCCAGCGGGCGAGGCGCGCGAGAACGGCCGCCTGATAGCCCGAGCCGGTCCCGATCTCGAGGACGCGCGCGGACCGCGTCAGCGCCGCCAGCTCGGCCGCGCGGGCGACGTTCGCCGCCTGCGTGATCGTCTGTGCGTACCCGATCGGCAACGCGTGGTCGCCGTAGGCTTCGCTCTGGAGCGCGGCCGGCACGAACAGGTGGCGCGGAACGGACCCCATCGCCTCCGCAACGCGCGGGTCGCCACAGAGTCCCGCGGCCTTCAGCCGCTCCACGAGCGCCCGGCGGGCGGCGGCGCCGGCGCGCGCGGCGCGCTCCACGTCCCGGTCGGCCGGCTTCACGCCCTCGATCTTAGCCCGCGCGAGGCGGACCGATCTTCTCCGCGAGACCGTCGAGATCGGCGAGGGCGTGATAGTCCGTCATGTCCATGTGGAGCGGCGTCACCGACACCCATCCCTCGGCCACGGCGAGGAGATCCGTTCCCTCGGCTTTCGTGTCCACGAACGCCCCCCCGATCCAGTAGTACGGGCGGCCGCGCGGGTCGATCTTCTCGACGATGTTCTCTCCGTACCGCCGGCGCCCCATGCGCGTGGGGCGAAACCCCTTCGGCTTGCCGGCGGGTATGTTGACGTTCCACAGGGTGTCCGGCGCGGGCGGGTGGTCCTTCGCCCACGCGATGATCTGGGCCGCCGCCTTCTCGGCCTCCGTGTAGTCGGTGGCGCCGGAGGCGTCGCGCGCGTAGTCCAGGGAGAACGCGATCGACGGAACGCCGAGCAGGGTCCCTTCGAACGCGCAGGCCACCGTCCCCGAGTACGTCACGTCGTCGCCGAGATTCGGGCCGGCGTTCACGCCCGCGAAGACGAAGTCGGGCGGACTCTCCTTCAGGACCGAGCAGAGCGCGATGTTGACCGAGTCCGTCGGCGTCCCGTCGACGACCCAGGTCCTCTCGCCCGTCTTCAGCACGCGCAGGGGGCGGTGCATCGTGAGCGAGTGCGCCGAGGCGCTCTGCTCGCGGTCCGGCGCGACGGTGTACGTCTCGAACCCGGCGGCGCGCGCGGCCCGCTCGAGCGCGGCGATGCCGGGGCTGTGCACGCCGTCGTCGTTCGAGATGAGCGCTCTCACGCGGGTCCCGTGTAGACGACCTTGTTTCGCTCGGTCTCGTGCAGCTCCACCTTGACGAGGCGGCCGGGAGAGACGGCGGGTTCGAGCACGCTCCAGATCCGGATCGCGATGTTCTCCGCGGTCGGGTTCACGCCGGCGAGGAACGGGACGTCCACGTTCAGGTTCTTGCGGTCGCAGACCCTCACGATCCGCTCGTTCACGACACGCTTGACCACGCCGAAGTCCATCACCCAGCCCGTGAGCGGGTCGACCGGCCCCTCCACCGTGACGTCGAGCCCGTACGTGTGCCCGTGGGAGTGCGGGTTGTTGCACTTGTCGAAGACGCGGCGGTTCCACTCGGCGTCCCGGGCGTCGTTGTGCAGGCGGTGGGCCGCCGAGAAGTGCGCGCGCGTCGTGATGCGCACGCGGGGATCGCTCACCGCCCCCACCTCCGGCGCGCGTTCTCCCAGAGGGAAAGGCGGCGGAAGAGCTCCAGTGGCGCCGCCTCGACGTAGACGGTCTGGGAATACGCGATGCTCCGCGTCCGCTGGCCTTCCCGGCAGACGTGCTCGGAGGCCTCCGCGGGCGTGCACGGCTTGTAATCGAAAACCGGCGTCCCGTCGATGACGTCACCGACCATCACGGCGAGGGCCGTGACGCCGAGCAGCGTCAGGCACGACGTCAGCTCCGCCTTCCCCGTCGCGTAGCTCGCGACCTCGGCCTGGCCGCCCGCGTCGAAGTCCGCCGGAACGAACCACCGCAGGGAGAACGCGAGCGGATCCCCTCCGTATCCGCTCCTGAGATAGATTCTCTGCGCGTTCTCGGGAGCGGGCCGCATACGGGCGAGTTTAGAGAAGTCCGGCGCCGTCCGCACGCCGGGTCCGGATGCTCATCACCTCCAGCGCAGCTCTTCGAGCGTGATGCCGGTCGCTACGCAACCCTATACGAGCGCGAGAGTGACGTGCTTCGACATCAGCCGGAAGATCCGGTCCTCGGTCAGAAGGGTCCCCCTCAGATCGAGGGCGCACTGAGCGACGTGCGCGTCGGGTGTAGAGACGGAAACGCCCTTCGGGAGGAGCGAGGCCCGCAGCCTTCCCACGCGGAACCAGTGTCGATGATCCGTACCGCACAGCGGAAGGACCGAAAGGAGGTCTTCGAGCGCCGAACGATCAGGGGCGTCGAGCTTCCCACCGAGAAGCTCGGCTGCCACCACCGCGGGCAAGAACACGCGCCCTTCGGCCAGCGCATCGTCGATGAGCCGCGAGCCCCGGCCCGCGAAGTACGACACCCAGCTCGAAGTGTCAACGACGAGCGCGCTCACGCGAGACCCGGAGGTCGATCTTCAGGCGGAGACGTCCTTTGAGCCGGGCCGCCTTCCGGGCGGCCGCCGAGCGGCGAACAAGCTCCAGGCCGTCCACGACCGTATCCGTGATCCCCTTCCCCGTGACGCGCCGGTTCCAGCCTTCTCCGCACGTCGGTGTCGTAGGCGATCCTGCCCCAGCCTTCCGAGGAGGTCGCGCGCACGACGTTCGTCCAGCGCGGGATTACGGCGTTCGTGGCGAGGAACCGCTTGAAGAATCGCTCAAGACTGCGGGCCAACCCGGGAAAGGAGGCCGCGTCACGGGCGCCCGCGTCTGACTGCGACGCCGCCGGCGACCCCGATGCAAACGCACCCCTTGACGGGCTTTCGGCCTGCGCCCTAAGTATTTGAGGGATCCCGGAAGCAGCGGCCGCACCGGCCGCGGAAATGCGAGGTCTGCCATGCCCAAGGGTCATTTCCGGCTGTTTGCCCTCCTGGGTGGGGGAATCGTTCTCGTCTTCGCGCTGGCCGGAATCTGGCGCGTCCAGAACCAGCCGGTCAACGCGACCTGGACCCCGGCCCACCTGGCGCTGCCGCTCTCGACGACGACCGACCGCCTCGAGGTGCTGGTCGCCGACGTGCCGCTCCAGAAGGCCGTCGCGGAGAAGCGCCTCATCATCACGACGGACGCGGGCCTCAAGCCCGTCCTGGAAGCCACCGTGCGCGTGAACAACGCCGACCAGATCCTCGCGGCCCGGTTCACGCCGCTCCTGGTGCTGTCGGCGGTGGCCGGAGGCGCCTTCGTCCTGTTCCTCATCGGGCTCTTCGCGCCGCGCATCGGCGCGTTCCATCAGCACGGCCTGATCGACCTGCACCTGGCGTAGAGCGGCGGGAGGATCGGGGATTCAGCGGCCGGCCGCCCTCGCGGTCCGGCCGTTGGCTTATCGTGCGGCGGTGCAGAGGAAGACTCTCGTCTCGCTCGCTCTGGTCCTGGTGGCCGCCGTCGTCGCGGCCTATCTCCCCGCCCTGGAGGCGGGCTTCGTCTGGAACGACGACACCTACCTGACGGAGAACCCCACTCTCGACACCCTCGACGGGCTGCGGCTGATCTGGACCGAGCCGAAGGCGAGCGAGCAGTACTACCCGATGGTCTTCACGTCGTTCTGGATCGAGAAGCGCCTGTGGTCGCTTCATCCCTTCGGCTATCACCTCGTCAACGTCCTCTTGCACGCGGGATCGGCCCTGCTGCTCTGGTGGCTTCTCGTTCGGCTGGGCCTCCCCGGGGCATGGCTCGCCGCAGCCATTTTCGCCCTGCACCCGGTCTGCGCCGAATCCGTCGCGTGGGTCACCGAGCGCAAGAACACGCTCTCCATGTTCCTGTCCCTCCTCGCGATGCTCGCGTACCTCATCGCACTGGAGAGAAGAGAACAAGAGAAGACCGGGAGATCTCGAAGAAAGGGTAAGAGAGGGACGCCCGCCGCGGCTCCGGCCGCGCGAACGGGGGCTCTTTCGTTCGCGGCATTCTTCCTTTTCTTTCTCGCCCTCCTCGCGAAGACGACCGCCGTCGTCGTCCCCGCTGTCCTCCTGCTCCTCGTGTGGTTCCGGCGCGGCAAGATCGCCGGGAGGGACGTCGGTCCGATCGTCCCGTGGTTCGCGGCCGGGACAGCACTCGCCGCGCATACGGCGTGGCTCGAGCGGACGATGGTGCGGGCGGCCGGACAGGAGTGGAGCCTGAGCCTGCCGGGACGCGTCGTCCTCGCGGGGCAGACCGCGGCGTTCTACGCCGAAAAGCTCGTCGTTCCCGCGAAGCTCGCGTTCGTCTACGAACGATGGCACGTCGACCCGCGGGTCTTCGCTCAGTGGCTTCCGGCTGCCTTTGCCCTCGCCGCGACGGCAGCGGCGTGGCTCCTCGTGCAGCGTCTCGGAAGGGGGCCGCTCGCAGGCCTCCTGCTGTTCTTCGGAGTCCTCTTTCCCGCGATGGGGTTCTTCAACGTCTATGCGATGCGCTATTCGTGGGTGGCGGACCACTTCGCCTATCAGGCCGCCGCCGTGTTCGCGGCCTGCGCGGTTTGCGGGGCGTTTTCATGGGGCGCCCTCGGGGGCGTGTCGGCGCGGCGAGCCCTGACGGGCCTCGCCGTGGCGGTTCTCGCGGTTTTCGGGACCCTGACTTTCCGCCACAGCCGGAGCTTCCACGACCCGGAGACGCTCTGGCGCGAAACGCTCGAGCGAAGCCCCGACTGCTTCATGTGCCAGACGAACTACGGCAACTGGCTGATGGAGAACGGCCGCGAGGACGAGGCCGTCCCTCACTTCGAGAAGTCGCTGGCCCTCAGGCCCGACAACGTGCCGACGCTCCTGAACCTCGCGCGCATCGACGAGAGCCACGGCCGTCTCGACGCGGCGGCCGCCCGCCTTCGCACGGCCCTCGGGTTCGATCCCGCCGAGACGACCGTCCTGATCAACCTCGGAACGGTGAGCACGAAGGCGGGGCGGCTCGACGAGGCCATCTCCTCGTACGAGGAAGCGCTGCGCCTCGGGTCGTCCGGGGACTACCTCGCGCACAACGGTCTCGGCGTCGCGCTCATGCGGCGCGGAAGCGTCGCGGAAGCCGTCGAGCAGTTCCGCGAGGCGCTGCGCCTGAGGCCCGACTACGAGTACGCCCGCGCGAATCTCGAGCGCGCGCTGTCCGCCGCGAACGGACCGGGGGCTCCGCGCCCGCCGGCGATGTGAGGCCGGAAACCCGCCGGCGAACCGTCCGCGACGTCACCGAACGCGCGGGTCATCCATCTTGCGGATCATTTCGTCGAAGCGGGGGCCGCCTCGGAAGACGTCGACGAGCGGGTTGACGTTCATCTCGTCCATGAGCCATGCCTTGTCCTGGAAGGCCTGTTCGAGCCATGCGAACGCGTTGTCCCGTTCGCCCAGGCCGCCGTAGATCATCGCGATCTGCGTGGGCGATCGCGCGTGTGCGGACCCAGGATTTCATACGGCCCCAGACGTGAACCCGGCGCCAGATCCGCCACGTCCCGCCCCCTCACCCGATTGTCGAAGTTGGATCAGTATAGGGCGGTCTTCTGCCGGTCCCTCCGTCACCTCGGAGTGAACTGGGCGAGCTCGTAGATCCCGAGCTGCTTCTCGAGCGCCGCGACCCGCTCGACCGTCCTCTCGAAACCCTCGTCGCCGAAGAGGCGGTCCTCTTCCTTCTCGAACTGGTCGCCCAGCTCCTCGATCCGCTTGGCCGGAACGATCCGATGGAGCTCCGGGAAGAGCACCGTGTCCTCCCGCGCCTCGTGCGGCCGGTACATGCGGATGAACGCGCGGCACGCCGCCGTCAGCTCCTGGCGCGCCGCCTCCCTGCGAAATCGATCGGGGTCCGAGTTGCGCAGGATGACGTCCGTGGCCCTCCGGCCGGCCTCGTGCTGCTCGCGCAGGACCTTCACGAGATCCACGAGCCGCCTCCGCTTCTCGAACTCGGGAAAGATGAAATTCTCCTCGAGCTTCTCGTGGTACTCCTCCACGAACATCCGCACGAGAAGGGCGGGCTTGTGAAACACGTCGGGCGAAAGGTCGCTTTCCTTGCGGCGCAGCCCCTCCTCGAAGACGAGGAGGAGCCGGTTCAGGACTCCGTGCTCGCGCATGAGGTCCTCGGCGGCCGAGACCCCCTCCTTCTCGTCGCCCCGCGCGCCGCCGGAGGGGAGGACGAGCTGTCCGAGCCCGAGGGCCGCGGTAGCGGTGAGAAAACGCCGGCGGTCGTTCACCATGAGGTCCTCCCGATCCGGAGCCCGCTATCGAACAGGCGGGCCCGGCGTTGCGTATGATTATCCAGTACCTCCGAGCGGGCGCCCGATCGCCCCTGTGGCGGCCGGGCGGCAGCATGATTTGGAGGAAGTGATTCGCGTGTTCGAGATGCGACCCATCGGTCGCGTGAGAAGTCCGTTCAAGGAAACGCGAGAGATCCCGAAGGGATGCGGCTCCAGGCACGAGGCGGAGGGCGTTCTCGAGGTCCTGCCGGAGCTCGAACGAGGTCTCACCGACATCGACGGCTTCTCGCATCTGTTCGTCATCTGGGTGTTCGATCGCTCCCAGGGGTCCGAGCTCCTCGGCACGCCCCCGAACGACGACCGGCCGCACGGCGTTTTCGCGACGCGATCCCCGAGACGCCCGAATCCCATCGGCCTCACCGTCGTCGAGCTTCTCCGCCGCGACGGCTCGCGGCTGCACGTGCGGGGCCTCGACATGCTCGACGAAACGCCGATCCTCGACATCAAGCCGTACCTTTCGAGCGTTCCTCCGGAGAAGCTGCGGCGTGGATGGCTGGAGGAGGCGGAGGCCCGGAACCGCGCGCGGGGCTCGTGACGGGAAGCGGCCTTCACCCTCTCCTCCGATTTGCCGTTGCACCTGCGTCTCAGGCGCAGATAAGCTCCGCGCCCCGGTGCGGAGGCCATGAGGTCGGATGAGTTGGTCACGAGGTCGAGCGGGGATGCCGCTCAGGTTCACCCGGCTCCGTAGCCGAACATGAAAGAAGACCGCTGGCCGGCCCTGCCCTACGACGCGTGGAAGGACACGTACGCGACGCTCCACATGTGGACGCAGATCGTCGGGAAGATCGCGCTCGCGTCGACGCCGCCTCTGAACCACTCGTGGGGAATCGCCTTCCAGGTGACGCCGCGCGGCCTCGCGACACGGACGCTCGTTCACGGCACGCGTTCCTTCACGATCGAGTTCGACTTCGTCGACCACCGGCTCGTGATCCGGGCGTCGGACGGCGAGGAGCGGTCCCTGCGGCTCGAGCCGCGCACGGTTGCCGACTTCTACCGTGCGACGATGGCGCTCCTCGCCGACATGGGGCTCGGCGTGAAGATCTGGCCGGTTCCGGTCGAGCTCCCGTCGCCCGGGATCCGGTTTCCCGACGACACCGTGCATCGGTCGTACGACGCCGTTCAGGTCGGGAGGTTCTGGCGGATCCTCAGGCAGGTCGCCGAGACGTACACGCGCGCCCGCTGCTCCTTCGTCGGCAAGTGCAGCCCAACGCACTTCTTCTGGGGCGGCTTCGACCTCGCCGTCACGCGTTTCTCCGGCCGGCGCGCCCCGCCTCGAGAGGGCCCTGCGTTCATGCAGGAGGCCTATTCCCACGAGGTCATCAGCCACGGGTTCTGGCCCGGCAGCGGGCCGGTTCTCGAGCCCGCGTTTTACGCGTACGCCGTGCCGGAACCGCCCGGGTTCAAGGAGATCCGGCCGCGCCCGAACGCCGCCTACTACCACCGCGAGCTCGGCGAGTTCATCCTGCCTTACGGGGCCGTGCGCTCCGCCGATTCGCCCGAGGATGCGATCCTCGCGTTCGTGGAGTCGACGTACGACCTCGGTGCGGAGCTCGCCGGTTGGGACCGCGCGGCGCTCGAGGCGCCGCCCGGCCACCCGAAAGACTGAAGCTGACGGAAGGAGCCTTCGCATGGCGATCAGAACCGTGAAGCGTCTCGTCAAGGCGAAGCCGACGCTGGAAGGCGCCGGCGTGCATCTCCACCGGGCGTTCGGGTTCGGCTCGACGTCCGACACCGACCCGTTCCTTCTCCTGGACGATTTCCGGAACGAGCGCCCGGAGGACTACCTTCCGGGCTTTCCATGGCATCCGCACCGGGGCATCGAGACGATCACGTACGTCCTCGCGGGTACCGTGGAGCACGGGGACAGCATGGGAAACAAGGGCACGATCGGCGCCGGCGACATCCAGTGGATGACGGCCGGCCGCGGGATCATCCACCAGGAGATCCCGACGGGCGCATGCACGGTTTCCAGCTCTGGGCGAACCTTCCCTCGTCGCTCAAGATGACCGAGCCGCGCTACCAGGACGTGAAGGCCTCGGACGTGCCGCTCGTCGTCGACGGCGACGGCGCCGAGGTGCGCGTCGTCTGCGGCAGCTACCGCGGGACGAAAGGGCCCGTCGACGACGTGGCCGCGAAGCCCGTCTATCTCGACGTCTCGATCCCAGCGGGAAAGAGGAAGATCCTCCCGGTCGAGACGACGAGCCACGCGTTCGCGTACGTCTTCGCGGGCGGCGGGAAGTTCTGTAACGCGTCCCGGCCCCTGGCGGTGCCCACCGAGCCCGCCGGCTGGGCGGACGCGAAGCCGCCGTCGCACGCCGACAATCGCTCGCTCGTGCTCTTCGACCGGGGCGACGAGGTGGAGCTACACGCCGGCGACGAGGGCATCCGGTTCCTGCTGATCTCCGGCCAGCCGCTCGGGGAGCCCGTGGCCTGGTACGGCCCCATCGTCATGAACACTCAGGACGAGCTGCGACACGCGTTCCGGCAGCTCGAGGACGGGACGTTCCTCCGGGCCGACGCGCGGCGTTAGCCGGGAGGAATGAGCTGCATGAACACGACGATCTCGGGTCAGATTGCGCTCGTCGCGGGCGGGACGGGAGGACTGGGCCGCGCGGTCAGCCTGGCGTTCCTCGAAGAGGGCGCGCGCGCGGTCGTCGTCACATATCGGAAAGCCGACGAATTCGGGGCCCTGAAGAGCGCGGCGGGCGCGAACGCCGACCGACTCGAAGGGCTGGATGTCGATGTGACGGACGAACAGGCCGTACGGGGGCTCGTGGCGGCCATTCGCGCGCGCCACGGGCGGCTGGATGCCCTCGTCAATGCCGTCGGCGGGTACGCAGGAGGAATGCCCCTTTGGGAGCAGGTTCCCGCAACGCTGGACCGGATGCTGAATCTGAACCTGCGCTCGGGCTACACGCTGCTGCGCGCGGCCGTCCCCGCAATGCTCTCGCAGGGGCGCGGCGCCATCGTGAACGTGGCCTCGACCGCCGCGTTCGATCATGGCGCGGGGAACGCGGCGTATGCCGCCTCGAAGGCGGCAGCGGTGGCGCTCGTGGACTCTCTGGCCGAAGATCTGAAGGGCACCCCGGTGAGAGCCAATTCGATCCTGCCGAGCGTCATCGACACGGACGCGAACCGGAAGGCCATGCCGAACGCGGATTTCTCGAAGTGGCCGAAGCCCGAGGAGATCGCACGCGTCATCCTGTTTCTCGTCAGCGACGACGCGAAGCTCGTCCGCGGCGCGGCCATTCCGGTGTGAAGTCCTGACCCTGCCCCCGCCCGTCCTGGCGCCGGTCAGCTCCCCGGCTTCACGCACAGGCACGACGACGCCACCGCGACGTCGGCGCGCGACCACGCCTTCCTGAAGCGGGCGTCGAAGGTATCGGCTTCCTTCGCCTTCTTCTGCGCGCGAAGAGCGCGGGCGACGCCCTGAAGCGACCACCCGTTCTCCGGATAGCGGACGAGGTCCTGGCGGTAGACCGCCTCCGCGTCCTCGGGCCGGCCCGACGCCAGGAGGACGGCGCCGAGCGCGTGGCGCGTCGGGACGGTCATGTCCGGCGGCTCGTCGTACTTCAGCGCATCCTCGCGCGTCGCCGCCTCGCGGAGCTTCGCGATGGCAGTGTCGAAGTCTCCCTTCCGGTATGCGATCTCGCCGTCGAGATACGGCTCGCAGACGCCGAAGAGGTCCGCGGCCGCGTTCGTGCCGAACAGGAACTCCTTCGGCACCTTTTTCACCGCCTCGGCGAGCGCGGCTCGTTCCTTTTCCGCGACGTCGACGTGCCCCAGGGCCGCCTGTGCGACGCCCCTCAGGAACAGCCGGTACGCCCGCGAGACGGGAAGGTACTCCGGGGGCTCCGGCGCCTTCAGGAGCTCCTCCCACATTCCGAATCTCATCTCGGCTTCCCAGTGGACCGTCGTGAACCAGTCCGCGAGCATGGCGTTCTCCTTGAGAAACGCCGGGTCGAGCCCGTCCACGGCCGCCTTCGTCGTTTCCAGCGCGACCGCCTTTCGCCCCTCCATCTCGGCCGTGAACCCGAGGAAGTGCACGTTGTGGGCCTCGTACACGTGGTAGAAGCCGAACTCCGGAACGCGCGCGTTGTACCGCGCGTCCGCCGCGAGCGCGCGCTCGTTCGCGGCGGCGGCCTCGCGCCAGCCTCCGACCCGGGCATAGATGTGCGCCGGCATGTGGACGAGATGGCTGGAGTCGGGCACGAGATTCTTCAGGAGGTCCGCCGCCTCCCGGGCCTTCTCGGGATGAGGCGACGCCTCGAGCGCGTGAATCTTCATGTGGAGCGCGAGCGGATTCCGTGGCGAGAGCGCGAGGGCCGCCTCGATCGCATCCAGGATCTCCTGCGTGCCCGGACGGGCCTTCCCGTCGCTCGTCCACTGATCCCAGGGGTGGACGTCCATCAGCGCCTCGGCGTAGAGCGCCGCGACGTCGGCGTCCTTCGTGAAGCGGCTTCGCACGCTCCCCATGGCCTTCGCGTACGCCTCGTCCAGCGGCGCCCGGTCCTCGGGCTGCGGCAGAGCGTAGCGCGCGCCGAGCGCCTCGATCAGCGCCTTCTCGACGTCGCTCGCTCCCTCCACGCGCTTCCTCGCCTCTCCGAGGGCCTCCCACGCGGCCTTCGCGTGCGCTTCGTCGACCATCGGATTGTTGATGTGCGGGCCGTTCACCAGCGCGACGCCCCACCAGGCCATGGCCAGCTTCGGGTCGAGGCGCGCCGATTCACGGAAGGCCTTCTCCGCCTCCTCGTGGTTGAACGCGAAGGACCAGATCAGGCCCTGGTCGAAGGCGAGCTGCGCTCCCCGGTCCACCGTGGACACCGCGCGGTGGTACGTCCCCAGGTTGAACGGCCTCCAGACCGCCTCCGCGGGCTTCCGGGGCGCCTGCGCGACCGCGCCGGCGGCGAGAAAAGAGAGCACCGCCACGGTCGGAGTCCGCATCCTCAAGATTCCCTCCCGCTCGACAGATGTTCTCCGCCGATTCTACGAGGGTCCGGGAGAACCGGATCAAGCATTTCTTCGCAGGCGCCGGGCGACCGGGGCGTCAGTCCTGGTAGTACGGCCGCGCGACGACGTCTCCCCGCCGTCCGGCGAGCTGGACGGACAAAGGATGGACTCCTCGCGGACCTTCGGGCTTCACGAAGACCAGGACGTAGCGGCCGCCGAGCCTTTTCGCGACGCGGGAAAGAGCGCCACCCGTGAAGATGTGCGTCTTCTCGTACCGGCCGCCGGTCAGGTCGGCCGCCTCCATGAGACGCGTTTCCAGCGTGTGGTAATCCGCGTTCGAGATGTCGAGAGTGAAGACGTTCACGCGCGCCTCGTAGAGCGCCGCCAACGCCTCGCTCGCGTCGCGGCCCTCCCTCGGCGTGCCGTCCACCTGCAGCCCCCAGCCGAAATAGAGCATCGCCTTGCCGCCGGGAATCTTCAAGAGAGCGCGCGCCACGAGGGCGAGCCCCTTGTCCACCGAGGCCGCCTCTTTCGCCGCCCGGAAGTCGAGGTACCGCGCGAGCGAAGGAAAAGGCCCGGCCGGAGGAGGAGGCGGCTCGTCGAACCAGTACGACTCGAGAAAGCCCGCGCGGATCTCCTTCGGGTCTGCCGTGAAGTCGCGGCGGAGCTTCAGGTGGGAGTCGTACGAGACGACCGCGACCCGATCGGTCGGCACGAGCGTCGAGAGGAAGCGGTCCAGGTGCTGCCCCATGCTCATCAGGCCCTTCTGCCTCTGGCGCGAGAAGTCTTCCTGCACGAACACGACGATCACGCGCCCGGGCGGCCAGGCCAGCGTGGCGGGGCCCTCTTCCGCGCCGGCCGATTCTCCGGGCGCGGGCGGCACGACCTCGGGACGGCCCGCGGGAATCCATTCCACCGACTCCAGCTCCACGGGCTGCCCCGCCACCCTCACGCGGAAATCGGCCGCCGTCAGGTCCGGAATGGGCTCGCCCGAACCGCTCGTCACGTACGCGTCGACGAGAACCCGCTCCACGCGCACCGCGCTCCGCACGCTCCCGGCCCGCCGAGCCTCCTGGCTCGAAAGGATCGCGAGTAAAAGCGCAAGAGCGACGCGCACGAGTTCATTCTCTCCTGAGGGATCGTCGACGGCGCCGGTCGCCGCCGACGACCCGCACCCCTCATGCTCAGACCCCGATGCGGCGGATCCTCAGGATCGGGCCATCGGGGGCGCTCGCGTCCCTGAGGTCGATGCCCGCGAAGATCGCCCACGTGTGATCCCCCTTCGGGTCGACGAGCGTCTGCGTGACCTCCCACTGGCGCGGGCCCGTGGACTTCAGATTCGTCAGGTGATGGAGGCGCGCCTCGGCGCCCGAGAGAAGCTCCCCGTATTCGGCGAAGAACGGCGCCATGGCGGCCTCGAAGCGCTCGGCGTTCCAGCGGCTCTCGTCCGCGCCCGCGGGCCCGGTCCCCTCCGGGCCCTGCCAGACGCGCTCCGCCGCTTCTTCCCAGTCCCTCTTCGCGAGCGCCCGGACGAGGAGCTGCGCCTCCGCGCGCACGCGCGCCGCGAACACGCGCGGGTTCGCGAGGAGCTCCGTGAGCCACGAGGCTTCCTGCTTCTTCGCGGGCTGCGCCTCCGCCGTCTTCTCCGCGAGCAGGAGCTCCGGATGGCGCAGCCTCTCCCATTCCTCGAGGAGGCTGGCGTCCGTCTCCCCGACGAGCGAACGGAAGAACCCCAGCACGTCCCACAGCTCGTCGGTCTTCGCGGCCTCGGGCACCGTCTGGTCGAGGGTCCTGTAGAGCTGCGAGAGGTACCTGAGCAGGACACCCTCGCTCCTCTCGATGCCGTAGGTCTTCACGTAGTCCGAGAAGCCGGCGAAGGTCTCGAACATTTCGCGCC
>Ga0335081_10013621_pt1 | contig 13142 bp, 7 predicted proteins | sample Lox_Sample_35_FD_206713 | JGI IMG/M metagenome (GOLD analysis project Ga0335081, IMG submission 206713) | Soil microbial communities from Loxahatchee National Wildlife Refuge, Florida, United States - Lox_Sample_3.5 | ecosystem: Environmental > Terrestrial > Soil > Wetlands | place: USA: Florida...
CAGGTGCAGGAGTCGAGCCGCATCTCCGGCGAAGCGGTTACCCAGGCACAGAAGACCGATGATCGCGTGAGCAAGCTCGCGCAGGCAGCCGGCCGCATTGGTGACGTGACGCAGCTCATCACCTCGATCGCCGAGCAGACCAATCTGCTCGCGCTCAATGCGACGATCGAGGCCGCGCGTGCCGGCGAGGCCGGCAAGGGTTTTGCAGTGGTCGCGCAGGAGGTCAAGCAGCTCGCCGCCCAGACCGCCAAGGCGACGAGCGAGATCAGCACGCAGATCGCCGAGATGCAGGCAGCGACGCACGACTCGGTCGGCGCGATCAAGGAGATCGGCGGCACGATCGGACGCATCTCCGAGATCGCGACCACGATCGCATCGGCGGTCGAGGAGCAGGGCGCGGCGACGCAGGAGATCACCCGCGACGTGCAGCAGGCGGCGGGGGGGCACCTCCGAGGTCACTGCGAACATCACCGACGTGAGCCGCGGCGCGGCCGAGACCGGCTCGGCGTCCGCGCAGGTTCTCGCCTCGGCGCGCGCACTTGCAGGCGAGAGCAACCGGCTCAAGCTCGAGCTCGACAAGTTCCTCGCCACGGTGCGCGCCACCTGACCGGCCTCCGACGCGCCCCCCGGCAAGCACGCGGAGATCGTGTTGACCGGGCGGCAACACGTTCGGGCGTCGACGGCCCCGATAACGCAACGGGAATAGGGGCGACCCTGAAGTATAACGAAACGCCAATTAGTCCCAGCAGTTGTACGGCCGCCGATATTTTTGTCTTTCTTGTGTGGTATTCTTGCGCTCCCGGTTGAAATGATTTAGCGCGCGGGAGCCTAATCATCGCGCGATGATTCTTGAGCAGGTGGGAACCGCGATTGGCTTCGCCGACCGGAATGCGCAAGAGTTCACTCGAGCTTGAGGACTGTCGCGCCGGCCTGGCGCGGGTTCTCGCCAGTCCGCTGTTCCAGGCCTCGCCGAAGCTGGCGGCATTCCTGCGCTTCGTCGTCGAGGCGAAGCTCGCGGGGCAATCGGATCGAATCAAGGGTTACACGATCGGTACCGAGGCGCTCGGCCGTGGCCAGAGCTTCGACCCGCAGGTCGATCCGATCGTGCGGGTTGAGGCGGGCCGGCTGCGGCGCACGCTCGACGCCTATTATGCGGGCGCCGGAAGCGACGACCCCGTGGTCATCGGGCTGTCGGCAGCTATGTGCCGACCTTCACGCAGCGCGAGGCCGACCGGACGCCCTCCGATGCGCCCGCCCCCCTCCCGCCGCCGGCGGCCTGGTGGGGGCGGCGGCCCGCCCTCGCTGCCGCGTCCGCCACCATGCTCGTCGCGCTCGCGGCCTTCGCGGCCGTCCACACCGTCGTCACTCATGCGTCGCACGACGGCCTCGCCGGCGTGACCGATCGCGCGGCGACCGAGGGCGGCGCGGCACGGGACGCGGCACGCTTGCCGGCCGCGCTGGTGTTGCCGCTCGTCGCCGTCGAGCCGATCGTCACCGTCGGCGCCGCACGCGCGCAATTCGATGCCGATTTATTGCGGCAGACCGTGCAGAGCGCGCTCGCCCGTTTCGACGACCTGCGTGTCCAGTTCGGTGCGCATGCGCCGAGCGACGTGGACTCCATGTCGTCGCCGGGTTCGGCCGTCGACTATCGCCTCGCTGCGACGCTCGACACGCGCGACGCCGAGGGACCGCAACTGACCTACCGGCTGATCGACAGCGTCGATCGCGCGGTCGTGTGGTCGAAGACCTATCGCAATTTCGGCGTCGAGGGCGACCATGCGGCGGAAGAAGCATTCTTGCTCGATCTGATGTCGACCTTGGTGGGCCCGGACGGCATCATTCAGCCGAATGAGCGGCGCAAGCGCGCTGCGGGCGCAGCGATCGACCCGCGTTATTCCTGCCTGCTCGACGCGTACGACTATTGGCACCGCTACCGGGCCGAGATGCACCCCGGCGTGCGCGCCTGCCTCGAGCGCCTGACCGCGACCGATCCGGACTTCTCGGTCGGCTTTGCCGGCCTGACCTATGTGTACGTGCGCGAGCACTATTTCGACCGGGGCAAGCGCGCCGGCGAGGTTCCGGCGCTCGATCGGGCCTTCGATGCCGCGCGGCGCGCCGTCGAGATCAATCCCAACAGCGCGCTCGCGTACCATGCGTTGAGCGCCGCCCTGTTCGCCCGCAACAATGCGGAGCAGGGGATCGCCGCTTCCGAAAAGGCGGCGGCGCTCAATCCGTACGACGTCGTCATGATCAGCGGCCTCGGCTTCCGGCTGGTGCGCATCGGCGAGCTCGATCGCGGCCTTGCCTTGCTGCGGCGCTCGACGCAGTACCGTTCGGGACTGTCCTCCTGGTATGCCTTCTCGATGAGCATCGGCTCGTATCTGACGGGCGACCTCGCGACGGCGGCGAAGTACGATCTCGCGACCATGACCGACACGTTCCCGCCGGCCTTCGTCGCCTGTGCGGTGGTATCCGCAAAGACCGGGAACCCGGCGCGCGCGCGGCTTGCGATTGATCGCCTGGTCGCCCTGCAGCCGGCCTGGCGCGACGACCCGCGGCGCGAGCTGGCCAAGATTTTCGATGCGCCTTGGATCGTCGACCGGCTCGCGAGCGATATGGCGCAGCTCGGGCTGGGGCGCCGCGCCGCGGACGTGACCGGCGCCACCGCGGGAGCGGGCAATCGCGATGCCTCGCAATCGTCCGGAGCATCCGGCCGGTAGCTGGCGCGGGCGGGCGGGTCGGCATGCGACTTAACCCCCCGCAACCTGTCGATATTACCGTTATCTCAGGCGCACATTAAGGACGCGATAACCCTGCCTCGGCGAGCGTGGGGTCGCTCGCCGGCATCGGGCTCGCGCCAAGACCAACAACAGCGCGGAACCGAAACGGCAGCGGCGCCGCTCATTGCCTCTGCGTCAGGAACCCCCATGTCCCTTCTTCGCCTGGGAATCAAAGGCCGGCTTTATGCGGGCTTCGCGGCGCTCGTCCTGATCGGCCTGGCGCTCGCGGCCTTTGCGGTGACGCAGCTGTCGGCGATCCAGGGCCAGGTCGGAAAAATGAACGGGCTCGCCGCGAATGCGACCCGCGTGCTCGACATCTCGGTCGACCTGCAGGCGATCCGCCGCGCCATCCTGCGCTATGCCTATGACGGCGACGAGGCCTCGCTCAACGAATCGGCCGAGCGCGAGCAGGACGCGGTCAAGCTGCTCAAGGAGGCCGCGAACGCGACGATCTCCGAGGAGCGCAAGGCGATCTACAATTCGGTGCAGGGCGGGGTGGTCAAGCTGCAGGGGGCGCGCGAAACGCTCGGCGCCGAGGTCAAAAAGATGATGGCGTCCCGCGCCACGCTGTTCAGCGTCGGGGACGAGCTCACGGCCGACACCGACAAGCTGGTCGAGGCGGCGCGCGGTTCCGGCGACCGCCTCCTTTCGTCCGCTGTCGGCAGCCTCGAGCCGCGTATCCTGCTGGTTCGGGTGGCGAACTGGCGCTTCCTGGCGACGCGCGACGCCAAAGGCGTCACCACGTTCAAGACGAACATGGACCGGGCGAGGTCCGACATCGCGACGCTGGAGAAGGCGGAGCTGCCGGCGACGATCCGTCCGCTGCTCGAGGCCGTCAGATCGGCGCTGGCGCGCTACCAGGAGGCCTTCGAGATCACGTCGGAGAACCTGCTCAAATCCGACGCGCTCTATCGCGGCGACGTCGCCAAGCTCACGGTCGACAACCTCAGCACGCTGGCGCCCGCCGAAGCATGGCTCAAGCGCGATTTCGATGCCACCCGGATCCAGACCGACGCGACGATCTCGAGCACCATCTTCACCCAGACGGCGGTCGCCGCCGGGTCGTTCGTTCTCGGGTGCATCGTCGCGTTCGTCATCGCGCGCAGCATCGCGCGGCCGCTCGGCGGCATGACCGGCGCCATGGCCAAGCTCGCCGACGGCGATTTCGAGGTCGTGCTGCCCGGGCTCGGCCAGAGCGACGAGCTCGGCCAGATGGCCGCCGCCGTCGAGGCGTTCAAGCGCAAGGCGATCGAGCGGGCGCAGCGCGAGTCGGAGCGCAAGGCCGAGGAGGATCGCGCCGCCGCGGACCGGCGCAAGGCCGACATGCAGAAGCTCGCCGACGCATTCGAGGCGGCGGTCGGCGAGATCGTCGGGACCGTCTCGACGGCTTCGACCGAGCTCGAGGCCGCCGCCACGACGCTGACGCGGACCGCCGACACGACGCAGAAGCTCTCGAGCTCGGTGGCATCGGCGTCCGAGGAAGCCTCGACCAACGTGCAGACGGTCGCCTCCGCGACCGAGGAGATGTCGTCCTCGATCGGCGAGATCGGCCGGCAGGTCCAGGAGTCGAGCCGGATCGCCGGCCTCGCGGTCGATCAGGCGCGCCGCACCGACGACCGCATCACCAAGCTCGCCCAGGCGGCGAGCCGGATCGGCGACGTCACCGAGCTGATCACCAGCATCGCCGAGCAGACGAACCTGCTCGCCCTCAACGCCACCATCGAGGCGGCGCGCGCGGGCGAGGCCGGCAAGGGATTTGCCGTGGTGGCCCAGGAGGTCAAGGCGCTCGCGGCCCAGACCGCCAAGGCGACGAGCGAGATCAGCAGCCAGATCGCCGAGATGCAATCGGCGACGCAGGACTCGGTCGGCGCGATCAAGGAGATCGGCGGCACCATCGGCCGCATTTCCGAGATTTCGTCGGGCATCGCGGCGGCGGTCGACCAGCAGGGCGCCGCGACGCACGAGATCGCCCGCAACGTCCAGCAGGCGGCGACCGGCACCACGCAGGTCGCGAGCACCATCACGGATGTCAGCCGCGGCGCCGCCGAGACCGGCTCCGCATCGGCGCAGGTGCTCTCCTCGGCGCAAGAGCTCGCCAACGAGGGCAACCGGCTCAAGCTGGAGCTGGATAAGTTTCTCGCAACGGTCCGCGCTGCCTAAGGGAGCAGCGGCACGGACCGTTTCCATCCGCGCGGCGCCGAGGGGGGCGGCGCCGCGCGGATACCGACCTGGACCATCGATCGCGCCACGTGAGCAATCAGGCGCGCGATGGCGCGCGTTTTGAAGTTGTCCCTATGTATTTCTCTATTTGAGCCGGCGCGATTTTCGGAACTCGCAAGTTTAGCGGCTCTGCCCTCCAAGCAGGTCCGATGGAGCGACTGCCGATCCGAACAAATTTAATCATTTCTTTAACGCCCTATCCAAATACTCATCGCCCGTAACCCGGAAGATTTCGGCATCCGCTGACGCGGACGTTGTGGGGCGCGACAATCCCGGGAGCTTGGAAGGAAACCCCCGATGACGAAGAGGCGACGATCCCGCACGCGGCGCGGCGGCAGGCGATGTTTCGCAACAGCCTTGCCTGGCGCCTCGTCCTGCCAATTCCGCTGGCCCTCGCGATCACGATCGCGGTGATCTGGGTCGTCATCCCGCGGCTCGTCACCGCCAACGCGGTCGACGGGGCGGTGATCGCCGGCCAGGACACCGCCGCGAAGTTCAAGACGATCCGCGGCTACTACACGGAGAGCGTGGTCAACAAGGTCGTCAAGAACGGCGCGATGACGGCGTCGTTCGATCACAAGACCAACGACAAGGCGATTCCGCTGCCGGCGACGATGATCCAGGACCTGAGCGCGCTCCTGTCGAAGGACAACACCACCGTCAGCCTCTACAGCAAGTATCCGTTTGCCAACCGCAAGGATCGCAAGCTCGACGGCTTTCAGCAGCAGGCATGGGATTTCCTCAGCGCCAATCCGAAGGCGACGTTCTCGCGCGAGGAGGAGCGCGACGGCAGGCATATCCTGCGCGTTGCGGTCGCCGACGTGATGGTCGCCAAGGCCTGCGTGGACTGCCACAACAGCACGCCAGGGTCGCCCAAGACCGATTGGAAGATCGGCGACGTGCGCGGTGTGCTCGAGGTCGCGACGGTGATTGACCCGCAAATCGCCCATGGCGCGGCGATGAGCCGCTCGATCCTGGTCGGCGCCGGGGTCGTCGGTCTCGTCCTGCTCGCGATCATCCTTCTGGCGACGCGCAGCGTCACGAAGCCGCTCAGGGGCCTTGCGGGCGGGATGAAAGAACTCGCCGCCGGAAATTTCGACGTCGTGTTGCCGGGGCTCGGTCGCAGCGACGAGGTCGGCGACATGGCGCAGGCGATCGGTGACTTCAAGCTCAGGGCGGCCGAGAAGGCGCGGCACGAGGCGGAAGCGAAGGCCGAGGCCGACAAGCGCGCCGCCGCCGAGCGCAAGCGCGAGATGCAGCGCCTCGCCGACGATTTCGAGGTCGCGGTGGGCGAGATCGTGCAGACCGTCTCGACCGCCTCGACGCAGCTCGAGGCCGCCGCCGGCAAGCTGACCCAGACCGCCGCGACGACGCAGCAGCTCTCGACCGCGATTGCGGCGGCCTCGGAGCAGGCTTCGGCCAACGTCAAGTCTGTCGCCTCGGCGAGCGAGGAGCTGGCCGCCTCGGTGGACGAGATCGGCCGGCAGGTGCAGGCATCGAGCCGCATGTCGAGCGAAGCGGTAACCCAGGCGAGCAAGACGGACGATCGGATCACCATGCTGTCGCAGGCGGCGAGCCGCATCGGCGATGTGACCAAGCTGATCACCACCATCGCGGAGCAGACCAACCTGCTCGCGCTCAACGCGACCATCGAAGCCGCTCGCGCCGGCGAGGCCGGCAAAGGCTTCGCGGTGGTCGCGCAGGAGGTCAAGCAGCTCGCAGCGCAGACCGCCAAGGCTACCAACGAAATCAGCGGCCAGATCGCCGAGATGCAGTCGGCGACCCAGGAGTCGGTGGTGGCGATCAAGGAGATCGGTGGCACCATCACGCAGATTTCCGAGATCGCGACGACCATCGCGTCGGCGGTGGAAGAGCAGGGGGCCGCGACCCAGGAGATCACACGGAGCGTACAGCAGGCGTCGGTGGGAACCGGCGAGGTCGCCGCCAAGATCGTCGACGTCAGCCGTGGTGCGGCGGAGACCGGCTCGGCCTCCTCGCAGGTGCTCTCCTCGGCGCAATCGCTCGCCCAGGAGAGCCATCGCCTCAAGATCGAGATGGGCAAATTCTTGGCGACCGTGCGCGCGGCCTGAGGTCGCGGGTGCGCCTCGGATAACCGCTCGGCGCCTGCCCGATTCCCGAACGGGTCGGGCATGCCCTACAATGGGTGCATGTCCGCCCCGCGCGTGTTCGACCGTGTCTTGCTGCGCCAGCGCCGCCGCCGCGCCCGCGCGCTCGGGCCTGCGACCTTCCTGATCGATCGGGTGGCCGACGACCTCGCCGACCGCCTCGCCGCCGTGCTGCGCCGGTTCTCGCTCGCCGCCGATCTGGGGTCGGCGAGCAGTGCCGTGCGGCGCGCGCTGGCGGCGCACGCCGAGACCGTGTTCGCGGTCGACGCGATCGCGGAAGCGCTCGACGGCCATGCGGGGCCGAAGGTCGTCGCCGACGAGGAGGCGCTGCCCTTCGCCGACGGGGTCCTCGATCTCGTCGTCTCGGCGATCGCCCTGCAGTCGGTCAATGATCTGCCCGGAACGCTGGTGCAGATCCGTCGGGCGCTCAGGCCGGACGGGCTCTTTCTCGCCGCCCTCGTCGGCGGCGAGAGCCTGGGCGAGCTGCGGGCGAGCTTTGCGGCGGCCGAGGCCGAGGTCGAGGGCGGCGCGTCGCCCCGCGTCGCGCCGTTCCTCGATATGCGCGAGGCGGGCGCGCTCTTGCAGCGCGCGGGTTTCGCGCTTCCGGTCGCCGACATCGACCGCATCACGGTGCGCTATGCCTCGCCGTTCGACCTGATGGCTGATTTGCGCCGCATGGGGGCGAGCAATGCGCTGGTCGAGCGCCGCCGCGCGCCGCTGCGGCGCGCGACCTTGCGTCGGGCGGTCGAGATCTACGCTGACCGCTTCGCCGATGCCGACGGGCGGATGCGCGCGAGCTTCGACATCGTCTGGCTGTCGGGCTGGGCGCCGCATGCGAGCCAGCCGCAGCCGCTCAAGCCCGGCTCCGCCAAGACGCGGCTCGCCGACGCGCTCGGCGCGCGGGAGATATCGCTGGGCGAAAAAGCGGGTCGCAAGTAGCGCGGAGCTACAGCAAGTCCATCAAATGCGGGATCAGCGGCAGGTCGGCGGGCGGCATCGGATAATCCTTGAGGCGGTTGGGCTTCACCCAGGCGAGCCGCTGCCCCTCCACGGCCCGCGCCGTGCCCTCCCAACGCCGGCAGACATAGAGCGGCATCAGCAGGTGGAAATCCGCATAGCTGTGGCTCGCGAAGGTGAGCGGCGCCAGGCAGGCCTCGCGCACGACGATGTCGAGCTCCTCCTTGAGCTCGCGCATCAGCGTGTCTTCCGGCCGCTCGCCTGCTTCCACCTTGCCGCCCGGGAACTCCCAAAGGCCGGCCATGCTCCGCCCGGCCGGGCGCTCGGCGATCAGCACGCGCCCGTCCGTATCGATGAGAGCGCAGGCGGCGACGACGAGGAGCTTCACGCGTGCGCCTCCCCGGCGATCAGGACCGGTAGTCGCCGTTGATTGCCACGTAGTCCTTGGTGAGGTCGCAGGTGAGCACGCGATCGCGCCCGCGGCCGAGGCCGAGCCCGACCTTGAGCGCGATCACCGGCTGCTTCATCGCGGCCGACGCGGTCGCCTCGTCGTAGGCGGGATCGCGCATGCCGTTGTGCGCGACGCGGATGCCGTTGAACCAGATCGACAGCCGGTCGCGGTCGGCCGGCTCGCCGGCCTTGCCGACCGCCATGACGACGCGGCCCCAATTGGCGTCCTCGCCCGCGATCGCGGTCTTGACCAGGGGCGAGTTGGCGATCGACATGGCGATGCGGCGCGCCGAGGTCTTCGAGGTGGCGCCTTCGACCGTGATCTCGACCAGCTTGCGCGCGCCTTCGCCGTCGCGCGCGACCTGCTCGGCGAGATCCTTGAGCACGCGCTCGAGCGCGGCGCGAAACGCGCCGAGCCGCGCGTCGGAAGCGCGCGCGATCCGCGGCGCGCCGTGCGCCGCGGCGGCGCCGGTCGCGAACGCGAGCAGCGTGTCCGAGGTCGAGGTATCGCCGTCGATCGTCACCGCGTTGAAGCTGTCCACCACGCCGCGCGCCAGCAGCGACTGCAGCGCGGCCGCAGCGATGGGCGCGTCGGTGAACACGAAGGCGAGCATCGTCGCCATGTCGGGCGCGATCATGCCGGCGCCCTTGGCGATGCCGCAGATCGTGACCTCGGTCTTGCCGAGCCGCGCCGTCGCGGTCGCGCCCTTCGGGAAGGTGTCGGTGGTCATGATCGCGCGCGCCGCGTCCTGCCAGCGCGCGGGGGCGGCCGATGCGACCAGGCCCTCCATCACGCCGTCGAACGCCGCGGCCTTGAGCGGCTCGCCGATCACGCCCGTGGAGGCGAGGAAGATCTCGGCCGGCTTGCAGCCGATCGCCTTGGCGGCGATGTCGGCGGTGAATTTCGCCGCCTCGCGGCCGGTCTTGCCCGTGAACGCATTGGCATTGCCGGAATTGACCACCAGCGCGCGAGCCTTGCCTCCCTTGAGCCGCGCCCGGCACCAGTCGACCGGCGCCGACGGGCATTTCGAGCGCGTCAGCACCCCGGCGACGGCGGTGCCCGGGTCGAGCAGCGCGAGCAGGACGTCGGTGCGCCCCTCGTAGCGGATGCCGGCAGCCGCAGTCGCGAGCCGCACGCCCGCAATCGCCGGCATGTCGGGAAAGCGCGCGGGCGCGAGGGGGGAGACCGCGGTGGCCATGAGAGAAATTTATCCAGTTCTCGTCATGCCCGCGCCTGTCGCGGGCATCCACGTCTTGACGCAATCCGCGCCGGCAAGACGTGGATGGCCGGGACAAGCCCGGCCATGACGATGAAGATGATGGCCGGCGCTGCGCCGGTCAATTTACTTCTTCTGCTCGGCCTGCGGAGGCTGCGCGGCCTGCGGAGGCTGTGCCGAGGGCGCGGCCTGCGGCGGCTGCGCCGGCTTGTCGAGCCGTTCGATCTTCGCGTCGGCGCGCAGCTTGTTGACGAGCTCGACCTGGGCCTTGCGCTCGACGTAGTTCTCGAGCTGGCCCTTGACCTTGTCGAACTCCGGCGGCTGTTTCTTGCGCTTGTCCTCGACCTTGAGGACGTGCCAGCCGAACTGGGTCTTGACCGGATCGGAGATCTGGCCCTTCTCGAGCTTGAAGGCGACTGCGGAGAATTCCGGCACCATCTGGTCCTTGGTGAAATAGCCGAGATCGCCGCCGTCCTTCTTGCCCGACGGGTCTTCGGTGAGCTCGTTGGCGAGCTTGGCGAAGTCCTCGCCCTTCTTGAGCCGCTCGATCACCGCCTTGACCTTGTCCTCGGCCTCCTTGCTCGCCTTCTCGTCGGTCGGGTTGGCGACGCGGAAGAGGATATGGCGCGCGTGCACCTCCTCCTCGTTGCCCATCTGCTTGACGGCGTCGTCGTAGACCGCGTGCAGGGCCTGGTCGGTGACCGCCTTCTTGCCCTCGTTCTGCAGCATCGCCTCCATCAGCACCTTGTTGCGCGCGAAGGCGACGTGCCGCTTGAAGTCGGGATCGTCCTGCAGATGTTTCTCCTCGGCGGCCTCGGCGAGCAGGATCATGTCGGACAGATAGCTCACCAGGTAGTCGCGCTTGGCGTCGGGGCTGCCCTGGGGCAGGTTCTGCCCGATGTCCTCCTCGGCGAGCGCGAGGTCGCTCTGGTGGATCTCCACCCCGTTGATCTTGGCGATAAGGGGGTCCGCATCGTTCTGCGTGAAGGCGGCAAGCACGCCGCCGAGCAGGATCGCGCCCGCGGCGGTTGCCGTCAGCGCCAAGTGGCGGGCGCGCGGACGAGGCAAAACAGACAAGTGGCTCATAGGGATATCCTTGCGAGGGGCGGGTGGTCCGCTGGTTCGGATTTCGCGGCGGACAGTTGCGCAATCAACCGCAAAGCGCAACGGCGGACCATGATTAAATCTTAACGAGGGCGTGATTGCGGCACGTTTGTTACGGGGCTGCGACGGCGCCGGCCGCCGATTGACAACCCGCCGACCCCCTCCTATCTCTCGGCAAACTCGCCGGATTCCGTGGGGCAGTCGCGGCCTCACCCTTGCCCGAAAAGCGCCCGATGCTGGTCCGCATCGGGGCCCCATCCCGGCCGTTGCGGCCGGCGGCCGTGCAACCCGTCGAACGGAACAAGAGAGGTCCCCGGCATGTTTGGCGCCGTTGCCCGCAAGCTGTTTGGCTCCGCCAACGATCGGCGCATCCGCAGTTACCAGCCCCGCGTCGACGCGATCAACGCGCTCGAGAACGAGGTCGCAAAACTTTCCGACGAGGCGCTGCGGGCGCGCACCGATGAATTCAAGAAGCAGGTCGCCGCGGGAACCGATCTCGACGACATCCTGGTGCCGGCCTTCGCGACCGTGCGCGAGGCGGCCAAACGCACGCTCGGGCAGCGCCATTTCGACGTCCAGCTGATCGGCGGCATGATCCAGCACGAGGGCCGCATCTCCGAGATGAAGACCGGCGAAGGCAAGACGCTGGTCGCGACCCTGCCGGTCTATCTCAACGCCATCGCGGGCCGCGGCGTCCACGTCGTCACCGTCAACGACTACCTCGCCCGGCGCGACGCCGAGTGGATGGGCCAGATCTACCGGTTCCTCGGCCTCACCGTCGGCGTCATCGTGCATGGGCTCGACGACGAGCAGCGCAAGGCCGCCTACGACTGCGACATCACCTACGGCACCAACAACGAGCTCGGCTTCGACTATCTGCGCGACAACATGAAGTACCGGCTGGAGGACATGGTCCAGCGTGGCCACATCTACGCGATCGTCGACGAGGTCGACTCGATCCTGATCGACGAGGCGCGCACGCCGCTGATCATCTCCGGCCCGCTCGACGACCGCTCGGACTTCTACAACACCATCGATGCCTTCATCCCCCGGCTCGACAAGACCGATTCCGACGTCGACGAGAAGCAGCGCACCGTCACGCTCACCGAGGCCGGCATGGAGCGGATGGAGCAGTGGCTGCGCGACGCCGACCTGCTCAAGGGCGAGTCGCTCTACGACATCGAGAACGTCTCGACCGTGCACCATGTCAATCAGGCGCTGCGCGCCCACAAGCTGTTTCAGCGCGACAAGGACTACATCGTGCGCAACGGCGAGGTCGTCATCATCGACGAGTTCACCGGCCGCATGATGCCGGGCCGCCGCTATTCCGACGGGCTGCACCAGGCGCTCGAAGCGAAGGAGCACCAGGCGATCCAGCCCGAGAACCAGACGCTCGCCTCGATCACGTTCCAGAACTACTTCCGCATGTACGAGAAGCTCGCCGGCATGACCGGCACGGCGGCGACCGAGGCCGACGAGTTCATGGACATCTACAACCTCGAGGTCCTCGAGGTGCCGACCAACATGCCGCTCGCACGCCTCGACGACGACGACGAGGTCTACCGTACCGCGGAGGAGAAATACCGCGCCGTGCTCGCCGAGATCGACCGCGCCAACCAGCGTCAGCAGCCGGTGCTGGTCGGTACCGCCTCGATCGAGAAGTCCGAGCTGCTCGCCGCCATCCTCGTCAAGAACGGCTACAAGCAGATCGACTTCGCCCAGCCCGACGCGCTCGAGCGGCTCTATGCGGCGGCGCGCTCGGGCAAGCCGAGCAGGCAGTTCGCCGTGCTCAACGCCCGCTTCCACGAGCAGGAAGCCTATATCGTGGCGGAGGCCGGCGTGCCGGGCGCGATCACCATCGCGACCAACATGGCGGGCCGCGGCACCGACATCCAGCTCGGCGGCAATGTCACCATGCGCATCGCCCACGAGACCGCCGACATCGCCGACCCGGCCGAGAAGGAGAAGAAGATCGCCGAGATCCGCGCCGAGGTCGAGCGCTTCAAGGCGGTCGCGCTCAAGGCCGAGGAGATCATCGAGATCGAGCCCTCCACGGAAAAAAAGCCGGGCAAGACCATCGTGCGGCCGGGCGGCCTCTACATCGTCGGCACCGAGCGGCACGAGTCACGGCGCATCGACAACCAGCTGCGCGGCCGCTCCGGCCGCCAGGGCGATCCGGGCCGCTCGAAGTTCTTCCTCTCGCTCGAGGACGACCTGATGCGCATCTTCGGGTCGAACAAGCTCGACGGCATGCTGCAGAAGCTCGGCCTCAAGGAGGACGAGGCGAT
>Ga0335081_10013622_pt1 | contig 13142 bp, 13 predicted proteins | sample Lox_Sample_35_FD_206713 | JGI IMG/M metagenome (GOLD analysis project Ga0335081, IMG submission 206713) | Soil microbial communities from Loxahatchee National Wildlife Refuge, Florida, United States - Lox_Sample_3.5 | ecosystem: Environmental > Terrestrial > Soil > Wetlands | place: USA...
CCCGCTCAGGCGCCGTGCACCAGCGGCACGAATCGCACCGGCAGCACGCTCGCGCGCTCGACACGGCCGTCCGCGTGCTTGCTGATCAGCGTCAGATCCTGCGCGCCCCAGCGCGTCCCGAGCGGAATCACCATCCTGCCGCCCGGCTTGAGCTGGTCGACCAGCGCCGGCGGAACCTGCGGCGCCGCCGCCGTGACCACGATCGCGTCGAACGGCGCCTTGTCCGGCCAGCCGGCGTAGCCGTCGCCGATGCAAACCTCGACGTTGGCGTAGCCGAGCGCGGCCAGCCGCTCCGCAGCGCTACGGCCGAGCTCCGGCACCACCTCGATCGAATACACCTTGGCCACGATCTCGGCCAGGACCGCCGCCTGGTAGCCCGACCCGGTGCCGACATCCAGCACCACCTGCCCGGCACGCGGCTCGATCAGGTCGGTCGACAGCGCGACGATGTAGGGCTGCGAGATGGTCTGGCCGGCGCCGATCGAGAGCGGGAAATTGCCGTACGCGAGCGACACCTCCTCGGGCGGGACCAGGCGGTGGCGCTCGACCTTTGCGAGCGCGGCGCGGACCGCGGGCGACATGGCTTCAAGGCCGGTTTCGGCCGCGGTCTCGGCATACATGGCCTCGACCTCCGCGACCATGCGCTCGCGCTGGGCCGCGTAGGTCACGCGCGCTCAGCGCCCGGGCTTGTCGCGCTCGATGAGCGCGTAGGCGCTGTGGTTGTGGATCGACTCGAAGTTCTCCGACTCGACCACGTAGGACTCGATGCGCTCGTCCAGGTTGAGCAGCGCCGCCACGTCGCGCACCATGTCCTCGACGAACTTCGGATTGTCGTAGGCGCGCTCGGTGACGTATTTCTCGTCCGGGCGCTTGAGCAGGCCGTAGAGCTCGCTCGAGGCCTGCTTCTCGATCAGATCGACGATCTCCTCGATCCAAACGAAGTCGTTTAGGCGCGCGCTGACGGTGACGTGCGAGCGCTGGTTGTGCGCGCCGCGCGCGGAGATCTTCTTCGAGCACGGGCACAGGCTGGTCACCGGTACCAGGACTTTCATGGTGAATGTCTGCTTCTTGCTGCGGATCTCGCCGATGAAGGTGATTTCGTAGTCCATCAGGCTCTTGACCGCGGAAACCGGCGCGGCCTTCTCGATGAAGTACGGAAAGCTCATCTCGATCAGGCCTTCCTCGGCCTCGAGCCGCTCAACCATTTCCTTCAGCATCAGCTGGAAGGTTTCCACCGTGATCTCGCGCTCGTGCGCCTCGAGGATCTCCACGAAGCGCGACATGTGGGTGCCCTTGAAGTGATGCGGCAGCCCGACGTACATGTTGAACGTGGCCACGGTGTGCTGCACGTTGCCGGAGCGCTCCTGGATGCGCATCGGGTGCCGGATCGCCTTGACCCCGACCTTGTCGATCGCCAGCTTGCGGGTGTCGGCCGACGCCTGGACGTCGGGGATGTTGTACAGATCGCGTGATTTCATGGCTCCGATTATAACATCCGACTAAATTACTCGGATATTGCCTTGGCGACCGACTGCCGGATGCCTTGCGCGTCCAGGCCGACCGACGCGAGCAGCTTGGCCGGGTCGCCGTGATCGATGAAGCGGTCCGGCAAGCCCAGCAGCAGCACCCGCCGCTCGATCCCGAGCGCCGCCAGCGCCTCGCATACCGCCCCGCCGGCACCGCCCATCGCCGCGTGCTCTTCCACCGTCACGAGCAACTCGTGGCTCTCGGCCAGCCGGCGCAGGAGCTCGAGGTCGAGCGGCTTGACGAAGCGCATGTTGGCGACCGTCGCGTCGAGCGCCGCGGCGGCTTCCAGCGCGGGCCGGAGCATGCTGCCGAAAGCGAGGATCGCCACGCGCCGGCCTTCGCGCCGCAGCTCGCCCTTGCCCAGAGGCAGCGCGCTCATCTCCTTGCGCGCCTCTACCCCCGGGCCGGGGCCGCGCGGATAGCGCACCGCCGCCGGCGAATCGAGCGTGAACGCGGTGTAGAGCATCTGCCGGCACTCGTCCTCGTCGGAGGGCGCCATCAGCGTCAGGTTGGGCACCGTGCGCAGGTAGGCGTAGTCGAACGCGCCGTTGTGCGTCGCGCCGTCGCCGCCGACCAGCCCACCGCGGTCGAGGGCGAATACCACCGGCAGGTTCTGGATCGCCACGTCGTGGATCAGCTGATCGTAGCCGCGCTGCAGAAAGGTCGAGTAGATCGCCACCACCGGTTTGACGCCCTCGCAGGAGAGGCCCGCGGCGAAGGTGACCGCGTGCTGCTCGGCGATGCCGACGTCGAAATAGCGCTGCGGAAACTTGTCCGAGAACTTCACCATGCCGGAGCCCTCGCGCATCGCCGGCGTGATCGCCACCAGCCGTGGGTCGAGCTCGGCCATGTCGCATAGCCAGTCGCCGAACACCTGGCTGTAGCTGGGCCGGCCGCCGGGGGACTGCTTGATGCCCTCGGCGGGATCGAACTTGCCGGGGCCGTGGTAGGCGATCGGATCGTCCTCGGCGAGCTTGTAGCCCTGCCCCTTGCGCGTCACCACGTGCAGGAACTGCGGCCCTTTTAGCTTGGCGATGTTGGCCAGGGTCGGGATAAGCGCGTCGAGATCGTGGCCGTCGATCGGGCCGATGTAGTTGAAACCGAACTCTTCGAACAGGGTCGAGGGCGTCACCATGCCCTTGAAGTGTTCTTCCGCCCGGCGCGCGAGCTCCCACACCCCGGGCACGCGCTTGAGCAGATGCTCGCTCGCGCGCCGGGCGGTGGAGTAGAGGCGCCCCGACAAGAGCCGCGCGAGGTAGTTCGTGAGCGCGCCCACCGGCGGCGAAATCGACATCTCGTTGTCGTTCAGGATTACCAGCAGGTCGACGTCCATCGCACCGGCGTTGTTCATCGCCTCGTAGGCCATTCCCGCCGACATCGCACCGTCGCCGATGACCGCGATCGCGCGGCGCTGCTCGCCCTTCATCTTGGCCGCGGTCGCCATGCCGAGCGCGGCCGAAATGGAGGTCGAGGAATGCGCCGTGCCGAAGGTGTCGTAGGGCGACTCGCTGCGGCGCGGGAAGCCCGAGATGCCGCCCAGCATCCTGAGCTGCGCCATGGCCTCGCGCCGCCCGGTGAGGATCTTGTGCGCGTAAGTCTGGTGGCCGACGTCCCACACGATGCGATCCTCGGGCGTGTCGAACACGTAGTGCAGCGCGATCGTGAGCTCGACCGTGCCCAGGTTGGAGGACAGGTGCCCGCCCGTGGCCGAGACCGAGTCGAGCACGAAGGCGCGCAGCTCGTCGGCCAGCTGCTTGAGCTGCTTGCGCTCCAGCTGTCGCAGGGCGGCGGGATCGTCGATCGTCCTGAGCAGCTCGTACATGGCGGGATTGTAGCCCTGCAGCTGCGCGTCCCCACCCTCGTGCGGCAATGAGTCCGGCGCACCGGTGATGGCGGACATCAGAATTTCCTCAGCACGATGTAGTCCGCCAGCTCGCCCAGGCGGCGCGCGCGCGCGCCGAAATCCGACAGCGCCGCGTGGGCATCGTGCCGCAGCGTCTCGGCGAACTCGCGCGCGCCGCCGACGCCCATGGTCGAAACGTAGGTCGGCTTGCCCTGCCTGGCGTCCTTGCCCGCGGTCTTGCCCAGCGTCGCGGTGCTCGCCTCGGCGTCCAGCACGTCGTCCACCACCTGGAACGCGAGCCCGACGCACTTCGCGTAGTGATCGAGCTTCGCCTCGCGCGCCCGGCCCAGCGACTGGCCGCAGGCGGCGCCGATCGCGACCGCGGCGCGGATCAGGGCGCCCGTCTTGCAGATGTGCATCAGCTCGAGCTCGGGCGGGGTGAGCGATCTCCCGGTCGATTCGAGGTCGATCGCCTGACCACCCGCCATGCCGCGCGAGCCGGCGGCATGGGCCAGCGCGCGCACCATCGCGAGCTGAGCCGCCGGGTCATCCGCCAGCCGGTGCTCCGCCAGCAGCTGGAAGGCGAGCGCCTGCAGCGCGTCGCCCGCAAGCAGCGCGGTCGCCTGGTCGTACTCGACGTGCAGCGTCGGCTTGCCGCGCCTGAGCACGTCGTCGTCCATGCACGGCAGATCGTCGTGCGCCAGCGAGTAGGCGTGGATCATCTCCACCGCCGCGGCGGCGATCTCGAGCCGCTCCGGGCTCGCGTCCGAGACCGCGCCGGCGGCGAAAGCGAGCAGCGGCCGCACCCGCTTGCCGCCGCCGAGGCTGGCGTAGCGCATGGCGGCGTGCAATCGGCTGGGCACGACCTGCGGCGCCGGAAGCAGGCGCGCCAGCGCCGCCTCCATGCGCGCCTGGACGGCGCCCAGCCAGGACTGGAAGTTCGGTTCAGTCGTCGTCACTTTGCCCGGCCCCGGCCGCGGCGAGCGGCTTGAGCACCTCGCCTTCGAGCACTTTGACCTGCTGCTGCGCGGCCTCGAGCCGCTGCTGGCAAAAGCGCGCGAGCTCCAGGCCGCGCTTGTGCGCGGCAAGCGCCTGCTCCAGGCTGAGGTTGCCGCCCTCCATGCGGGCGACGACGCGCTCGAGCTCGGCCAGCGCCTTCTCGAAACTAAGCTCGGACGGGGCTTCGGCGGCGGAACTTTGCCGGGGAGACTTGCTCATAGAGAGCGAAACCTTAGCCGACCGGGCGCTGGCTGGTCAAACCCGGTCTGCGCTAGAATTCCGCGCCCTAATTCGGGGGAGCCCGATGTCCGATTTCGCCGCAGTTCGCCACCTCAGGCGGGCAAAAACCCAGCTACCCCTGGCGTGGTACTTCGACCCCGAGGTCTTCGCCCTGGAGCAGAAGCTGGTGCTCGGGGCGGGGCCGAACTACGTCGGACACGAGCTGATGGTGCCCGATCCGGGGGACTACCGCACGCTGGCGCAGCTGGACCACGCCAAGATGCTGGTGCGTAACGAAGCCGGCGTCGAGCTGCTGTCGAACGTCTGCCGCCACCGCCAGTCGATCATGCTCGAAGGCTCCGGGCACGCCGAAAACATCGTTTGCCCGCTGCACCGCTGGACCTACGACCTGCGCGGCGAGCTGCTCGGCGCGCCGCAGTTCGGCGAAACGCCCTGCCTCGCGCTCGCCTCGACCCCGCTCAAGAACTGGCAGGGGCTGCTGTTCGCCGGCCCGCGCGACCCGCGCCGCGAACTGGCCGCGCTCCCGGTCGCGGCGGATTTCGACTTCTCCGGCTACAGGCTCGACCGGGTGCTGATCGAGGATCACCCGGTCAACTGGAAGATCTTCCTCGAGCTCTACCTGGAGCTGTACCACGTCGAGCCGTTCCATCCCGGGCTGTCCAACTACGCCGACCTGCACGACTTCCGCATCGAGTACGGCGAGAATTGGTCGGTGCAGATCATGGGCGCCAAGTCCGGCCTGGCGGCGCCGGGAACACCCGCTTACCGCAGCTGGCAGCAGGCCTGCCTCGAGCGCCTCGCGGGCCGCGCGCCGAAACAGGGCGCGCTGTGGATGACCTACTATCCCGACGTGATGCTCGAGTGGTACCCGAATGCGCTCGTGGTCTCGACCATCCTGGCGCGCGGGCCGGGTCAGACCCGCAACGTGGTCGAGTTCTACTACCCGGAGGAAATCGCGCTGTTCGAGCGCGAGTTCGTGCAGGCGCAACAGGCGGCCTACCTCGAGACCGCGGCCGAGGACGGCGAGCTGTGCGCCCGCGTCGCGCGCGGGCGGCGCGCGCTCTATGAGCAGGGGCAGGACGACGCCGGCCCCTACCAGTCGCCGCTGGAGGACACGCTGCTGCACTTCCATGAATGGCTGCGCGCGCGCCTGGGGCGCCCGGCAGCGGCATAGCATGGCGCACGACACGCTCGTCTCGAGCGCCGAGCTGGCGCGCCACCCGGAGTGGCGCCTGTTCGACTGCCGCCACGACCTGGCCAGGCCCTATCTGGGCGAGCAGCAGTACGCCCACGCGCACCTGCGCGGCGCGCTGTTCGCGCACCTCGACCGCGACCTGTCGGCCGCCCCGAACGGGCGCAACGGGCGCCACCCGCTGCCGGACCCTGCGGCGTTCGCCGCCTGGCTCGGACGCCAGGGCCTGCGGCGCGGCGACCAGGTGGTCGCCTACGACGCCAACAACGGCGCCACGGCGTCACGCCTGTGGTGGATGCTGCGCTGGGTCGGGCACGACGCCGCGGCGGTGCTCGACGGCGGGCTCGCCAAGTGGCTGGCGGAGGAACGCGAAGTCACCGCCGAAGTGCCCTCCTTCCCCGCCACCGAGTACGTCGCCCGCCCGCGCCCGCAGATGAACGCCGAGGTGGATGTGGTCGAGCGCCAACTCGGCGCGGCCCACACGCTGCTGCTCGACGCGCGAGCGCCGGCGCGCTATCTCGGCGAGTCCGAGCCGATCGACCCGGTCGCCGGCCGCATCCCGGGCGCGCGCAACCGGTTCATCGCCGAAAACCTCGCGCCCGACGGCACCTTCAAGCAGCCCGGTGCGCTGAACAGTGAGCTGCGCGCGCTGCTCGGCGGGCGCGACCCGGCCGAGGTGGTGCATTACTGCGGCTCGGGCGTCGCCGCCTGCCATAACCTGCTCGCGATGGAAGTCGCCGGCCTGCCCGGCTCGCGCATCTACGCCGGCTCGTGGAGCGAATGGATCGCCGATCCGCGCCGGCCGCAGGCGAAAGGCCCCGCATAGCCGCCGACGCGCTGCTGGTCGGGCATTTCCTGCTCGCCACCTTCATCACCGGCGGCCTGCTGCTGACCTGGCTGGGCGCCGCCGCCGGCTGGCGCTGGGTGCGAAACCTCTGGTTCCGCCTGCTTCACCTCGCGGCGATCGCGATCGTCGCGCTCGAGGGGCTCGCGGGCGTCGCCTGTCCGCTCACCGTGTGGGAGGACCTGCTGCGCGGCGGCCTGCAGCCGCGCTCCTTCGTCGGCCGCTGGGTGCAGACTCTGCTGTACTACGACGCGCCCGAGCGGCTGTTCAGCGCGCTGTACGTGTTCTGGGCGCTGGCGACGCTCGTCACGCTGTGGCTCGTTCCGCCCAGGAGAAGAGTTGCCTGAAAACCTCCTCGCGCACCGGCGTGCGCGACAGCACCAGGTCGTGCAGCCCGCCCGGGAACGCGAGCACGCTCACCTGGGCGCCGAGCGTGCGGCTCCAGCGCGCGATGTCGCGCCAGTCGAGCACGATGTCGGCCTCGTCCGAGTGCATCGACAGCACCGGCAGCTCGAGCGACAGTCCGGCGCGCACCCTCGCCTGCGCGTCGACCATCGCCGCGAGCCAGCCGAAGTACGTCGGAAAGCCGTGCTCCGGCTTCAGGCGCAGGTCGAAATCCCATTCCCCGCCGAAGTTGCGGTGCAGGCTGCGCACGTACTCGGGGCGCAGCGCGCGCGGGCTCGCGAGGTAGGGCTTGTGGCGCCCGAGCGCGACCGCCAGGCGCAGCTGCAGCCGCTCGAGAGGGCCGACATTGAAGTCGAAGAACGGGCTGTTGAGCCACAGCGCGCGCAGCTGCGCGCGGCGCTCGCCCTCGGCGGCGTAGAGCGAGCACACCAGGCCGCCGGTCGAATGCCCGGCGAGCAGCGCCGGTTGCCCGATCTCCTCGAGCGCGCGCGTGATTTCGGGGTAGTACTCGTCGATGCGCCTGCAAAAGCACGGGTGCTGGTGCGCGCGCAGCGAGCGCCCGTGCCTGCGCAGGTCGAGCGCGTGGAAGGCGTAGCCCTCCTGCGCGAAGCGCAGCGCCATGTGGCGCTGGAAGAAGTAATCGACGAAGCCGTGCACGTAGAGCACCGCGCCGCGCGGCGCGTCGCCGGCAGGCAGGCGCACCAGCGTGGCGACGACCTCGCCCTCGTAGTCGGGAGGGAGCTCGAGCGTCTTCGCCTCAAAGCCCTCGAGCAGCGGATCGGGGCGCCAGTCACTCATGTTGCGCCAGCGCCCATTCGACGTGCTCGCGTACCAGCGGCGACGGGTGATCCGCGCGCGCGCGCAGCGCCGCGCGGACTTCGGGCGAGTGCGGCGCGTTGCCCAGCCCGACCGCGAGGTTGCGCAGCCAGCGTTCGTAGCCGATGCGGCGGATCGCCGAGCCGCGCAGGCGCGCGTCGAACTGCTCCTCGCTCCAGCCGAACAGCTCGACCAGCGTCGCGCTGTCCAGCCCGTTGCGCACGCGGAAATCGTCCTCCGCCGTGGGCCGGGCGAATCCGTTCCAGGGACAAACCAGCTGGCAGTCGTCGCAGCCGTAGACCCGGTTGCCGATCGCCGAGCGCAGCTCGCGCGGGATTGCACCCTTGTGCTCGATCGTGAGGTAGGAGATGCAACGCCGCGCATCGAGCCGGTAGGGCGCGCGGATGGCCCGGGTCGGGCAGACATCGATGCACTTGGTGCAGCGGCCGCAGTGCTCGCCCGCCGGCGCGTCGGCGGGCAGCGGCAGGTCGCAGTAGATCTCGCCCAGGAAAAACCACGATCCGGCGTCGCGCGACAGCAGCAGGGTGTGCTTGCCGCGCCAGCCGATGCCCGCCCGCGCCGCCAGCTCGACTTCCATCACCGGCGCCGAGTCCGCGAACACGCGGTGGCCGAAAGCGCCGGTCTCGGCCTGCACGCGGTCGCACAGTTTCTGCAGCCGGGCGCGCAGCAGCTTGTGATAGTCGCGCCCGCGCGCGTAGCGCGCGACGTAGGCGCGCCGGCCGTCGCCCAGCGCCGCCCATTCGTCCTGTGCGGCGGGCGCGTAGTCCATGCGGCAGCTGATCACGCGCTGCGTTCCCGGCACCAGCTCGGCCGGCCGCGCGCGCAGCGCGCCGTGGCGCGCCATATAATCCATGTCGCCCTGCCATCCCATGCGCAGCCATTGCGCGAGCCGCGCTTCGGCGGGCGCGAGATCGGTGTCGGAGATGCCGACCGCCTGGAAGCCGAGCTCAGCGCCCCATCGCTTGATTTTCGCCGCGAGCGCGCCGTAGTCCATAGGTCGGATACTAGATGAGCGAGCCGCTTTTCCTGCCGGACGAAGCTGCGACCCGAAGGCTCGGGGCGGCGCTTGCCGCGGGCATCGCCCCGGGGCGCGTGATCTTCCTCAGCGGCGAGCTGGGAACGGGAAAAACTACGCTGGTTCAAGGACTTCTTCGCGCACTGGGGTTTGCCGGAAGGGTCAAGAGCCCAACCTATTCTTTGGTTGAACTTTATAAGCTTTCGAGCTTAAACTTGTATCACTTTGATTTCTATCGTTTCGAACGCCGATCTGAATGGGCGGACTCAGGATTCCGGGAATACTTCAGCCAGGATTCGGCGTGCGTGGTCGAGTGGCCCGAGCGGGTCACGGGGCTGCTCGCGCCGCCCGACCTCGAGCTGCGGCTGGAGTTTTCCGGCCCGGGGCGGCGCGCGCGGCTGACGGCGCCGACGGCTGCCGGCCGCGACTGGCTCGCCGCTGCCTTGAAGCGCTGGTCGCAGGCCTGATCGCGCTGCTGCTGCTTTACTTCGCGCCGCCCGCCTTCGCCCAGGAGCAGATCGTCGCCGCGCGCCTGTGGCCGGCGCCCGACTACACGCGCCTGACGCTGGAAACGAAGCACCCGATCAAGTTCAAGCTATTCAGCGTCAAGCAGCCGGAGCGCCTGGTGCTCGACCTCGAGGGCGTCGATCTCGGCCCGGCGCTGCAGGAGCTGCAAAGCAAGGTCAGCGCGGACGACCCCTACATCCAGAGCCTGCGCGTCGCGCGCAACCGCGCGGACGTGGTGCGCGTCGTGCTCGACCTCAAGACGGAGGTCAAGCCGCAGATCTTCGCCCTCAAGCCGATCGCCGAATACGGCGACCGGCTGGTGCTCGACGTCTATCCCGTGCACCCGAAGGACCCGCTGCTGGCGCTGATCGAGTCGGACGGCAAGCTCGTGCCGGCCGGTCCCGGCAACGGCTCCTCCGAGCCGGCGGTCACCCGGCTCGCGACCATCGTCATCGATCCCGGGCACGGGGGCGAAGATCCGGGCGCGAAGGGACGCCACGGCACCTACGAGAAGAACGTGACCCTGATGATCGCGCGCAAGCTGAAGAAGCTGATCGACGCCGAGGCCGACATGCGCGCGATGCTCACGCGCAACGGCGACTACTACCTGCCCCTCGCCGCGCGGGTCGAGAAGGCGCAGCGCGTGAATGCCGACCTGTTCGTCTCGATCCACGCCGACGCAGACCCCAACATGCGGCCCGGCGCCCGCGGCTCGTCGGTGTACGCGCTGTCGCAGCGGCGCGCGACCTCGGAAGCGGCGCGCTGGCTGGCCAAAAGCGAGAACGACGCCGACCTGATCGGCGGGGTGAGCCTGAACTACAAGGACAGCTACCTGCGCAAGACGCTGCTGGATCTTTCGCAGACGGCGACCATCGACTACAGCCTGAAGCTGGGCGCCTCGGTGCTGTCGGAGCTCGGGCGCGTCAATCCGCTGCACCGGGGACACGTCGAGCAGGCGAGCTTTGCGGTGCTCACCGCGCCCGACATTCCGTCGATCCTGATCGAGACCGACTTCATCTCCAATCCGAAGGAGGAACAGCGGCTAAAGGACAGCGCCTACCAGGACAAGATCGCGCGCGCGATCCTGGCCGGGATCAAGGACTACCTCGCCAAGCACCCGCCGCGTGCGCAGTCTCCCCTGACGGCGCTGCGCTGATTCAGGCCGAGGTCTACGCGCGCCGCTGGCGCAGCCATTGGAACGCGATCGGCAGCAGCGACAGGGCGATGACACCCAGGAGCGCGAGCGTGAGGTTGTCCTTGACCAGCGGCAGGTTGCCGAAGAAATAGCCGGCCGCGGTAAGCGACACCACCCACAACAGCGCGCCGCCGATGCTGAAGGCGAGAAAGCGCAAGTAGGCCATGCGTCCGACGCCGGCGACGAACGGCACGTAGGTGCGCACGATCGGCACGAACCTGGCGATCACCACCGCCTTGCCGCCGTGGTGCTCGTAGAACGCCTCGGTGCGCGTCAGGTAGCGGCGGTTGAACCAGCGCGCCTCGCTCGAGCGGAACACGCGCGGGCCGATCCAGCGCCCGATCCAGTAGTTCACGTTGTCGCCGCACAGGGCCGCCGCGACCAGCGTCGCGGCGACCGCGCGCGCGTCGATGCCGCCCGTCGCAGCGACCGCGCCGGCGACGAACAGCAGCGAGTCGCCCGGCAGGAACGGCGTCACCACGAGCCCGGTCTCGCAGAACACGACCGCGAACAGGAGCGCGTAGACCCAGGCCCCGTGCTGCGCGAGGAAGGCGGCCAGATGGCGGTCGAGGTGGACCGCGATGTCCCACAGTGCGGCGATGATATCCATCGCCCGATTGTAGCCGCCGCGGCGGGTATAATCGCGCTCGATCCCCGCTGCGCCGCAATGACCAGCCCCGTCCTATCGTCGCCGAGCGTCGCACGCGTTCGCGCCGCGCTCGCCGCGGCCGGCAACGATACGCCGATCATCGAGCTCGCCGATGCTGCGCGCAGCGCGAAGGCCGCGGCCGAATTCCTCGGCTGCAGCGTCGCGCAGATCGCGAACTCGCTCGTTTTTCGCGCGCAGCGCTCGGGCGCGCCGCTGCTGGTGATGGCGAGCGGCGCGCATCGCGTCGACACCGCCAGGCTCGCCGCGCTCGCCGGCGAGCCGGTCGAGATGGCGCGCGCGGCGTTCGTGCGCGAGCACACCGGCTTCGCGATCGGCGGCGTGGCGCCGGTGGGCCATCCCGCGCCGCTGCGCACGCTGATCGATCTCGCCCTCGCGCGGCACGCGCGCATCTGGGCCGCCGCAGGCCATCCCAACACGGTGTTCGAGCTCAGCTTCGAGACGCTGCAGCGCCTGACGCGCGGCACGCCGGCCGAGCTGGCCGAGCGCGCGCCGGCCTGAGATGAGCGCGATACGCGTACTGCCCGAGCTGCTTGTCAGCCAGATCGCGGCCGGCGAGGTGGTCGAGCGGCCGGCGTCGGTGCTGAAGGAGCTGATCGAAAACAGCCTGGATGCCGGCGCGAGCGAGCTCGGCGTGACGCTCGCCGAGGGCGGCGCGCGGCGGGTGCAGGTAGACGACGACGGCGGCGGGATCGCGCGCGAGGACCTCGCGCTTTGCCTTGCGCGCCACGCGACCAGCAAGATCGGCACGCTCGAAGATCTGGAAGCCGTGGCCTCGCTCGGCTTCCGCGGCGAGGCGCTCGCCTCGATCGCGTCGGTGGCGCGAGTCGAGGTCGTGTCGCGCGCGCGCGACGCGCGCCACGCATACTCGATCCGGGCCGAAGGCGGCGCGCCCGGCCCGGTCGAGCCCGCCGCGCGCGCGGCCGGCACCAGCGTCTCGGTCGGCGAGCTGTATTTCAACACTCCCGCGCGGCGCAAGTTCCTGCGCACCGAGGCGACCGAGTTCGGCCACTGCGAAGAAGTGTTCCGCCGCGCCGCGCTGGCGCGCCCGGACCTGGCCTGGAGCCTGCGGCACAACGGGCGCGTCAGCGCCGTGCTCAAGCCCCAGGCGCTGCCCGAGCGCGCTGCCGCGTTGCTCGGCAAAGAGTTCTGCGCCGGCGCGCTCGCGGTCGAGGCGCAGGCCGGGACGCTGCGCCTGCACGGGCTCGCGGGCGGCCCGCAGGCCGCGCGCGCGCGCGCCGACAGCCAGTATTTCTTCGTCAACGGACGCTACGTGCGCGACCGGCTGCTTGCCCACGCCGCGCGCGAGGCCTATGCCGAGCTGCTGCACGGCGAGCGCCAGCCGGCCTACGTTCTGTTCCTCGAGCTCGAGCCGCGCGCGGTCGACGTGAACGTGCACCCGGCGAAAACAGAAGTGCGCTTTCGCGACGCGCGCAGCGTGCACCAGTTCGTGCTGCATGCGCTCAGGCGCGCGTTGTCGCCCGGCGCCGCAGCGGCGCCCGTGTCCTATGCCGCGCTCGCGCCGGCGTCGGGTGTCCCGATTCAGGCCGCGCTCGGCATCGAGCAGTCGAGCGCGGCCTATCAATCTTTCATCGCCGCCGCCGCCACACAGCCCGCGCCGCTGCCCGCCGCCGCGCCCGATGAGGCGCCGCCGCTGGGCTACGCGCTGGCGCAGCTGCACGGGGTCTACATCCTGGCGCAGAACAGCGCCGGTCTGGTGCTGGTCGACATGCATGCCGCCCACGAGCGCATCGTGTTCGAGCAGCTGAAGCGGGCGCTGGACGCCGGCGCGGTCCAGCGCCAGAGCCTGCTCGTACCGAGCGTGTTCCGGGCCGACGCGCTCGAGGTCTCGACCGCGGAAGAGAACCGCG
>Ga0335081_10013624_pt1 | contig 13142 bp, 16 predicted proteins | sample Lox_Sample_35_FD_206713 | JGI IMG/M metagenome (GOLD analysis project Ga0335081, IMG submission 206713) | Soil microbial communities from Loxahatchee National Wildlife Refuge, Florida, United States - Lox_Sample_3.5 | ecosystem: Environmental > Terrestrial > Soil > Wetlands | place: USA...
TTATCGGCACAGAGGTCGACGTCCATCTCAATTGCGGAAGGCAGGGTCGGGTGGAGCCTAAGATTCTCAACGCAGGATGTTTCGCGGAGCAGTTAAGCTGAAGCCGGGATCGAAGGCTAGAGATCGCCGCGCAGCGACGCCCACAACAGGAAGGCCGACCACGCGATTACGGGATCGTCGGAGAGCTTGCCCTCATCGGGTACTCCGGGGCCTGCGGTAAGGTGGCGATTTCCTCTGCCGTCAGCAGCTTTCGCGCCGCGGCGCAGATGTTGGATATGCTGAGTTCGACCTCGGCTTGGACCAAGGCTCGCGTTAGACCAACCATCTTCACCACGCCCGGCGCTTTCTGCGGATCGAAATCGAATTTCATGGTGACACCCTGAGCCTCACCGGAACGGCCTGGCAGAAATTCATCATACCCGGAGGCGGCTGGCTGTAGCGACCAATTGCGCCGCCTCTGGTGGCAGCTCTCAATCGGGGTCGTACTCCCACATTGCTCGCCCCCGAGCCAAATGGGTGCGCTGACTCCCGCATTCGGGCGATGGCTGACCCGCCTTAGCAGATCTGATCAAAGATCGACATTTGTTTTCTATTGAGGTGACGCCGCACGGGCGATTTTGAAAGACACGCTCACTATCGATGCCTAATGGGCGGGTCCTGGCTGCTACCCGACCTGCTGCCGCTTGTTGTCGGCGTGCGCACCCGGTCGATATAGGCCTTGCAGTCGGTACATACAAAAGCGGGCTTGCCGAACTCACTCCGGTGATACGGATCGGAGTACATCAGCGTTCGTACAAAAAACACCCCGCAGCGGATGCATCGCCGCCAAAGTACCGTAGGGACCATCAAAGACCCGCGTGAAAGATTTCCAGAATTGTGATCTTCCGCGCCGCTCGCGCCCATAGGAGTCGCCCAAACAGTGGAAAACTGTCCAGGTCTTTGCGCTCGGGAGTCCTCGCGGTGGCCATTATCGTGTCACTGAGTTGCTCACGAAGACGGCGTGTGAACGCAAGACTCCCTGGCTGTCGCGATAACTTTCGTCGCAGGTGAACGAACCGCCGCTACCATCCGGAAATAGAAAGGCGCCACCCTTCCAAACGCCTCCTTCGCGCTCCACCTCCGCCATCTTGTCTATCCTTCTGATTTCCAAAATCTTGGCGACACTCATGGATAAGACCCTCTTCAAGAATTCACCGCGGGCTGCAACAAAATATCTGGTAACCTCCCAGATGTTGTTGGCTCCGCTCAATCATCGTGTGCAGCCGACCAAAGGCCGTCGCGCTCTCTATGTTGTATGAGCGCTTCCTTAGAACGGATTCCACCCCGAGCGACGAACGCCGTCTTTTGCGATCTGCCCGGTGATTTGTTGGGAGGCGACGCGAGAGATCATGACAGTGCGCCCGCGCTCGAGTATTGTCAAACCGGCGCCCAACTCAAATATTAAGCAGGACTGGGGCCTTGAGCTATTCCGCTCAACCACCGCTCATAGGATGATTGCGATCTGGCAAAGATGCACTTCCTCGAAGGACGAAACCTCGCCGCCTTGATCCTCGGGGATCCGGGGATAAGCTCGCCCAGATCCACGGCTGGTTTACCCGGGGGACTCGATACCGCTGACCTGAAGGATGCCCAAGCATCGCTCGGCGAACTGAACGGTTAACACCGATGGCTAAACGGAGCGAAAAGACTAGGGCCGAATCGCTCTTGCCGGAGAGGCCCGACGCCGCGCAAACGGCAAAGACGGAAATCGATTTCGAGAGTTTGATCGCCGTCGGTATAGCAGGGGCGGTCATCCGGCCGTCCAAGAAGCGGCGAGGATCAAAGCGGAAGTCTTGAGAGAAACCTGGCTGGCACTAGAAAACGCCAGTGGGGGAAAATTACCGGGCGCCGAGAGTGTGGGAACTTGCGACCTAGCCGCCTCTGCGCGGAATCCACTGCGACAGGGGCCGCGGTTCGGCCACCCACAGGTCGGCAGCGGTGATGATACCTACCAACTGACCCTCATCTACGACGCGCAGAGCGCCAATCGTGTGCTCGGAAAGAGTAATTGTCAAAAGTTGTGGAACAGGCGGGTGGTCACGATTTAGGCGGCCTCCCGTGGTTGATTACCAGATAAGTCAGCAGCCGAACGTGATGGCTCGGCGCGATCTCCATCGATAAACTTCTCGCCGGCGCGAACCAGCGGCAAGAGGCTGGCACCGTCGAGACGCCGCCAGCGCTGCTGGGCCATGTCGAGCAGCTTGAAGGCCATCAGCAGACCCTTGGTTCGCGATCCCGCTCCCCTGGTCGCGCGCTCCCGCAGCCGCACGGTGGCAAACGCCGATTCGATCACGTTGGTGGTGCGCAGATGCTTCCAGTGCTCGGCCGGGAAATCGAAGAACGCGGTGAGCCGCTCCCAGCTTGCCACCAACGACTCGACTGCCTTGGGATACTTGACCTGATACTCGTCCGCGAAACGGGTCCTGGCGACTTCGCACTCCGACCGGCTCTCGGCGTACATCATCTCGTGCAGGGCGCGCTTGGCGCGGGGTTGCAGACGCCGGGGCAGTTTGTCGAGCACGTTAACCAGCTTGTGACACCAGCATCCCTGTTCGCGCGACTCGGGCCACACTTCGCGCGCCGCGGCCCAGAATCCCAGCGCGCCATCGCCGGCTGCCAGCACCGGGGCGACCATGCCGCGCCGCTTGAGCTCGCGCAACACCGCCTTCCAGCTCTCGGCGCTCTCCCGGTAGCCATCCTCCACCGCGAGCAATTTCTTCTCGCCGTTGGGCAGCGCGCCGATCATCACTAGGGTGCAGAGCCGATCATCCTCGAGCCGGATGTTGAAGTGCACCCCATCGACCCACACGTAGACGTACTCATGCCCGGTGAGATCGCACTGACGAAACGCCTGGTATTCTTGCTCCCAGCCGGCGGTCAGCCGCGTGATGTTGGTCGGCGACAGCCCGGCCGCATCCTCGCCCAACAGCGCCTCCAGCGCGGGCCGGAAATCACCGGTCGCCAATCCGCGCAGGTAGAGAATCGGCAGCACCTCGGCGACCTTGGGCGAGCGGCGCATGTAGGGCGGCAGAATCTGGCTGGTGAAACGCAGGCGGTGGCCCTGTTCATCGCGGCGGCGGTCGTTGACCCGCGGTGCTTGCACTTCCACGGTTCCAGCTCCCAATGTGATCTTGCGGGTCGGAGCGCGTCCATTGCGCACAACCAAGGCGTGCCCGTGCTCGTCGCGCTCACCGCCATGGCGCCCAACGTAAGCGTCGGACTCGGCCTTGAGTGCAGCCATCAGCATCCGCCGGGCGCCCTCGCGCGCGATCTCGTCCAACAACAAGAGTTCCTCACCCGCTTCCCCTGCATCCTGCTTCTCGACTACTTTCAGCATCGGTGGCGTTCTCCTTCCACCCGGCTCCAACCGGGCGTCGCGTTGCTCACGCGGAAGGGTACGCCGCCTTTTTCATGCCGTCACCATCCACAACTTTCGGTAATAGCTCTTCTACAGCGCCGCGCTGGATCAGCTCTGCCTCACACTGTCACAGAAACGAGCGCTTTTCGCGTCCTCTGAGCGGAGTCACAAAGGGGATCATGCGCTCAGCAAGTGCGGGTTTTAAATCCTGAGGCGATGAAGTTCTGCGGGCCGTGCACCAACCCGCTGGCGGCGACTTGTCTCAAGCGTCGCTGCGACAATCCGTCCGGCTTCGGTGCTAAAATACGCGAGCGGTGAACTATTCCCAAGCCTGCGCTCTTCAAAAGCAAGTCAGCTCAGGGGAGCGAGACTCGCAAGCGTCAACCCCGTCAGGAAAAGCGCTTACCCCAGGTGTCGATATAGCTCAGCTCCGTGAGCGAGCGCCGGACCAGCGGTCCATGTCCGCGCCCGACCGGATATCCGATTGGTATCGCGGCCGCGGTTCCCCAAGGTTGCGGGATCGCCAGCAACTCACGAACCTCAGGCTCACGCTGACAAAGCAGTGTCGTCAGAACACAGCCGAGACCCTCGGCCCGGCATGCGAGTAGCAGATTCTCGACGGCGGGATAAACCGAACCACCGCCAACCACCGACGGACGTTCCAACGTGGCGTCGGTAATCGCCATCTGCTGCGGATTGAAGCAGAAAATTGCGATTACTGGTGTCTCGCCAAAGTTCGCGGCCAGGTAGTCGCCAGCATTGAGGGTACGCAAGAAACGCCGCCGCTCGGCCTCGTCGGCTGGAGCGGCTTGCCGATATGTCTTCGCGAACGGAGTCCACACTTCCGAATAGAGCTTGCCCAGTTTTTCTTTGAGCCGCGCTTCCTTTATGACGATGATTCGCCAAGGCTGGCGGTTTCCTCCGGTGGGTGCCCATGTGGCTGCCTCCAGCACGCGGCGTAATACGTCGTCGGGTATCGGGTCGGGGCGCAACCGGCGGACGGCGCGCAACGTTCGCATCGCTTCATAGATTCCAATTTCGGCCATGTGTCCCTCGTGGCTTAGACGTTACTTGAGTTGCTACACTTCGATATCTTGCAAAGAAAAAACAGGAGCGGCGGTTCACTTCGTCAACGATCTTCGACCACTGCTCCCTCAAGAAGTCGGGATTGCGCGTCTTCACGCCGACCGGGTTCGCGAAGACGAAAGTCGCCGACGCAAACGATTATCGAATATTCACTCATAGGTGGTGCGCACAATCGGATGCGATGATCCGCCGTCGATAGTCAGGATCGTGCCGGTGGTGAAACTCGCAGCGGGGCTGGCGAAATAGAGCGCCGCGCCGACCACTTCCTCGGGCTCACCAGCGCGCTGCAAAGGGAAGGTTTCCTTGGCGCGGCGCGTATAGTCCTCGGTGCGCGACCATCCCTTGCTAATGTCGGTGTGAAAGGGCCCGCACATGATGCAGTTCACGCGCACCTTGGGGCCGTACTCCTTTGCGTGGGTAATCGTCAGCGTGTTGAGGCCGGCTTTGGCCGAGGAGTAAGGAGCCATCTCAGGCCTCGGGCGAATCGCCGCAGTCGAGGTGACGTTAATGATGGCGCCGCCATCGCCCGCCATCATCCGCGAAGCAAACAGAGCCGAAAGACGGAACGGCCCCTTGAGATTCACCGCTATCACCTTGTCGAACAGCTCTTCGCTAGTCTCGAGCGACGACGGTGCGAGCGGCGACAAGCCGGCGTTATTGATGAGCACGTCAGCCCGGCCCCAGCGGGCGTAGACTTCGTCGGCAAGACGATTGCAATCCTCCCATTTGCCGACATGGATCGAGTGCGCGGAACCGTCGCCGCCTAGAGCGCGGACCTCTTTGACCGTCGCTTCGCAGGAGTCGAGCTTGCGGCTCGCGATCGCCAGATTGGCGCCGGCCGCCGCAAATCCGAGCGCCATCGCATGACCGAGCCCGCGGCTGCCACCGGTGATCACGACTACTTTGCCGGTGAAATCATATTGTTGCGAAAGCCGGGTCATTGATTCGCCACCTCCAACTCGATGCGGTCTGCATATTTCCGCAGCGCCGCCTCGCGCAGCGCCGGAATATGACCCGTCGGGAAGAGGCCGTTGGTTCCGCGATAGTCGCGTAGCACCTGGCGCGCGAGGGTTATCTTGTGGACTTCGGTCGGCCCGTCGGCGAGCCCCATCACGAAGCTCTCCATCACCTGTTCGACGAACGGCATCTCGGGCGTGACGCCCAGGGAGCCGTGAATCTGGAGCGCGCGCACCGCCACGTCGTGGAAAACCTTGGGCATCTGGGCCTTCACCGCGGCGATATCCTTGCGCACTTTGAGATAGTCCTTGTACTTGTCGATCCTCCAGGCGGTACGCAGAACCAGCAGCTTGAATTGCTCGATATCGATCCAGGAATCGGCGATCTTCTCCTGTACCATCTGCTTGTCAGCCAGCAGCGAGCCTTGGGTCGTGCGCGACAACATCCGCTCGCACATCAAGTCAAATGCCTTGCGCACTTGTCCAATCGTCCGCATCGCGTGGTGGATACGCCCGCCGCCGAGCCGGGTCTGCGCGACGACGAAGCCACCGCCGCGCGGCCCCAGCAGATGGTCCTTGGGCACTTGCGCATCCTGATAGCGCACGTAGGCGTGGCTGCCGTCGGTTTCCTGGCCGACACCGACCTTGCGAACGATGTTCACCCCGGCCGCGCCGGTTGGCACGATGAAGGTCGACAATCGCTGATAGGGCGGCGCGTCCGGATCCGTTACCGCCATTACGATTAGGAAGGAGGAGAAGTGCGCGTTGGAGGAGAACCACTTCTCGCCGTTGATGACCCAGTTATCACCGCGCAGCTCGGCGCGCGTCTTGAACACCTTCGGGTCGGCGCCGCCTTGCGGCTCGGTCATCGAAAAGCATGAGACAATCTCGTTGTTGAGCAGCGGCTCGAGGAACTGCTTCTTTTGCTCGGGTGTGCCGTATTTCGCCAGAATCTCGGCATTTCCGGAGTCCGGCGCTTGGCAGCCGAAGACGGTCGGAGCGAAGCGCGAGCGTCCGAGGATTTCGTTCATCAGGGCCAGTTTGACTTGTCCGTATCCCTGTCCTCCCAGTTCGCGCCCGAGATGGCACGCCCACAGCCTGCGTTTGCGCACTTCGTTCTGCAATGGCCGCACCAACTGGTTGCGCTTGGGGTCGCGGACGTCGTACGGAGAGCCGAGAACATAGTCGAGCGGCTCGACCTCCTCGCGCACAAACTGATTCATCCAGTCGAGTTCCTTTTGAAATTCAGGTTCGGTTTCGAAATCCCAGCTCATGATGGTTGCCCTCCGTCACGACAAGTTCGTCTGAAGCCAGCGCAGTGCGCATTGCATTGCCGGGGTACGACAATCCGCGATACGCGCACCTTCGAGGCGAGACTGCACCAGCGAGGTGCCTTTCTCAAGAGGTCTGCCTTGTGGTGGAGTGAGATCGCCGCGTCGCGCCGTGTTCGCCAGATCGCAGCCACTTGGAGTAAACCATTCAAATCGGCGCGGCCTACGAGAACGGCGCGACTTGGGAATCTTTAAATAAACGCTCCAGGTAGAGGCTAATGACTCCAATTTCGGAAGACACCGCAAAGTTGAACGCACTGGTGCGCGCGAAGACCGGTGATCCCGGCGCGTTCGCTCATTCGCTGGAGGTGCTCCCGGGCCACGCCGGATTCAGCTACAGCTTCGTGCTTGATCGCACTGACGGGCGCCCACCCGCCGGCAAGCTGGTGCTGCGAATAGCGCCGCCGGGCGTGAAGATCGCGGGACCCGCCGATATCGTGCGGCAAGCCAGAATCATGGCGTCGCTCGCAGAGACACCGGTACCGGTGCCTCCCGTGTATTGGTATGGCGACGAAGCTGACTTCTTCAATCGCCCCTACTTCGTTGTCGGGTTCCTCGAAGGGTTTAAGCTCAGCGAAGCGACGCTGCCGCCTGAGCATCTGAAGCGGCTCGCACGGAAGGGTATCGAGACACTGGCGGCGCTGCACAACGTGCCGTGGGAACCGCGACGCGGAGCCTTCGGCGAGCCCTTTCCGCTGAGCGAGGAGCTGAAGCGGCTTGATTACTTGCTTGATCGACCAACGCTCGATTCCGCAGTCGTCGCGCGCGCACCGGAGTTGCGAGAACGGCTCCGCTCGACCCTGCCCGCTAACCCGCGCGTGGGATGCGTTCATGGTGACTTCCAATGGTCGAATATCCTGTTCGATGAAGAGCGCCCCCTTGCGGTGATTGACTGGGAAATCGCGCTGACCGGGCCGACCCTGCTCGACCTCGGATGGATTTGCTTCTTCTCGGATCCCGCAAGCTGGGTCGAGACTGTTGAGAAAAGGGTGATTCCGCTGCCAGTGGAGGATGTCATTGCGGCCTATGTCCAAGCCGCCGCGTTTCCCATCTCGCCGGACGAAGTGCGATGGTTTCGGGTCTTTGCCGGCTATCGCTTCGGCGTGATCACCTGCTTCAACCTGATGCTGCATCGGCGCGGCAAGCGGGACGACCCGCATTGGGAAGAGGTCGCGCTCTCAGCGCCGCTGATGTTCGAGCATGCATTGGAGTTACTAGGCTGAATGCCGCGGTCCGCCCCTGTCTGGCGTTCGCGACGGGGAACAATCGTTTTCACGGTTTCCCCCTTCATCTCGCGCACCGCAATGCTTCCTGATCGGCAAAAAGTGATGTCACTCAGCGCGGGGGGAATGTCCGCTGCGGTGTTGGAATTGAGTAGCGGCTTGATAGTCATTTAGGCGGCTCGTTTTCCGTTTTCAACCTGGCCTGCACGATCGATTGCGCCATCATGGGCGCGTCGCGGCCACCAGCTTGGGCAGCGCCCGAAAGCCTGCAATTTTGCGGAAGTGGCCCTCGGCTTCCAGCACGCCAGCTGCGGTCCATCGCAGAATCATCGTGCCACCCGGCCAGCGTTTTACGCGGCGCGCAGTGTCGGGCACCCGGCTGAACAGATTCTCGATCAGGTTGGTCGACGACAGCACCCGTTCCAGGCTCTCAGGCAGATCCAGGCGCATCACGGTAAGGGCTTCCTCCAGTCCCTCGCGCAGGGAGCCCGCCGCACCGGGATGAGCGGATTCCAGGCGACGTGCAAGATTCTCAAGCAGACGCCGGGCGCGTTTGGGATCGCGCGTCGCGTAAGCCTGGTTCATCGCAGTATGCACGGAGGCGCGCATCCCCTTCGGCAGCGCGTCGGCGACGTTGCGCTTCTTGTGGGCGTGACAGCGGTGAATCAGAACCCGCCCACCGAAGGTGGCGCTGACCGCCTTGTGCAACGCCTTCGCGCCATCGATCACCACCAAGATAGCACGATTGGGATCAAGACCGCGCTCGATGAGGTCAGCCAGCAGCGCCTTGCAGGCGGCGGCGCTTTCGGTGGCTCCTTCCCACAATCCCAGGACCTGCTTGGTGCCGTTGCTCTCGATGCCGACCGCCGCCAGCACTACATGCTCGGCGAAGTGCACCCCATCGATCATCAAGGCGACCAGTGCAAGCCCGCTTAAATCGCGCCGCATCAGTTCCGAGAGTCGGCGCTGCGTACCCACGACGAAACGTTCGCTCACCGCGCTCTTGCTCACGCCGCGGACTTCGAACTCGTTCGGCAGCGCTTCCAACGAACGCGCATAACGGCGCGTCGAGATGCCCAGCACCATCTGCTCGAAGGCCCGTTCGTCGAGCGGGTCGTGCGCACTCCACACCTGCCAGCTCGGCAGGCTCAGTTCATGCCCGTCGACACTGCGCACCCGTGGCCGCTCAACTTTCACGCGCCGGCCGCCCATCACCAGCGAGCTCGGCACGTGCCCGGAGCGCTGCGCCTGGCGCTCCGCCAGATGGGCGTAGCGCGGCCCGCACAACGCGGCGCGTTCCACTTCCATTTCTTCCTCGACGAACGCCAGTCCCGAGATCACCACGGTGTCCCACAGCGCTGCACGAGCCAGCCCCCGCAGGCCCAGCATCGGTTGCCTCTCGGCGCTTTGCTCTCGAACCCGGCTCTTGCCATTCTTGTTCACGGCGGCTTCCTCCTCTTGCACCAACCCGATCTTTCGATCGGGCGAGGATTGCCGCCACTTCAATTTCAACAGCTATGCGGGCATTGCCTGCCCAGACGTTAGCGGTCAGAGAACGGGTCCAGGCTAGGCGAAACATTATTGGGAGATTTGGACAGAGAGCAACGACTTATGCGAACTGGTACGCACAAACCTCGCCTGGATTCGTATTCGCACACAAGGCGTCGCGGTTTATCACTCATAGCAAGCGGCTGCGCGACGTCGAGCAGCCGCGGAAGGAATTCGTGCGGGTGCGCTTGAGCTCAAGGGAAAACTCGGTCCGATTCTGCTCCAGTCTCCGCCGAGTTTTCACGCGTCCGACGAAAGTCTGAAATCGATGAAAGAATTTCTCGCTTATGCGGCCGCGCGCCGGTCGCCGCGAATCGCGATGGAATTCAGGCACCCGTCATGTTTCGAAGCGAACGTCCTTGCCATGCTTCGACGCTATGGCGCCGCCCTCGTCATCGCACACTCGAACCACTACCCCGTCGCGGTCTTCATGCAGCGTCCTCATTGCGCGTCGTGAAAGATGATACCGAGCGCCGTTCGGTGACCGGAGCGCACTTGGCTCACTCCATGCCGGAGATTGACCCGATAGAACCCGCGCCTACCTCTGACGGGACGATGATGCACCGCAAAGATGACAGCGTCACCCTGGCCGAGAGGCACAACTTCCGCACGCGACTGCATGCGCGGCCGTTGCTCGGTCAAGACAAAATGGCCGCCCCTAAAGTCGCGTTCAGGGACCGAAAGGAGAAAGGTGGCCTGCAGCGGGAATACATGTTTGCCATACAGATCCTGATGCAAACAATTATAGTCGCCTTCTGCGTACCGAAGCAGGAGGGGCGTCGGCTTGGTCTGGCCATCGCGACGGCAACGCTCGAGAAAGGCCGTGTGATCGTCTGGATAACGCACCTCGTTGCCCAGCACCTCGTGCCATCGGTTGGCGACCCCGACGAGTCTCGGATAGAGCGATGTGCGCAGGGCCGCTACTGCGGCGGGGAGCGGATGGGCAAAGTACTTGTACTCGCCACTGCCGAAACCGTGGCGCGCCATCACCACCCGGCTTCGGAACATCTGGTCGTGACCATAACTCGCGGCAAGTGAGCCGCATTCTTGCGGCGAGAGCACCGAATCCACCACAGCGTAGCCACCTGCATCGAGACTCTGGATAATCCTTCCCCAGTCCCAAGCCGCCAGCCGGTGAGCAATATCGACCATACGCGAACCTGAAATCCGATGCCGGGATGCTTCGTTCATGGTCCGCATCTGGTTAGGAGCAGAGACTCGCGAACCACACAGCAGCGATTGCCCGCATACGTTCGACTGCTGGGTATCACGATCTTGCTACGGTCTGTCAAAAGGCAGAACCCCATCGCCTGCGAAATGTGAATCCATGGAACCTTAGAATCTACTGGCCAGCCGACCGATCGCCTCTCAGGACGGCGGAATTGCCATGCTGTATCAGGACCTAAGGATATCTATCGTAGCCCCCACACCAGCATTACGAGTCCTATCTGTTGCAGGAGCGATTCACTGCGCGAGCCGCGCGAGGTCGGGTTGCGACGCAAAAGGCTCACGCACATCTGGGCCGAACTCGTCGCAGTGCTTTGCGGCAGACTGCAGCGGTGTTCGCCCGCTTACCCGCGCGACAGAAAGCCGGAGGCGGTCCCTTTTTGAGACCCGGTGTGCATTTACTTCGCGCTGGTCGCCAGCTCGCAGGCTAATCTTTAGGATCACGGGCAATGGCTGATATCGAGTCAAGGTACGAATTTCGGGTCTGGGGTGAGAGCCTGGCGGAGCTTAGAGAGAAAATCGGGCGACGCGCCACACCGGTCAAAGCCACAAGCAGGGAGACCTATCTCATTTCCCGCACGACCGACCGCTGCAACGCCAAAATCCGGGCCGAGCTAATCGACATCAAGATGCTGCGTGCCGAGTACCGGGGACTCGAACAATGGAAGCCGGTCCTTAAAGCGCCTTTTCCTCTGGACCAGGCGATCATCGCCGGCCAGATTTTTCCTAATCTGGACATTGCGCCACCACAGCTTTCCAAAGCCCGTTACGAGATCGAGGAGTTTCTTAGCGAAGTCATAGGGTCGCAGCCCGAAATCGCAATCGCGAAGCTTTCCAAAACGCGCCATGAATTCAACCTGATCACGTGCCAGGCCGAATACACCGTGGTCGTTTTCGATAATGGAGTTGCGTCTGAAACGGTGGCGGTCGAATCGGTTGATGCCGACGAGCTATTGCGACTAATCCACGAAATCGGACTCGATGGCGCGGAGAACGTGAGCTATGTGCGTTACATCAAACGCACCCTGGGACTCGCGAGCAAGCCCTGATCGCATCGGGGTGGGCCGGCAGCGGCTAATGGCGGAAATCGAGTGGCGAAGGAAATCGAGCGTAAGTTCTTGGTCAGGGGCGACGCCTGGCGCAAGCTGGGGAGCGGCAAACATTATCGTCAGGGCTACCTCAGCACCGTCAAGGAACGCACCGTCCGCATCCGCACCATCGGCGATAAGGGGTTCATCACGGTCAAAGGGATCACCGCGAGTGCGACCAGATCCGAATACGAGTACGAGATCCCGTTGCCCGATGCGAGCGAGATGCTCGACCGGCTTTGTGAACGCCCGCTCATAGAGAAGACCCGTTATCGCATCCCGTTGGGCGGCCTTGTCTGGGAGGTGGATGAATTCGAGGGCGAGAATCGGGGACTGATCACAGCCGAGGTCGAACTCAAAGACGAGAATCAGGCCGTCTCGCTTCCGGAGTGGATCGACCTGGAAGTGACCGGTGACCCGCGTTATTACAACTCCAATCTCGTTGCCCACCCGTTCTGCGACTGGAGCACCGTGACTTAAGCACAAGAGAGGAAGGTACATCGTCCGGGGGAACCGCCCTGCCCCTCTTAATGTTCATCCTATCTATTCATAGATGGCCGCCGAGTTGCTGAAGCGGCTGCCCGCCGGCTGCTGATCCGAACCATCCACGGATCGAGGACCACAGGCGCAAGAACTTCACCGCGAGCACCGCGTTGACCGACCGGCAGGTCTGCGTCCCCGATCTGCTCGGACACAACCGTAAGCAATTTTGGCGTAACTGCACCGTACTTGTGCCGCACCACCGCGCTGAGGAACCCCCGTTTCGGTACGCGCGCGTTTCGCCCGATCGAAAAGAGACCATACGGGACAGACATGAACAGCCATCGCCGCTGACCCTTGGCCAGATGCTGGCACGCCGTTTCAGTTCGCCGTCACCCGTGCGTGCCAACCCGTTGCGGCGTGCTCCTGCGCGCGACCTTCACTGCATCGCCACGATCGATCCGGTTGAACACCGCCAACAGGCGCGACCGCAGGTAGCTCGGGTCGAGTTCCAGCAGCCCGCACAAGTTGACGAAGCTCTTTGCGTGGTCGCTGTCGTCGGCAATCCAGGAGCGGATCTCACGACGCCACCGCGGCTGCTTCGCACTATTAGCGTAATCTGCCACCGCCTGACGCAGCGTCGCCGCCGCCAACACTTGCCAGGGCGTGGGCTGACGCGAACGAATGAAGAACTGTGCCGGCAGTAGCACGCCCGGCAAGTCGATCTCGAGTGCGTTAGTCATACCGGCAGCCCCTCGCGCTCACGCCGTTGGTAGCACTCGCGGTGAAAGAGGTAAAGGGATTTT